>Ga0164298_10000179_pt1 | contig 20308 bp, 16 predicted proteins | sample Whisoiple_216_MG_FD_109713 | JGI IMG/M metagenome (GOLD analysis project Ga0164298, IMG submission 109713) | Unamended control soil microbial communities from upstate New York, USA - Whitman soil sample_216_MG | ecosystem: Environmental > Terrestrial > Soil > Agricultural land ...
CCGCAAGGAGCGGGAAAAGCGGGAGGCGCAGGAAGCGGCCGAGCGCAAGGAACGGGAAGAGCGCAAGGCTCGGGAAGAAGCCGACCGCAAGGAACGCGAGGACCGGAAGGCTCGGGAAGAGGCCGAGCAGAAGGCTCGCGAGCAGGACCAGCAGCAACGGACTCGGCAGGAGCAGGGCAGCCAGCAGCAGTCGCAGGACGTGCCGCTGCCACCCGGCTTCCCGGACCACTACAAGGTTCTTGGCGTCGAGCCCACCGCGTCCGTCACAGACATCAAGAAGGCCTTCAGGAAGGCCGCCCTCAAGTGGCACCCGGACAAGAACACCGACCCCACCGCCGCGGACAGGTTCAAGGAAGTAAACGAGGCCAACGAGACTCTGACCGACCCCACGCGCAAGCAGGAGTACGACGCCCAACGCAACCTCCTGAAGCGGCCGGCGGCGCAGGCGTCGAGATCGGCGAACCCGTGGGCACAGCAGCCGGGGCCGTCACACCCGCGACCGTCGCACCCACACCCACAGTCGCACCCGCAGGCGCACCCACAGTCACACCCACACCCACAGTCGCACTCGCGCCCACAGCCGCAGCCACAGCCATGGGGGCAAGGGGCCCCGCATCCGGGAGCACCGCATCCGGGAGCGTCTTGGCAACAGGGACCGTGGCAGCAGGGAACATGGCAGCAGGGACCTTCGTGGCAGCAGGGACCGTGGCCACAAGGACCTTCGTGGCAGCAGGATCCCCGCTGGGCGGGTCAGCCGAGCGCGGGCCCTCGTCCTCCGCAGCCTGCCGGACCGCCCGTGGACTGGATTCCCATGGCGACGGCTCCGCAGAACGGCAAGACGATCTACGTCAACCCCCGGGACGTGCTGCGACGAATCCTGTACCGGAACGGCCATCCCATGGGTGTCACGTTCCGGTCGCTGCCGGCGGAGGTGAGGCACGACGCCGCGATCGTGGAGAACAGCGGCCCGACCGACACGTTCGTGCGTGGCCTGCCGCAGAAGAACGCCGACGACTTCGAGCTCGCCGTCGCGACGTCCCAGGGGGCCACCGCGGTTCCGTGGGCGGACGACTACCGCAACGGTGGTTCCGGGCCGGTCTACCTGTTGTCGCACGGGTTGCACGACTGGTTCGTGTCGACGGTCCGCGGTGGCTCCACGATCTGGGACGGCCAGTTCTCGATGTTGGCCGACGACTTCCAGGGCAACCTGGGTGGCGCCGCGACCTGGGATCTGCTGCGCGACATCAAGTCCTTCCGCGACCGGCTCCTCGGGGGAGCCTCGGTCGCCGGGATCATCTGCCTCGTGGCGGCCGGCCGCTGGTCGGACTCGTTCATGACGGCGCTGTGGAGCTCCGGGTTCACCAACGAGGCCCACTTCGCCCGCGACCAGGCGTTCGCGAAGGCGCGGGGCGGCCGGGTGTACGTCGGCGTCCTCGACAACAAGGGGTACGACACGTACCAGAGCTCGCCCTACGGCAACACGCGCGGTACCGCCCCGGGCACCAGGTACCCCACCCAGGCGGCCTGGGACGATGAGCAGGAGCGGCTGAGGCGGAGGTTCGGGCCATGATCGACGAGTCCGTACGGCTCGCCGCCGGGTGGCTCGAACAGGTCTACGGCGGCCTGGTCGAGGTCGACGGCGGCCAGCCGGTGCTGGAGACCGAACGGAGCTGGCTGGTGGCCTGCGCCTACGCGGACGCGCCCGGCCCCCTGCTGGCCGTGACCCTCGCGGTGCCGAAGGACGGCGCCGAGCCGTTCCCCGTCGCCAACGCCGACCCGCTGTCCGCCGAGCGGACCGATGAGTGGCGGTGGCGGGTCAACGCGCGTGGTTGTCTGGTCGCGACGGACGCCGCGGTCGACGGCCGGCCGGCCTCCGCGCTGCCGTGGCGGCCCGAGGACGAGGCGCCGGGCTGGTGGGACCGCTTGCTCCTCCGCCACTTCCCGACCGCCGAGGTCGCCACCTGCGAGACCTGGGACGACGTCACCTCGGCCATCGTGGCCGGCGGGCCAGGCACGCGCGGCGTGGTGTGGCTGCGCAGGCGGGTGGCCGAGACGGACCTCACCGGCCACCTCCTCTACGCGTGGCACGACGACGGCAAGGCCGTCGTCATCGACGGGCAGGCCGGCGCGCCCGCCTGGCTGGACGACGACGAGGTCGGCGAGCTCGTGCTGGCCCGGTTCCGGCGCGCGGACCACGCCGGCCCGGTCATGCCGACGCTCGTGGCCGCGCCGGACCTCGCCGCCGCGGTCGACAAGGCGACCAGCTGGCTGGCGGGCGCCTACGGTGGCGCCGTGACGCTCGTCGACCCGGCCGCCGCCGACGAGACCGCGCGTGGCTGGCTGTTCGCCTGTGCCACCAAGCGGTTCCTGGTCACCGGTGACTGGCGTGACCAGCTACTGGACGCGGCCCTGGTGGTGCCGAAGGCGGCCGGCGCCGAGCCGTTCGGGCTGCCCTACGACGACCCGTGGAACTGGCTTCGTGCCTGGGACGCCGGCCAGGACGACCTCCCGGAACCCCCCGACCCCGGCGAGGCGACCTGGTTCGAACCCACGGCCAAGCAGCTCGGCACCATCCGGCGCACCAGCACCCACCCATACTGGGGTGACGCGCTGATGGCGCTGGCGGACCTGCCCAACGGCGCGAAGGCCTTGGTCTGGCTGCGGCGCAGGGACGGCAGGGGACGCGAGACCGTCGGTAACCTGCTGGTGGCCGTCAAGGACGGTGACGACGTGCGGCTGGTCGACGCGCGTACACCGGACCCGGTGATAGAACCGGACCCGCTTGCCGTGCACGTCATCAGCTTCGCCTGAAAGGGGGTGCCATGGGTGACTGGTCATTCATGATCGATCCGGCCTGGCGGCCGGCCAACGAGGGCGACGAGCCCCCGATCGAGGCGGTCATCGGCGGCTGGTTCCTCCGCGACGACGGCGAGATCAGCCTGTTCCGGCCGAACCCGAACTACCAGCCGTCCAAGCCCGGCCTGCCGACGGACCCGGTGGACGCCGCACTGCAGAGCCTGGTGGCCGCCGACGGCGACGACGGCCCCACGGCCGGCGAGGAGTTGCTGTCGGCGCTGCGGGACGTCCTGCTCGGGGTGGCCGTGGACGAGCAGGGCATCGCGTTGGTGGCACCGGCCCCGGACGGCGTGCCGTCGGTGCTGGTGGCCACCGCCCCGGCGCACCGGACGAGGGTGAACACCCCCGGCTGGCGCGACGTGACCGTCACCGAGCTGGCCGCCTCCCTACCGCCGGAGGGCGTTGACGTGCTCATCAACCCCGGCGCGCCGGCGTCGACGCGCCTCACGGCCGACACCGTCCGCCTCTCGGTCACCGACCCCGCCCCCGGGGATGGGGCCGGCGATGCCGCCCCACCGGCGGCGACGTCCTGACGGTCCCTTCCGGGACCCTCGACGTCCCGAAAGGTACTTCGGGAAGGCCACGGCCGGCGCCAACCCGACTTCGCCCGCCCCGGCGTTCGTGAGGGGAAGTCCGGCGAAGTGCTCGCCGCGGTCGCGGTGCGCCACGAGCGCGGTGGTCCCGTGCGAATGTGGCGTGAGCCGTGAACCGAAGGGGAGTTCGATGTCCTTGCTGACCCGGATCGGCGTGCGTGCCAGTGCCGGTCTCTCCCGGACCAGGCTCGGTGAGGCGACGGTGGTGCACGACGCCGACGGTGTCACCGCCGAGGCAGAGGCGTTGGCGCGGTCGCTGCCAGCCGATCCCGACCACGTCCTCGTCGTCGCGGACCTGCCGCCGGTGTCCCCCCTCGAGGTGTGGAAGGCGTTCGCCGCCGCGCTGCCGCGGGGGCGCCGGCCCATGCGGATCGTGCCCGGCCGGCTGCCGCGGGAGATCGCCCCGCACGTGTGGCAGTGGCTCGCCGACCGGACCGGGCGGACCGTCGTGGCGCCCTACGGCACGGCACTCCACCTCGGCAACACCCTGTTCGTGCACTCGGTCGACCAGAGCGGGTGGGTGGAGTTCGAGCGGGACAAGGGTCCGGTCTGGAAGGGCAAGCGGTTTCCCCGCCCCGCCTGGGACTCCGTCGAGTTCGGCCGGGTACGCGCGGCCGGCTTCCGCGGCGTCGGCGAGCCGCTGACCGCCGGCATGTGGCTCCGGCCGGACGTCGGCGGCGACGCGGTCACCACCGGCCGTGCCAGGCTGCGGACGCTGCCGGGCCTGCCCGGCGCACCCCTGGTCGTCGTCGGCGCGCGGGACGTCACGGACCTCGAGCTCGCCGACATCGCCGCGTTCTGCCGCACGCTGCCGGTCGCGCCCAGGTTCGTCCACTACGGCGGCGTGGCGCTGCCGGGCACCGCGCTCGGCCAGGACCTGGCGGACGCGCTGGGCGTGGAGGTGTTCTGCTACAACGGCATCCCGACCGGCCCCGGCGAAGTGCTGACCCTGCGCCAGGACGGCTCGCTCGGCTGGAACACCTTCGCGCAGGCCTTCACCCACCGGCCGGGCGGCGGCACGCGCCTGGCCGCCTACCGGCCACCGGTCGACGGCCTGAGCGAGGTCTCGCCGGGCGTGTACTGGTACGCCGAGGACGTCGTGGTCGAGGTCGTCCGCGCCGGGCTGTGGATCCGGCCGGCGGAACAGATCGCGGACCCGGCCGGGGTCCGGTCCACCCCGCTGGACCCGGCGCACACGCTGCTCCTGTACGAGGCGACCGAGCCCGCCAGGGCCGACCACCTCCGGGAGGTGGCCGAGGGTCTGGTGAGCCGCCTCGACGACGAGACCCGGGTCGCGACCAGGCTCATGCCGAGCACCGCCCTGTCCGGTGCGGCCCTGGCCGGGTTGGCCCGCACCGGCGACCGGCCCGCCCCGCCCGCCGAGCCCGCGCCGGCACAGGACGCCGGACCGGCGCTGTCCCAGGAGTCCGAGCCGACGTCGGTTCTGACACCCGAGCCGACATCGGTCCTGACACCGGAGCCCACGTCGGTCCTGACACCCGCGCCGGTGCCGGTCCTGACACCTGAGCCGACGTCGGTTCTGACACCTGAGCCGGTGCCGGTCCTGACGCCCGAGCCGGCGCCGCCCCGGGAAACAGGCCCGGTGCCGGTCGAGGAGCCGGCGGGGTCCGGCACGCCGGACGACGACCTCGACGAGACCGACCTGCCGTGGCTCTCGCGGCTGATGGAGACCATGTCGATGCCGGTGCCCGCCCGCCCGTCCGAAGTGGAGTCCCGAGATGACCGCGGCAACCGATGAGTCGACCGGCGGGGTGTACTTCCTGATCGACTCCGCGTGGCAGCCGACCGAGGAGGGGCAGGACACGCCCGTGACCTCGATCATCGGCGCGTGGCCGGTGACCGACGGGGTCCGGGGCCGGTTCCAGCCCAACCCGCTCTACCTGCCGTCCTCGAAGGACTCACCGCTCGACCCGGTCGACGGGGTGCTCGGTCTCCTCGCCCGCGGCGAGTTCGACCCCGACCAGCTGCCCGAGGTGCTGGGTGATGTCACGCTCGCCATTGCCCTCGACGAGCAGGGCGTCGCGATCGTGCGTCGCGCACCCGACGGCGCCCCCTCGGTGCTGGTCACGACCTCCTACGGCCACCGCGACCGCGTCGAGGCGGCCGGATGGCGCAACGTCACGCTGGCCCAGCTGGCCGAGGCCCTACCGGCGCGGGGTGTCGACGTGCTGCTGAACCCTGGCGCCCCACGGTCCATGCGGGTGTTGGCGGACGCGGTCCGGGCGGCCGCGGCGGGACAGAGCGAGTAATTTCGTCACAGGGGTGGGCGGATGACCGCGAATCCCGGGTGTAATGTGCGCTCCCACACGTGAAATTCACTCACGTATTTGCGCACGTCTGGGAGGAATCGCAGTGGCGAGCAAGGAAGCGATGAAGGCGGCCATCCACGCCGCTTTCGACTCGGTGGTCGAGAACGGCTCGGGTTACACCAAGGTGTACGGCGCCGAGATCAAGCAGAAGAACTACATCGTGTTCCGCAGGACCACCATCAGCAACTTCGTCGTCGGCTTCCACCCGGGCCGGACCGAGCTCGTCATCGTCCCGATCGACGAGAACGGCGGGACCGTGACGGCCGGCAGCCCGCTGACGATCACGGACGCCAACCGCGCCTCGGTGAAGAAGCGCGACCTTCAGGGCCGCTTCGTCATCAAGACGACGGACGGTCAGACGTTCCGCCTCGGCATCATCCCGTCGGTCCCGAAGCTGACGGCCGCCTTCTACCAGCTGCCCGTCGACCAGAAGGCCGAGTACGAGGCGTTCGTGGCCCTGCGCGACGCACTGACGGCGGCCTGAGCGCCCCGCGGACGGTCCTGAGGGGACCGAACTCCTGACGCGGCGGGGACCGGGTGCACCGGCCACCGCCGCGTCGGCGCGTCTACGTCAGTGCAGGGTCAGCCTCAGTGCAGGTTGCCGCAGGAGACGGCGTCCCGGTCCGCCGCGGCGTTCGCGTCCCAGCGGACGGCGGAGAACGTGGCGTCGAAGGGCTTGTCGGTGTACACGAGGAACGGCGTGTTGACCCGCTTGGGATCCAGCCCGGCGGCGGTGAAGCAGGCGACCGGGATCTTGACCGTCGACTTCTTCTCCGGCCCGAGCTTCCGCAGCAGCTCCGTCACCGGAACCTCGGCGCCGCACGGGTAGACGCAGTGCACGGCCACCTCGGTCTTCGCGGTCGGCGGCTCGTGCACCACCACGTCGAAGACCAGCGCGCCGTGATCCACATAGGACGTCAGGTCGCGGGTGCCGGAGTCGGCCTGCAGGTAGACCTGCCCGGCCGTGCCGCGCCAGGTCACCCGCAGTCCCTTGCCGTCGAGCCTCGCGGCGATCGGTCCCTGTTGCGCACCCGTCGTGCCGATCTCGGTGCCGCCCCAGTTCTCCGCCGAGGCGATGAACCCGATCCACGGCTTGACCACCCCGGTGTCGAACACCCGCATCGGCTGGGGCCGTGGCGTGGCGGTGGACCCCGAGGACAGTCCACCCGTGACGAGCAGGACCGTCGTGACCGCCGCGACGACCACCGCGACACCCGCGGCGACCAACGGCACCAACCGCTTGCGTGGCAGGAACCTCGGGCGGGGCTTGGGGAACGCCGGCTCGGGGTCCGGGGCAGGGGTTGCCATGAGGGGGACCGCGCTGGTCCGGGTGGCGATCGCGGCCGCGCCGAGCGCCACGGTGAGCTTCGGGTGCAGCGTCATCCGCACCGGCTTGCCGAACTCCTGCGACACCAGCTGGGACACCAGTGGGATGCGTGAGGAGCCGCCGGCCAGCAGCACCGCGGACAGGTCGTCGGGGCGGATGCCGGCGGAGGAGATGGTGCGGCGCAAGGCATCGGTGGTCAGCTTCACCGACGGCCTGATCATGTCGTTGAACTCGAGCCGGGTGATCGTCAGCTCGCGGGGCCCGGCGGGCAGCGGCACGGTCAGCGTGACGTCCGGCTCGACCGACAGCTCCTCCTTGGCCCGCACGCACATCGCGCGGATCTCGGCCACCACGGTCGCCGCCGCCGGGTCCACGGTGTCCAGCCCGCTGACCGCCCCGTCGAGGCGGTCGTCGACGTGCGCGAGCAGCGTCTCGTCGAAGTCGGTGCCGCCCATGTGCTCGATGCCTTCCGGGACACCGAGGATCTCCATGTCACCCGAACGCATCCGCAGGATGGTCGTGTCGAACGTGCCGCCGCCGAGGTCGTAGACGGCCACCACCTCGCCGTCGCCGAGGCGCCGCTCCGCCGAGTAGTGCGTCGCCGCCGCCTCCGGCTCGGTGATCAACCGGAACTCGGGCACGCCCACCAGCTTGGGCACCTCCGCGAACTGCTCGCGCCGGTACGGCCCCCAGATCGCCGGGCAGGTCAGCACGATCGACGTGGGCGGCGCGCCGACGTATCTCGTCACGGTGGCGAGCACGTCACGCAGCTGTGCCGCCATCAGCGTGGCGGGGGAGTAGCCGGCGCCGCCGAGCACGAGCGGGGTCGGGTCGCCGAGGCGCCGCTTGAAGCCCCGCGCGACGCGTGCCGGGTCGGCCGCGGCGGCCAGTGCCGCTGGCCCGGTCAGCACCGTGCCATCGGGGGCCGGATAGGCCACCGACGGCACGACCACGGCCGGGGACAACGGAACCATGTGCGTGCCGTGTGGCCCACTGATCGCGGCCGAGGTGAACGAGGTGCCGAGGTCGATACCGACGCCGTATCTCACGAGGCCTCCGCGCTGCCGGTCAAGCGAAGTCAAAACCAAGCAAACAAAGATACAGTAACATTCAGTTCTGTCGGGATATCCCTACCCGGTCGCGGGGACGGCACCCTTGTGCGTTCACCACCGGTCCCAGCACCCTTGTCGGGTGGTTGGCGGTGACGCGTTGCTGAAGCGGGGCCTGCGTCCGCACGAGATCGCGGCGACCGTGTCCCCAGAAGACTTGGTCACCGCTCTCATCCGCAACCTAGCAGGAGTCGTCGGCGGGCAGGCGGCCTACTGTGTCGGTCCGGAGCTGGCCGTCATCGCGTCGTGGCCCGCGCCCGCGCTCACCGGCCTCACCGAGACCGCCCGCGAGCCGGTCGCCGACGGTGGGTTCGTGCTCGTCGCCGAGCCGAAACGGTGGGGCGATCGTGAGCAGGTCGTGCTCCGCGAGACCGCCGGCTGGCTGGGCATGGCGACGCGGCTGGACCGGCTGCGGGTCGACCGGGACCGCGCGGAGGCCCGCGCCGAGGTGCTACGCGTCGAGGTGCGTACCGCCCGGGAGCGTTTCGCGCAGGTTCGCGAGCTGGAGCGGCGCCGCCTCGTCAAGGCGATCACCACCACGACCCTGCGCGACCTCGACGACGTGCGCCGCCGGCTGCGCCGCCTCGACGAGTCGCTGACCGAGAGCTCCTCGAGCGCGGGTGAGCTGGAGCAGGTGCGGGAGTCGCTGGACGAGCTGCTGGACGAGTTCCGCACGGTCGTGCGCGGCGTGTACCCGTCGATCCTGCCCGACCGTGGCCCGCGGGCCGCGCTGGAGGAGCTGGCGGCCACGCTGCCGAGACCGGTGCGGTTCGACGGCGACCTCGGCAGGCGGGTCGGCTGGGAGATCGAGTCCGGTCTCTACCACGCGGTGGCCGCCGTGCTGAACGTGCTGGGGGGCACCAAGGGCGATGCCGCGGTGGCGGTGGACTTCAGCCGCGAGGACGCGTTGCGGGTGGTGGTCACCGCACCGGCCAGCGAGCTGTCGGTGAGCGACCTGCACACCGTCCTCGAACACGACGCCGAGCGACTGGCCGTCCTGGGCGGCTCGATGCGGTGCGCGGTGACCGACGGCGCGGCGGTGGTCAGCATCCGACTGCCGGAGCGGGCCCACCCGGTGGTCTTCGACTCACCGAGGTTCGGGCACAACGGTCTCTACCGGCGGGTGAGCAACCTGGTCCGGCAGGCCGTGGCGGCCGGCGGCCCCGACCGGGCGCGGTGGGCCGCGGTGGCCGAACGGCTGGCCGGCCCGCCCCGCGTGGCCGTGGTGCGGGCGCCGGGCAGCCCCAGCGAGTCCGCGGTGGGGGTCGTTGTCGTGGACGTGGTCGGTGTCGCGGACCAGTCCCTGGCCGAGGAGTTCCTGGCGGACGACGGTCCCCGGGGCTCGATCGACGCGGTGCTGTGCCTGGTGCCGCCCACTCCCGCGTTCCGCGCCGCACTGCGCTGGGGTCGGCAACGGGTGGCGTTGAGCGAGTCGATGAGCCTCGCCGACCTGGCTCGCACGGTGATCACCTGGAGCCCGGTGATCGCCGCCCGCCGCGCGATCGTGACGGTGCGGGAGCTGGCGTCCGTCCTGCCGCCGGACCACCCGCTGCGCTGGGGCATCGACCGAATCGGCGCAGGCACCCACGAGATAGCCGAACTGGATCTCCTCGACGACCTGGAACGCGGTGACACCCACCTCCTGCGTGGCGCCGGGTGGGGCGCGGCCGTCGAGGCCGTGCGGTTGCTGGGCGCCCGCGGCACCGACTCGCGTGCCCGGCTGGGCCTGTCCGCGGACGCCGGGGAGGAGCAGATCCTGGAGGCGGCCGACCACGCGGTACGGCGGTGGCGTGCGCACGCCGAGCGGCCGGGCACGGGTGGTCGGGACCGAGCGGCGTGCGAGGTCCTGGCCCGTACGGCGGAGGGCATGCTGAGCTCGTGACCCGTCCCCGCCGACGTGTGGCGGCGGCGCAGGTTGCCTTGTCAGCGGCCCGCCGAGGCACTCGGGGGACATCCCTACCCGCCTTCGATGGTTCACCCCCACAGGCGGAGGGACAGGCCCACTGCCTATTGCGCCCGGTGGCGGCAGAGTCGTCCTCAGTACCCGCAGGCGGGGAGAGGAAACGGAAATGACCACCATGGAGAGTGTCGTCGCGGCGCACGGCGCCGCCCTGCTCGCGTACGCCACGCGTGCCACCGGTGGCGACCGGCATGCGGCCGAGGACATCGTGCAGGAGACGTGGCTGCGTGCCTGGCGCAACGCCGACCGCCTCGCCGGCATCGAGTCGTTGCGGTCCTGGCTGATCCGCATCGCCCACAACGTGTCCGTCGACCAGCACCGCAGGCGGCAGGCGCGGCCCACCGAGGTGGAGCTGCCCGACCACGAGATCGAGAACACCGTCCACTCGGTCGCGCCCTGCGAGGAGGTCGAGACCCGCATCGACGTCGTCGCGGTCCTCGAGCACCTGTCCGCCGCACACCGCGAGACGCTGGTCGAGGTCTACTTCGCCGACCGGACCGCCGTCGCGGCCGCGTCGGTCCTCGGCGTGCCGGTCGGCACCGTCAAGAGCCGCGTCCACAAGGCGCTCCGCACCCTGCGCGCGGGCGAGTCCCTCATGGCGGCGGCGTGATGACCATCGACTTCGGCCTCGACACCGTTGACCTGCTGCGGCACGCCGCCCACCAGTACTGGCTGGAGCTGGGCTGGCCCACCAGCGTCGACGGCGACCAGTTGGTGGTCGAGCTGGACGACGACATCTGGGGTCTGCGCATGCCGACCACCCTCGCGGAGGAGCTGGTCGCCCTGCTGCGCCGCATGGACCTGTCCTGCCCGGTGATCGAGCTGCCCGGCCAGCAGGGCGTCATCGTGCTGCTGGAGCCGACCGAGGTGGAGTCCGCGCTGCCGTTCCCCACGCAGGTCGGCAAGCTGCCGTCGGGTTGCCGAGTGCCGCTGCCGCCGAGCATGACGGCCTCCGGCCCGGTCCGCTGGCTGACCCAGCACGAGCCGGTCGGCGGTCGCCGCCCGTCCGTCCGCGTGGTCGCCGAGGCGCTCACACACCTCACCTGACCGTGCTCGCCCGCTCGCCGGTGCGGGTGCGCGGGGCGGTTTCACCGACACGGCCGCGGCCGAACGACTACCCTCGTGATCGAGACCGGCCGTGGCCGGGCCCTCGGCACGTCCGATCGTGGACGCTTCAGTCGGGCGAACCGAGAGAGTGGCATGACGAACCTGATCATCACCATCGCGCTCTGTGTGCTGGTCGCCATCGCCTATGCCGCCGCGGCGCTCATCCAGGCCCGTCACGCCCACCTCACCATCCGCGAGCTGGTCCACATCCCGGTCCTGTGGCTGGCGCTCGCGCTCAACGGGATCGGCGCCGCGCTGCACGTCACCTCGCTCGGCTTCGGGCCGCTGTCCCTGATCCAGCCGCTCGGCGTGCTCACCCTCGTGATCGCCGTCCCGTTCGCCGCGTCCGCCGCGAAGCGCAAGGTGTCCAGGCTCGAGCTCAGCGGCATGACCTACACAGTGATCGGCCTGACCGGGCTCGCGCTGCTCATCACCACGCCGGGCACGACCCGCACGCTGGCCTCCGGGGAGCTGGTCGCCCTGGTCCTCGCCACGATCGTGTTCGTCGGCGCGTTCGGGTTCCTCGGCCGGCGGCCGGGCGCGTCGAGCCTCTACGAGGCCGCCGCCGGCGGGGTGGCGTACTCCGTCTGCTCGGCGCTGTGCCAGACCGTCGTGGTGTCCGTGCGGGAGACCGGCGCCGGCGTGCTGCTGCGGCCGATCATGATCTTCGGGGTCGTCGCCATCGTCGTCTTCGCGATCGCCGCGACCGTGCTCACCCAGCGGTCCTACCGGCACGGGCTCGCCGCACCGCTGGCCATGACCAACCTGGTGAACCCGGCCTCGGCCACCGCGATCGGCGTGCTCCTGCTCGGCGAACACCTCGGCACCACGCCGTTCCAGATGGTCATCGCCGCCGGCTGCGCGGTGGTCGCCGGGTGGGGCGTCGCCCAGCTCGCCCGCGCCCGCGACGCCGACGCGCGGCACGAGGTACCGGCCGCCGACCGCGAGACGGTCCGCGCCGCCCGGTAGCGCCGCCGGCCACGCGAGCCCGGCGCGGGACACTAAGCCAGTGGGACCGTCGTCGAGTCCCGGATCACCAGGCGGCACGGGTTCGTGTGCCTGCCCGGTGCCGGCTCGCCGTTGATCGCCGCCAGCAGCAGGTTCGCCGCCGTGCGGCCGAGTTCCTCCAGCTCCATGTCCACACTGGTCAGCGGCGGCTGGCAGGCCAGCGTCATCACGTCCCAGTTGTCGAAGCCGACCAGGGCCACGTCGTCCGGCACGCGCCGGCCGACGGCACGCAGCGCGTCCGCCACGCCCCGGGCGATCTGGTCGCTGCCGCAGAACACCGCGTCGAACTCGTGGGACAGCAGGATGCGCACCGCCTGCCGGCCCCACGCCTCGCTCCACTCGCCGAACATCGGGGGACCGACCAGCTCCAGGCCTGCCTCGGCGAGGTGGGACGAGGCCGCGGTGGCCCGCACCAGCGCCGAGTGGTGGTGTTCCGGGCCGGTGATGTGCGCGATCCGCCGCCGGCCGACCGCGAGCAGGTGGTCGATCGCCTTCGCCGTGCCGCCGGCCTCGTCCGGGACGACCGAGCAGTCCTCGGGGTTCGTGGAGTTGATGAACGCGTACACCACCGGGATCGGCAGGTCCGTGCCGATCGGGGGCCGGGCCTGGGTGCGGCGGCCGGTCACGATGATGCCGTCCACCCGCCGGCTCAGCAGCGTGCGCAGGTAGTACTGCTCGCGGATCCGGTCGTCCCGGGCGTCGCACAGGAACACCGACATCTCGCCGGCGCCGAGCGCGTCCTCGGCGCCCATCAGCAGCGGGATGCTGAACCGGCCGATCGTGTCCGTGGTGATCATGCCGACCGTGTACGTGCGGCCGGAGTTCAGCGCCACCGCCGCCTTGTTCGCCTGGAACCCGAGCTGCTCTGCCGCCGACAGCACCCGCTGCCGCGTCTCCGTGCGCAGCGACCCGCGGCCGTTGAGCGCCTTCGACACCGTGCCGACCGAGACACCCGCCAGCATGGCGACATCGCTGATCGTCGCAGGCCGGTCGAAGTTTCCAACAGTTTCCGTGGCTTTCCGCGGTGGCATTGCCGCAGCTTACCCTGGGTGTGCCGGGCGGGCCGGGCAGAACCGCGCAGGCATCGCTCTTGACACCTCTCTGTCGGCGCGCCTAGGTTGACGGAAACCGGTTTCCGTAGTTTCCTCATCACTCCTCGAAGGCTCAACGCGGTGTCGGAGGGCACGATGAGTTCACGCACACACGCGGCCGCACTCCTGGCCGGTGCCCTACTTCTCGCCGGTTGCCAGAGTGGGCCGGCGACTTCCTCCGCCGGCGACACCGGGTCGGTCGACGACGGCACGACCATCACGATGTGGACCCGCTCGCCGACCGCCACGTTCAGCCAGACCCTGATCGACGCCTACAACGCCGGCCACCGGAACAAGGTCAAGCTCACGGTCTTCCCGGCCGACTCCTACCAGCAGAAGGTCGGTACGGCCGCTGGCGCGCACCAGCTCCCCGACATCCTCGCCGCCGACGTCGTCTACGCCCCCAACTACGCCGCCAAGGGCGTCTACCTGGACATCACCGCGCGCGTGAAGCAGCTCGACTTCGCCGACGAGCTCGCGCCCGCGCACATGAAGACCGCCACCTACGAGGGCCGGTACTACGGCGTCCCGCACGACATCGACCTGTCCGCGGTGTTCTACAACAAGGTCCTGTTCACCAGGGCCGGTCTCGACCCGGACAAGCCACCGGCCACTCTGGACGAGGTGGTCGCCGACGCCAGGAGGATCCAGGCGCTCGGCGGCGGAGTCAGCGGCTACTTCTTCGGCGGCGCCTGCCCGGGCTGCCAGCTGTTCACCAGCTGGCCGATGATCTGGGCGTCGGGCGGCACCGTGCTCAACGAGCAGGGCACGGCGTCCACGATGGACAATCCGGAGGCCGCGAAGGTGTACGGCGTGCTGCGCCAGCTGTACGACGAGGGCGTGGTCCCGGAGTCGGCGAAGAACGAGTCCGGCACGACCTGGACGCAGCTGTTCGGCGAGGGCCGGGTCGGCATCCAGCCGATGGGCGCCACCGCCCTGCAGGGCATCAAGGAGGGGCCGGACCTCCAGGTGGGGGTCGCGCCGATTCCCGGGCTGACCGGCGGTTCGTCGTCGTTCGTCGGCGGGGACGTGCTCGGGATCAGCTCGAACAGCCAGCACGCGGCCGCGGCCTGGGACTTCATCTCCTGGACGCTGTCGGAGAAGGCGCAGGTCGACGTCGTGGCCAGGAGCAAGAACATCACGGTCCGCGCCGACCTCGCCGACAACACCTACGCCAGGCAGGATCCGCGGCTCGGTGTGTTCAACAAGCTCGCCGGCGAGGGCCAGACGCCCATCTCGGTCAACTTCGGCAAGACGTTCAACGACCCCAACGGTCCGTGGACCCAGACGGTCATCGACGCGGTGTTCGGCGGCGACGACCCGGCCACGGCACTGCGGAACCACAACGCGGCGATCACCGAGTCCCTGTCGAGTGGTGGCTGAGCAGGTGGTGTCCTTGTCGCCACCGAGGCTGCCGGCGCCGGCCCGGCCGGTGCCGGCACCCCGCCGACGCCGGCGGGCGCCGGTTCACCGGCGCAGGCTGGGACTGCTGTACTCGGCGCCGATGGCCGCGCTCGTGCTGTTGCTCTTCGTCATCCCGCTGATCCTGCTGGTGTGGATGTCGGTCAACCACTGGCCACTGCTCGGCGCGTCCAGGCCCAACGGCGTGGCGAACTACAGCGCGCTGCGGGATCCGTTGTTCCTGCGGGCAGTCTGGTTCACGCTGCGGTACACGGTGGTCACCACCGTCGTGCTGGGGCTCGTCGCGTTCGGGCTCGCGTTGCTGGTGCAGCGCGACCGGCCCGGCGTCGGCGCGTTCCGCACGGTCTTCTTCCTGCCCAGCGCGGTCGGGCTCGCGTCGACGAGCCTGTTGTTCTACAGCATGTTCCAGACGGACGCGTCCCCGCTCAACCAGCTCGTCCGGTGGCTCGGCCTCGGCCACCTCGACTGGCTGGGCACCAACGGCAGCGCGCTCGGGTCGTCCGTCGGCATGATCACCTGGCGGTTCGCCGGTTTCTACATGCTGATCCTGATGACCGGTCTGCAGAGCATCGACCCGGGACTGTACGAGGCCGCGCGGATCGACGGCGCGAACCGGTGGCAGATCATGTGGCGGGTGACGCTTCCCCTGCTGCGGCCCACGTTGGCGCTCACGATGGTGCTGTCGGTGACCGGCTCGCTGCTCGCGTTCGACCAGTTCTTCATCCTGACCGGCGGCCGGCACGACACGGCCACCGTCGTGATCGACATCTACCGGGAGGCGTTCCTGTCGCAGGACCTCGGCCGGGCGGCCGCGGTGTCCGTGGCCACGCTCGCCGTGCTGATCGTGCTCAACGTCGCGCAGCTGCGGCTGATCCGGCGCGAGGGACGATAGCCATGCGCAGAACGGGTTTCTACGTCACCTGCGCCGCACTCGCCGTGTTGTTCCTGTTCCCGATGGCGTGGACGGCCTACTCGTCGGTGCACGGGCGCCGGGCCGACGGCACGGAAGGCTGGGGCGTCGAGGACTACCGCCGGCTCGCCGGCTTCGGCATCGGGATCGGGATCTACCTCGTCAACACGTTGGTGGTGGCCGTCGTCGCGGTGACCGTGACCGTCGTGACGACCACGCTTGGCGGCTATGCCATGGCACGCCTGGCCTTTCCGGGCCGCAACCTGCTCTTCATCGTGACGCTGGCGATCCTGATGGTGCCGTACACGACGATCCTGGTGCCGCTGTACATCCTGTTGGGCTGGCTCGGGCTGCAGAACTCGCTCGTCGGCCTCGGGCTGGTCATGGCCGTGCTCCAGCTGCCGTTCGGGTTGTTCATGATGCGCAACTCGTTCGAGGCGCTGCCGGTCGAGCTGGAGGAGGCGGCGCTCATCGACGGCTGCACGGTCGGCGGCGCGCTGCGGCGGGTGTTGCTGCGTGGGGTGCTGCCCGGCATCGTCACCATCGCGTTGTTCTCGTTCCTGGCGGCGTGGAACGAGTTCGTCGCACCCCTGATCTTCCTGACCGACGGCGAGAAGTTCACGCTGCCGGTCGCGTTGTTCAACCTGTCGGTCGGCAACCTCGGCTCGGTCGACTTCGGCGCGCTGCAGGCGGGCGTGACGACGTCCGCGCTGCCGTGTGTCGTGGTCTTCCTTTTCCTGCAACGGTACTACGTACGCGGTTTCACCTCGGGCGCCCTGAAGGGCTGAAGGAGGCTCGATGACCATCCCAGGTCCGGTCGACCCAACGTCCTCGGCGGCCTCCGCGTTACGGCCGGTGTCCCTGTCGGGCGTGACGTTCACGACCGGTTTTCTCGGTGACTGGCAGCGGCGCAACGCCGACCGCTCGCTGCCGTACTGCGTCGGGCAACTCGAGACGCACGGCGCGCTCGTCAACCTGCGCCGCGTCACCGGCGAGGCCGACGGCGGCTTCGAGAACATGTGGTTCGCCGACTCCGACGTCTACAAGACCCTGGAGGCCGCCGCCTGGCAGCTCGGCCGCACCCCGGACGACGCCGAGCTGCGGACCTTTGTGGACACCACCGGCGCGCTGCTCGCCAAGGCACAGAACGAGGACGGCTACCTCAACTCGTACCGGCTGCTCGTCGAGCCGGACCAGCGGTGGACGAAGCCGCACTGGAGCCACGAGCTGTACTGCGCCGGGCATCTCATCCAGGCCGCCGTCGCCGCCGTGCGTGCCGGTGTCGGCGCGGAGGTCGTGACGGTCGCCAGGCGGTTCGCCGACCTGATCGTCGAGCGGTTCGGCGGGATCGACGGCGTCGACGGGCACCCGGAGATCGAGACCGCGCTGGTGGAGCTGTACCGGGTGACCGGGCACGAGCCATATCTCTTGCAGGCCAAGCGGTTCATCGACCTGCGTGGCCGCGGGCTGCTGGACGGCGACCGGTTCGGCCCGGCGTACCTGCAGGACCACCTGCCGGTCCGCGAGGCGGACGAGGTGACCGGGCACGTCGTGCGCCAGCTCTACCTGCTCGCCGGCATGGTGGACGTCGCCGTCGAGACACACGACGACTCGCTGCTCGCGGCCGCGCGCCGGCTGTGGGACGACGCGTTCGGCGCCAGGACCTATCTCACCGGCGCGCAGGGTTCGCGGCACCGCGACGAGGCCTTCGGCGACCCGTACGAGCTGCCGCCGGACCGCGCGTACGGCGAGACGTGCGCCGCGATCGCGAGCTTCCAGTGGAACTGGCGGATGCTGCTGGCCACGGGGGAGCCGAAGTTCGCCGACGAGATGGAACGCGCGCTGTACAACGTGATCGCCGGCTCGACCGCGCTCGACGGCACGCACTTCTTCTACGCCAACACGTTGCACCTGCGCACCGGCCACGACGGCTCGCACGAGGACGCGCCGTCCGACCGCCTGCCGTGGTACTCGTGCGCCTGCTGCCCTCCGAACCTGGCCCGCCTGTTGGCATCGCTGTCCGGCTACGCGGCCACGACCGACCACGGCGGGCTCCAGCTGCACCTGTACTCGGCCGGGTCCGTGACGACCGCGGTGGACGGCGCGGAGGTCCACGCGGAGGTGCGCACCGACTACCCGTGGGACGGTCGGGTCGTGGTCACGGTCACCACCGCCGCGCCGATCACACTGTCGCTGCGGGTGCCCGCCTGGGCAACGGAAGTGTCGCTCGACGGCTCGCCGGCGGAGGTCGACGGCGGCTACGTCCGCGTGCGGCGGGACTGGTCGGCCGGCGCCACGGTGAGGCTCGACCTGCCCATGTGGCCCAGGATCGTCCGCCCGCACCCGAGGATCGACGCCGTGCGCGGCTGCGTCGCGCTGGCGCGCGGGCCGCTCGTCTACGCACTGGAGCAGGCCGACCTGCCCGCGGGGGTCACGCTAGAGGACGTGCGGATCGATGCCGGCGCGCCGATCACGCCCGGCCGGTTGCCGGCGGTTCCCGTCACCCTGACCACGAGTGGCGCGGTCGAGCAGGCCTCGTCGGGTGAGCTGTACCCGGCGTCGGTCGAGCTGACCACGCGGCCGCTCGAACTCGTTGCCATCCCGTATTTCCTGTGGGGCAACCGGACTCCCGGCCCGATGCGGGTCTGGATCCCCGTCACCACGGGATGACCCTGCACCTGCTATCCCTGCGAGGTACCCGATGTCACGACGAAGTCTCCTCGGGCTCACCGTCACCACCGCGGTCGCCGCCGCGCTCCTGCCAGCAGTGCCGGCCCAGGCAGCCGGCCACACGTTGGTGGTCAACGTCGCCGCGCCGTTCCGCCCGGTCACCCACATGGCCTCCGGTGGGTTGTACGCGCTGGCCGAGAACAACCGGCCGGCCGACAGCACTCTGTTGCCCATCAAGATGAACACGCTCACCCAGCCGCCGCCCGGCGTGGGGCAGCGGCCCAACGGCCAGCCGCCCGGCGGTGACGCGCTCCTGGTCGCCGCGCAGGCGGACCGGGCCGGCGCCGCCCAGGTCGTCCGCATGCCGGACATCTACCCGAACTTCCCGTACCAGTGGGTGAGCTGGAACGACTGGCTGGCCAAGGTGGACACCATGGTGACCGCCCGGCTCAACGCGACGTCGGTGAGCAACGTGGCCGCCTGGGAGATCTGGAACGAGCCGGACTGGACCTGGAACACGGCGGCGGCCGGTGACTTCAATGCCGGCTGGACGCGGACCGTCCAGCGCATCAGGACCCGCGACACGGTCACCCCGGTCGCCGGCCCCGGCTACTCCGGCTGGAACGCGAACAGCATGCGTGCGTTCCTCACCAACGCCAAGAACACCAACACGTTGCCGGACCTCGTGATCTGGCACGAGCTGAACCACAGCAGCGCGGCCGTCGCCGGCGACGTCGCGGCCTACCGCTCGCTGGAGTCCTCGCTCGGCATCAGCCCCCGGCAGGTCTTCATCAACGAGTACGCCTGGACCGACGAGGTCGACGTGCCCGGCCGGGTGGCCAACTACGTCGCGAAGTTCGAGCGGGCCGGGGTGTACGCCGCCGACCGCGCGTTCTGGTTCGAGTACGGCACCGTCAACGGGTTGGTGGTCAACAACAACCTGCCGACCGGCACGTGGTGGCTCTACAAGTGGTACGGCGACATGGCCGGCCAGATGGTGTCCACGACGCCGCCCGCGCAGAGCGGCATCGACGGCTTCGCGTCGTACGACTCGACCCGGCGGCGCGTGGAGGTCGTGTTCGGCGACGAGGCCGGCACGAACTCGGTGCAGCTGAACGGACTCGGCGCGCTGGGGTCGAGCGTCCGCGTGACACTGGAGTCCACGCCCGCCTCGGGCCGGTTCACCGCGGTGACCGCGCCGACGACCGTCTCGTCCTCGACCCTCACCGTCTCGAACGGACAGCTCACGGTCTCGGTGCCCAACATGTCCGCGACGAGCGCGTACCACCTCGTGGTGGAGCCGACCAGCGGTGTGCCCGCCTACCAGCAGCGGTACGAGGCCGAGAACGCGTCGGTGTTCCGCGCGACGCGCCTCACTGCGCCGAACGCGTCCAACGGCGGCTACGTCGGCCGCATCGACAACTCGGGCAACCCGCGCAACGACAGCTACGTCGACTTCATGGTCAACGTACCCACCGCCCGCACCTACACGATGACCATCGCCTACGCGAACGGCACCGGCACCACCTCCACCCAGGCCCTCGCCTACAACGGCGGCACCTGGTCAACGGTGAGCTACCCACCCACCGCGGGCTGGGCCCAGTTCGCCACGGTCACCACCACCGTCAACCTCCACGCCGGCTACAACACCATCCGACTGGCCAAAGGCGCCCCGTTCTCCCCCACCACCACCGGCTACGCCGAACTCGACTACCTGAACCTGACCTAACCCCCCGCGAGTCCCGCGTTCGCGCATACCGAGTCCCGCGTTCGCACACATTGAACTGCGGTTTCGTGCAGGTCCGGGACTGTTTCAAGATCGGTGTGTTCGGCCCGACACGCCGGGCCGAAGGTCCGGCGGGATGGGCACTGTGAGTGATGACATCTGATGTTGTGAGTCCACGCAAGAGTGACCGGATGCCGGC
>Ga0164298_10000180_pt1 | contig 20284 bp, 15 predicted proteins | sample Whisoiple_216_MG_FD_109713 | JGI IMG/M metagenome (GOLD analysis project Ga0164298, IMG submission 109713) | Unamended control soil microbial communities from upstate New York, USA - Whitman soil sample_216_MG | ecosystem: Environmental > Terrestrial > Soil > Agricultural land ...
CGTCCTGCCGATGGAGGACTACCGCGACCGCCTGACCGCGTACTTCGCCGAGCGGGCGGGAAAGTGGCGGACGCACGCGGCGCAGCTGATCGGCGAGCTGCTGGCCAGGCCGCTGCCCGAGATACCGGTGACCATCCCGGCCGGCTGGGGTGTGCCAGCGCCGTTCCCGGAGACCCCGGGCCAGATGCTCTACCCGTGGGTCGAGGCGATGCCCGCGGTCATGTACAGCACTTGGTGGTCCGTCGGCGACACCGCGCTGCCGGTGGACGAGCACTGGCGTGCCGAACACGACGCGGAGGTCGTCTACTTCCACGGCTACGACAACGTCTACCACTGGGGCCTGATGGACCTGGTGTTCCTGCTGGCCCACGGCGACCGGTACGTGCTGCCGGCGGTCAACGTGTGCAACGAGTTCTACGACCTGGCCGGGGAGAAGTTCTCCACCAGCCGCAACCATCTGATCTGGAGTGTCGACCTGGTCGCCGAGGTGCCGAGGGACCTCGTCCGGTTCCACCTGGCGCTCACCGCACCCGAGCAGGCACGCACCAACTTCAGCCGGGAGGCGTTGCACGACACCGCGTACCGCCGGCTCGGCACACCGTGGAACGCCTTGGCCGACGCGATGTCCGCACGCGGGCTCGCCGGCACGCTGCCGGTCACGCCGGCCGGGCGGCGGCGTGCCGCGGCCATGCTGGAACGGTTCCACAGCGGCTACGCGCTGCCCGGCTACAGCATGAACCGGGTCGCCGAGACGGTGCTCACCCACCTGGCGCGGCTGCGCGACCTCGCCGCCGACCCGACGACCGCGCATGGCGACCTCGTGCTCGAGGTGCGCACGTTGCTCGCCGGCGCCGCCCCGATCCTCGTCGACACGGCCGAAGCGGCCACCGCGGCCGGGGTCGACCTGTCCCTTTCCGCCGTACAGCCCGACTCCGTCCCCGCGTTCGAGCTCCCCCGGCTGCCAGAGGAGGCGAGCCATGAAGCTGCTGACCATCGAGACTCGGCAGTACCTGACCTACTACCACTCCCGCTATCAGCAGGTGCGGGAGCTCGGGGTCGACCTCTACGTGATGAACGGTGAGGGCACCGAGGACTTCTGGCCGGCCGACCACTACCGGCTGGTGGGCACGAAGAACATCGACGACATGATCGCCTGTGCCAAGGAGTGGCACGCCACCGAGCGGTTCGACGGTGTGATCACCTTCTCCGAGGCGGCGGTCATCGCGGTCGCGGCGGTGGCCGACGCGCTCGGCCTGCCGAGCATCGGCGTCGACGCCGCCCGCAACAGCCGCAACAAGCTGTTGATGCGCCAGGCCTACGAGCGGGCCGGGGTGCCGATTCCCGCCTTCCGGTTCGTCACCGACCTGGCCGACGCGCTCGCGGCCGGCGCCGAGTTCGGTTACCCGGTCGTGCTCAAGCCCACCCTGGGCGCCGGCAGCCACCTGGTGTACCGGGTGGACGGTCCGGCGGAGATGGCGAAGAACTTCGCGACGGCCAGCGACGGCCTGCGAAACATGTTCTGGATCGACGCCGAGGCCGACGGTGTCGACCTCGGCCCGATCGGGTTGCTCGTCGAGTCCTTCCTGGACGGACGCGAGTACCTGATGGAGGCGCTCGCCTGGGACGACGAGGTCTACCTCGGCTCGGTCGTCGACCGGATCACCGCCGAGGGCCACAGCTTCGACGACGACGTGCACCACGCGCCGACGTCGCTGTCGGCAGAGGACCTGGCGAGGGTGCACCACGTGGTGCGGGCGGCCGCGCACGCGCAGGGCCTGCGGCGCAGCGCCATGCACGCCGAGGTGCGGTTCCACGACGGCGAGCCGCACCTGCTGGAGATCGCGGCCCGGGTCGGCGGCGGCGGGTTGGACCTGATCGCCCGGCTCACCGCGGACTACGACCCGATCCACGCCGTGGTGGACGTCGGCCGGGGCGTGCGGCCGGCGGTCCGGCACTACTGGCCGACCGGGACCCACATCACCGCCATGTGCCTGATCTGCGACGGCGGCGTGGTCAAGAACATCGAGGTGCCGCCGGAGGTGAGCGAGTCGGACCGGGTCTTCCTCCTGAAGATCACCGCCCGCCCCGGCGACGTCATCCGGCGACCGCCCGACGGCAACACCATCTTCGGCTTCCTCGGCACCACCGGCACGTCCAGGGACGACGCGTTCGACCTGATGACCGAGCTGGCCGGCAGGATCATCGTCACCCTGGAGGACAACTAGTGCGCGTCGCCCACCCCCGGCGGTTCCTGATGTGCCCGCCGAGCCACTTCGAGGTCACCTACTCCATCAACCCGTGGATGGAGCCGGACAAGCCGACCGACGCGCCACTCGCGACCGTGCAGTGGGAGCGGCTGCGGGCCCTGCTCGTCACGCTCGGCCACCGGGTCGACGTGGTGTCGCCCCGGCCCGGCCTGCCGGACATGGTGTTCGCCGCGAACGCGGCGACCGTCGTCGACGGCCGGGTGCTGGCCGCCCGGTACCGCTACCCGCAACGGTCCGGCGAGGAACCGGCCTACCAGGCCTGGTTCGCCGAACACGGCTACCCGGTGCTGCGCCCCCGGTACGTCAACGAGGGCGAGGGCGACATGTTGCCCACCGGCACGCGGATCCTCGCCGGCACGGGCTTTCGCACCGACGAGCGCGCGCATGCCGAGGCGGCGGAGTACTTCGGACTGCCGGTGGTCACCCTGCGGCTGGTGGATCCGTACTTCTACCACCTGGACACGGCGCTGGCGGTGCTCGGCCACGACGAGATCATGTACTACCCCGGCGCGTTCTCGCCGGAGAGCCAGGCCGTGCTGCGCGAGCTGTACCCGACCGCGATCCAGGCCGGCGCCGCCGACGCGGCCGTCTTCGGCCTCAACGCGATCTCCGACGGCCGGCACGTACTGCTCCCCCAGGCGGCCACCCATCTCACCGAGCGGTTGCGGGCGGCCGGTTTCGAGCCGATCGACGTCGACCTGTCCGAGCTGCTGAAGGCCGGCGGTTCCGCCAAATGCTGTGCGCTGGAACTACGTGACCAGGAGTCATCATGATCAACTATGACGGCCGGCGGTTTCACCCTGTCCCCGCCGACGGCACCGACGACGAGGGCGTCGGCGACCGGGTCGCGCTGTACCGGCAGAACGACGACCTGATCTGGGGCGAGTTCACCGGTGGCCGGGCCCGGCGCGGCTCGCTGGCCGGCACCTGCGGTCCGGACGGGAAGCTCGACTTCGCCTACTGCATGGTCCTGGACAGCGGCGAGGTGATCTCCGGCCACTGCACCAGCATCCCGCGCATCCTCGACGACGGACGCATCCAGCTCGACGAGGTGTGGCAGCGCTACGGCCCGCACGAGTCCGTCGGGATCTCCCGCCTACACGAGATTCGGTGATGACGATGAGCCAGCCCACCGCCCTGCCGGTGACTCGCGGCGGCCGGCCACGCCGGGGCGGCACGGTCACCTGGGCCTGTGCGCCGGGCTTTCCGCCCGCGGTGATCTTCCCGTTCACCCCCGCGGAACGCATGGGCATGCGCAACGTCCTGGAGTTCCAGGCCCTGATGTACCGCACCCTGTACTTCTTCGGCAGCGACGGCACGCCGGAGGTCGACTACGCCAACAGCATCGGCGAACCGCCCGTGTGGAGCGAGGACGGCCTGACCGTCACGGTGCGGATCAAGCCGTGGAAGTGGTCCAACGGCGAGACGTTGTGTGCCGACAACGTGCTGTTCTGGGTGAACCTGTTGAAGGTCAAGGGCGAGCGGTACGGCGAGTACACCCCGGGCTACTTCCCCGACAACTGCACCGACTACGGGAAGCTGTCCGAGGACACCTGCTACTTCACCTTCGACAAGCCGTACTCGAGGCGCTGGGTGCTGATGAACGAGCTCAGCCTCGTCATTCCGCTGCCGAAGGCCTGGGACCGCACCGAGGCCGGACCCGCCAACGCCTCCGGCGACCTCGCGGACGTCGAGGCGGTCTACGACTACCTCATGGCAGAACAGGGTGACATCGTCGAGGAGGGCAACGAGCACCGCACCCACTGGGCGGACAGCCCGATCTGGAGTGTCGTGAGTGGACCGTGGCGGCTGAAGAGCTACACGCTCGACGGCGTCGTGACGTTCGTGCCCAACGAGCACTACTCCGGCCCGGACAAGCCCTACCTCGACGAGTTCAGGCAGATCCCGTTCCAGTCGGACGAGGAGGAGTTCCGCCTGCTCGCGAAGGGACCGGACGGCCCGGACGCGGTCCAGGTGGGTTACCTGCCGCTGAGCTTCGCCACCGGCCACACCGACGACCCGACCCAGGGCGGCCTCAACCCACTGGCGGAGCACTACACGATGGTGCCGCAGGTCGCGTACTGCATCCGGTACACCAGCCTGAACTTCAACAACCCCACCGTGGTGGGCAAGATGTTCGCCCAGACCTACATCCGGCAGGCGTTGCAGCACACGCTCGACCAGGACGCCGCGGTCCGTGACATCTACCAGGGCTACGCCTACCGGCAGAACGGCCCGGTGCCCGTGCTCCCGGTCACCGATCTGGTGTCGCCGCCGCAACGCGGCCAGGCGTGGCCGCTGCCGTTCGACGTCGACCGCGCACGGGAACTGTTGGCCGAGCACGGTTGGGACACCAGCGTCACCCCCGCGGTGTGCGTCGACCCGGAACGGGCCGGCGAGGGTGTTCCGCGCGGCACCAAGCTCAGTTTCCTGCTGCGGTACGTCGAGGGACGCCCGGCACTGACCCGGCTGATGACGAAGTACAAGCGCGACGCCGCCGCGGCAGGGATCGAGCTGCGGCTGCAGGAGGTCTACGGCTCGATCCTGGTCGCCGAGGACGCGCCCTGCTACCCCACCGACGAAACGCCGTGCACGTGGGAGATGTGCTGCTGGAACGGTGGCTGGGTCTACCACCACCCGACCGGCGAGATCCTGTTCAGGACCGACGCGGGTGGCAACTTCGGCCACTACCACGACGAGCGGGCCGACGAGCTGATCGAGCGCACCGTCACCTCCGACGACCTCGACGTCCTGTACGAGTACCAGGACTACATCGCCGAACAGGTGCCGGTCATCTTCAACCCCAACTTCCCGATCCGGCTGTTCGAGGTGGCCAACAACCTGCGCGGTTTCGAGCCGGTGAACCCCTTCGGCATGATCAGCCCGGAGAAGTGGTACTACGTCGATGAGTGACCCCGTCGCCCCCATCGGCGCACACGCGATGCTGGTGTTCCTGCTCCAGCTGGGAGTCCTGCTCGGGCTCGCGCTCGCGCTCGGCCGGCTGGCGCTGCGGCTCCGGATGCCCGCCGTTGTCGGCGAACTGAGCGCCGGCGTCCTGGTCGGACCGTCGGTGCTCACGCACCTGGCGCCGGCGGTCTCGACGTGGCTGCTGCCCCACGACACCGCCCAGCAGCACCTGCTCGACGCGGTGGGCCAGCTCGGCGTGCTCCTGCTGGTCGGGATCACCGGCATGCACATGGACCTCGGACTGGTGCGGCGCAGAGGAGCGACCGCGGCCAAGGTCAGCCTCGGCGGCCTGCTGCTGCCGCTCGCCATGGGGGTCGGGCTCGGCCTCGTGCTTCCCGGCATGCTGCTCGCGGACGGTTCCGCACGGGTCGTCTTCGCGTTGTTCATGGGCGTGGCCATGTGCGTGAGCGCGATCCCCGTCATCGCCAAGACGTTGCTGGAGATGCGGCTGCTGCACCGCGACATCGGCCAGCTGACCATGAGCGCGGCGACCGTCGACGACATCGTCGGCTGGCTGCTGCTGTCGATCGTCTCCGCGCTCGCCACCACCGGCCTGCGGACCGGTCAGGTGCTCTGGTCGGTCGGCGGCCTGGTCGCGGTGGTGGTGCTCACCGTCGCGATCGGACGGCCGCTGGTCAACGCCACGCTGCGGGCGACCAGCCGGTCCACCGAACCAGGCGTGAACATCGCGGCGGCGGTCGTGCTGGTCATGCTCGGCGCGGCGGGCACGCACGCGCTGGGCATGGAGCCGGTCCTCGGCGCGCTGCTGTGCGGCATGCTGATCGGCTCCTCCCGGTTCGTCGACCTGGGACGGCTGGCGCCGCTGCGCACCGTGGTGATGTCCGTGCTGGCCCCGGTGTTCTTCGCGACGGCGGGCCTGCGCATGGACCTCACCGAGCTGGTCGATCCGGCGGTGCTCGCCACGGCGGTGGCGGTGCTCGCGGTCGCGATCGTGGGCAAGTTCGCCGGCGCCTACGTGGGTGCCCGCGCCAGCCGGCTCGGGCACTGGGAGGCGATAGCCCTCGGCGCGGGCCTCAACACCCGGGGCGTCATCGAGGTGATCGTGGCGATGGTCGGGCTGCGGCTGGGCGTGTTGAGCACCGCCACCTACACGATCGTCGTGCTGGTGGCGATCGTGACGTCCCTGATGGCACCACCGATGCTGCGGTACGCGACGCGGCGGATCGCCGTCACCGACGAGGAACGAGCACGGGAAAGGGTATTCCATGGCTAGCGACGCGCGCCCCCTGCTCCTGCTGGTCGCGACCGGGTGGCGTGAGTTCCGGCAGTACCTGCTGGAGTCGATCAGCACCCACTTCCGGGTCCACCTGTTCCACACGGCCGAGCCGGTGTGGGAGCGGGAGTACCTCACCGGCTGGACGGTGCTGCCGAGCACCATCGACGGTCCGGCGATGGCCCGCGAGGCTGTCCGGCTGAACGAGGTCGAGCGGGTCCACGGGGTGCTCTGCTGGGACGAGGGACGCATCCACGCCACGTCCCATGTCGCCGAGGCGCTCGGGTTGCGCGGTGGGGACCCGGCGATGATCTGGCGGCTGCGGGACAAGGCGCAGACACGGGAAGCACTGGCCGGTTCCGGTGTGCCGCAGCCGAGGTCGGAGAAGGTCAGCACCGTGGCCGAGGCCCTTGCCGCGGCGGACCGGGTGGGGTACCCGGCCATCCTCAAACCCCGTGGCCTCGGCGCAAGTCTCGGCGTGGTCCGGGTCGACGACCCCGCGCGGCTGCGTGCGATGTTCGCGTTCACCCGCGACACCAGGGCACCGGACCCGGTCGTCTACGCGAGCGAGCACCCGGTCCTGGTCGAGCAGTGCGTGACCGGCGAGGAGGTCAGCATCGACTCGGTGGTCCAGGACGGGAAGGTCGTGCCGCTCTTCCTCGCCCGCAAGGTGGTCGGCTACCCGCCCTACGCCGAGGAGGTGGGCCACTACGTGGACGCGGACGACCCCCTGCTCACCGACCCGACGTTCACCGCGATCCTGCAGGACACCCACACGGCGCTGGGCTTCCAGGACGGGTGGACACACACCGAGTACATGCTCACCGACACGGGACCGATGCTCATCGAGGTCAACGGCCGCCTCGGCGGCGACATGATCCCCTACCTGGGCATGCTGGCGACCGGCCTGGATCCCGGCGTGCTGGCCGCCTCGGCCGCCTGCGGTCTCGACCTGGACGTCCACCCCACCAGACGACGGGTGGCCGGCATCCGCTTCTGTTACGTGGAACGGGATGACACCACCATCTCGTCGATCCACTTCGACCCGACGGCCCTGCCCACCGCGGTGGACCGCACGGTCACCATCGCCCAGCCGGGCGCCGTGGTCTCCCCACCACCCAAGGGCACCGTCTGGGGCCGCATCGCCTATGCCACGGTGGTCACCGACTCGATGGACGAGTGCGTCGACAGCCTGGACGCCGCACAGGCCGCGCTACGGGTCACCACCGCGGCCGGCTAACGGGACACTTCTCCAAGACGCCCGGTGCCACGCTTGTGATTCTGATGTTCATTTATCGCACAGCATTGAGGCACCGGGCACCGCACCGCAGTCGGTGGTAATCAGGCTGTTATCGCCGGCGGTCTCGTGGCAACCCCTTGTTGCCCAGGGGCAATCAACCCTGCATAGAAGCGCGGGGAGGATACCTGCAGCGCGGCAAGGGTAGAACCACTATTAACCCGGGGCACAGACAGAACGAATCTCGTCGAAAGCTCCACTACCAGGGGCTTCACGACAGCCAAGCGCCCGCCGACACCGGTGAACATCAACCTTGGCCAACGAAAAGGCCCGCCTGCCCATACACAGATCCAGCAGGAATATCGGCCCCCAGCATCGACAAACGCCCATCTGCCAAAAAGCCCGCCACGCCAGATACCTGAGGGGTATTTAGTGTTCACCTATGCGATGCGATGTACTCGCACAATTTCTTGAAGTCGTCTTTCCGCCGATAGTCATGCCTCTTGGTTCCTCGAAAAATTGTCGGGACGGCCTCGTCGTTACTCTCCTCTTCGTACAGCTTGAGCACGAGCACCTTAGGATCGTCGCTCCGCCGCTTCACGTCGAGATGCGTGATGGAGTCGATTTCCCGGTTCGCCCAGTCCGAGTTGTTGAGATTCGCGCTCGCGCACAAAAGAAGGAACCGACTGGTCTTCAGGCCTTTCTCGATGATCCGTCGCGTCGAGTCACCCGGGAGCAGTTCCTCGTCATCATACCATGACTTGATGCCATATTCGTTCCAAAGCCGGTCTCTAATTTCAAGCACGACCTCCTTGTCCTCGCTAGAGTGACAGAGATACACATCGTATTTGTACTCCGATGGTACGCCACCCACCGCTCCCTCAAGCACTGGGAAGAGTTTGCGGCGCTGCTCAACCGCGAGCTGTTCGATACCCTTGACGCCTATCCACAGCACCAAGATGGGTTCCGCCTGGAGTTGATAGGTGCTGGGCGGTTTTTTGACGAGCTTGGGCACATCGAACCACAGAAGGGGACACTGGGCACCGGAGAGCGTTGCGGATCCGCGAGACGACATGACGCTGCCCGACACGAGGATGAACAGTCCGCGTCGAGGGTCGTCACCGGTAACCTTTTCTACGACTTGGTCAATCTCGACATCAATCCCTGGCGTGTCGACCGTGATCAGTTCCGCATGGGGAAGCAGCCTGCGCATCGTGTCATCCCATGAACCGGCGCTGAGCGGTCCGCGGCGGTTCTGTCCAAATAGATAGGGTGCGACTTGGAGAGTGTGCTGCAGAACACGATCAAGGATGAACTTGTCGTATTGACGCAACGCGTAGTTACCCGCTTCGGTAGCCGACAACTTCTCCTTGATCTCATCGTTAATGAAGGACAGAAGTGCCACGCTCGTCATCGCCACGAGATCCGCCGTCCTAGTGCGCCTCAGCGCGGGCGCGAGTTCACCGACGATCTCACCCGCCCGTTGCACGTGCTTCGGATCGGCAGAGCCGTCGAATCCCTTGCCTTCCAGATTGTAGACACCGACCTCGCCACGCAGGATGATGAACATCGACTCGCCAGGGTCGTCAACCCGGCAGATCATCTCGCCTGGTCGTCGCTCGACCAGATGGCCGAGCTTCAGCATCTCGGTCAACTCGTCGGCCCTCAACTTACTGAGGAAGTTGCTCTTTTCCTTGGAGTCCGAGTTGAGGATTATCGACACACCTCCGAGTGCATCTGCGACGGCGTCGTCAGTGGCGTTGATCTGTGAGATTCGCTTCGCATAGTAGAGCGCGTCCCACCCTTTTCTCTTGTCGAGACATTCCTCCAGCGAGAGGTAGTCGTCCTGCTCGCCGTTGCCCCATTTGGACGTCACATCGCCGAACGACATCAGGTAAAGCAGTTGCTTGATGTTGCTGCGATCTACCCACAGTCGTTCGCCGTGGAAGGTAATTTCCTTGGTCAACTTGACGGAGGTGACGCCGAGGCGGAACGAATCGGAGACGACGACGCCGTGACCGGTCGCCTTGCGGACCAGCCAGCCCGAGAAGTTGATGCCGGAGCCGACAGTCTGCGTGCGCCTGTCCGCACCGCTGAGGGTCGCGACCATCCCGACGTGACCGGTGATCCGGAGCTTTGTCCCGTCTTCGCGGGCCCAGGCGCACAATTCCTCTATCAGCAAGACAGCGTCATCCTGCCACTCGTTGCCGAAGAAGAGGACGTGGCCGCCGTCTCCTCCAGACGACCAGACGATCCGGCCGGCCTCGCGCCGGTCCATCGCGGCGGCCACGATCATGTTGATGGCAGCTACTCGGCGTACCTGGTCCCAGTCGGCGGACCCGGAATGACCGACGAGATCGCAGGACACAATGGCGACTTCCTGAAACCCTGCGGCCCGTTCCCGATCCACGAAGCTTCCTCCTCCACGCGCTCGACCACTCGGCAGAGTCGGCGCGACAACGAACGCAGAACGCCTGCGGCGTTCGGTCTACCCGCCGGAACTTTACCTGATAGTTGACCTCGATGCGTGGGGTGGTGTTCTTCCGTCGAGTCTACAGACGGCCACGTCAACAGTTTGGGACAGGAAACTTTGTTCACCCGCTATTCTGAATCACAGAGCGTCGCCCTGGCGAGAGCCGTATCCGATACGAAGTAGGCGCCGCTCGCCTGGGGAGACATGCATGGAGTTCGATGTCTTCATCAACTACCGGACTGCCGACACGGCATTCGGGGCCGCTGCCACGTACGAGCTACTCGCCGAGAAACTGGACAAAAAGAGGATATTTCTTGACAACCAGTCACTCGCTCCCGGCGTCGACTATCCACGATTGTTAAGGGCCGCGTTGGAGTCAACGCGGGTGTTGCTCGTGTTGATTGGCCCGAACTGGTTGAGCGCCGACTCCGTCGGAACCCGTTTACTCATCGAACGTGACACGGACTGGGTGCGGTACGAGATTCGTCGTGCGCTGGAACGAGAGGTGCCGATCGTGCCCGTGCTGCTCGACGGCGCCGCCTTGCCCGACCCCGGGCGACTCCCGATCGACGTTCGCCGTCTCGTACACCACCAGACCGCGCAGGTCAGACATCAACATCTAGCCGCTGATATCGATCAGTTGGCCGACCGGATCGCAGCTCTCGTCCCTAGTGCAGTCCGGGTGGGCGGCCGTCCCGTGCCGCGACAGATTCCCGCGGGCAGTGGTTGGTTCGTCGGTCGGGACGATCAGTTGGCATGCCTGTACGCATTGCTTCCGCCGAGGGGAGTCAACGTCGGGGTTGTTTCTGGGGCCGCAGGCGTTGGGAAGACAGGGCTCGCGGTGTACTGGGCTCATCGGGTCGCGGAGAGCTTTCCGGACGGTCAGCTCTACCTCGACCTGCACGGCTATGGCGTCGAGCCACCGCTGTCTCCGTCCGAGGCCCTCGCCATCCTGCTCCGTTCATTGGGAGTCGACCGTCCGGAGACGCTCGCGACCGTCGACGAGAGGGCAGCCCGATATCGGACATTACTGAGCGAGCGGAGAGTTCTTGTGTTGCTGGACAACGTTCGCTGCGTGGCGCAGGTGCGGTCGCTGCTGCCCGGGGCTGGCCCGTCCGCAGTGTTGATCACGAGTCGGCGCCAGCTCAGCGGCCTCGCCGTGCACCACGAAGTCGTACGTATTCGACTGTCACCGCTGGCTCCCACCGAGGCGGTGCGCCTCCTACGAGCGATCGTCGGTGCACGAGTGATAATTGAGCCGGACGCGGCGCGAACACTCGCCAAGTTGTGCGCGAATCTGCCACTGGCCTTGCGTGTCGCGGCAGAGCGCGCCGTGACACGGCCGACACTGTCGCTGCGCGAGCTCGTCGACGAGTTGAAGGACGAGCATGCCCGGCTCAATGTCCTGGACTCGGGTGAACCGTACTCGACCGTGCGTACGGTCTTCACGTGGTCCTACCAAGGACTCGATGAGCACAGCGCGGCTGCGTTCCGCGCGCTCGGCGCAAACCCCGGCCACACGTTCGACCTGCGCGCCTTCGCCGCACTGGTGGGTAGGGCAAGCAAGGATGCGAGCGCCACACTCACCGCTCTGACGGACGCCTACCTGGTAACTGAATTGGGCTTCGGACGCTACTCGATGCACGACCTCCTGTGTTTGTACGCCAGAGAGGTCGCGAACGAGCGCCTCGAAGAATACCAGGACAACTTGCGGCGGCTGTTCGACTTCTACCTACACTCAGCGGAACGCGCAGATCAGGTGCTGACGCCTCATCGGTTCCGAGTCCCGCTGGACGGAGACTCGACCGCGGGACTCACGTTCGACGCTGCGGAGCCAGCCCGGCAGTGGTTCGAGGTGGAGCAGGAGAACCTGGTCGCCATGTGCCGTGTCGACGAGCCCTTCTTCGACTCGCGACGCTGGCAGCTTGCATACGTACTGCGTGGCTACTTTTACCTGAGCAAACAGCTGGACAGCTGGGTGGACACCCATACCCAGGCGTTGGCCGCATGCCGGCGCATCGGCGATGACCATGGGGAGGCGCTAACACGTAACAACCTCGGCATGGCGCTGGTGGCCACTGGCGCACTGACGGAAGCGATGAGCCACTTCGGACATGCGAGACGCCTGTTCGAAGTGGAAGGCGACTCACACGGATTGAGCAATGCTTTGGCCAACCAGGCCACAGTGCTGTTGCGGTGGGGAGCGTACGAAGAGGCCCTGGACAATCAGCGTCGTGCGCTGGAGTGCTACCGGCGTAACGGTTCGAACCGGAACGTGGGTATCACGCTACGTGGTATGGCCAGGGTCCTTGCGGAGATTCGTCAGTTCAGCGAAGCCGTGCGCTGCGCTGAGGAGGCAGTCGACGTCGCGTTCGGTCTCGGCCAAGATCTCGACACCGCCGAAGCGTTCAACGTGCTGGGCATGGCGCGACACGGTGCGGGCGAGCCGCTGCTGGCCGAGATCGCTACGTACCAGGCCATCACTTTCAGCCGTCGCTGCGGCAGCCGGCACGAAGAGGCCCGAGCTGTGTATCGCCTCGGCACACTCGGTGTCGAATCCGAGGACACCGACGGCGCACGTCGCTGGTGGCGCACAGCCTTGAACTTGTATCTCGAACTGGGCTCCTCGGAAGCCGACCGGGTAGCGGCCGACCTCGCGGCGCTTGGGCGCGAGTAAGTACTCTTACATCTCGATACCGTCATCGATATACACATGGACTCGGTCAATGTCACCGAAGTTGTCGAAAGATGTGAGTTTGAACGCTTGGCGTTCAGTATTGCCGAGGTTGTTCACGGTTCCACTGGCGGAACCCACTGGACGCCGACTCTCGTCGTAAAAGTTGGCCTTGAGACGTAACATCAACGCGCTCTCGTCATTGTTGATGATCTCGCCGTTGACCAGACATCCAGTGGGCTCGCAGGCGGAGATGGAAAAGTTCTCGAATTTGACCTTCCATATACTGCGACTGGAAGAGAATTCTGGCTCTGCTTGTCGTGACAGTCCCCCTACTCCTGGCGGAGTTAGGTTGCCTGCGCTGCGCCAATCGGCTCCACTCAGGTCAACCTCACAGCCGATTGCCTCGAGCCGGCGTGCGAGTTGTTCTCTGCCCTCGGCAGTGCCTTCGAGCCTGACCTTGAATCTTCCATCCATATCGGGGAATCTGCGCACTTCGCCGAACTCCACGAGCACCGTGTGGTCGGGATGCCTTGCAAGAGCGAAACCGGCCTCGAAGAGAACCTGTGTGATGTTGTCTGGAGTGAGTAGGACGATGAACACCCGCTCCGAGCTCAAGACCCTGTCGAAGACATCACTGACCTGCGGAACTCCGCCGTCGGTATCCGCTGGAGCCATGGTCCATTCGATGGGGGTAAGCCCAATGGCGCGGAGGAATGTGAACAACTCCTGGCGAGCGTGCTCGTCTCGACCATGAATGACGTATACCTGTTGCCCGATAGACATGCTGGGATGATGCCATCCGACCTGGACGCGACTGCGGCTGGGCATCCCGGACCAAGTCCCGCTCAGCAGGTGTCCGATGTCCTCCGCGGCGATATTGAGATGATTGATTCCTTATTGATCTTGTGGCGGTTTCGCGACCAAAGACGGATACAGAGTGGACGTTGACCTGGACACCCTGGTGACCACACTGTGCTGCTTGTCGACCGCCACTCTTGATCACCTGTGATTGGTGCAGTCAACACGGCATTTCCGGACTCCGCCGAGCTGCGGCATGCGTCCTCGTGCCGCGCCCTGTCACAGCGGGCGGCGGAGTCCGTCCAGCACGAGGGTGATGACGTCGTCGGCCTCGGTCCGCCAGCCGGGGCGGTCATGGGCCGCGCCGATGCCGTGCAGCGCCATCATCACGGCCCCGGCACCCACGTCGTCGCGCACGGCGCCGTCTCGCACGGCGGCGGCCACCAGGTCGGTGACAGCGTCTTCCAGCGCCCGGCTGCCCTCGGCGAGGGCCGAGCGATCGGCCATGAGCGTGGCCAGCGTCCGGGCCAGGCCCTCGTGGGCGTCGATGTGGTCGACCATGCCGCGGAGGAAGGTCGCCAACGCCTCCGCCGCGGGCAGGGTGGCCTGTAGCTGGCGGGCGCGGTCGCACAGCGCGGCGACCTCACCGCGGTAGACCGCCTCGGCCAGTGCCTCCCGGGTGGGGAAGTGTCGGTACAGCGTGCCGGTGCCCACGCCGGCCAGGCGGGCGAAGTCGTCGAAGCGCAGGGCGAAGAAGTCGCCGGCGTCGAAGAGCTCTCGTGCCTTGGCGATCAGGACGTCGCGGTTGCGTTGGGCGTCGGCCCGCAGCGGCTTGTCGGCGGTCATGCGCTCCTCGCGTTGACAAGTGGAGATGACCTCCATATGTTGGAAATGGAGATGACCTCCAAATCGATCGTACCCCACGAGGTGCAGCGTGAAGATCCTGATGTTCGGCCGAGGCGTGATCGCCACCATCTACGGCTGGGTCCTGCGACAGGCGGGACATGACGTCGAGTTCTACGTCCGGCCGGGTCGCGCGGCGACGTACGGGGACGCGGTGGACCTCGACCTGTACGACACGCGGCGCCGGGTGTGGGGGCGGCGCGTCGCCGAGAGGTGGCCGGTGCGCTACCGCGAGGCGCTGAAGCCGGACCACGACTTCGACCTGATCGTGCTCAGCGTGCCGCACCACCGCCTCGCGGAGGCGACGGCCTTCCTGGCACCGCGGGTCGGCCGGGCCACGGTGCTGGTCTTCGGCAACATCTGGACCGAGCCGCTCGCCGCGGTCGGCGCACTCCCGCCCGACCAACTCGCCTGGGGTTTTCCCCAGGCCGGTGGCGGTTTCGGCGCGGACGGCGTGCTCCACGGGACACTGCTGCCATCGGTCGTCTTCGGCACTTTCGGCCAGCCCCCGACCGACCGGGAAAGGGCCGTGCGCCAGGCGTTTCGCGAGGCCGGGCTTCGGATCAAGGAGCAGCCCGACTTCCGCGGCTGGCTGTGGGTCCATTTCGTGTCGGACGCCGGCCTGTTCTCCCAGGGCCTGCGGCTGGGTTCACTGTCCGAACTGGCCGGGTCACGGCGCGACCTGCGCGAAGGGCTGCTGGCCGGCCGCGAGCTGCTGCCCCTCGTCCAGGCACGCGGCATAGACCTGCGCCGCCACCGGGCCGGTGCGCTGCTGTTCCGGGCACCCACCTGGCTGACGGCCCCCGCGCTCGCCTGGCTGACCACTCATGTCCCGCCCGCGCGCCTGAGCCTCACGGCGCACTCCAACCCCGACGCCGAGGAGCCGCGCGAGGTCTGCCGGGACACCCTGGCCGAAGCACGACGGCTGGGCATCTCGGCACCGCGACTGGAAGCGGCGGAACCGAACTTCGCCCGTGAGGGGACGGGTCGCGGCTGAACGTCACCGATGTTGTCGGTCCCGGTGGTCCGTCGTGGCTCCCTGGCCCGCCGCAGCCGCGGGGAGCGGCGGTATCGCGGTCACCGTGACTGCCCAGGTGACGACCAGGAGGACCGCGCCGAGCACCAGGTCGCCCGCCGCGGCGACGAAGCCCGCCGCCACGCAGGGGCGCGCCAGTGCGAGGAGGCCGTACGCCCTCGCCACCGGGCGGCCTGGGATCGGCCTCGGGGTGCGGAACAACACCACGAGGGCCGCGATCGCCAGTACCGTCCCCACGGCGACGAACGGCAGGTAGGTGGTCGTGTCGAACGGGCGGCTCCGGACCGACGCCGGTTGGAACGCCGCCGAGCCGAACCAGAACACGAACGTGACCACCAGGAGCACCACCGCGGCCCGGTGGCCGTAGCGGGACGGGAGTGTCCGCACCCCGGCGCGTCGGTCCACCTCGGTGTCCGCCACCGCCAGGACCTGGTGGAGCATCGAGTCCTGCTGCCAGAAGATCAGTCCGGCCAGGGCGAGATCCCACAGTGGCGAGCCGTTCGTCAGCACGACCGCGGCGCCGAACGTCGCCAGGGTGGCGATGCCCCTCGTGAACACGCGGATCGATCGCCGCGCCCCGCGGAACAGGAGGTACAGGGCTCCGGTCAGCACCCCGACCGCCGCGAGCACGAGGGCCGGCGGGCTGTGGATTTCCGCCAGCGCCAGTCCCATCACGGCGCAGGCCACCATGGCGATGAGTGCTGATCGGGCGCTCATGCGTGCTGACGGCACCGGTCTGCCCGGTTTGGCGGCAGCGTCGGCGTCTCGGTCGAAGTAGGCGCCCGCGTAGTAGGCGGACGTCGACAGGAGCGCGGGGATCAGGAACGCCGCCACCAGGTGCCAGACCGACCCGTCGGAGACGAGCGCGACGCCGGAAAGGCCGACCAGTCCGATATAGCAGCCGACATCGGGTCGGCCGCTTTCGAGATGCGCTTCGAGCGCCCCCACGAATCGGCCAGAGGCTTTTTCGCCTGCCAACACGATGGCCTCGCCAGACGTACTCACGGTTCCTCCGGACAATTCGGAGCATGGCTGGGTCCAGCCGGCCTGAAATGGCCTGCGATGTCTCGTGGCCTCGATCACCGGCCACGCTACCGCCCATAACGTGGCCGCGCCCCTTGTACCGCGTGTCCCACCCGAACGGCACCCGGAGCGTCGGGTCCGAAGTGGACCCGGGCATTCTCGAATGGCCGGAATATCTGGGATGGCTTTTGGCGGTTTCCGCCGCGAAGAGCACCCCCGACAATTACTGGACGCGGCCGTTGGCGCCACGGGGACGGTCACGCCTGAGCCGGCAGGGCCGGCTCAGGCGTTCCGGCGGCGCGGGACGAGTAGTCGGCCTTTCTCGACCGACGGTGGCCTGAGTGGTCAGACGGCGACGCAGTTCCCGCAGCTCCATCAGCCGCCGCCTTCCCGCGGCACCGCCGGTTCGACCGTCAGCTCAGGCATGACCCACCACGGCTGTTGCGCGACAACCCCACGAAGACTGTCCGCCGGTCGGCCTACGGGAGTAGGACCTGCAGGTCGTACTGGCCGACCCCGATGGTGTCCGGCCGCACGGTGACACAGTAGAAGTCCAGCCAGGCATGGTTCGCCACACCTGCTCTGCCCTGGATGGCGCACTGCTCGAAGTGCCCCCAGCTCGAGTTGTAGACCCAGGTGGCCGCCTGGGCCGGGGCGGCGAAGCCGACGGTAGCGAGAATGGATGCCACGGCCAGTCCGGCCGCACGGATTGTCGTACGCATGACCGTCCTTCGAATGGTCTGGACCACGTTGGTACCTATTGTGGCTGCGGCACACTCGACCAACCATCCCCCGAACAGCCCTATCGCCGCGCCAACCCGCCGGAATCCGACAACGCGCCCTCAGTGCAACGGAAGCAGGGCGCCGCCGGAAGTGGTGCCGTAATGTCTGCCGTCGTGCTGGAGACGGTGGATTCGGTGCGGTGGGCGGAACTCGACGGCGCGGGTGTGTCGGAGGAACCGCTGCCCGACCTGTTGCGGACCATGGCGGGCCCGGACGAAAGCGCCGCGATCGACGCGTTCCATGACGTGCGATGGGAGATCCTGCACCAAGGCACGGTGTACACGGCGACCCCGGCCGTCGTGCCCTTTCTCGTCGAGTTGGTCGAGGCGGTGGGGCCGGTGTTGCGGGGTGTGGTCGTCGAGTTCCTCGGGGACCTGGCGCACACCTACGAGCTCGACCCGGACGAGGACCTCCGCGCCGAGGTGCGGGCCGCCGTCACCGCCGAGGTGGACCGGCTACTGCCCCTGCTCGCCGACGACGACCCCTGGCTGCGGTACGTCGCCGCGTACGCGGTGTCCGGGTGCCCGGACCGGACAGCGGACGTCCTGGCCGTGCTCGGCAGGCGCTGGCAGGAGGAGGTGGACCCGAGGGTGCGGGCCGCCCTCGTCATGGCCGCCGCGACGCTGGACCGGCGCACCGACCTGATCAAGGACGGCCTCGGCACGCGGCAGCCGCCAGTGGTGCGGGCCGCGGCGGTGCTGGCCGCCGTCCGGACCGGGCGGCGATGGCCGGGTGCCAAGGCGGTTGCGGCCGTGCGTGCCGCGTGGCGCGACGGCGACCCCTTCGCGAACAACGACGAAGGCCGGTGGGGCCCGCCCGACTGGTACCCGGAGGCGATGGCCGACCTGCTCGACAACCTCCCACCCACCGACCGACCGCCGATCCTCACGGCATTGCTGCACTCCGCCGACCCGGGCGTGCGTGAGCGTGCGCTGGTCCACGCGGGCATCGCCGTCGGCGCGCGGCGGTCGCTGCGGGAGTCGTTGCCGCCGCTGCTCGTGCCCACGCTCACCGACCCCGACCCGAAGGTCCGGCTCGCGGCCGCCGACGCCATCCGCCGCGCGGGCCGGGCAGTGGCGCCGCTGGCGGACACGCTGGCCGACCTGGCCGGCCGCGACGACGAGGCCGCCGGGCAGGCGGTCGCCGCGCTGGTCGAGCTTGGCGACCCACGCGCCACCGACCTGGTCCCCCGCCACCTCCGCGCCGGCACCGCCGCCGGGGACATCGGCGTCGCCCTGGCCGCCGCGGGCGCGCCGGCGACCGACGACCTGCTCGCCGCCGTGCGCCACCGACTGGCCGCGTTGGCCAACGGAGCCGAGCAGCGGTACCGGGTGACCCGCGAGTTCTACCAGGAGTTCCACATCTCCGAGATCTCGGCTCTCCTGCGGCTCGTGCGGGCCTGGGGTCCGGCCGCGGCGCCGGCCATACCGGAACTCCTTGCCCTGATACGGACCAAGCAGGCGGTCCTCGACGCGACGGAGGCACTCGCCGCGATGGGGCCGGCCGCCGCCGACGCCTTGCCCGAGCTGCCGACGTTCACCCCGAGGTTCCTGGACAGCGGGAACAACGAGTTCAGGCTGGCCGTCGCCCGTGTCCGCTGGCGCCTGGGCGGTGCGGCCGGTCCCGCCGTCGACGAGGCGTGGCTGCACATAGCCCGCGGCGGCTACGCCCCCGGCGGGATCGCGTTGCTGGCCGAGATCGGCGAGCCGGCGCACGTGCTGTTGCCCAGGATGCGCCGGGCCCGCGACCACTGGCTGACGGACGCGGAACACCGCGGCGAATGCGTCAGCGTCGCGCGCCTGCTGTGGGAGTGGACCGGCGACCCCGAACAAGCACGACCCACGACGCGGGTCATGCTGGCGGACATCGACATGGACCTGGTCCCCTACGACCAGTTCGAGGCCGCGATCCTCGCCGTCGACCTCGGGGAACCGGACGCTGTGCGGACGCTGGTCGGCATGCTGGGCGACCGGCCGTTCGACCAGGAGATGAGGGCATACCGCGCGCTCTGGCGCCGAACCGGCGATCCCGACCCGTTCCTGAGCTACGTGCGGACCAGACTCGCCGACCACCAACCGCCCAGCACCACGAACTGGCCGCTGATCCTCGACCTGCTCACCGAACTGGGCCCGGCCGCGGCCCCACTCCACCCCACACTGCGCTCGTACGCCATCCGCGACGAACAGGTCACCACCTACAGCCACGGCGACACACCCGGCATCGCCGACGAACACGTCCGCACCGCCATCCAAACCATCGCCGGCGACGGCTCCTGACTGACGACCGCGGCACTCCCTGAACCGCGTGGAGATGTGCGGGCGGCCCGAGCCCGGAGCACGCGGGCGTAGGCTTCAGGAATGCGGATCGGCGAGCTGTCCAGGCGCACGGGCGTGAGTCCGCGTTCACTGCGGTACTACGAGGAGCAGGGTCTGCTGACCAGCTCGCGCTCGGCGACCGGACAGCGGCACTATTCCGATGCCGAGGTCGAGCGGGTGTCGCTCATCCAGCAGCTGTTCGACGCGGGTTTGTCCAGCCGGGTGATCGCGACCGTGCTGCCGTGTGTGGAGACCCCGGGTGACCGGGATGTCGTCGAGGGGGCGTTCGCGACGATGATGCGCGAGCGTGACCGGATCGACGACGAGATCACCCGCCTGATCGAGACCCGGGACGCGCTCGACGTGCTGCTCAGGGTCAACAGCCAGCACCAGGCGAAGCTGCCCAGGGCCGCGGAGTCGGCGACCCTGTCGGCCTGATGCTGTGACGTGCACCTCAGCCGGTTGCCTCTCACATCGATGTGAGAGGTGACGATGGCGACAGAGCCGGGAACCACCGGGCTCGGTCACCTGAGAGGTAGCAGAAGATGGGGCAGGCGTGGGGTTTTGGCAG
>Ga0164298_10000181_pt1 | contig 20229 bp, 13 predicted proteins | sample Whisoiple_216_MG_FD_109713 | JGI IMG/M metagenome (GOLD analysis project Ga0164298, IMG submission 109713) | Unamended control soil microbial communities from upstate New York, USA - Whitman soil sample_216_MG | ecosystem: Environmental > Terrestrial > Soil > Agricultural land ...
CTCCCCCGCTCCACGGCGCCGGAACGCTCCGCAAGCTCCGCTACACCGACGCCCTCCGCGGGCTCCCTGCCGGCCCGAATATCCATGAATCACTCCGCAAGCTCCGCTCACGCCGTCACCTCCCCCGCTCCACGGCGCCGGAACGCTCCGCAAGCTCCGCTACACCGACGCCCTCCGCGGGCTCCCTGCCGGCCCGAATATCCATGATTCACTCCGCAAGCTCCGCTCATGCCGCCTGCTCCGGGGTCAGCTGGGACTCGACGATCTCGAGGTAGGTTGGACAGCTGGACATCAGCTCACGATGGCTGCCGGAGCCGACGATCTCGCCGTTCTCCAGCACCACGATGCGGTCCGCGTCGAGGATCGTGGACACCCGCTGGGCCACCACGATCACCGCGGCGTGCTCGGTGTGCGGGCGCAGCGCGGAGCGCAGCGCCGCGTCGGTCGCGAGGTCCAGCGCGGAGAACGCGTCGTCGAACAGGTAGATCTCCGGCTTGCGGACCAGCGCCCGCGCGATCGACAGCCGCTGCCGCTGGCCGCCGGACACGTTCGTGCCGCCCTGCGCGATGGCCGCGTCCAGGCCGCCCATGTCGGTCACGAAGTCCTTGGCCTGCGCGATCTCCAGCGCCTCCCACAGCTGCTCGTCCGACGCGTCCGGGTTGCCGTACCGGAGGTTGGACCGCACGGTGCCGGTGAACAGGTACGCGATCTGCGGCACGAGCCCGATCCGGCTACGCAGCACGTCCGGCTCCAGCAGCCGGACGTCCGTGCCGTTGACCCTGATCTCGCCGCCGGTCACGTCGATCAGCCGGGGGATCAGGTTGACCAGCGTGGTCTTGCCGGCGCCGGTGCTGCCGATGATGGCCGTGGTCTGACCGGCCTCGGCGCGGAAGGAGATGTCCCGCAGCACCGGGTCGACCGCGCCCGGGTACCGGAACTCGACGCCGGCGAACTCGACCTCGGCACGTGAGGGCAGTTCGACGACCGGCGACTCCGGCGACTTCACGGACGAGTCGGTGTCGATCACCTCCATGATCCGCTCGGCGCAGACGGCCGCGCGCGGGATCATCATCGAGATGAACGTGGCCATCATGACCGACATCAGGATCTGCAGCAGGTAGGACAGGAACGCGGTGAGCGCGCCGACCTGCATCTCACCGGCGTCGACACGGTGGGCGCCGAACCACAGGACCGCGACGCTGGACACGTTCAGGATCAGCATGACGGTGGGGAAGATCATCGCCTGCAGCCTGCCGACCCGCAGCGCGGTGTCGGTGAGCTGCTGGTTCGCGTCCCGGAACCGCTCGGTCTCGGCCTTCTCGCGGACGAACGCGCGGACCACGCGGATGCCGGACAGCTGCTCACGCAGCACGCGGTTGACCTGGTCGATGCGCTCCTGCATCAGCCGGAACTGCGGCACCATGCGCGACACGATCAGGCCGATGCAGATGACCAGCGCCGGCACGCACACCAGCAGCAGCCACGAGAGGCCGACGTCCTCCTGCAGCGCCATGATCACGCCCGCCACGCACATGATCGGCGCGGCGACGAACATCGTCGCCATCATGACGACCAGCAACTGGACCTGCTGCACGTCGTTGGTGGTGCGGGTGATCAGCGACGGCGCGCCGAAACCGGCGACCTCGCGCGCGGAGAACCGGCCGACCTGGTGGAAGATCCCGGACCGGACGTCCCGCCCGAACGCCATCGCCATGCGCGCGCCGAGCAGGACGGCGATGACCGAGCAGACGATCTGCAACAGCGACACGCCCAGCATCCAGGTGCCCGTCTGGAGGATGTAGCCGTTGTCGCCGCGCGCGACACCGTTGTCGATGATGTCCGCGTTGAGGCTGGGCAGGTACAGCGACGCGATCGTGCCGACGAGCTGTAGGGCGAGGATGGCCGTCAGCTCCCTGCGGTACGGGCGCAGGTAGTGGAACAGCAGGCGGTTCAGCAACAGTTCCCCCTGTGAAGAAACGAACCGTGTCTAATATTGGACAAGGTAGACCAGACCGTTAAGAAACTCAACGTATCTTAGGGGTCCGGTCCAGAGTTTAGGGGTCAGGTGGACGACGACGCGACCGTTTTTACGGCTGCCAAGCTCACTCGCCGGCGTGGCGCCGAGCTCGAGCAGGCGATCCTCGACGCCGCCTGGGCCGAGTTGAACGAGGTCGGTTACACGGCTCTCACGATAGAGGCGGTGGCAAAACGGGCAGGGACGAGCAAACCCGTCATCTACCGCCGATGGCAGAGCCGGGCGGCCCTCGTCATCGCCGCGTGGGCCCGCAGGCAGCCGATGACCACGACCGCCCCCGACCTTGGTTCGCTACGGGCGGACATCGTCTGGCTGTTCGGCCGGATCGCGAACCGGATGGACGCGATGATGAGCCAGGCCATCGCCGGCGTCATGGCGGACACGTTCAAGCATCCGGAGGTCCAGGCGTGGCTGCGCGAGCGGATGGACGCCGCACCCATCACGAAGTCGATGTGGACGGTCGTCGACAACGCGGTCGCGCGTGGTGAGCTGAAGCCCGTGCACATGCCGCCGCGCGCGCTGCGGCTCCCGGTGGACCTGCTCCGCGCCGAGGCCATCCTGAGCGGCGCCCCGATCCCGGAGGAGACCATCGAAAGCCTCGTGGACGACGTGTACCTGCCCCTGCTGAGGGGCCTCGCCGACTAGGCCGCCCGCGCGAGCATCAGCAGGGCCAGGCCGAACGGGCCGCCCGTGCCGACGCACACGTCGCCGGTGATGGTCAGGCCCGCGTCCTCGACCATGGTGGCCAGGCCGGACGCCGAGTACTTGCGGGACAGTGCCACCCGCACCGTGTCGTCGAAGCGGAACGGGACCGTGGCACGGTTCGGCAGGGTCAGCCGCAGGTCGTCGTCCGCTCGGCAGACGGTCTTCACCAGCAGCGCGCGGTCGGCCTCGACCGTGCCGATGACCTCCGCGTCGTCCCACCTCACGTCCAGGTCCGTGTGCTCGCGCACCGCCGCCGCGGCGTACTCGCCGAACGCCGGGCTCCGCGCCTGCTCGTCCGCCGCCAGTACGGCCAGACGATCCGTCAGCTCCCCCGTGACCTCGACCTCCAGCAGCAGCCGGTCGTCCGGGCGGAGCAGGGACGCGACCAGCCCGAGCACCGACGCGTCGGCGTCGAAGCCGGCGATCGTGTTGCCCAGCAACGAGAACAGCACGGGCGTCGACCCGGACAGCTCGTCGAGCAGGCGCCGCAGGGCCGCCGCGGTCTCCCGCTGCGAGAAGTCCCACGGCAGCGACATGACCCGGTCGGCCGGCAGGCCGAGACGCCGGATCACCCCCCGCACAGCCAGGTGCAGCAACTCCTCGCCGGCGTCGACCGGCAGGTAGCACAGGTCGGGGTTGGCGCTCGACAGGTCCCCGAGCAGCACCTCGTCCTTCCGGCCGTCGCCCGGGCCGAGACTGACGTAGTGGCACGGCGCGGCGGGAGCGCTCCCACACAGCTCCCGCCAACGTGCCGCGAACGTCTCGACGCTCGTCCTCGGGACGACGCCAAGAGGATCCCGACAAACCGCCGCCCACGCGAGCGCCGCTCCCATCCCGGCGCACGCGTGGGCGGAGGTGATGCGCTTGCCGTCCCCCGACGCGTCGAAGGCACGGCTGAGATCGCTGATGAGTCCGACGAAACGTGCCGTTCGATCACTTTCAGCCAGCTCGAGCCACTCAAGTGCTGGTGGCGCGGGCACCCGAAGGCCGGCAGGCCGGCTCGTTACCTCGATCTCTCCAACGGCCATCGCAGTCTCCCCTCGCCGATGGCAGCGCAACGTGAAGATTCTGCATCTGCACGTGCATCTGCACAACCCACCTGCATTACGAAATATGCAGAAAATGCAGAAAGGCTCTTTCTGAACAGAGGTCTGTTCAGAAAGAGCCTTTCAACCAGGCGCCAGCCACCGCTTCGTCAGGTCGGTGGGCGAGCCGGGCCGGAGCGCGGAGCGGACTCCGGACCCGAGGCCGTGACCCGCGCGACGCGACGAAGCACCACTAGTGGGCGGCGATGGGCCGCAGGTTCTCGTCGTGCTCGTCGACGTGGTAATCCGAGTCGGCCGTCTCGTCGGTGCCGTTGGACGCCCGCCCGCGGATGATCAGCGAGACGACCACCGCGACGAGCAGGTTCGCGAACAGCGCCACGAAACCGACGTAGATCTGGACCTGCGAGCCCTCGAACGGCTGCCACCCGAGGATGTTCAGCTTGTCGAGCGCCAGGGCCGAGCCGCCGAAGTGCGCACGCTTCGTAGCCGGGTTCGGGATCTGGTACAGCAGGATCAGGCCCCAGCCGAGGCCGACCGCCCAGCCGGCCACCAGCGCCCACCGGTGCAGCCACCGCGTGTACAGGGCGATCGCGACCGCCGGCAGCGTCTGCAGGATGATCACGCCGCCGATCAGCTGCAGGTCGATGGCGTACTGCGGGTCGATCAGGACGATGAACAGCACGGCGCCGAACTTGACCACGAGCGACGCGAGCTTCGCCTGCTTCGCCTCGTCACGCGGGGTCGCGCCCTTGCGGATGTACTCCTTGTAGACGTTGCGGGTCCACAGGTTCGCCGCGGCGATCGACATGATCGCGGCCGGCACCAGTGCGCCGATGCCGATGGCCGCGAAGGCGATCCCCGCGAACCAGGACGGGAACTGCCCGTTGAACAGCTCGGGGATCACCGTGTTGGTGTCCTTGCGCCCGGTGGCGTTGTTGACCAGCGGCGTGGTCCCCGCGGCGATCGCGACGTAGCCGAGCAGCGCGAGCAGGCCGAGCAGCAGCGAGTACGCCGGCAGGGCCGACATGTTGCGCTTCAGCACGTCCCGGCCCCGGGAGGCCAGGACGCCGGTGACCGAGTGCGGGTACAGGAACAGCGCCAGCGCCGAGCCGAACGCCAGCGTCACGTACTGCAGCTGGTTGTTCGAGTTCAGCAGGGTGCTCCCGAACGGCTTGCCCGTCGCCGGGTTCGTGCTGGTCAGGTGCGTCTGGGCGTCACTGAAGATCTGGCCCCAGCCGCCGAGCTTGATCGGCAGGTAGATCACGGCCACCAGGATCACCAGATAGATCAGGATGTCCTTGACGAACGCGATCAGCGCGGGCGCGCGCAGGCCGGACTGGTAGGTGTAGACCGCCAGGATCACGAACGCGATGAGCAGCGGCAGGTGGCCGAGGAAGCCGGACGCGTTGAAGCCCATCGACCGCAGCACGGCCTCCAGCCCCACCAGCTGCAGCGCGATGTACGGCATGGTCGCGACGATCCCGGTGATGGCGATCAGCAGCGCGAGCAGCGAGGAGCCGTACCGGCCGCGCACGAAGTCGGCCGGGGTCACGTAGCCCTTGGCCCTGCTGACCGACCACATGCGCAGCACCGGCAGGAACACCAGCGGGTAGGCGATGATCGTGTACGGCAGGGCGAAGAACCCGGTCGCACCGGCGCCGAACAGCAGCGCGGGCACGGCGACGAACGTGTACGCCGTGTAGAGGTCACCGCCGACGAGGAACCAGGTGATCCACGACCCGAACTTGCGGCCGCCGAGGCCCCACTCGTCGAGGTGGTCGAGCGACTCGGCCGCCCGCCACCGCGCGGCGACGAACCCGAGGACGGTGACGAGGCCGAACAGCAGGACGAAGATGATCAGTTCGGTCCACTGCATTACTCCGCGCTCCCTTCATCCAGCGTGTCGACGTCGGAAGTTTCGCTCTGCGCGCGGGTGACCGGCGCCTTCTTCGTCATCCGGTACACGGTGATCGTGGACGCCACCCCGACGATGATCACCAGGAACTGGAACCAGTAGAAGAACGGCATCCCGAAGAGCTCCGGCGACTGCCGGTTGTAGATCGGCGTCAGTAGGACGATGAACGGGATCAGCAGGACCAGGTTCCACGGGTTGAACACCAGCCCGCTGGCCCGGCCGCCTGGCTTGTTGGCCGACATAGGAGCCCTACCTCGTTGTTTGGCTTGACCGACGGTTTGTCAGAGGGGTCGAGAGACAGTGCCGGTTACGATAGATCCGATGATCACCGCGGGCTAGAATGTGTGTCCGCAGTGTTACCAAGCGGGTCCCGGCGCCGCCGCGAACCAGCGCCACCCACGCCGCGGCATCACCGGTGCGGGAACGACCCGGTGCCCCTTCTTCCCGACTTTCTCCGCCATTCGGCGCGCGGGCGTATCCCCACCGGGCACGGCTCGTTGTAATCATGGCGCCGGTATCGGCTCACGCCGAGCGGCGAACGCCACGCACCGCAGTGATCAAGGACACCCTCGCACCGCCGACAGCTAGCCCAACCGGCTGATTCACTTGTGTACCAAGCAGAAGCGCCAGTACGACCAGGCGGCCGTATGTCGGTACGGCCGTCTGCCGAAAGTTGGGTAACGGAGATTTTCCGTTGCCGCGCCCTGATTCAACCGATCTGAGCAACGCCGCAGCTTGACCGTTGGGATAATCTCGGATCTCGCTGCCTACGACGTGCCGCGGTGGTTAGGGGTGTTACCGCTGCGAGTGGGCGGTCCGGTCCCCCCGAAGATCGACAATAAGGTGATCATGACTGCCTCATCGTCCGTGTCGTCATCGCCACGGCACTCGGGCCCCTGGACCTGTATCGCCGGTGTCACTGGTTACGTTGCGGTCTCCCCGTTGATCTTTCAGAAGCTCGGCTCGCCGGTCTGGATCGTGGTCTGGCTCGCGGCCGGGGCGGTCGCCATCGGCATCGTGGCCGCCGGCGCCTACCGGACCACGCGTGCCGGCCGGGAGCACCTCGAGGAGCTGCGCCGGCTCGACGACGAGAACGCCAACCTCGCCGCCCTCGCCGAGGCGAGACACGTGGCCCTCGAGGCCCTTGCCGAGCAACAACTCCCCGCGATCGTCAACGGCGCGGTACCGCCGCCACTGCCGGACCTCCCGAACGACGACATCGCCGCGCACCTGGTCGGCCAGGCCGCCATGCACCTCGGCCGGGTGCGCGAGGACCAGCTGGCCCGCAACGACGCCGTGGCCGCGGCGGTTGTCGCGCTCGGCCGCAAGGTCCAGTCCTCCGCGCACCGCATCCAGGAGGAGGCGGCGCGGATGGTGGTGGCCCACCCCACCGATCCGGACGTCCTGCACAGCAGCATGCGTGTCGACCACGCGGCCGCCCAGCAGGCACGCAACGCGCAGACCCTGTCCGCCCTCTGCGGCGAGTGGCCCGGCCAGCAGTGGCACGAGGCGCTGCCGGTCGCGGACGTCGTCCGCGGCGCGGCCGGCCGGATCACCGCCTACCAGCGCGTCGAGGTGTCCGGCGACCCCGCGGTGGCCGTGTCCGCCCGTGTGGTCGAGCCGCTGGTCCACCTCGTCGCCGAGCTGCTCGCGAACGCGACCCAGTCCTCCCCGCCCACCACACAGGTGCTCGTCACCCTGCGGCAGGTGCAGCGCGGCGCGGTCATCGAGATCGACGACGGCGGTGTCGGCCTGGACGACAAGCGCCTGGAGCAGGTGCGTGAGATCGCGTCCGGCCGCCGGCCGATCGGCATCGTGGACCTCGGCGAGATCCCGCAGACCGGCCTACCCGTGGTCGGCGCGTACGTCCGGCGGCACGGGTTCCGCGTCGACATCACCGAGTCCGTGTACGGCGGGCTGCGTGCGATCATCCTGGTCCCGACGGAGCTGACCGAGGCCGTCGCGCCGTCCGGCATGATCGCCGCCGGCGCGCACGCCCTCGCGAGAAGGCCCGAGCGCCACGCCCTGGCCGCCCCCGCGCCACGCGAGCCGGAGCCGGACGACTGGGACATGGAGCCGCACACCGGCAAGGTCGACGAGCCGCTCCCGCCGCTCATCCCGACCGGCGGCGACGAGCTTCCCGTACTCCCGCGACGTCGCTCGCGCCGCGGCCACGCCGTCCCGCAGCCGCAGCCGACCGTGGACTGGCCGGCCGAGCGCGACGTCGTGGACGACCCGGAGCAGGCCGGCCAGTGGATGAACGCCTTCCTCTCCGGCGCCGCGGCCGCGAACGGCCAGGACCACGGCAACGCCCACAACGACAACGCCCACAACGACAACGCCCACAACGACAACGCGTACGACGACGAGTACGACGACGACCCGGACACGTTGCACTACAACACAGAGAACACCACCTCGGAGGACCACAGATGAGCGGCGTTGGCGCCGGCCACCCCGTCGACAACAGCTGGATGCTGGAGCTGATCCGGTCGGTACGGGGTGTGCGCCATGTCGTCGTGCTCACCGCCGACGGCCTGCTGAAGGTCCGCACGGACCACACGCCGACGGACACGGCCGACAAGCTGGCGGCGGCGTGCGCCGGGCTGTCCGCGCTGGGTCAGGGCATCAGCAAGGAGTTCGGCACGGGCGCAGGCCCCCGGCAGGTGATGGTGGAGTTCGACGGCGGCTACCTGTTCGTCCGCGGCGCGGGCGACGGTTCACGACTCGCGGTGGTGACCGAGCCGGTCATCGACCCGGCGCTCATCGCGCAGCAGATGCAGGCACAGGTGTTGATGATCGGCGAACGCACACTGTCGACGCCGACCCGCAGCGGCTGAGGGGCCTATGGACGACTATCGCGATCACCCCGTGCGCCAGTACGTTCTGACCTCGGGCCGGGCGCACCCGTCCCGAAACACGATAAGACCCGAGACCCTGCTGGTCGTCGACCCGGACGCGCCCCGTCCGATCGCGCCGACGAGCCAGCAGAAGGCCTTGTTGGAGCTGTGCGGCGGGATGCTCTCGCTCGCCGAGGCGGCCGCCCACCTGCGGCTGCCGGTGAGCCTCGTGGTGGTGATCGCGTCGGACCTCGTCGACACGGGCCACCTGCAGATCCGTGCCGCACCGCGCTACACCCCACCCCCCGTTGAACTCCTTGAGAAGGTTCTCGATGGTCTCCGCAAGCTCTGAGCGCTACGTCGCGTCGACGGTCGCCCAGTCGGTGAAGATCCTCGTCGTCGGCGCGTTCGGGGTCGGCAAGACGACGCTGATCGGCTCGGTCTCCGAGATCGCGCCGCTGCGTACCGAGGAGACGATGACGTCCGCGAGCGTCGGCGTCGACTCCCTGGCCGGCCTGGACGACAAGGCGACCACGACGGTCGCGATGGACTTCGGCCGCATCACCGTGACGCCCGAGGTGGTGCTGTACCTGTTCGGCACGCCGGGCCAGAGACGGTTCTGGGACCTGTGGGAGGGCCTGGCCGAGGGCGCGGTCGGGGCGCTGGTGCTGATCGACACCCGGCGCATCGAGGACAGCTTCGAGGTGTTCGACCAGCTGGAGATGCGCACCGGGATCCCGTTCGCGGTGGCCGTCAACGAGTTCTCGGACGCCCCGCGCTACGCCCCCGAGCAGCTGCGCGAGGCGCTGGACCTGTTGCCGGAGACGCCCATCGTCATGTGCGACGCCCGCCATCGGGAGTCATCGGCCCAGGCGCTGATCACGCTCGTTGAACACGCTCTCGACAACACGAAGGCACTCACCTGATGATGCCCCCCGCGACACGCCGGCACCGCCAGAGACTCACCGACATGACCGGCCTGACGCCGCTGACGGCGACCACCGGCGCCGCCGACCCGCAGGCCGTGTACCGCGACCTGCAGGAGCGCTGGGGCGTGGTCGCGCCGGTGGAGCTGGAGCCGGGCATCCCGGCGTGGCTGGTGATGGGGCACCACGAGATCTGCCAGGTGGTGCGCAACGAGCAGCTGTTCTCCCGTGACCCCAACAACTGGCGGCTGTTCTCGGAGGGCATCGTCTCGCCGGACTCGGGTCTCGGGCCCATGATGTTCCCGCGGGACAACGCGTACTTCTCCGACGGGGACAAGCACCGCAGGCTGCGCGGCCCGCTCGACGACGGCCTGGAGAGCCTGGACGAGCACCGGATGGCGCGGTTCATCCGGGCCATGTGCGTCGACCTGATCCGCGAGGTGGAGCACCAGGGCAGCGCGGACCTGGTGACCGACTACGCCGCCGTGGTGCCGATGCTGACGGTGGCCGGCTTCTTCGGCATCGGTCCCGAGCAGGGACACGAGCTGCGCGCGGCGCTGATGGCGTTGTTCAGCTCGGCCGAGGACTCCCAGGCGGAGGCGTACAACCTCGAGCGGATCCTGACCGGCGTGATGAACGCGCGGCGCAAGATGCCGGCGGACGACCTGACCACGGCGTTCCTGCGGCACCCGAACCTGCGCGACGACTTCGAGATCCAGCAGTCGATCGTGCTGATGATCAGCTCGGGCTACGAGAGCACGACGACGTGGATCGCCCAGACACTGCGGCTGATGCTGACCGACCCCCGGTTCGCGGGCCGGCTGCGCGGCGGCCGGCTGGGGATCGACGACGCGCTGGACGAGGTCCTGTGGCGCGACCCGCCGATGGCGAACATGCCGGCCCGCTACGCCCTGGTGGACTGCGAGCTGGGTGGCGCCCACATCCAGCGCGGCGACGCGCTGGTGATGGGTTTCCACGCGGCGAACAACGATCCCCGCGTGCACACGGACGACCCGTGGCTGGAGGTCGGGAACCGGTCGCACCTGTCGTGGAGCGCCGGCCCGCACGCGTGCCCCGCGCAGCGGCCGGGCCGAATGATCACCCGCATCGCGGTCGACACCGCGCTGCACCGGCTGCACGACGTGACGCTGGCGATCCCGGCCGGGGAGATCGAGCTGCTGCCGTCACCGTGGACACGGTGCCCCGCGAGCCTGCCGGTCCGCTTCACGCCGCCTGTTCAACGCTCGTAGGAGCGGCACTGAGAAGGTCCCCCCGGTCAGGCGGTGACTGACCGGGGGGACCCAGCTCTACCAGTGCTCAGACGCGGGCGGCGCTGTCGCCGCCAACCCCCGAGTCGATGGCCGCCGCGACGATGCGGGCGCGGGCGTCGGAGTCGATGACTCCGTTCTGTACCAACTCCCTCGTCACCGACTTCACGTACCGGATGAAGTCGTTCGCCGAGGCCCACTCACCGTCCTCATCGATGAGGTCGTTGATCGTGCAGCCGTTTCCGGTGTCCACGTTCGGCACCTGGCTGTCGGCCTCACCGATGATGACCGTGTCGCGGACGTCCGAGCTCGGGCACGCGTCCGGTGCCGGCCCGGGGCCTTCCTCGACGATCGTGAACGAGCCCGACAGTTCCGGGGACACGTTCCCGGCCCTGTCAGTCGCCCGGTACCTGAACGTGTGGGCGCCCTCGCTGTCCACCGTCACCGGGGTCGTGTAGACGGTCCATGCGCCACCGTCCAGCGCGTACTCGATCGATGCCACGCCCGAACCGGTGTCCAGCGCGGACAACGTGATCGTCGCCCCGTCGACGTACTGCCAGTTCGAGTTCTGGTTGCCCGACACCACCGCCGACACCGACGGCGCCGTCGTGTCCGTGCCACCGGACGCCACCGTGAACGTCAGGGTGCCGACCGTGGACACGTTGCCCGCCACGTCGGTCGCCCGGTACTGCAGTGTGTGCGCGCCCAGCGTGGACACCTGGACCGGGGACGCGTACACGGTCCACGCACCACTGTCCAGCTTGTACTCGATCGACGCCACACCCGAACCGGCGTCCGTGGCCGTCAGCGTGACCACCGCGGAGCCGACGTAGGCCCCGTTCTGGTCCTGCTGGCCCGCCACCTGGCCGCTCGCCACCGGCGCGGTCGTGTCCCGCTGCACGACCGTGAACATGGCCATGCCCTCGTCGGACACGTTGCCGGCCACATCCGTCGCGCGGTAACTCACCATGTGCTGCCCCGGCGTGTTCACCACCACCGGTGCCCGGTACGCGGTCCACGCACCACTGTCCAGCTTGTACTCGATCGACGCCACACCGGTTCCGGTGTCCGTGGCCGAGATGGTCACGGTCGCCGAGTCGAGGTAGTTGCCGGACGAGTCCTGCGAGCCCGACACCTCCGCGTCCACCGCGGGCGGCGTCGTGTCGGACGGCGCCTCCACCACGGTGAACGCCACCTGTCCGTTGCCCACGTTGCCCGCCGCGTCGGTCGCCCGCAGCAGCACGGTGTACTGGCTCGGGGTCGTGACCTGGAACGGTTGCGTGTAAGGGTTCCAGCCCAGGTCGTTCACCTGGTACTCGATGGACGACACGCCGGAGCCCGAGTCGGCGGCGGTGACCGTCACGGTCGCCGAGCCGACGTAGTTGCCGGACGAGTCCTGGGCGCCCGCGACCGAGCCGGACACCGTCGGCGGCGTCGTGTCGTTGCCGCCGCCGGAGACCACGTTGAACGTCTTGGTGCCCTCGGTGGACGTGTTGCCGGCGTTGTCCGTCGCGCGGTACTTCACGGTGTGCGAGCCGACGGTGCTCACCTGGACGGGCGCGGTGTAGGTCTGGTAGGTGCCGCCGTCCAGCTGGTACTCCACTGTGGACACACCGGAACCCGCGTCGGACGCGGAGACCGTGACGGTCGCCGAGCCGACGTAGTTGCCGGCGGTGTCCTGGGTGCCGGTGACCGTCGCGGCGACGGTCGGCGCGGTGGTGTCGCCGTTGCCGCCGGACACCGTGAACTCCCCGGTCATCGTGCTGTGACCGGGGATCGTGCAGAAGTAGCGGTACCTGCCCGGCGTCAGCGTGACGGCCTGCTCGTGATGACCGTTGTCCGCGTCGAACGGGTTCGCCGTGATGGCCACGTTGACGTCGTGGTTGTAGCCGGGGCTCGAGGTGTCGAAGTTCAGCGTGTGTGACATGCCGGTCGTGTTGCCGGTCGCCTCGCTCGTCTCGAAGACGATCGTCGTCGCCCCCGCCACCGCGGAGGTCGGGGCCGAGGCGTAGGCCGTGGTGCTGTTGTTCGCGGTCCAGGTCAGGGTTTGCGCCGCCGCCGCGGCGGGGGCCGGCGCCGGTGCCGCGCCGGCCGAGGCGGCGGGTAACGCGACCAGCCCCAGTACGGCGACCGCCGCGCCGAACGCGGCTAGGAATCGTCGTGACACAAGGTCCTCCAAAGGGTGGCCGGGCAGCCCGGGGGGCCGCCCGGCCACAAGGTTGCTACAGGGGCTTGATCCTGATGTTGCGGAAGTCGATCAGGTCGTTGTCACTGTGGTTCTGCAACCCGATGTAGCCCTCGGTGAACTGCCGCAGATCCGTCGGCGGGTCACCGGCGCGGGACGACTGGATACCAGGCACGTTGTCGAACTCGTTGATCACCACGCCGTTGCGGATGATCGTGTAGTGCTGTCCGACGACCTTGATCTCGTAGTCGTTCCACTGACCCTTCGGCGTGATCTTCGCCTGGTCGAGGTTCATCGGGTCGAAGTTGTAGACCGACCCCGTCTTCTGCGGTTCACCGGTGTCACCGTCGTAGATCTGGATCTCGTGACCACAGTAGATCGCGACCCACGCCTGCGACGTACGCGCCGAGCCGACCGTGCCACAGCTGCCCGCCGGCCGCTGGGCCAGTGGGGTGCGTGGATCCGGGAACCGGATGAACACACCGCTGTTGGCACGGAAGCCGTCCGGCGCCGCGTCCCTGAACTGGAGCTTCAGCGAGTAGTTCTTGAACGGTTGCTTGGCATACCAGAGCATGCCGAGCCCGCCGGCGGACCTGATCGTCCCGTCCGGCTGGATCGTGAACTTCCCGTCCGGAGCCTGTAGCCAGTTCCTGAACGAGTCCGCCGTGCCGTCGTACAGCGCGTCGTACCCGAACACACCCGCGTTGCCGATGTTGGACGACTCCGCGGCATCGATCAGCTTGTCGTGCTGGTTGGTGTTGAGGATGCCGAGGTCGAGCAGGTTGTCGGCCACCGTCTCCACGTGGAACGTGAACGCGGCGTGCGACGGCCAGGTGCTCTCGTCGTCGATCAGGTCGTCGACCTTGCAGCCACCGCCGACGTTCTTGTTCGCCACCGTGGTGTCGATCGCGTCGTCGGGGCCGAACTTGACCGTCGTGTTCGGGTCGGCGGTCACACAGCCCACGGTCACCGCGGTCCGCGTCGTCACGACCTCGCCGTCGGCGTAGGTGGTGGTCAGCTTCGCGGTGAACGGACCCGTGCGGGTGTAGGTGTGCTTCGGGTTGGCCTGCGTCGAGGTCGTCCCGTCGCCGAACTCCCACTTCCAGGCGACGCCGCCGCCCTTGGAGCCGTTGAACTGGTAGGTCAGCGGCTTGTTCTGCACGGCGACGTTGGTCGCCGCCGGGGTCGGGGTCGCCGCCCCGCCGGTGTAGCTGATCTTGATCAGCTTCTGGTTGCTGTCCAGCGAGAAGAAGCCGCTGCCGTAGTCCAGCATGTACAGCGCGCCGTCCGGACCGAACTTGGCGTCCATCCAGTTCTGCAGCTTGTTGTCGCCGCCGCCGATCGGGATGATCTTGGTGAGCGTCTCCGCGAACACCGGCGGCTGCTGCGTCGGCACGCCGGCCGGGTCCACCGTCACCGCGACGCGGTTGGTCGCGGTGGACTCGTCACCGATGAACCACTTGTCGTCCCAGTACTTCGGCCACGCGACGCCACTGTCCTGCTTCACGCGGTCGTAGTGGTAGGTCGGACCCGACATGATCGCCTGGCTGCCACCGCGCAGGTACGGCTGGGTGTAGTTGGCGTCCGCCGCGACATAGGTGGGGATGTTGCTGTTCGGCCGGTTCGGGAACACCGGGCCGCCACCGTCCGGCGAATACCAGATCATGTTCTTGCGGATCGGCGGCAGGTTCACCAGGCCGGTGTTGCGTGGCGAGGTGTTGATCGGGTTGTCACAGTCGTACCAGCCCGTGAGCACGGCCGCGTCGCTGCTGCTGCGGTCACGGTAGGGCTGCTTGTTGCCCATGCAGTACGGCCAACCCTGGTTGCCGGCCGAGGTGATGATCGTCGCGGTCTCGTACTTGGCCGGGCCCAGTTCGGGGCTCGGCGACTGGGCGTCCGGCCCGACCCAGCCGGCGGTCAGCCAGTTGGTCTCCGGGTCGATCGCGAGCCGCGCGATGTTGCGGACACCCATCACGTAGATCTCCGGCCGGGTCTTGTTGCCGGGGTCGTTCGCCTCGGGGAACAGGTTCCCGCTGGGGATCGTGGCGGTGCCGTCCGCCTCCGGGTGGATCCGCAGGATCTTGCCGTTCAGGTCGTTGGAGTTACCGGCCGTACGGCGGGCGTCCTGGAAGGAGACACCCTTGTAGTCCTTGGTCCAGTTGTTGCCGGAGTAGCCGTTGCTGCCCTCGGACGAGTTGTTGTCGCCCGAGCCGATGTACAGGTTGCCGTCCTTGTCGAACGCCATCCCGCCACCGACGTGGCAGCAGCTGTGGATCTGCGCGTCCCAGTGCAGCAGGTCCTTGCGGCTCGACAGGTCGATCGTCTGCGCGGTCGCGTTGTAGGTGAACCGCGAGACGGTGCGCTGACCGATCCGGGTGTCCCGGTTGATCGAGTCGTGCGGCATCCAGTAGGCGTAGAGCCAGCCGTTCTCGCTGAACTTCGGGTCCAGCGTGATGCCGACCAGGCCCTCCTCGTTCTTGACGAGCTCGTCGCCGCTGCCGCGGTTGCCCATCACGGGCAGGGTCGTCAGCAGCTTGATCTTCTTGGTCGCCGGGTCGTACAGGTGGATCGTGCCGCAGCCGAGACCGATGTTCGGGTTGGTCCAGTCGTTCGGCTGGGGAACGGTGTTGCCCGCACAGGCGGCCTTGCCGATGTAGAAGATCTGGCCGTTCGGCGCGATCGTGAGCCCGTGCGGCTCACCGATCTGGTCGAGCTGCCCGGTGGCGTTGCGCGCGGTCAGCCGCTCGATCTTGTAGTTCGAGGCGATGGTGGCCTTGCAGTCACCACGCACCATGCCGGTGGTCCACCTCAGCGCGCCGAGGAGGTGGGCGCGGAAGGTGTCCTCGCCGTAGCTCCCGTCGGTGCGGCCCAGCCCGGTGTAGAAGGAGCGGCCGCCGTCGTAGTCACGGCACCAGGAGACCGGGTGGAACGCGCCGTTCGAGCCGTTGCCCGCCTGGTAGGTCCGCTCCTCGACCTGCAGGACCGTGTGGACGGTGCCGACCGGGTTCGGGTCCCAGTTCAGGTACCGGTCGCTGTGCGTCCAGTTGTAGCCGAAGCCCGCGTTGGCCGGGTGTTGCCGGTCGACGACGTCGATCGTCGCCGACTGCACCGCCGGGTCGGGCGGCGGCGGCGCGGTCGCGCCGTCCTTGAACAGGTTGAGGTCCGCCAGCTGGATCAGGGGCTCACCGGCGTTCTTCGTGATGTTGAGCCGGTAGTTGGCGTAGGCCGTGTGGTTGGTGAACTGGAACCTCCTGGGCTGGAACGGCTCGTCCCACGCCTGGTTGGTCTGGGTGTCCAGGACGGTCCAGTTCGAGCCGTCGTTGGAGCCCTCCAACGTCCAGTCCTGCGGGTTGCGGCCGGGGAAGTCGTTCGCCGAGACCATGGCGTAGCTGCCGATCGCGACCGGCGCGGCCATCTTGTAGGCCAGCCAGCCGGTGTTCGCGAACGTCAGCCACTTGGTCTGGGGGTTGTTGTCGGCCGCCTTCTCCTTGGTCTCGTTCGGCGGGTTGTCGGCGCTGGCCGTGACGGCCGCGACGGCCTCCGGGTCCAGCCGGCTGCCGACCGGGCGGGTGCCGATCAGGCCGGTGAACCAGGTGGAGTCCGACTGCGCGCGGGCCGCGTCGGACACGCCGAGGAAGCCGTTGCCCGCCTGGATGTAGGTCTGGAGCGCGGTCTCCTGCTCCCGGGTCAGCGTGACCCCGTTGGCGGACAGGAAGACGATGCCCCGGTACTTCTCCAGGTTGGCCGAGGAGAACACGGCCGGGTCGGTGGACACGGTCGGGGTGATCCCGTTGGCCGACGCCAGGCTGGAGATCGCGTCGGACGCCCGGTTCACCGGGTCGAGCTGGTCAGCGGCCGGACCGTGGAAGATCAGGACATTGACGGGTGCCGTGGCGGTGACCGCTGCCGGAGCCGCAGTCGCGGCAGGTGCCGGTACTGCCGCGGCTGGTTGGGTCATCGCCAGTGGCGCACTCAGCAGAAGTGCCGCCCCGGCCGCCAGTGTCCTGGTGGTTCGGCGGCGGAACCAGCTCATCGAGCCTCTTCGCCCCATGTTTGGGCCTCTCCCTCTCTCTGCAGGTTGAGTCGGGTGGTTACTTGTGGCCGTGGCCGGCGGTGGGTGGCGTGCTCTTGGACTTCTTCGCCGACGGGTTGCCGGGGGCCAGCGGCGCGATGCCGCTGTGGGAGCCCGTGGGGACCTCCGTGGCGCCCATGGCCTTCATGTCCATGCCGGTCATGGGCATGCCGTGGAAGGCGTCGATGTCCCGCTGTGCGCCGTCCGGCATGGTGCCGTCCGGGTTGCGGACCAGGAAGATGCCCGACATGCCGGCGTCCGAGTGGGACTGGACGTGGCAGTGGTACATCCACGCGCCAGGGCCGACGACCTCGCCCGCGATCACCTGGAAGCCGAAGGAGCTGCCGGGGTCGAGGTTCCTGTTGTCGACCACCTGCGTGTTGTCGTCCGGCCCGCTGAGATGCCCCGTGCGGTTGTCCGCCCAGCGGTGGGCGTGCAGGTGGAAGGTGTGCGGCAGGGTGCCGTGGCCGATGCAGACGAACTCGACCCGGTCGCCCTGGTTCGCCTCGAGCTGGGGGGTGTTCGGGGCGACGAGGTTGTTGATGGACTGCTCGTTGAAGACCACCGTGTACTGCCGGTCGGGCAGCAGGTCACCCTTCCTGCGCACGATCAGGCCGCCGTACAGACCGCGCGCGAGACCGCCCGTGCCGTGGTCGGTGCCCAGGGCGTGGTCGTGGTAGTGCCAGTAGCCGGCGCTGCCCGGCATGTAGACGCCGTCACGCTGGTAGGCGGCCTGTGTGCGCCACCGGTACACGCGGGTCTCGCCGGGGTTGTTGAAGGAGCCGTTGAGCGGCGCGCCGTCGGACGCCGTGTCGTAGTTGACGCCGTGCGGGTGGATGGAGAGGCGCTGGTTGGTGGTGTTGACCAGCTCGATCTCCACCGTGTCGCCCTCGTAGATCTCGATGAGCGGTCCGGGGATCGTCGGCTTGCCCGGTTCGAGGGCGTAGCCGACGAGGTTCGAGTTCTTGAGTTGTTCGGCGTAGAGGGTGATCTGTCTGAGCGCACCGGCCGCGGCACTCGCGGCCTCGGCGCCGGCCGCCGCGGAGAACGCGGCTACTCCGCTCGCCGCCACGGCTGGAGCGAGCACCCCTGCCGCCGCCGCGCCGGCGAGCATCGATCGACGCGAGAGCGTCGGCCGGCTTTGTTCTGCCATTTCTCTTGATCTCCGTTCCGAGGCACGGGAGAAGAGCGGCTGGGGCTTCAGCCGCTCGGATTTCTGTGTGGAGGCGCGACGGAACATGGGTGGCACACGGGGTGACATCCGTTGTCACGCTGCCTCGCCTTCGTCCCCGGGGTGGCTGTCCGGGGCGTCCCTCGCTGGCGTGGACATAGCCGCTCGGTCGCTTCTGACCAAACAAGCTGAACTTATGTCGACTGTCGACGAAAGTTAAGGCTCCAAACGGCGTAACGAGGGACGCTTTGCGTGTGGTTGAACGCGCAAGCGTTAGCGAACCCGGCCCGTTAGTACGCTGGTTGTACGAATTTGACCCTCGTGACCCACCCGGTCACACCCGGCACCCCATGCCCACGACCACCGCAAACGCGCCCAAGCGCCCAAGCGCCCAACGACTCACCACCGCGAGTCCCGCGTTCACACACACCGAGTCCCGCGTTGGCGCACATCGAGTCCCGCGTGTATGCGCTGGCGTTGCCCGACGAGCAGGACAGGCCAAGGGCAGGAGGGCACCGCGGTTCGCGTGCGGCCGGTCGCCAAGGACCCCTTCGGCGCGTTGGCGTTCCGAAGGGGTCCTCCACGTCCCGGCGACCTACCGTCCCGACCGGCCTACCGTCCCGCCACCGCCTTGCGGGCGGACTGGGCGTCGGCCGCGTTGAGGGCCAGGTCGGCCAGGCGGCGGCAGTCGGCCAGGGTGTGGGTGGCCAGGGCGGCGCGGACGGCGGGGACCGACGGCGCCGACATCGACAGGGTCGTGATGCCCATCCCGGTGAACACCAGGGCCAGCAACGGGTCTCCCGCCGCCTCCCCGCAGATGCCCACCGGCTTGTTCAGGTCCTCGCCCGCCGCCGCGACCGTCGCCACCAGCTGGAGCACCGCCGGCTGCCACGGGTCCAGCAGGTCCGCCAGCTCACCGTTCATCCGGTCCGCGGCCATCGTGTACTGGCTCAGGTCGTTCGTCCCGATCGACACGAAGTCGACCGACGCGAGGATCTGGCGGGCATGCAGCGCCGCCGCCGGCACCTCGATCATGACGCCCGCCGTGGGCAGCCCGGCCTTGTACACGAGCGATGCGAACTCGGCCGCCTCCGCGGCCGTGGCCACCATCGGGGCCATCACCCACGCCTCGGCGCCGGTGCCGGACACGGCCCTGGCGACCGCCTCCAGCTGTTCGGTCAGCACGGTGGGCCGCACGCGGGCCGTACGCAGGCCGCGGACACCCAGCGCGGGGTTCTCCTCCTCGGCCAGTCCCAGGAACGGCAGCGGCTTGTCCGCCCCCGCGTCCAGCGTGCGCACGACGACCTTCTTGCCATCGCCGGCCGCCTCGAACAGCGCCCGGTAGGCGGTCTCCTGCTCGGCGACCGGCGGGGCGGCCGTGCGCCCCAGGAACAGGAACTCGGTCCGGAACAGCCCGACGCCCTCGGCGTCGGGCGTCATGTCCGCCGCACCGCCGACGTTCAGCAGCAGCGGCACCGCGTGTCCGTCGGACGTGCCTCCCGGGCCGGTGAACGCGGCGTCGCGCTCCTTCTCGGCGCGGCCCGACTCACGGACCTCGTCGGCCTCGGCGGCGGACACCGGCGCCACCACGCCGGTGGTGCCGTCCACGGAGACCGGGGTGCCGTCGGGGAGCGCCAGGATCCCGTGACAGCTCACCACCGCGGGCAGACCCCGCGAGCGCGCCAGAATGGCCGTGTGGCTCGTCGGGCCGCCCCGGCTGGTGACGATCGCGAGGACGGACGAGTCCAGCAACGCGGTGTCCGCCGGCGACAGGTCGTCGGCGGCCAGCACGAACGGGACGCCCGGCCGCGGCAGGCCGGGCATGGCGACGTCCAGCAGCCACGCCACGGCCCGGTCCCGCAGGTCCGCGAGGTCCGCGGCCCGCTCGGCGAAGTAGCCGCCGAGGGACCGGAACTGCTCCTGCTGGTCACCGATCGCGTCCGTGATGGCCCACGCGGCCGGGCGGCCCTCGGCGACCTTCGCCGCGACCGCGTCGGCCAGGGTCGGGTCGGCGGCCATCATCGCCTCTCTGGCGATGACCTCGGCCGCGTCACCGGACAGCGAGC
>Ga0164298_10000182_pt1 | contig 20085 bp, 24 predicted proteins | sample Whisoiple_216_MG_FD_109713 | JGI IMG/M metagenome (GOLD analysis project Ga0164298, IMG submission 109713) | Unamended control soil microbial communities from upstate New York, USA - Whitman soil sample_216_MG | ecosystem: Environmental > Terrestrial > Soil > Agricultural land ...
ACTGCCATCAGAACTGCTCCTCTCGGGTAACGATGCGTGCCTTGATCGGCAGCTTGTGGATCGCGCGGGTCAGCGCCTCCCTGGCGACTTTCTCGTCGGGATAGCTCAACTCGAACAGCACGCGACCCGGCTTGACGTTGGAAATCCACCACTCCGGCGAACCCTTGCCCGAGCCCATCCGGGTTTCGGCGGGCTTCTTGGTCAGCGGCCGGTCCGGGAAGATGTTGATCCACACCTTGCCGCCACGCTTGATGTGTCGGTTGATCGCGATACGAGCGGACTCGATCTGCCGGTTGGTGACATAGGCGTGCTCCAGTGCCTGGATGCCGTAGTCGCCGAAGCTCACCGTCGTACCGCCGCTGGCGATGCCGCGCTGCCGCGGGTGATGTTGCTTGCGGTGCTTGACCTTACGGGGAATCAACATGACTAGCTCTCCGTGCTTTGAGTTGACTCCGGGGTCGCCTCGGCTGCAGCGCCTGCAGCGGCCTCGGTGCCTGTCGACGCCTCCGCGACGGCGGGTGCCTCTTCGGTACCCGACTGCGCGGGACCGGTATCGCCGCCGGAGGCAGCGCGACCGGCTTCGGTGCTGGTGGCAGTCGTACCCGACGCCCCACTGCGACGCGGGCGGGTGCCCGAAGGGCGCTCCCGGCGCGGACGATCGGCGCCTGCCGGAACGGCGGCGGTGAGTTCGCGCTTACCACCGACGATGTCGCCCTTGTAGATCCAGACTTTCACGCCGATGCGACCGAACGTCGTCTTGGCCTCGTACAGGCCGTAATCGATGTCGGCACGCAACGTGTGCAGCGGAACGCGGCCCTCGCGGTAGAACTCCGAGCGGCTCATCTCGGCGCCGCCGAGACGGCCGGAGCACTGCACCCGGATGCCCTTGACGTTGGGCTGACGCATCGCGGACTGAATGGCCTTGCGCATCGCGCGGCGGAACGCCACGCGGTTGCTCAACTGCTCGGCGACACCCTGAGCGACCAGCTGAGCCTGCGACTCGGGGTTCTTCACCTCGAGAATGTTCAGCTGGACCTGCTTTTTCGTCAGCTTTTCCAGGTCTGCCCGGATGCGGTCGGCCTCGGTGCCGCGCCGGCCGATGACGATGCCCGGCCGTGCGGTGTGGATGTCCACGCGGACCCGGTCACGGGTGCGCTCGATCTCCACGTCGGCAATGCCGGCGCGCTCGAGACCGGTGGCCAGCAGCCGACGGATCGCGACGTCTTCCTTGACGTAGTCCTTGTACTGCTTGTCGGCATACCACCGGGACTTCCAGTCGGTGGTGATACCGAGCCGGAAGCCGTGGGGGTTGATTTTCTGGCCCACTACTGCGAGCCTCCCTTCGCTTCGTCAGAAGCCTTTTTCGCCGGAGCCTTCTTGGCAGCCTTTTTGGCCGGAGCCTTCTCAGCAGTCGCCTTCTCGGCGGTCGCCTTCTTAGCAGGAGCCTTTTCAGCGGTGGCCTTTTCAGCCGTCGCCTTCGTCGCGGGTGCCTTCTTCGCCGGCGCCTTGCTTGCGGCGGCCTTGCTGCCCTGCGCGCGACGCGAACGGGTCGAGCTGGCCGACTGACCGGCGCGCTCACCGCGTGCCGGACGACTCTCGACGATCACGGTGATGTGGCTGGTGCGCTTGCGGATTCGGAACGCACGCCCCTGGGCGCGCGGCCGGATGCGCTTGGCCGTCGGACCTTCGTCGGCGTAGACCGCGGCGACCACGAGCGTCGAAGGATCCAGCCCGTCGTTGTTCTGCGCGTTGGCGGCGGCACTGGCGATCACCTTGGCGACCGGCTCGCTCGCCTGCTGCGGCGCCCAGCGCAGGATGTCCAGCGCTTCGGACACGGTCTTGCCGCGCACCAGGTCGATGACCCGGCGCGCCTTGGTCGCCGATACGCGGACGAAGCGGGCCTTCGCCGTCGCGCTCGGGTATTCGGTCTCAACAGAGGTCATCGCCGTTTGGCCTTCCGGTCATCCTTGATGTGACCCTTGAACGTGCGGGTGGGTGCGAACTCGCCGAGCTTGTGTCCGACCATCGCCTCGGTGACGAACACCGGGACATGCTTGCGGCCGTCGTGCACCGCGAAGGTGTGCCCGATGAAGTCGGGGATGATGGTCGAACGACGCGACCAGGTCTTGATGACCTGCTTGGTGTTCTTCTCGTTCTGTACGTCGACCTTCTTCAGGAGATGGTCGTCGACGAACGGACCTTTCTTCAGGCTGCGTGGCATCGGCTACTCCTACCGGTGGTGCTTCTTGCCGGTACGCCGGCGTCGGACGATGAGCTTGTCGCTCTGCTTGTTGCGTTTACGGGTGCGGCCCTCGGGCTTGCCCCACGGGCTGACCGGGTGGCGGCCGCCTGAGGTTTTGCCCTCGCCACCGCCGTGCGGGTGGTCGACCGGGTTCATCACGACACCACGAACGGTGGGGCGCTTGCCCTTCCACCGCATGCGGCCGGCCTTGCCCCAGTTGATGTTCGCCTGCTCGGCGTTGCCGACCTGGCCGACGGTGGCGCGGCAGCGCACGTCGACGCGGCGGATCTCACCGCTGGGCATGCGCAGCGAGGCGTAGGTGCCTTCCTTGCCGAGCAGCTGGATCGACGCACCCGCCGAACGGGCCATCTTGGCGCCACCGCCGGGACGCAGCTCCACAGCGTGGATCAGCGTGCCCGCCGGGATGTTGCGCAGCGGCAGGTTGTTGCCGGGCTTGATGTCTGCGTTCGCGCCAGACTCGACGATGTGCCCCTGCGCCAGGCCCTGCGGCGCGATGATGTAGCGCTTCTCGCCGTCCAGGTAGTGCAGCAGCGCGATGTTGGCGGTGCGGTTCGGGTCGTACTCGATATGTGCGACCTTGGCGTCGACGCCGTCCTTATCGTGGCGACGGAAGTCGATCACGCGGTAGGCGCGCTTGTGGCCACCGCCCTTGTGCCGGGTGGTGATTCGGCCGTGCGCGTTACGTCCACCCTTGCCGTGCAGCGGACGCACAAGCGACTTCTCCGGCTCCGTGCGAGTGATCTCGGCGAAGTCGGAGACGCTTGAACCGCGGCGACCGGGGGTCGTCGGCTTGTACTTGCGGATTCCCATGTCAGCTATCCCTTACCCGGCGGTTACGCCGGTGCTCCGAACAGGTCGATCGGCTTGCTGCCCTCGGCAAGCGTGACTATGGCGCGCTTGGTGTTCTTGCGCTTGCCGTAGCCGGCGCGGGTGCGCTTGCGCTTGCCCTGGCGGTTGGCGGTGTTCACGGACGAGACCTTGACCTTGAAGATCTTCTCGATGGCGATCTTGATCTGGGTCTTGTTCGAGTCGGGGTGAACGACGAACGTGTAGACGTTGTCCTCGATCAGCCCGTAGGACTTCTCGGAGATGACCGGCGACAGGATGATGTCGCGCGGATCGGTGATGGTCGCCATCAGGCCGAGACCTCCTCGTCGGTCTTGGTGTTGGCGCTGACGAAGGAATCCAGCGCCTCGACGCTGAACACCACGTCGTCGGCGTGCAGCACGTCGTAGGTGTTGAGCTGGTCCGGCGAAAGCAGGTGCACGTTAGGAAGATTGCGCACACTCTTGGCGCCCGCCTCGTCGCTGCGACCGATGACGATCAGCACCTGCTTACCCTCGACCAAACCGGCCAGGAACTTCTTGGCGCTCTTCGTCGACGGCGCCTGCCCCTCGATGAGCTCGGTCACCGCGTGGATGCGGCCGTTGCGGGCCCGGTCGGACAGCGCGCCGAGCAGTGCGGCGCGAATCATCTTCTTCGGCGTCCGCTCGCTATAGTCGCGCGGCTTCGGGCCGTGCACCACGCCACCACCGGTGAACTGAGGCGCACGCGTCGAACCCTGACGGGCCCGACCTGTGCCCTTCTGCCGGTACGGTTTCCGGCCGCCACCGCGAACCTCGCCGCGCGTCTTGGCCGAGTGCGTGCCCTGACGAGCGGCCGCCAGTTGCGCGGTCACCACCTGATGCATCAGCGCGATGTTCGGCTCGACGTCGAACAGTTCGGCGGGCAGCTCGACTGAGCCGTCCGTCTTGCCGGCCGGGGTGTGGACGTCGATCTTCACATTCTTGGTGGCCATTACTTATCGCCTCGTTTGATTGCGCTGCGGACCGTCACCAGTCCGCCGTTGCGACCGGGGATGGCGCCCTTGATCAGCAGCACGCCATTCTCGGCATCGACCTTGTGCACCAACAGGTTCTGCGTCGTGATGCGGTCACCGCCCATGCGGCCCGACATCCGGGTGCCCTTGAACACCCGACCCGGGGTGGCACACCCGCCGATCGAACCGGGACGACGGTGAACCGCCTGTGCACCGTGGCTAGCGCCCTGACCCTTGAAACCGTGGCGCTTCATGGTGCCCGCGAAGCCCTTGCCCTTGGAGGTCCCCGTCACGTCGACAAAGGCGCCGTCGCTGAAGATTTCGGCCGTCAGTTCCTGGCCGACCTCGTACTCGGCCGCCGCGGTCTCGTCGTCGAGCCGGAACTCGGCGATGTGACGGCGCGGGTTGACACCCGCGGCGGCGTACTGCCCGGACAGCGGCTTGTTCACCTTGCGCGGGCTGATCTCGCCGTAGGCGAGCTGCACAGCGCTGTAGCCGTCGCGTTCCGGGGTACGAATCATCGTCACCACGTTGGGGCCGGCCTTGACGACCGTCACGGGCACGACCTTGTTGTTCTCGTCGAACACCTGCGTCATGCCCAGCTTGGTGCCCAAAATGCTCTTTCTAGCCATTTCTCTTGGGTCTCCTACTGGATGTTGACGTCGACACTGGCCGGCAGATCGATGCGCATGAGTGCGTCAACGGTCTTCGGCGTCGGGTCGAGGATGTCGATAAGGCGCTTGTGCGTGCGCATCTCGAAGTGCTCCCGCGAGTCCTTGTACTTATGCGGGGACCTGATGACGCAGTACACGTTCTTTTCGGTCGGCAGCGGCACTGGACCAACGACACTGGCGCCTGTACGGGTGACCGTTTCCACGATCTTGCGCGCCGAGGCGTCAATCGCCTCGTGGTCGTAGGCCTTGAGCCTGATGCGGATCTTCTGTCCCGCCACGCTTCTCCTACCTCGCTCCTGCTTCGCACTTCGGCCGGCCCAAACTCGAGGACCTGGTCCCTGCGCCCGTCCGTGTGTTGCCACGCGGACACAGCGCTGGTGTTGCCGCCGCTGTTTACCTGTCTGAAGTTCACCGGTCCCCGCGGTCGGGTGTGTCGCCCGCACGCGCACTTCGTCTCGACGGAAATTCCGCCTTCGTCGAAGATGGCACCGTTTGCGCCCGTTTGGGCGCCGGTTGTATGCCCGGCCAGGCGCAAACCCGGCTCAAGGCAACCCGAACAGTATGCCTCAGATCGGTAATTGCTCCAAATCCCTGGCCATGGGATTGCCGCGGTGGCAGACGGCCAAGCCTGCGGCGTCGTGACCGGGCTTTCTTACTGCAGAGTAAGGTAGCCCGTCATGGCAGCCCCGACCACCACCTACCAAATGTGGAAACGCCTCGCCGGACGTCCGGGTGGCACCCGGTTGTTTTCGACGGCAGCGATGGTACGGGTGCCGTATTTCGCATCGATCGCCCCGCACGTCGTCCGGATGGAACCCGGCCTCGCCGAGGTCACGGTGCCGAAATGGTTCTTTGTCTACAACCACTTGCACACCGTGCATGCGATCGCATCCTGCAATGCGGCGGAGATCGCAATGGGGATGTTGATGGAGGCGACCGTGCCCACCAGCCACCGGTGGATTCCGAAGCCGATGAATGTGCAGTACCTCGAGAAGGCCACCACCTCGCTACGCGCCCAGGCCCGGCTGGACCCACCCGACTTCGCGGCGATCACCGACGGCGTCGAGGTGGTGATCCCGGTGAGCGTGACGGACAAGGCGGGCACCGAGGTGGTGCACGCCGACATCACCTGCTGGGTGACACCCGCGCACTGACTGACGTCGAAATCCGCTTTTTACAGAAGAAGTGCGAGTAGATCTCTGCAAAAGTCAGATTTCAACGCATAGAAAGCGGAGGGCTCATGAGCCCAGGTACGTACCGTGTCCTACGCGCACCAGATTGCCATCGAACGTCAGCACCTCGTTGACCAGTTCGCCCCGGTGGTTGCGATAGTTGATCACCAGCGTCGACTCGCCCCGATATACCCCGACGACGTCGAAGTGAAGGTCGGGCACCATCGTCAAAGCCGTTGTCCAGTAGCGTCGCAACGCATCCTTTCCGCGCACCACACCGTTCGACTCGGGTAGTACGCGCGTGGCCACCGGTGAGGTGAACTCGACATCGTCGTGGAAATGGGCAAGCACGGCCTCCACGTCGTGTGCGTTCCACGCGCGCACCCACTCGTCGGCGAACGTCTGGGGATCCGGGGTCGGCATGTCGCAAGCCTAGGGTTACCGGGGCAGGTTCGCCCAGAACGCGCACTGATGGCTGTCATCGAAGTCGGTGACGACGCGACTGCCGTCGGGCTGCAACGACATCCACGGCTGCGCGGCGATGTCGGCGCCGAGCGCGGGCCACTCCGGTTGACCGACCGCATCCGGCGACCCGTTGTTGATGAACCGGCCCCAGTAGTCGAGCATCTGGTCCGACAGCTTCTGTTGCGGCGGGTCCAAAGGACCCGCCCCGCCGATCTCGAATATGAAGCGCAACTCCAACGAGTGGCTGGCGCCGACGGGAAACGGCAACGTGCGCATCGGCTCTGGCGCGGGTGCATCGCGGTCGTTGAACTCGTAGGCGTAGACCGGCCCGATCCGGGCCAGGTCGTCGCTCATCCGCTCGTTGACACACGAGAACACCCCGTCGGTGACCGCCGCCGCGTACGCGGACGGCACATTGCCTCCGTAATTGCTCAGCGGGTAGCGCTCACCTACGGCAGGACCATTGGCGCCGAACGTATCTCGTAGCAGTTGCGGGTACCGCTCGGACGTGTAGACCTCACCGAACCGCAGATACTGCAACGCGACGAAGAGGGTGAACTCGTCGCGGTTCGTGCCGATCAGCACCGGCACGCGGGCGGCGTCGTTGCGTGCGATCGCGGAGACCGGGTCGACGGGAAGCGCCACGCTGCCGGTTACCGGTCCGGGCAGCGCATCCTCGCCGATGTTGTAGAAGGTCACGGGTTCGCGCAGTTTGTCCAGCGGCAAGGACCGCAGACAGTCCGCGGCCGTCTTCGGATCGCCGCACCCGACTTTCGCGGCGTAGTCGACGCTGCGCCGTTCGGCTGTCGGAAGATCAGCTTGTGCCCCGCAGGGCGCACTCTGGATGATCGCCGCGCGGAACAATCCCTTCGAATCCGGTGCCACCAGGTGGTCGCATACCGACATGCCGCCCGCCGACTCCCCTGCGACGGTCACCTTTCCCGGGTCGCCGCCGAAGTCGGCGATGTTATCCCTGACCCAGCGCAATGCCGCCTGCTGGTCCTGCAATCCGTAGTTGCCGACGTCGCCGGGCGGACCGAGCGCCGGATGCGCGAGGAATCCCAGCGTGCCGAGGCGGTAATTGATGGTGACGACGAGGACGTCGCCGCGCGACACCAGCCAGCGGCCGTCGTAGATCTTGCCGCTGCCACCGGTGAACGAGCCGCCGTGGATCCACACGATGACCGGTCGCGGCGCTCCCTTCATCGCAGGCGTCCAGACGTTCAGGCTCAGGCAGTCCTCATCGCTCTGCTTTCCGAATTCTGGATCGGCACTGGGATCCTGGATGCAGCGCGGCCCCGATTTGGTGGCATCGCGTATCCCATCCCATGCCGGCGGCGGCACAGGCGGACGGAAGCGCAGCGGGCCCACAGGCGGTGCCGCGTAAGGGATGCCGGCGAACAACCGATGATCCCACTCGACCTGGCCGCGCACCGTGCCGGTGGCCGTTTGTACCAGCGAGGTATCCGACTGCGGCGCGGGCGTCGGGACCACCGGCGACGGCGCCTCGAGTATTCCCGGGAGGGCCGACCTCGGCGATGCCCCGACGAGCCGTCCGAGCGCAACCACCAGCACCGTCGCCATCACGACGATCAGGACCACCCGCAGGCTTCGAGCCGTCCCTGGCTGCACGAAGTCCGAGCCTACGCAGGCTTTCGCTCAAACCGCTGGATCGCACATGCGGCGATCCCCTAGACTGCGAACTTGACACCCGTCAAGTTCGCTCCAGCCCATACCTCAGGGAGACGCGATGAGCCCGCGCCCTATCGACGAAGCCGCCACGGTACTGGCCGACCCGACCGCATACGCCGACGACGACCGCCTGCATAGCGCGCTTACCCGACTGCGGACCGACAATCCGGTGGCGTGGGTCGACAGCCGGCCGTACCGCCCGTTCTGGGCGATCACCAAGCACGAAGACATCATGGCCATCGAGCGCGCGAACGACCTGTTTCTTTCGGAACCCCGCCCACTGCTGGCGACCGCGGAGACCGACGACGTGCTCAAGGCGCAGCAGGACGCCGGCATGGGCATCCGCACGCTCATCCACATGGACGACCCGCACCATCGAAAAGTCCGGACGATCGGCGCGGACTGGTTCCGCCCCAAAGCGATGCGCGCACTGAAGGTTCGCGTCGACGAACTTGCCAAGCGCTATGTCGACACGATGCGTGACGTCGGGCCTGAGTGCGATTTCGTCGACGCGATCGCGGTCAACTTTCCGCTCTATGTGATTCTCTCGCTCCTCGGACTGCCCGAGGACGATTTCCCGCGGATGATGAAGCTGACTCAGGAGATGTTCGGCGGTGACGACGAGGAGCATCGACGAGGCGACAGCACGGAGGACCTGCTGGCCGTACTCGCCGACTTCTTCACGTATTTCGGAGCGTTGACCGCATCGCGACGGGAAACGCCCACCGAGGACCTGGCATCGGCAATAGCCAACGGGCGCGTCGACGGCGAACTGCTATCCGATATGGACACACTCTCCTACTACGTGATCATCGCGAGCGCCGGACACGACACCACGAAGGACGCGATCTCAGGCGGCCTGCGCGCCCTCATCGAGAATCCTGGTGAGCTGGCGCGCCTGCAGAACAATCTGGACCTGATGCCGACCGCGGTCGAGGAGATGATCCGCTGGACGACTCCGGTGAAAGAGTTCATGCGGACTGCGGCCGAGGACACCACCGTTCGCGGAGTGCCGATCGCCAAGGGTGAATCCGTATATCTCACTTACGTTTCGGGCAATCGCGACGAGGATGTCTTCAACGAGCCCTTCCGGTTCGACGTCGGCCGCGACCCGAACAAGCACCTGGCCTTCGGCTACGGTGTGCATTTCTGCCTGGGAGCAGCGTTGGCGCGGATGGAGATGAACAGCCTCTTCACCGAGTTGGTGCCCCGCCTGGAGTCCATCGAATTGGCAGGCGAGCCCGAGCTGTCTGCGACGACATTCGTCGGCGGACTCAAGCACCTGCCTATTCGCTACTCGCTGCGCTGAGCCCGTCGGCCTTCTTGCGGTGGGTGGCCAGGAAGCCGTCGACGGCCAACACGGCGATCTCGCGATAATCGAAGTCCGGCAACGTCGACAGCTTGCCCAAAGCGATTGGGCCGAGAAGCAATACGGCTGCCTTTGTGCGGTCGACATCGCCCAGTTCTGCGACCGCCTGCGGGCTGCTCAGTATTGTCTCGAAGGGTGCGGCGTACTGTTCGGCGACGCGTTCACGAAGCGTCTGCACCTCGGGGCTGTCCTGCGAGCCGCGGTGCGTTGCGCCGGGCAGCCTCTCGAGATCGCCGCCCAGCGTCAGCCAGGACATCGCGGTCAGGGTGACAGGCGCCTCGGCGATCAACTCGGCCTGAGCCTGTACCAGTGCGATCAACCGGTCACGTAGGGATCCTTCGGCGGCCGGCGTCGGCGCCGGCGGAATCATCGCGTGAAACGCCGCTGCCAGCAGATCATTTCCGCTCGGAAAGTGGCGGTAGAGCGTCGCTCGGGCGACGTTGGCGGCGCGGGTGACCGCATCGACGGTCACGGCGCTCGGACCTCCCGAGCGCAGCAGGGTTGTCGCAGCATCGAGCAGGCGAGCCCGCGAGCGCGCAGGTCGCGGATCCTTTCGCCCGCCGGTCATGGTTTCGCCCCCTTCAGCGCGGGTACAGGACTGTCAGTCTCCCTACGAGACTGTTAGTCTCAAAAATACTCGATCGAAAGCGAGTGACGATTATGGTCGACACCCTCGTCCGGTCCGATCAGGATATCGACGCCAACCTGGCATCCCTGTCGAAATTCGGCCGATTCTGGTTGTTGACCGTCGCCGCGGTCGATGTTCTGCTCGTGATTGCGTCGATGGTCGCCCTCAACGCAGCGCTTCCGGACATCGCAGTGCAAACCGCGGCGACCCAGACCCAACTCACCTGGGTGGTCGACGGGTACACGTTGGTACTGGCCTGCTTGCTGTTACCCGCGGGCGCCCTCGGCGATCGATACGGGCGCCGCGGTGCGTTGCTCGTCGGCCTCACGATCTTCGGCCTCGCCTCGTTCGCTCCGACGATCCTCGACAGCCCGATGCAGATCATCGTCGCCCGCGCGGTCGCGGGCGTCGGGGCCGCGTTCATCATGCCCGCCACGCTCTCACTGCTGACCGCCGCGTTCCCCAAGAACGAACGCAACAAAGCAATCGGAATATGGGCAGGCTTTGCGAGTTCAGCAGCGATCGTCGGGTTCATGGGGACAGGACTGCTGCTGCGCTACTTCGCGTGGCAGTCGGTGTTCTACGCGTTCGCGATCGCGAGTGTCGTACTCATCGTGTGCACCTTGACCATTCGTTCCTCGCGTGACGAGAGGGCCACGCCCGTCGACTGGATCGGCGCGGTCCTCATCGGCTGTTCCGTTGCCGTTTTCGTCTTCGGTGTGATCGAGGCCCCTGTCCGAGGATGGTCGCATCCGATCGTCTGGGGTTGCATGTCCGCGGGTGTGGCGCTCGCCGTCGTGTTCGCGCTGTTCGAATTGCGTAGGAAGCATCCACTCCTCGATGTTCGCTTGTTCGGGCGTCCCGACTTCACCATCGGTTCGGTTGGCATAACGTTCCTGTTCTTCTCCAACTTCGGCTTCTTCTTCGTCGCCATGCAGTACCTGCAGCTCATTCTCGGTTACACGCCGCTTCAAACAGCCTGGGCGCTAGGGCCATTGGCCGTGCCCATCATCGCGCTGGGTGCGACGATGCACCTGATTCTTCCCAAGGTCGGCCTTCGGGTGGTGGTGGCGGCCGGCTTGTTCCTGATCGCCGCGGGTCTGTTCAGCATGCAGTACTTTCAAGCCGACTCGTCCTACCTCGAAATCGTCTGGCCGATCATGATTACCGCCACTGGGATCGGCCTGAGTGTTGCGCCGACGACATCGGCCATCATGAACGCCGTTCCGACCGACAAACAGGGAGTAGCGTCCGCCGTCAACGACACGACCCGAGAAGTGGGCGCCGCCGTCGGCATCGCTGTGGCGGGCTCCGTCCTGGCCGCGCAGTACAGTCATGCGCTGTCGCCGGTCCTGGCCCAGTTTCCCGAGCAGGTTCGCGGCGCGGCGACCGACTCCCTCGCCAACGCGCTGGCGATCGCCAAACAGCTTGGACCGCAAGGGCCTGCGCTGACCAAGTTCGCCGAAACGGCCTTTCTCGACGCGATGGACCTGTCGCTGATTGTGCTGGCGACGATACTCGCCGTCGCGGCCGCGTTCGTCGCAGTCTGGGCCCCGGGTCGCGACGGTCGTCAGCTCCGGATCGTGGCCCGACTGGCGCGTTCGTCAGCCGACGATGAACTCGGCGGCGCGATGGCCGAGCATCGCGATCGTGGCGTGGGGGCCGCGGCCGGTGACGACGGGAAGCACCGAGCCGTCGACCACCCATAGTCCGTCGACGCCGCGCACCCGGCATCGCTCGTCGACGACCGCCGCCGCGTCGCTTTCGGACCCCATCGGCGCGGTTGCACACAAATGTTGGGACGTCGACCAGCTGGCATGGCCGACTTCCGTTGAAGAGGAGGCCAATTCACGCGCAAGTTCTGCACCGGCGCTCAACATGGCCACATCGTGCGGGTCGCTGTCGTAGCGATGCTCGATGATCGGTGCCACCCCGGGGTCGTCCGACACTATCTGCAGCCTGCCCCGAGACCGCGGATGCATCAGCGCGACGCCGATGTGTGGTCGATCGGCGGGATCGTCACCTGCGCCCTCAATCATGGCGCCGAAGCCCCTCGTGTAGGGCCTGATCTCGAGACCGTTAGGTGTAGTGAGCACTGCCTCCAGCGGAGGAAGGTCGTGCGTCGGCGTCCAGCCCACGGGTAGCACCCATTCAGGGTGATCGCTGGTCCGAGTGCCGACCGGCGCATTCAGCAGAACCGGAACGCCCGCACCCACGAGGACATCCTCGGGTCCGATGCCCGAGAGCATCAACAGGTGCGCAGAGCCGATTGCCCCTGCGCACAACACAATCCGATCGGCGGATAGCTGGATCGGTCCGTCGGGCCCGACGCCGTCCACGCCGACCGCGACACCTTGGTCGAACACTATCCGCGCCACCCGCGTGTCCGCGATCAACGTCAGGTTGGGACGGTCGAGCGCAGGCTGCAGGAAGGCCCCGCCCGGCCCGATCCTGATACCGCCGTCGATGTTCAGTGGCACGGGTCCGATGCCGGCTGAGATAGGAATGTCTGGAGCCGCGCCGTTGAGGTCAGCGACCCACGGGTACCCCATTTCGATGGCTGAGTCCACGAAAGTGGCTGTGCATCCGTCGAATTCAGACACGCGACGGACGAGGATCGGTCCTTCCGAGCCGTGTAGCGGGCCGACGAAGTCAAGATCACGCTCGACCGCGCGAAAGTGTGGAAGTACGTCGTCCCATGACCAGCCGGGAGTCGACCAGCTCTCGAAGTCCTCTGGCGACGCGCGGCAGAAATAGCCGCCGTTGACCGCCCCCGACCCGCCCACCACCGCACCCCGCATGATGTGCCCGACGCGCACCGGCTGGTCTGTCAACGTCGTCGCAAAGTGCCGCACCACCGAGCTGGCGGTACCGATCGGCATCCGCACCGCATCGGTGATCTGAGCGCTCACCTTCGGGTCGGAGGGCGCGGGCCCCGCCTCGACAACAGTGACATCACACCCGGCATCCGCCGAGAGCCGTTCAGCTAGAACAGATCCGGCACTGCCGGCTCCGATGATCAGCACGTCACTGCGCCCACGAGGAGCAGCGGGGCCGATGGGCAAAGCTGCTTCAGGTCCGGATCTGCGGCTTGAGGGCGCCGATATGCCGTTCCCGAACCACTCCGGTCCACAGACCGGTTCCATAGGCGATATCGTCCAGTCGCTTCAGCAGCAGGTAGCTGACCAGACCCACGGGCTTGGTGTCGTCCTCGGCATTGCCGTGCCGCTTCACCCAATCCGCGACACCGTCGATGACCGCCGCCACCAGCACGATGTTTCGGCACCGCCGAGACAGCATCGCGAGCACCAGCGCGATCGGCCAGTAATGCCGACAGATCGCGGCGGCGAGCTGGAGGGCCCCCGACCAGAGGCCGTGCGCGGCGACGACCGCGACCTCCTTGGGTTCGGTGTCGACCGTGCCGAGCGAGTTGGCGATCCGACGACCGGTGATCGTGGCCACCACCATGGATGCGAGGTAGCCGACGCCGGAGCCCATCGTGAGCAGAATCCACACCACAAGTGTCCAACCGGAGATCACCAGCGGAGCTGTCTTGCCTGGATGGCGGAGCGAAAGCGGAGCCGCTGACTCGCCGTAAAAAGCCCTGCGCACGAACCACTCTCGCAACTGAGTGCGATGCTCGTGGGCAACCATCGCGATGGGTTCATACCGTAGCCGCGCACCGGCTTCAATGAAGCGCCAGCACAGATCCACATCCTCGCCGGACTTCATCGTTTCATCGAATCCGCCGACCTCCCCCAACACGGACCGCCGGCAGATGATCGCTGCGCTCGGCACGTACGAAACAGTCCCGTACGGCACGACGGGTGCCTCCCGCTGGCCGAGGTCGAGCGACGAGCGCACCGCCTCGTAGCGTGCCACCAAACTGTCCGGCTGCGCCAAGTTCACAATGCGCGGCGCGACCAAAGCCACTGCGGGATCGCAGAAGTGGCCGAGCAGCGCCTCCAGCCAGCCGCGCCGCGGAACCACATCGGAGTCGAGGAACGCGACGAAGTCGGTCCGGCAGACGGCAAGGCCGGTGTTGCGGGCGGCCGCCGGTCCTTTGCTGTGGGGATGGCGCAACACCTGAACGTCGCAGTGCTTGCCGTCAAAATCGGATTGTTGAATCGGGGTGGCCGACCCGTCATCCACCACCACCACACGCATGCCACGCAACGCCGACACCAATCGGTGCACACCAGACTCGTTGTCCCGCACTGGGATAACTACAGTAACGTCTCGGTGTGATGGTCCGCTTGCCGGCCTCGGGTGGGCGACGGTGGCGTCGAGAAGCGTGCGGGCGACTTGGGCGCTGAGGGCATCATGCACCTCGAGCCTGCCGCCGTTGAGCATGGTCTGCGCGGCAGGCGCGAGCCGAAGTAGCCGGGTGGGCGAACCGCCGAGCAGAGCCGCCCCCTCCCCGAGCACCTTGACTCGGCGATCAACCTGCACCGCGAACCCGTCGGGCAGCCGGGGCTGACTCATATCAGCATCCCGTCCCGGTCAGGCTTCCAACCGACGATCCGGCGGAGGCAGCCGTCCACCATCTCGGCAAACAGCCGTTCACCGTCGCTCGCGGTGGCAGTCGTAGGATCACCGAGAACACCCACGTCACTCACGGCTGCCATCCCGCCCCTACGCAACGCGGGCAGCAGCTCGGCCAGCGGCGCTCGGTTACCCGGGACCATCTCCGATAAACGCACGGTGTCCGGCGAAATATGTAGCAATACAGACGTTTCGGTGTGACCGGCGTGGGCATCGGCGTTCAGCACACCGCAGGAGCACCATCCGACGTCGCGTCCCTCGTATCTCAGCAACGCGGCCGCCGCAGCCAGCGCCTCCACGTTTCCACCATGTCCGTTAACGAACACGAGGCGCCTCGCCCAGTTCGCGGCCGACCGGCCGAATTCCACCAGCAACAGTCGCAGAGCTTCAGAACCGATGGACACGGTGCCGGAAAAGCTCTCGTGTTCGCCACTGGCTCCGTAGCAGATCGGTGGCGCAACCATCCATCCGTGATGGCGATCGGCTTCTGCAAGTCTTTCAGCAACCCGGCGAGCGACGGCCGACGCGATCCTGGTGTCAGTGTCCAGCGGCAGGTGGGGTCCATGCTGTTCGGTGGAACCTACCGGGATTAACAACGCGGGAGATATGCCGTGCAGCTGGCTCGACGTTGAGTTCCCAAGCTCGCTGGGGAAAGCCACCTGCCGATGGTAGGACGAATTCACCTGCTGTGCGCCGGTTGTTCGCGCATGCGCAGAATTCTTTTTCCATGAAGTTGCCGCAGACGGTGTCGGCTAATCACGTCCGTCTCCCCTGCCACGCATGTTTCACCAGTAATGGCGCTGGTAGTGGACGCGTCCGCGTCAGGGGCGGGTGTCGGCGGCCACACCCAGCGCTCGGATGAAGTCCGCCGGCACCACCACGTCGCCGGCAACGAGGTCGTGTACCGACGCCCGGCCCAGTCCCATCATCGCCGAGTCGATGCCGCCACGGAGGAGGTCCAGCACGTTCTCGACCCCGGCTTGACCCTCTGCCGCCAGCCCCCAGAGGTACGCACGGCCGATCATGACCGCTCGCGCGCCGAGAGCCAGAGCCTTGACGACATCGCTGCCTCGGCGCACACCGCCGTCGAGCAGCACCTCGACCTGGTCACCCACCGCTTCTGCGATGGGCGTCAGCGCACGAATGGACGCCGGTGTCCCGTCCAGGTTGTTACCGCCGTGGTTCGACACCGAGATTGCCGAAACACCAGCGTCGACAGCACGTTTCGCGTCGTCGACACGCATCACACCCTTGAGCATGAACGGTCCGCCCCATAGCTCGCGCAGCCAGGCGATGTCCTCCCACGTCGGCGGTGGCGTGCCCATCCACTCGCCGTACGCAGCGAAGAACGGCGGCCCGGGCTCGCCGACCGCGGCCTGGTTGGGTACCCGCAGGTCGGGCGGGCGCATGGTCTTCGCCCACTGCAGGAGCCACCGCGGTCGGGTCAGGCCCTCGGGAAGCATGCGCACCGTCGTGCGCAGGTCCATGTGCTCCGGGATCTTTGGACTGCCCCAGTCTCGGCCGTGCGCGAAGCTCCAGTCGGTGGTGGCGATCAGGCCGACAGCCCCGGCCGCCCTCGCACGGTCAACCCGCGCGGCGATCGCGTCCCTGCCACCGAGCCAGTAAATCTGGAAGAACGTCTTGGGATTGGCGGCGACGACGTCCTCGACAGGCTTGCTCGCGAATGACGACAAGCCCATCGCAGTGCCTCGCGCCGCAGCAGCGCGAGCGACGGCGATCTCACCGTCCGGATGGACCGCTTGCACGCCCGTTGGCGAGATCACTACGGGCAGCGAGATCTCTTGTCCCATAACGGTCGTCGACAAGTCACGCTTCTCTATCGCGCCGATGACGTGCGGCGCGAATCCGAGCTCGCCGAACGCGTCGACGTTGTCGGCGACGGTGATGCCCTTCTCGCTGGCGGCGAGCAGGGCACTGTATACGGATTTCGGCAGCCGCTTCTTTGCCAACTGCTGGGCGAACGCCACCGTCTCGAACCACTTGTCGCGGGCCATGGTTAGACCGGACTTTCGTTGCAGAGACGAGCAGGCGGGGTGGTCAGCAGCTTGAGCGGAATGGGTCCCTGCTTGGCTCCACGGGAATGATCGCCACTGGGCTTCGGCTTGACCCGTTCCTTCTCGAGTGCCGGAACCCCCCAACCCTCGACACATTCGGGATCCGGGCCGTCAAGAGGCAAGCCGGTGAAGAACTTGGCCGCCATGCAACCGCCGCGGCAGCTGTCATAGTGACCGCAGCTTCCGCAAGCCCCAGCCGACTGCGGCTCCCGTAGTTCGCGGAACAGCGGCGCGTTCTTCCATACGTTGTCAAAACCACCGTCGGACACTACGTTTCCGGCGAGGAACCGATCGTGGATGGCGAATGGGCAGGCATAGACGTCGCCGACCGGATCGATGAGGCACACCACCCGACCCGCGCCGCACAGGTTCAGCCCTGCGAGCGCACCTGGCGCCCCGAGGCCGGACAGGTGGAAGAAGGAGTCGCCCGTGAGCACGCCATCGCCCTTGGCGACGAGCCAGTCGTAGAGCTGGCGCTGCTGCTGCGGTGTCGGGTGCAGGTCATCCCACACATCGGCGCCACGGCCCGATGGGCGCAACCGGGTGATTCGCAGCGTGGCACCGTAACGTGCTGCCAGCGAAGCGAACTCATCGAGTTGATCGACGTTGTGCCGGGTCACCACGACAGAGATCTTGGCGTCCTTGAAACCGGCCTCGGCCAGATTCTCCAGCGCGCGCACCGCCATCGCGAACGAACCCTGACCGCGCACCGCATCGTTGACCTCGGCAGTCGCGCCGTCCAGGGAGATCTGCACATCGACGTAGTCACTTGCCGCCAGCCGGGCGGCCACCTCCGCGGTGATGCGCACCCCGTTGGTGGAGAACTTCACCCCAACATGATGGGCGGTGGCGTAGTCCACCAGTTCCCAGAAGTCCGGCCGCACCGTCGGTTCGCCGCCGCCGATGTTGACGTAGAACACCTGCATCCGCTCGAGCTCGTCGATGATGTCCTTGCACTGCTGCGTCGACAGCTCGCGCGGATCGCGCTTGCCAGACGAAGACAGGCAGTGCACACACGCCAGATTGCAGGCGTAGGTCAGCTCCCACGTCAAACAGATCGGTGCGTCGAGGCCGTGCTCGAACTGCTCGACCAGGCGTGGCACCGGTTGGGCTTCCGGCGCAGGCGCCGAATCTGTCACAGTCATGAATCGTCTCCAGTTACGAGCATCTTCGACTGGACCAGGACGCCCAGCGCGTGCAGATACGGACCCTGTTGTGCGTCGTCGATTCCGGCCGCGCGGCAGGCGGATCTCGCATCCGGGTGCTCGCCGAGCGAATTGATCACCTCGACGATGGTCCGGTTCTTCAGGAACGAGAGTTTGCGCGTGCCGAAGTGATAGAGCAGCGCGCCGAACGGCTCTGGCCGCACCGCCACCTGGTGGTGCAGCCGCCAGCTGACGTCCGGGTCGAACGTCATGGTCAGTAGACCCCGCACATCCCGTCGATCGACACCTCTTCGACCAGCGTCTCGGTCACGAGCTCGGTGTTGTCGTTCTCTACCTGCTGATTCGGCTCCATGATTGCCACCTTTTGTTCGACCGGGTCTCGACAATTGTGATCCAGACCGCAAGAATATGGCATTGAGTGCCAGAATGGAAGGGCGGGGTGGTGATGCGGTCGAGTTCCGAGCACCGGGTTGGCCGGCGACGCTCGACGACCTGGGACCACTTGAGCAATGTCGCGATCGATCTCTTCGTTGCGCGCGGCTTCGATGCGGTCAGCGTCGACGACGTTGCGCATGCCGCGGGGATCGCGAGGCGCACCCTTTTCCGCTACTACCCGTCCAAGAGCGCACTGCCCTGGGGCGATTTCGACGCCCACCTCGAGCGCATGCGCAATCAGCTGGCGGACCTCGATCCGAGTGTGCCGATTGGGGACGCGCTGCGGACGGCGCTGTTGGCGTTCAACACCTTTGACGAATCCGAGACACCGAGGCACCGCCAACGGATGCGGGTCATCTTGCAGACCGCCGAGCTGCAAGCCTATTCGATGACGATGTACGCGGGGTGGCGCGCGGTGGTGGCCGCATTCGTGGCGCGACGGCTCGGTGTCAAGGACAGCGACCTTGCACCGCAGACCGTGGCCTGGACGATGCTGGGGACGGCCTTGTCCGCCTACGAGCATTGGCTGGCCGACGAGACGGTGTCGCTGGCCGAGGCGCTCGACGATGCGTTCGACACGGTCAGCGGCGGGCTGGCCGCGCTGACCTGAAAGCCCTGGTGAAAAAAAGTTCCGGTTCGGGCGTCGGAGTACGGCGCTTCGAGGCGACGATAAGGGTGTGAGTGCCGAACCAGAGCCAGGTGACGCACCGCGGACGCTGTTGGCGTTGTACGACGAGGCACTGCCCACGGTGTACGGATATTTCGTCCGACGCTGTGGCGACCGCGGAGCAGCCGAAGACCTGACGTCGGAAACCTTTCTGGCGGCGATGGACGCCGCGCGCAAGGAGGTTCCGCCGCCGATAACGGTGCCATGGCTCATCGGCGTGGCGCGGCACAAACTCGCCGACCACTACCGGCGGCGATCTGACCGGTTCACTGTGCCGATGGCTGATCTGCCCGAACCCGTCGACCCGGCCGACGATTGGGACAGCGAGCTGAATCGGATTGTGGCGGAGAGCGTTTTGGCCAAACTGTCCGAGCAGCACCGCACCGTGCTCGCACTGCGCTATATGGATGACTGCAGCGTGGGTGAATGCGCCGAGTTGATCGGCCGCACAGTGCACGCCACAGAAGCCCTGCTGGTGAGGGCTCGACGCGCCTTCAGATCGCACTACCCGGAACCGGAAGGAGGGTTGGCATGAACAACAGCCACGATCCGCTGACCGTGCTTCATGGCGACGAGCTTCCGGTTCAACCCGACCCGGCTTTCGCGGCTCGACTCCGCGCCCGGCTGGAGTCGGCTGTGAAGTTTTTTGAGGCCCAGCCGAATCGAAAAGGAGCAATCGACATGAGCGGCACCGACACTGTCATCGCAGAACTCAACGAGTCCACCACCGAGGACGAGGCGGCGACGGCGCCCCCACGGCCTGCGGCACTGCCCTACCTGTCGGTGGCGAATGCCCGCGACGCCATCGGCTGGTACATCGACACCTTCGGCGCGTCGCTCGTCGGCGAGGTGTACGAGATGGATGACGGTCGCGTCGGGCACGCAGAGCTGCAGATCGGCGACGGCGTGCTCTATCTCGCCGATGAGTATCCCGAGCTGGGCCTCAAAGCGCCTGATCGCCAAGCAAGTTCGGTGAGTCTGATGCTGCCCGTGGCCGACACGGACGCAACCTTGGAGCGGGCTCGGGAACGTGGCGCCACGGTACAGCGGGAGGCCTACGAGAACTACGGCGCCCGCAATGCCACCATCATCGACCCGTTCGGACATCGGTGGAT
>Ga0164298_10000185_pt1 | contig 19905 bp, 20 predicted proteins | sample Whisoiple_216_MG_FD_109713 | JGI IMG/M metagenome (GOLD analysis project Ga0164298, IMG submission 109713) | Unamended control soil microbial communities from upstate New York, USA - Whitman soil sample_216_MG | ecosystem: Environmental > Terrestrial > Soil > Agricultural land ...
AGGTCGTGCGCGCATTCGGGTGGCCCCGCGAGAACGCGAGTTTCCTCCTGGGCGGAATGCCACACGGGCACGACCTGCGACAGCTTAACAGTGGGTGACCACGGCCCTCTCAGCCACCCAGGATGTTCCTCGTCAGGGCCTGACGCTCCGCCGTCAGCTCCGCCAGGGCCGCGTGGACGATCCGCTCGTCGAAGGCGCCGCCCTCATCGATGTGGCGTAGTACCGCCCGTCGCACCAGCTCCTTGATGACCGACGCCGTCACGCCTTCCGTCGCCTCGACGACCTGGTCGGCCGACGGGAGGTCCAGTGGGGTGCCCGCCGCGTACAGCCGCAGCAGGCGCTCTCGGCACTCGGCGTCCGGCTTCGGTACCTCGACCGCCAGGTCGATGCGGCCTGGCCGCTGCGTCAGCGCCTGTTCCATCACCTCGACGCGGTTGGTCGTCAGTACGAACGTGACATCCGCCTCTGAGCCGATGCCGTCCATCTCATTGAGCAACTCATACAGGACCGGGTTGCCGTCCGGGGAGTACGAGCGGTCCTGCGCGATCAGGTCCACGTCCTCCACCACGATCACCGACGGCGCCAGCCGCCTCGCCAGCGCCGTCGTCGCACGCAGGTGCCGGAACATCGCCACGCCGCTCAGCACGAACACCGTGCACTCCGCCAGGCTGCTCAGGAGGTACCGGACCGTGTGGGTCTTGCCGGTGCCCGGTGCCCCGTACAACAGCAGGCCCCGCTTCAGGTGCTGCCCGTGGGACCGCAGTGCCTCGGTCTGCTTCGCGCTGCGTACCACGTGCCGTTCGATCATGGTCAGCACGCCGTCCGGGAGCACCACGTCCGACGCCTGGAGCGACGGGCGGGGCAGGAACGTCAGCAGCTGGTTACCGCGGTGCTCACTGATCCCGAACGACAGCACCTGGCCGCGGAACACGTCATGACCTTTGCTTGACCGCTCGATCTCGTCGCGGACCGTCGCGGCCGTCCTGCGGTCGGCGGCCAGCAGGATCAGGTGGCAGCGTTCCTCGCCGTGGTCCTCCTGTGCGCCCTGCACGGCCAGCACCACCGGCGTTCCGTCCGGCGCGGACGTGCACACCAGGCCGAGCTGCACGGCCTCGGTCGACGTCGCCGGGCCCGTCGACACCGTCGTGTAGTCGACCGCGCCGAGCTGGTACGTGCCGCTGTACGCGCTGCCGGTGATGGCCTCGGCCAGCATGTCGGTCACCGCGAGGAAGCCCTTGTTGCCGGCGATGCCGAACCATGCCGCGTCCGGGGTGTGCTTCGCCAGGTAGGCGTCCACGCCGCGCTGCAGGTTGACGTGCTCGAAGTGCGGCAGGTGCAGTGCGACGTTCGGGATCTCGGTCAGCGGGCAGCCGAGGTGCGCGGTGATCCGCTCGACCAGTGGCGAGTCGGCGGCGTCGTGCAGTGTCTGCTGCGCGGACTCGAAGAGCTCCTTGAGGGCACGGGCCAGCTCACGGGCGTCGGAAACGTTCACAGCTCCAGGGTGCCCGCCTCGTCGCCCTCTTCGCTTCCGGTTTCTTCCCTAGGGGGACGCCCTCGCCGCGGCATCCTGCCCGCGTCGTTCGGCAGCCGTCCCGCCTGCGCCAACGCCCGGCGCAGAAGGAACTCGATCTGCGCGTTCGTGCTGCGCAGCTCGTCTCCGGCCCAGCGGGCCACGGCGTCGTGGATCGCCGGGTCGAGGCGGAGGAGGACCTTCTTGCGTTCCGGCACGGCGACTCAGTAGAGCGAGCCGGCGTTCACGACGGGCTGGGTCTCCCGGTCCGAACACAGCACGACCAGCAGGTTGCTGACCATCGTCGCCTTGCGCTCCTCGTCCAGGTCCACCACGTCCTGCTCGGACAGCGCCTGCAGCGCCGCCTGTACCATGCCGACCGCGCCCTCCACGATCCGCTGCCGCGCCGCGACCACCGCGCTCGCCTGCTGCCGCCGCAGCATCGCACCCGCGATCTCCGGCGCGTACGCCAGGTGCGTGATGCGGGACTCGATCACCTCGACGCCCGCCGCCTCGACGCGGGCCGCGATCTCGGCCGACAGTTTCTCGGTGATCTCCGACGCGTTCTCCCGCAGGGACAGCGGCTCCACGCCGTGCGCGTCGTACGGGTAGCTGGTCGCGATGTGCCGGACGGCGGTCTCGGCCTGGATGTTCACGAACTCGTCGTAGTCGTCGACCTCGAACATCGCGCGGGCGGTGTCGGTGATCCGCCACACCACCACGGCCGCGATCTCGATCGGGTTGCCGTCCGCGTCGTTGACCTTGGTCACCGCGGTCTCGTGGTTGCGGATCCTGGTCGAGACGCGCCGCCGGAGCGTGAACGGGTTGATCCACCGCAGGCCGTCGGCCCGCACGGTGCCGACATAGCTGCCGAGGAACTGCACCACCCGTGCCTCGCCGGGCGCCACCATGATCAGCCCACCGTTGAGGACCAGGCCCGCCACGAGCAGGACCCCGCCGATCGCCAGCAGCACTACACCCGGGGTGCGGGGGCCGCTGTCCGGGTCGGCCAACCCCAGCGCGCCGAGCACCGTGAGCGTGATCGACGCGAGGTAGACGAGTACCACCAGGCCCAGCACGGGCAGGCCGGAGCTGCCGAACGCGACACGCTCGCGGACGTGCGGCGCCGGCATGGTCGGGGCGTCGATGGTGAGTTCGGTGTTCATGGCGCTTCCCCTCAGAGGCACACATCTAGCAAAGTGATATCACTTTACCGTACTGTCAAGTCCCATGGGTGAAGGGCATCATCGAGACATGACGGCTTTGCGGCTCTCCCGGCTCTACAAGCGGTTCGGCCCGACCATCGCGGTGGACCACGTCGACCTGGAGGTGCCGGCCGGATCGTTCTTCGGTCTGGTCGGTCCGAACGGCGCCGGCAAGACCACGTCACTGTCGATGGCCGTCGGGCTGCTGCGACCGGACGGCGGCACCGCGACGATCTTCGACGTCGACGTGTGGGCCGACCCGACGCGGGCGAAGGCGCTGATCGGGGTGTTGCCTGACGGGTTGTCGATGCCAGAACGGCTGACCGGGCGGGAGTTGCTCACCTACATGGGTCTGCTGCGAGGTCTGCCGGCCGCGACGGTCACCGCACGTGCCGACGAGTTGTTGAACGTGCTGGAGCTGGCCGACGCGCAGCACAAGCTGGTGATCGACTACTCGGCGGGCATGCGCAAGAAGATCGGGCTCGCCATGGCGTTGCTGCACGCGCCGCGCCTGCTGGTGCTCGACGAGCCGTTCGAGGCGGTCGACCCGGTGTCGGCGTCGACGATCCGCACGATCCTGCAGCGGTTCGTGGCCTCGGGCGGGGCGGTCGTGCTGTCGAGTCACGTGATGGCGTTGGTGGAGCAGCTGTGCACGCACGTCGCGGTGATCACCCGCGGGCGGGTGGTCGCGGCCGGCCCGGTGGAGGTGGTGCGCGGCGCGACGAGCCTGGAGGAGGCGTTCGTCCACATCGTCGGCGGACGGACCGGCGGCGGGGAGGGCCTGTCGTGGCTCGCGTCCTGACGCGACGGCGTTCGCCTGTGGATAACTGGGGGTCCCAGGGTGCGAGTCAGGCGTACTCACGGTGGCGGGAGGCCGACCAGACGAGGGCGTCGAGCGCGAATGTGACTTTCGCCCGGACCCATCGAGTGAAAGTCATCCACAGCCGTCGCCGACCAGGGGTTTTGTCACCCCCCACCGGTAGACTGGCAAGCGGGGTGCCCCCGGGATCGGGTGGGGGCTGCCTGCTCAACCATCTCGGGGCGGTGGTTGGAAAAAATTGGCTTCTCCTTGGTGGGGAGGGGTTGGCGTGGTTGGTGTCCTGATTCGGATGCGGTGGCGGGTGTTGCGGCATTCGTTGCGGGGTAAGCAGGCTGGGCTCACCGTGGTGGGGCTGCTCGCCGGGTTGGTCGCCGCCGGGGTCACCTTGCTTGCCGCCGTTTCGGACTTTGACGAGCCCGGGGTCGGGACCGATGTGCTTGCCGCCGTCTATCTCATGTGGACGGTCGGGTGGGTGTTCGCGCCCGTGCTCACCAGTGGTGGCGACGAGACGTTGCGGGCGGAGCACTTCGCTCTCCTGCCGCTCTCGCCTCGGCAGCTCGCCGCCGGGCTGCTCGGCGCCGCCTTCGTCGGGGTGCCCGCCGTCGTCACCGCCGTCGCCTTTCTGGGGTTGGTGCTGCATGCCGGCGGACCGCACACCCTGGTGGCGCTCGTCGCGCTGCCGCTTCAGCTGATCTTCGTCGTTCTGCTCTCGCGGGTCACCATTGCGGCTCTCGGTGCCGCGCTGCGGTCGCGGCGTGGGCGGGACCTCGGGATTCTCCTCACCGCCCTCGTTGGCATGTCCGGGTTCCTCGTTCAGCTGCTCGTCCGCGCGTTCGGGCCGGCGCTCGTGTCCGGTGACTCCCCGGTACTCTCCACCGTCCTGCGGTCGTTGCCGTCCGGGTGGGGGACGGTCGCGGTCTCCTCCTCCTGGGTGCTGGCGGTCGCCTGCCTCGTGGGGCTCGCCGCGTTGAACCTCCTGCTGCTCGTTGTGTGGGGCACGTTGTTGGCGCGCCGCAACACCCGGGTCTCGGCCGTCGCCGGGGCCGTGCGCAAGCGTGCCTTCGGCAGTCGGACGCGGCTCGGCGCGGTGGTCAACAAGGAGCTCCGGACCTGGGTTCGCGACGTTCGGCGGCGGGTCGCCCTGCTTTCGATGCTCGTCGTCGCGTTGATCACGTCCTTCGGGCCGATGCTGTCAGGGGGCGACGACGGTCCGGAGCCCTTCGGGGGCCTGACCGTGGTGGTGTTCGGCGCCCTGCTCGCCGGCAACCTCTACGGCATGGACGGCAGCTCGATGTGGCACACGCTGGTCATACCGGGTGCCGAGGTGGTCGACATACGTGGCCGCCAACTGGCCTGGCTCATGATCGTCGGGCCCGTGACACTGCTGTTCGCGTTCCTCATGCCCGCGCTCGGCAATCCGGCCGCCTACCCGTGGGTCCTCGGGCTGACGCCGGCACTGCTCGGCGGCGGCGCCGGGCTCGTGGTCGTCCTCTCCGTGTTCACCGCCTACGCAGTACCGGACCAGAAGGCGAGTCCCTTCGCGGCCGGCAGCAGTCCGGGGCTGGCGCGTGGCCTGACACAGATCGGGATCACGCTCCTGCTCGCCGTCGCGGTGCTGCCGGTGGTCGCCGTCGTGCTCGCCGGGGAACTGCTGGACCAACCCGTCCTGCAGTGGCTCGGTGTGCCGGTCGGGATCGCCCTCGGGGTCCTGTTCTTCTGGTGGTGGGGCGGCATCGCGGTCCGGCGGCTCAGCACCCGGGGCCCGGAGTTGCTTGCCCAGGTGGCGAAGGCGGCCTAGCGAAACTGTCGGCGTCGCGGGGCGCGTTAACACCGCGGGGGTGGCGGCGATCGCCGTCCGCTGAGTAGTTTCTGCTGATGGAGAGATCAACCCGTGCGCGCAGGGCACCCGCCGGGCTGTTCGACGGCTACCTCGACCCGAAGCGGCCGCATGCCGACGCCTACGACGAGATGTTCGCCGGTGACGGGACGGTTCGGCAGGCCTACCGGCGACTCCACGACCAGCTCAACAGATCCGCGCCCGCCGAGCTCGGCGCGCGGGCCGAGGCACTCGACCGGGCACTCGTCGACCAGGGGATCACGTTCTCGCTGTCGGGTCAGGAACGGCCGTTCCCGCTCGACCTCATCCCGCGGGTGATCGCCGCGAGCGAGTGGGCGCGGCTGGAGCGCGGGATCGTGCAGCGAGTCAACGCACTCGAGGCGTTCCTCACCGACATCTACGGCGACCAGCAGATCGTCCGTGACGGGGTGCTGCCCAAGCGGCTGATCACCTCCTGCGCCCACTTCCACCGGCAGGCCTCCCGCCTCGCCCCGCCCAACGGCGTGCGCATCCACGTCGCCGGGGTCGACGTCGTGCGGGACGAGGACGGGGTGTTCCGTGTCCTGGAGGACAACCTCCGCAGCCCGTCAGGCGTGTCGTACGTGATGGAGAACCGCCGGACCATGGCGCGGGTGTTCCCCGACCTGTTCGCCAAGCACCGGGTGCGGCCGGTCGGCGACTACGCCGTCCACCTCCTGCGGGCACTCCGGGCGGCCGCGGCGGCCAACGTCGCCGACCCCAACGTCGTCGTGCTCACCCCGGGCGTCTACAACTCCGCCTACTTCGAACACTCGCTGCTCGCCCGCCAGATGGGGGTCGAGCTGGTCGAGGGCCGTGACCTCTTCTGCCGTGACAACACCGTCTACATGCGCACCACCCAGGGCGAGCGTGTCGTCGACGTGATCTACCGGCGCATCGACGACGAGTACCTCGACCCCGTGCAGTTCCGGCCCGACTCAGTGCTCGGCGTCGCCGGCCTGCTCAACGCCGCCCGCGCCGGCAACATCGTCATCGCGAACGCGGTCGGCAACGGCGTCGCCGACGACAAGCTCGTCTACACCTACCTGCCGGACATCCTCAAGTACTACCTGGGCGAGAGCATGCTCCTGCCCAATGTGGACACCTTCCGCTGCTGGCTGCGTGACGAGCAGGAGCAGGTCATGGACCGGATGGCCGAGCTGGTCGTCAAGCCGGTCGAGGGGTCCGGCGGCTACGGCATCGTCTTCGGCCCGAACGCGAACAGCCGCGAGCTGGCCGCGCTGCGCCGCCGGATCAGGGCCCATCCACGCGGCTGGATCGCGCAGCCCGTGGTGCAGCTGTCGACCGTGCCGACGAAGGTGGGGCAGCGGTTGCGGCCCCGGCACGTCGACCTGCGGCCGTTCGCGGTCAACGACGGGACCTCCGTGTTCGTGCTGCCCGGCGGGCTCACCAGGGTCGCGATCCCGGAGGGCAGCCTGATCGTGAACTCCTCGCAGGGCGGCGGTTCCAAGGACACCTGGGTGCTCGCGGCCCGTTCGTCCACCCAGGACGCCGAGCTGTCCGGCGCCAGCCTCGGCGAGGCCCACAGCGAGACCGTCCCGGAGGCCGCGCCGGAGCTCGGGCCCGAGCTGACCCCCGGCCAGCAGCAACAGCAGCAACAGCAACAGGGGGTGGACCGTGCTCGCCCGTAACGCGGAGTCGCTGTACTGGATCGGCCGCTACGTCGAGCGGGCCGACGACACCGCACGCATCCTCGACGTGTCCGTCCACCACCTGCTCGAGGACGCGACCGTGGACGCCGACGCGACCAGCCGCCAGCTGCTCGCCGTCCTCGGCATCACCCCGCCGGACGGACAGCCCCTCGACGTGCGGCCGCTCACCGACCTCGTCGCCTTCTCGCGTGACCACGCCGGCTCGATCGTGTCGTCGATCTCCAGTGCGCGGGAGAACGCCCGCGTCGCCAGGGAGGTCGTGTCGACCGAGCTGTGGGAGTGCGTCAACGCCATGTGGAACGCGGTGCCAGACCGCCAGCGGGCCGCGAAACGTCTTGGCCCGCACGAGTTCTTCTCGTTCGTCGAGGAGCGGGCCGCCATGTTCGCCGGGCTCGCGGACTCGACGCTGAGCCGCGACGACGGCTGGCGGTTCCTCGTGCTCGGCCGGTCCGTGGAACGTGTCGACATGATCGTGCGGTTGCTGCTGTCCCGGGTGGGGGACAAGCCGTCCTCGCCCGGCTGGGTGACCGTGTTGCGGTCCGCGGGCGCGCACGACACCTACCTCCGCACCTACCGCGGCGCCCTCGACAGCGCGCGTGTCGTGCAGTTCCTGTTGCTGGACCGGCTTTTCCCGCGTTCGGTGTTCTACGCGCTGCGGCAGGCCGAGGCGTGCCTCGAACAGCTCGACCTGCGCCCGACCGCCCGCGTCGGCGCGAAGGCGGAGGCGATCCGGCTGCTCGGCAAGGCCCGCAGCGACCTGGAGTTCCTGCGGTCCGACGAGCTGCTCGACGGGCTCACCGGACGGCTCAACGCACTGCAGAGGACCGTGCGTGACGTGGGCGAGGCCGTCGCACTGCAGTACTTCCACTCCGTGCCGTGGGTGGCGTGGACGAACGCGGGGGTGTCGCTGTGAGTGGAGCTTTCCGGCACCGCGCCGCGGGTGAGGTGGCGTCGTGAACTGGCGTGTCAGGGTCGTCCACACCACCGGCTACCAGTACTCCTCACCGGTCACCCAGTCCTACAACGAGGCTCGGCTCACGCCGCGGAGCAACCGCTGGCAGAACCTCGTCGTGGGCCGGGTCGTGACCACGCCGGCCACCCGCTCCTACCGCTACACCGACTACTGGGGCACCGAGGTCACCGCGTTCGACCTGCACGCGCCGCACACCGAGCTGAAGATCGTCTCCTCGTCCGTGGTGGAGACCGGCGACGCCGGCACGCCGGTCGACGGGGTCGGCTGGGCGGAGCTGCGCTCACCGGAGGTCATCGACCGGTACGCCGAGTACCTGGAGTCGACGGCGTACGTGCCGCGGGACCGGGAGCTGGCGGCGGTCGCCCGCAGCCTGCGCAAGGGGCGGCGGCCGGTGGACGCGGTACTCGCGGTGTCCGAGTGGGTGCACGACAAGCTGACCTACCAGCGCGGCACCACCGGCGTGCACTCGTCGGCGGTCGACGCGTGGCAGGCACGCGAGGGCGTGTGCCAGGACTACGCCCACCTCACGCTGCTGATGCTCCGGTCGATCGGCATCCCCGGCCGGTACGTGTCCGGCTACCTGCACACCAAGCCGGACGCGAGTATCGGTGAGACGGTCAACGGCGAGAGCCACGCGTGGATCGCGGCGTGGACCGGCGGCTGGTGGGGGTTCGACCCGACCAACGACATCGAGGTTGGGCCCCGGCACATCTGGGTGGCGATCGGGCGCGACTACGGGGACGTGTCGCCGCTCAAGGGCACGTACTCGGGCGGCGCGGCGACCGCGATCGAGGTGTCGGTCGAGGTGACCAGGCTGGCGTGACTACTCCCGCGGGAGTAGCCGGCCGGTGGGTCTTACCGCGCCGCGCGTACCGCAAGTCCCCTCGCACGTCCGACGTATTTCCCCGCCCACTTGCCGACCATGGGTGCATGACGAAGAAATATCTGTGGCAGGCGGGAATCGCGATAGCGGTGGTCGGCGCGGCAAGCGTGGGGGCCATCGGCCTCGCGTCCGCGGCCGGCGACAACCAGGTGCGGGCGGCCGCGCAGACCACGACCGACTCGTCCCCGAACGACAACGACTGGCACGGTGGCCCGTGGGGTCACGGCGGTCCGGGTCGCGGCGGGCCGTTCGGCGGCTTCGGTGGCTTTGGCGGTTCTGGTGGCCTGGACGACATCGCGGGCGCCGACGTGACCGACATCCTGCACGGCGAGGTCGTGCTGGCCAAGGAGGGCGGCGGCACGCAGACCGTGCTGGTGCAGAAGGGCACCGTGACCGAGGTCGGCGCGACGAGCGTGACCGTGAAGAGCGGCGACGGCTTCACCACGTCCTACACGGTCAACGGCGACACCAAGGTGCGCGCGGACTCGGACAAGATCGACTCGGTCGCCAAGGACGAGGAAGTGGTCGTCGTGGCGCCGAAGTCCGGCGACAAGCACACCGCGACCGCGGTCGTCGACCTCACGGACCTCGGCTGGAAGTAGTCGTCAGGGTGTCGGGTGCCGTGGCTGGCTACCGTGGACCGCATGTCGAACTGGGCCACGGTGAAGCTCGAAGCGATCGTCTACGACTACGGGGTCGAGCGGGAGTGGCTGTCGCGGCCGGTCGGCGCGTTGCTCTGGGGCACTGACACCCGCGGGCTGTACCGGACGATTCGCACGCTCGGCGTCCTGCCGGCCGGCACGGCCGTGCTCGACGTGCCGTGCGGCGGCGGGGTGGCGTTGCGTGGCCTGCGCCGGGACCAGGACGTCCGGTACGTGGCGGCGGACATCTCCCCGGTGATGCTCGACCGCACGCGCCGGCAGGCCCGGCGGCTGGGCCTGCGCGTCGAGGCGGTCGAGGCGGACATCACCCGGCTTCCCTTCCCGGACAACGAGTTCGACGTGTGCGTGAGCTTCAACGGCCTGCACTGCCTGCCGGACCCGGCGCTAGCGGTGCGTGACCTGGCGCGGTGCCTGCGGCCCGGCGGCCGGTTGATCGGGGACACGATCGTCCGCGGGGCCGGCTGGCGGCAGGACCTCGCGATCGCCGCGTTCCGCCGCGTCGGGTTGTTCGGACGCGGCGGAACGACGGCGGACGTGAAGCGGTGGCTCACGGACGCGGGCCTGCGTGTCGACCGCCTGGAGCGGTCGGGTGCCGTGACCCGCTTCGCCGCGACCCGTTAGGCGGCGCGGCGGCGTGCCCGGACCAGACCCGCGCCCGCGACCAGCAGCAACGCCCCGAGCGCGAGCAGTGGCGCGACGGGGGAACCCGTCCGCGCGAGCGCCGCGGCCGGTGTCGTCGGCGTGTTGGTCGGCGTGCCCGCCGACGCGGGCGGCAGGGTGGCGCCGTCCAGTGCGATCGTGACCGTCACCGGGTCCAGATCCGTGCCTGCCTCGTAGAAGCCCGCGAACCCGGCCGCGCCCTGTTCGGTCAGGGTCGCGGGGAGGGCGGCGTAGGTGACCACACCGTCGGCGACCGCCGGCGCGGCCGTGCCGAGCGTCGCGAAAACCACGTCGTCCAGCTCGGTGAACTCGCCGGTGTCCAGGCTCCTGCTGCGCACGTCCAGCAGCAGCTCCGCGCTCCCGCTCGCGAACCGCACCCGCGGCTGGGAGACCGTCAGGTCCAGCTGCCCGTCGTGGCCGGTGAACCGCACCCCGCCGGCGAACTCGACCCCACCGGCGCCGTTCGCGTAGTCGGCGGAGGACACCGTCTCCCAGCGGAACTCGCCCGTCACCCCGTCGAGGGTCCACGAGCCGTGTGCGATCGGGCCGTGCACGTAGGTCCGGAACGACTGCTTGAGGCCCCAGTCCAACCGCGCGTTCGTGACCGCACCGGCCGGCGAGGTCGGCGTTGTCGGTGTCGTGGGCGTGATGGGGGTGGTGGGCTCGGTCGCGGCGAACGTCAGCGGGATGAAGGTCTCGTGTGCCGCGTTGACCGCACCGCCCGCCGCGTAGGTGATCACTCCACAGGTGTCGACTGCACAGTCGGCGACACCCTCGGTCACCGCCGCCACGTCGAGTGTCGCCGAGAAGGTGCCGTCCGGACCGAGAGTCACGTAGTCCGCGTTCGTGCCCGGGGGATCGAGCACGGCACGGGACGCGGCCGGCAGCACCCACTTCTGGTCCAGCACGGTCCGCGCGCTCGACGGCGCCCCTTCCGACGGCCGCCACGGCTGCGCGATCTTCGCGAACACCAGGTAGACCCCGGTCGGCCGGCCGGCGAGCGGTGGCCGGGTGCCGACGTTCGCCGCCGGGTCGAAACCGTTGCCCGTCACATTGATCGACTCACCGGCCGGGTCGAGGCCGGACGTCCTGCTGACGTTCACCGCCGGTGTCCACACGGGATCCGGCGCGGTGGTCACGGCGAACGACAGCGGGTCGAGTGCCGTGCCCGCCGGGTAGAAGCCGGCGAACGCGGGCGAACCGTCCTCGGTCAGCGTCGCGCCGACGTTCGTGCCGGTGACCGTGTCGGTCCCGGTCAGGTCCGTGTCCGCGAGGGTCGCGAACTCGACGTCGTCGTAGGTGGTCAACACGCCGGAGGACAGCGACTTGCTGACCACGTCGGCGACGAGCGTGCCACCGGAGCCGGTCAGCGAGAGCCGGATGTCCTCGATCGTCATGTACAGCAGGCCGTCGTGGCCGGTGAACTCGACCTTGCCGGTGAATGCCAGGCCGGCGGTGTCCTCGCCGGCGTCGACCGTGCCGGACGTCGCGGCCGGGAACCGGAACGTGCCGTCCGCGTTCTTCGTCGCGCCGTCGCTCGTCGTGATCGTGCCGTGCGCGATCGGGCCCGCGATGTAGCTACGGAACGACTGTTTGACGCCCCAGTCGAGGTAGCCGCCGGAGACGGTCGACGCCTGGGCGGCGCCGACGAACGGCCCGGCGAGCAACCCGAGCGCGACGACCAGCGCCGCGGCGGCCGGTCTGGCCTTTGTTCGTGTGGACATGGTGAGCTGACTGCTCCTTCATCCGTGGGGATCGTGGTGGGGTCGGACAGTCAGCGGGTACGTCTGCGGAGCCGTGTCACGAGCACGACGACCGTGGCCAGCAGCAGCACGGCGCCACCGCCAGCCAGCCACCAGCCGGAGCGGTCCGGTTCCGCCGGCGCGGCCGTCCTCGCTACGGCCAGGGCGGACGTCGTCGTGGTCGTTGTTGTGGTCGTTGTTGTGGTCGTCGTGGCGGTGGTGGTTGTCGTCGTGGTCGGCGGTGGCGGCGGAGGGGCGGTGGTCGTCGTCGTGGGTGCGGGTGGCAGGCCGAAGGTGAGCGGCACGCGCGCGTCCTGCGAGCGGTCGGAGGTGCGGGTGTGGTCGGCTCGCGTGACCGCCGCGCACTTGACTCTCGTGCAGTCCGTGCCGGTCACCGGGTCGACGGCGACCACCGACAGAGTCACGGTGAACGTGCCGCCCGGCCCGTACGGCGTGGTCAGCCCCTTGCCGTAGCTGGGCGGGTTCGACGAGATCCACTTCGAGCCGCCGTTGCCGCCCTTGGTGTCCGCGCCGCCGAGGCACGGCGTCGGTGTCCGGCCGGGACCGTTGTCGACGCACACGGCGACGTAGATGCCCTTGGCGACGTCGTAACCGGACCCGCTGACGGTGATCGTGTCGCCGGCCGGGTTCAGGCCGGTGGTCCTGGACACCGTGATCGCCGGCACTGCTGCCGCCGGGGTCGCCGTCGCGACGAGGAAGGCGGCCACCAGCACCGCGATGATTCGTCCACTTGCCACTAGAACCGTCGCCAATCATTAGGTTAGGCTCGCTTTACTTAGGTGAGCCTAACTGTAGGAGAGCGCGGGTGACAATGACCGATTCCGGGGTGGTGCCGCTCTCGGCCCGGCTGCGCGACGCGACGCGGGACGAGCACGAGCGGACCGAGACCGCGCCGTTCGTCGTCGCGTTGATGGGCGGTGAGCTGGACCGGAACGCGTACGCGGCGATGCTCGGGCAGACCTACGTCTTCTACGGCGTGCTCGAGGAGGCCGGCGAGCGTTGGCGCGGCGACGCGGTGGTGGGCCCGTTCGTGTCGGACGCGTTGCTGCGGCTGGCCGCTCTGGAGGCCGACCTCGCGTGGCTCGCCGGTCCCGATTGGCGGGAGGTGGCGGTGCCGCTGCCCGCGACGAGCCGGTACGTCGACCGCCTGCGGCAGGTGTGTTTCTCGTCGCGCAGCGGTTTCGTCGCGCACCACTACACGCGTTACCTCGGCGACCTGTCCGGCGGGCAGATCATCCGGCACAAGCTGCGCACGCTGTACGGCCTCACCGGCGACGGCGTGCGGTTCTACGTGTTCGACGGAATCGCGAAACCCAAGGCGTTCAAGGACTCCTACCGCGCGCTGCTCGACGCGGCGCCGTGGGCCGCGGCTGAGCAGAGCAACCTGCTGGCGGAGGCGAACGAGGCGTTTCGGCTCAACCGAGGGGTTTTCGACGATCTGGGCAAGGCGCTGGGCGTCGGCTGGGTGGGTTCGTGCGAGGTTTGATCCTGCTCCTCGCCGCACTCCTCCTGGCGGGTTGCGGTGGGGTCGCGACCAGTGCGGGCGACAACGGGGAGACGTCGTCCGCGTTGGCGCTGTCCGGTCCGGCCTCCGCCCGGCTCGCGGACGAGGACGTGCACCCGGTCGTCACCGATCCGTCGCCGTCGCTGCCCGTGACCGTGCGTTCCTTCGACGGCGCCGACGTTCGAGTGTCCAGTGTCGACCGGATCGTGGCGGTCGACCTGTACGGGACGCTCGGTGAGATCGTGTTCAGCCTCGGCCTCGGCGACCGGGTGGTCGGCCGGGACCCGTCGACCGGATTTCCCAGTGCCGTCCACGTGCCGGTGGTGACCTCGGGAGGGCACGACCTCAACGCGGAGGCCATCCTCGACCTGGACCCGACGGTGGTGCTGACCGACACGAGCATCGGGCCGCCGGAGGTGCAGCAACAGCTGCGGGAAGCCGGGATTCCGGTCGTGTTCTTCGATCCCGCGCGGACGCTGGCCGGTGTCCCGTCCCACATTCGCGCGGTGGCGGCGGCTCTGGGCGTGCGCGACGCTGGCGAGAAGCTGGTGTCCGGTGTGGACGGCGAGATCAGGTTGGCGCGTGCGCTGGCACCGCACGGCACGCCGCCGCGGCTGACGTTCCTGTACGTCCGGGGCTCGGCGGGCGTGTACCTGATGTCCGGGCCGGGTTCCGGCGCCGACGCGATGATCGAGGCCGTCGGCGCGGTCGACGTCGGCACGGACATCGGGCTGGACAAGCCGTTCGTGCCGATCACGAGCGAGGGGCTGCTGAACGCGCGGCCGGACGTGATCCTCGTGCTGTCCGAGGGTTTGGCGTCGGTCGGCGGGGTGGACGGGCTGCTGCGGATTCCCGGGATGGCGCAGACGCCTGCGGGGCGGTCGCGGCGAGTCGTCGACGTGGCGGACACGGACCTGCTGAGCTTCGGGCCACGCGTGGGCCGGACGATCACGGCGCTCGCGAAGGTGCTGTATGAGGGTTAGGTGGCCGTTGCTCGTGGTGCTGGCGGCCGCGCTGGTGATGATGGTTCTGGTGGCGGCCGGCAGCGGGCAGGTGGCGATCCCACCGCTGGAGGTGCTCGGCTCGGTGCTGCACCGCATGGGGTTCGAGCTGGGCCCGCTGCCGACGCACCCGCAGGGGGAGAACGCGTTGTGGGCGGTGCGGTTCCCACGGGTGACGCTGGCGGTGGTGGTGGGCGCCTGCCTGGGGGTGGCGGGGGCGTTGCTGCAGGGGGTGTTCGGCAACCCGCTCGCCGAGCAGCAGGTGATCGGGGTGTCGTCCGGCGCGGCGGTGGGCGCGTGCTCGGCGATCGTGTTCGGCGTGTCCGTGGCGGGAAACCTGACGGTGGCGGTCGCGGCGTTCGTCGGCGGGCTCGGCACGACGATGGCGGTGTACCTGCTGGCGCGGTCGGGCGGGCGGACCGAGGTGGTCACGCTGGTGCTGATGGGGATCGCGGTGAACGCGTTCGCGTTCGGGGTGATCGCGTTCCTGACGTTCGTGGCCGATCCGCAGGCGCGGGAGCAGATCGTGTTCTGGCAGCTGGGGAGTCTCAACGGGGCGACCTGGGAGGCGGTGTCGGCGGTGACCCCGCTGGCGGCGATCGGGTTGGTGATGGCGGGTTCGGTCGCGGGGCGGCTGGACCTGCTGGCGCTGGGCGAGGGACCGGCGAGGCATCTGGGAGTGCACGTCGAACGGCTGCGATTGCTGGTGGTGGTCGCGGTGGCGCTGCTGGTGGGGGCGGCGGTCGCGTTCACCGGGATCGTGGGGTTCGTGGGGTTGGTGGTGCCGCACGTGATCCGGATGCTGGCGGGACCGGCACACCGGTTGCTGCTGGTCGCGAGCGCGTTGGGTGGGGCGCTGGTGCTGGTGAGCGCCGATCTGTTGGCCCGCACGGCGGTGGAGAACGCGGAGCTGCCACTGGGGATGCTGACCGCCCTCGTGGGTGGCCCGTTCTTCTTCTGGCTGCTACGCCGCACGCGAGCCAGACAGGGCGGGTGGGCATGAACACGCCACACACGCTCACGGCCCAAGCCATCCACGCCCGACCTGCGAAAACAAAAACAAGAAAGTCGGCCCCAGGATGGAGATCAGGCAGCCCCCACCCGATCCCGGGGGCCACCCCGCTTGCCATTCTACCGGCGAGGGGTGACGGGGGGCGACAAAAGCCCTGGTCAGCGGGGGCTGTGGATAACTTTCACCCGGTCGGGTCGAGCGAAAGTGACATTCGCGCACGTTCGGAGTGGGCGAGCGCGGCATGGGTCCCGTGGTGGGCGAGCCCGGCGCACGTCCCGTGGTGGGCGAGCACGGCATGCGTCCCATGGTGGGCGAACATGGCACGCGTCCTGGAGTGGGCGAGCACGGCACGCATCCCGTGGCGGGCGAACGCGACACGCATCCTCGGGTGGGCGAACATGGCACGCGTCCCGTGGCGGGCGAACGCGGCACGCATCCTGGGGTGGGTATGAGTCGCCGGGCGCCGGTGTGGCCTTCGGGTGGTGAGGCGTTGGTGGTCGTGGCCGGGGCCGGGGTCTCGCGGGGTGGGCGGGAGGTGCTTCGGGACATCTCGTTCACCCTGGCCGCCGGGGAGGTGCTCGCGGTCGTCGGGCCCAACGGTGCGGGTAAGTCCTCCCTGCTCAGCCTGCTTTCCGGGGACTTGTCGGTGGGCGCTGGCACAGTCTCGATCGGCGGGCGGACGGTCGGGCGGTGGCGGCCGAGGGAGTTGGCGTTGTGGCGGTCCGTCCTGCCGCAGCACACGACAGTCGCGTTTCCGTTCACCGTGGCGCAGGTGGTGGAGATGGGGCGTGCGCCGTGGGCGGGGCTCGCGCGCCCCGACGAAGACACGGCGGCCGTGGCCGAGGCCATGGCGGAAACGGAGGTGACGGAGTTCGCGGAGCGGACGTTCGGCACGCTGTCCGGCGGTGAGCGGGCACGTGCGGCACTCGCGCGCGTCCTGGCGCAGCGCACGCCCGTCCTCCTGCTCGACGAGCCGACGGCGGCACTCGACCTGCGTCACCAGGACCTGGTGTTGCGGGTGGCGGTCGCGCGCGCGAAGGCAGGTGCGGGCGTGCTCGTGGTGCTCCACGACCTCAACCTGGCGGCCGCCCACGCGGACCGGATCGCGGTGGTCGCCGGTGGCCGGCTGCGCGCGTGTGGGTCCCCCACGGCGGTGCTGACCAGTGAGTTGTTGACCGACGTGTACCAGCGCGACGTCGAGGTCCTGCCACACCCACGGGACGGCACACCTCTGGTCCTGCCGGTCCGCTGAGGTCGCACCGCCGGTCACACACGGGCACATGGGACGATAGGCGTATCCGTAGACACCGCGAGGAACCCGAGTGACGACTTTCGCCGACGCGACCTTCACGAATCCTGAGCTGATCAGGAACTTCTGCATCATCGCGCACATCGATCACGGCAAGTCGACCCTTGCCGACCGGATGCTGCAGCTCACCGGCGTGGTCGAGGAGCGGGCGATGCGGGCGCAGTACCTGGACCGCATGGACATCGAGCGGGAACGCGGCATCACGATCAAGGCGCAGAACGTCCGCCTGCCTTGGCAGGTCGAGGGCCAGGACCACGTCCTGCACATGATCGACACCCCGGGACACGTGGACTTCACCTACGAGGTGTCCCGGGCGCTCGAGGCGTGCGAGGGCGCCGTGCTGCTGGTCGACGCCGCGCAGGGCATCGAGGCACAGACCCTCGCGAACCTGTACCTCGCGATGGAGAACGAGCTCACGATCATCCCCGTTCTCAACAAGATCGACCTGCCCGCGGCCGACCCGGACAAGTACGCCGAGGAGATCGCGCACATCGTCGGCTGCGAGGCGGACGACGTGCTGCGGGTCTCGGCGAAGACCGGCAAGGGCGTGCGTGAGCTGCTGGACGTGATCGTGCGGCTGGTGCCGGCGCCGGTGGGCGTCGACGACGCGCCGCCACGGGCGATGATCTTCGACTCGGTGTACGACACCTACCGGGGTGTGGTCACCTACATCCGTGTCGTGGACGGCAAGATCACGCCGCGGCAGCGCATCAGGATGATGTCGACGGGCGCGACCCACGAGCTGCTCGAGGTGGGCATCATCTCGCCGGAGCCGAAGCCGAGCAGCGGCCTCGGGGTCGGCGAGGTCGGCTACCTGATCACGGGTGTGAAGGACGTCCGCCAGTCGAAGGTCGGCGACACGGTCACGGCCGAGAAGCGTGGCGCGACGGAGCCGCTGGCCGGCTACCGCGAGCCGAGGCCGATGGTCTACTCGGGACTGTATCCGGTGGACGGATCGGACTACGCCGATCTGCGTGAGGCACTGGACAAGCTGCGCCTGAACGACGCGGCGCTGAGCTACGAGCCGGAGACCTCGGCGGCGCTGGGCTTCGGCTTCCGCTGCGGCTTCCTCGGGTTGCTGCACCTGGAGATCGTGCGGGAGCGGTTGGAACGGGAGGCCGGCCTCGACCTGATCTCGACGGCGCCGAACGTGGTCTACCGCGTGGTGCTCGACGACGGCGGTGCCGACGTGACGGTGACGAACCCGTCGGACTGGCCGGAGGGCAAGATCGCCGAGGTCTACGAGCCGATGGTGAAGACCTCGATCATCGCGCCGAGCGACTACATCGGCGCGATCATGGAGCTGTGCCAGAGCAGGCGCGGCCAGCTCGGCGGCATGGACTACCTGTCGAGCGACCGTGTCGAGCTGCGCTACACGATGCCGCTCGGTGAGATCATCTTCGACTTCTTCGACACCTTGAAGTCCCGCACCCGCGGCTACGCGTCGCTGGACTACGAGCCGACGGGTGACCAGGCCGCCGACCTGGTGAAGGTCGACATCCTGCTGCAGGGCGAACCGGTGGACGCGTTCTCGGCGATCGTCCACCGCGAGTCGGCCTACGGCTACGGCACCAGGATGGCGTCGAAGCTGCGTGAGCTGATTCCCCGCCAGCAGTTCGAGGTCCCGATCCAGGCGGCCATCGGCGCACGGGTCATCGCCCGCGAAACCGTTCGTGCCATGCGGAAGGACGTCCTCGCCAAGTGCTACGGCGGTGACATCACCCGCAAGCGCAAGCTGCTGGAGAAGCAGAAGGAAGGCAAGAAGCGCATGAAGATGGTGGGCCGCGTCGAGGTCCCCCAGGAAGCCTTCGTCGCGGCACTGTCGACCGACGAGTCCCCCGAGAAGGCCAAGAAGAAGTAGCCCCCGGGGCTAGTAGGTGACTCCGTGCTCGAGGTACAGCGTGCGGTTCTCGGCCCGGGCACGGAGTGCGGCGGCGACCCGGCGACGTAGCCGGGGGATCAGGCGGTCTAGTGCCCGGTCGGGCGGCAGGAACTCGTAGGAGTCCAGCTCCGCGGCCTGGAGCTGGATCGCGTCGATCTCGGGCGGGGTGAGGACGCCGCCGTCGAAGACGAACAGGACGCGGTCGCCCCACTCCGGGTGCGGTGCCCAGTCGACGACGAGCAGGCGGCCGGGTTCGCGGGTCAGGCCCAGCTCTTCGGCGACCTCCCGGGCACACGCCTTCGACGGTGTCTCGCCGACCTCGATCAGGCCACCCGGGATGTCCCAGTGGTCCTTGTAGTTCGGTTCCACGAGCATGACCCGTCCCGACTCGTCAACGATTAGGGCACCTGCCGCGCTGAGGATGGTGTTACGCACGTGAGCAGTGCACCATGGCGGCATGGGGAGGCCGTTCACGGTCGATGATCTCGACTTCATGCCGGACGACGGCAACACGTACGAGCTGATCGACGGTGTCCTGATCGTGAGCCCGCCGCCGGGGCGCCGGCACCAGCGGGCACTCGTCCGGCTCGCCGAGCTGCTCGACGACGTGTGCCCCGACGAGCTGGCCGTGCTCTGGCCGCCCTATGTCGTCCGCACCTCGCCGGACACCGAGCTGCGCCCGGACCTCCAGGTCGCCTGGGACGAGGACATCGTCGGCGAGGTCGTGCTCGACGCGCCGGAGCTGGTGGTCGAGGTGGTCGACCCGAACACCACCATCAACGACCTCAACAACAAGAAGGCCGCCTACGCACGCATGGGCGTCCCCCACTACTGGGTGCTCGACCCGGCCCGCCCGTCCCTGCTGGCCCACGCCCTCGACGCCGGCACCGACGGCTACCGCGAAGTGGCCTACGTCCACGCGGAGGAACCCTTCGAGGCCGACGACCCGTTCCCGGTCCGCGTCGTGCTGACCGAACTGCTCGGAAGGCCGGCGTAGCGAGAACGGGTTGGCGGAGCCCGGGGCGACTGCCTAGTGTCCCGCGCCGGAGATCAGGCAACTAATTCGGCGGCCCAGCTTCCCGCTGGCGGCGTTGCCGGTTCGCCCAAGTACGACCCAGTACGAGGGCGAACCGGCGTCTTGCCAGCAGAAACCTGGATCCACCGACTTGATCACCGCATTTCCGGCGCGGGAC
>Ga0164298_10000186_pt1 | contig 19820 bp, 25 predicted proteins | sample Whisoiple_216_MG_FD_109713 | JGI IMG/M metagenome (GOLD analysis project Ga0164298, IMG submission 109713) | Unamended control soil microbial communities from upstate New York, USA - Whitman soil sample_216_MG | ecosystem: Environmental > Terrestrial > Soil > Agricultural land ...
CTGCTCCTTATCCCCCCCTTTGTCCGGATTCTAGTGGATCAACCGTTTATGCGCCGTACTGTATGGTGTTTTTGCGGGGAATTCGTGGATATCGATGTCTCTGACGGGGTATCGACGGAAATGAATGCGAATATGAATGGCTATTGTCGTGGCGCTTCCAGAGGCGTCATAGGAGGCAAGAATGCTTATTACCGTGCTTCTCGTGCTCGCGATGGTGTGCGCGCTGCTCGGCGTGTGGCCGCGACTGCCCCAGGTGTCTTTAATATCGGCCGCCCTCTTCTTTTTCTTGCTCACACTGGTCCTGACGAGCGCACACATCGGGGGCTAGCGATGGTTTTGATTGCGTTGGCCCTCTGCATCATCGGCAGCATTCTTTTGCAATGGTGAAACAGCCCCAGGTTGTATAAACCTCTGTCTTTTATGCACTCCACAATGGAAGTCCACAATGGAACACTCGGATGTATATAAGTATGCGGCCGAAATCGAAGTCTCTGAATGCCTGCTAGAAGATAGCAAGCTTAATCTATGGCAGGAGATTCTTGATGTCGGTGGACGAGGGGTATGGCCCGCTGGAAATGCGGGTGAGGCTGGACATCGGCCTACTCGGGGACTTGACCGGTATTCAGGGCTCGCTCGCTGAAACGGCTTATGCACTGGCGAAGCAGATCGATGAAGGCGCCGGTATGGGAACAGCTTCCGTGGCCCGCGAACTTCGACTGCTTCTTTCCGAGATAACAAAGGGGTCAGCCAGTGACGATGACCCTGCCTCCGGAATCATCGCCGGTCTCGGCATACCCGATCGACCTGGCGTGCAAGCCTCGGTACGCAACACAAAGGACGGTGGAGAGGCCGACCCTGGGACCGAGGGTCAATGAGGTAGCGAAACTTCTCGGCAACCCCCTAATGCCGTGGCAGCAATACGTTGTGGACGTCGCGTTTGAAATCGACACGTTCACCGGCCTGCCGGCATACCGTGAAATCATCATCGCCGTTCCGAGACAGTCAGGTAAGACGCTGCTCTGTCTCGCGGTCATGGTGCATCGGTCGATCGGATTCGGTCCGCCCAATGGTCCAGCGCAGAACACACTTTATACAGCGCAGACCGGTGCGGCGGCCCGAACCAAGTTCGAGAAGGACCACCTCCCCACACTTTATGCATCGGCTTTCAATAAGCGGTTCCGGACCCGCATGGCGAACGGTCACGAAGCAATCATCTGGAACAATGGTTCCTGGATTTCGCTGACGTCGACCACCACATCGTCAGGCCACGGTGAATCGCTTGACCTTGGTTTCATCGATGAGGCATGGGCACACCAGGATGAGCGGCTAGAACAGGCTTTCAAGCCAGCCATGATGACGCGGGCTAATGCCCAGCTCTGGATTCCTTCCACTGCCGGCAAATCAGACTCGCACTACCTTATGGGCAAGATGGACAACGGGCGAGCGATGGTGAATGCCGGCGTCCGAGCTGGTGTCGCCTACTTCGAATGGTCCGCGCTGTCCACACAGGACCCGGCCGACCCGGCAACCTGGTGGGGCTGCATGCCTGCCATGGGTTTCACGGTCACCGAGAATACTGTTGCTGCTGACCAAAAGTCGATGAAGCCGGCCGAGTTTCGTCGCGCCTATCTGAACATCCCTGAAACCGACGTGCCGGAAGATTGGGCCGTCATCTCAGAACGGGACTGGACGGCGATTCTGGATGGCTTGTCGAAACCACAAGACCCCGTGGTATTCGCGTTGGAGGTCACCCAGGAACGCACGTTCGGCACGGTCGCGATTGCGGGCGCGCGGTCGGATGGTGCAACGCACGTTGAAGTAGTCGATCACCGGACCGGCACCGGCTGGATAGTTGAGCGACTGGTGGAGCTGCAACGCAAGTGGAACCCAGCGGCCATCATCGTCGACCCGTCCGGCCCGGCCAACTCTCTGATCGAACCTTTGACGGCGGCCGGCGTCACCACGATCCAGCCAAGCATGCGCGACGTCTCCGTGGCTACCGGCCAGTTCATCGATGGGGTGAGACAGGCGAAGGTCCGCCAGGTCGGCGGCGTGCCCCTCATCGCGGCTGTGGCCGGCGCACAACTCCAACCCCTGGGCGACGCATGGCGTTGGGCTCGTAAAGGCCCCAGCGTCGACATCAGCCCTCTGGTCGCCTGCACTCTCGCAGCCTGGGGTCAAGCCAACTTCGGCCGCAACGTCTATGACGTCCTGCAAAGCGTCTGGTGATGGTGAAGGGCCGACCTGGAGCGCGAACAAGCCAGGCCGACCCTCCATTGTGGCTGACGCTCCGAGGGAATCGACAACGCCATCCACCCGTCACCCTAGTACAGGTTCCGCGTGTGGTGAAGGGGCCGGTCCACTTCACCCGCTGCCGCGAGCTGGCGCCTGTGACGCACCAGCGGACCATGCGGCGCGGGGACTAGGACCGACCCCTTCAGACCGGCGTGACACGTGTCGTTGCCCGCTGCACGCGTCCCTGGCACCGGCCAGTGATTTTCCTGCCCACCGGCAAAGACCAATCCGGCACGTTCGAACCCTGGTGATCAAATCCAGGGCTGGGCATCCACCACCCTAGTACGGAGGCCCATCGATGAGGAACCCCTTCCGGCGTGAACGTCCCGGCCAGACCGAGCAGCGTTCACTGTCCTCGGTTCCCTGGGTCGCCGGGGCCAGCTCGAACAGCAGCGTCACCGTCGAGCGTGCGCTGAGCCTGGTGCCTGTCTTCTCGGCCGTGCGGCTGCTGGCCAGCTCTGTGGCGTCCCTGCCGATGCACGCCTACCGGTCGACCGGTCAGGACACGAGCGAGCGCACCGAGTTGCCGTCACTGTTCGCTCGGCCGGGCATCAACAGCAGTCGATACGCATGGAAGCATCGGCTGGTGTCCTCGCTCGCACTGCGCGGCAATGCCGTGGGCATGGTGTTGGAGCGTGACCGTGACGAATACCCGTCCATGGTGGAATGGCTGAACCCGGCCGATGTTCGGGTGGATGACCACGCTATTTCCGGGCCAGGATCTTTCGCTATGCCGACCTGGTATTGGCATGGTCGGATCGTGCCTACCCAGGACATCGTCCACATTCCACTATTCACAGTGGCCGGCAAAGTCTGGGGTCTCTCCCCGATCGAAGCATGTGCCATGGCTATTTCGTCTGGCATCTCTGCCCAGGAATTCTCCCGCGACTGGTTCGACAATGGCGCGGTTCCCCCTGGCAAGTTCCGCAACACAGAGAAGACCATCGGCCGTGATGAATCCGAAGAGATCCGGGATCGGCTAGTCAACTCAATTCGTAAGCGGAAGCCACTCGTGTTCGGCAATGACTGGGAATATGACCCGATCGTTGTATCCCAGCATGAAGCGCGATTCGTCGAGACGTTGAAGCTGACCGCAACCCAGATCGCCAACATCTATGGCATCCCGCCGGAAATGATTGGCGGCGACACGGGCGGCAGCCTCACGTACAACACGACGGAACAGCACGGAATCAACTTTGTGACGTTCACACTTCGCCCCTGGCTGACACTCATCGAAGACGCCTTCTATGACCTGATGCCGAAACCGCGCTATGTCAAGTTCAATGTGGACGCGATGCTTCGGGTCGACATCAAGACGCGACACGACGTTTACAAGCTCGGTCGCGAAATCGGTCTATACAACATCGATGAATGCCGTGAGCTTGAAGACCGGCCCCCGCTGCCGACTGGCAAGGGCAAGTCCTATGACCCGCCGGCCACGGGTGACCAGCCTCAGCCCACGCCGCCCCCTCAAGCACCAGGCGCACCAGGCGCACCAGGCGCCCCAGGGGCTCCAGCTAAGCCGCCGGCCACCCATGCCCCTGCTACCCAACCGCCGGCAACCGGTGGACCGTCATCGGCCCCGGCCTCGAACGGCAATGGCAAGGTGACGGCGGTGAAGTGATGTATACGTACGTCGCTCCACTTAGGTCACCGGTCCTATCCAGGTACAACAAGGTACATGACAAGGTCGGCAAGTTCGCCACAACCCCTGGCCACGCGAAACCATATGTAGCCTATAAAGCCGGTGCGTGGAAAGAACTGTCGGAGGAAGAGGCTCACAAGGCCGCCCTCGAAAAGATTAGCGCGCCCATGGTCAAGGTTCTTCGGAAGTATCAGAAGGACAAGACCGAAGAGGAAATTCAAGCCATTGCCATGGCGGGCGCCGTGGAACTGGTGGGTGAACAGGGCGGTGAGCGGACATTCCTCAATGGACCGGCCACGATTGTCGTTCAGCACTCGGCAGGCTTGGACAATCGCCACGTCCGGAATCTGCTGTCCCAAGTGGACCGCTGGCAGACGGTGGCACCCGTTGAAGAACTGCACCTGAGGGTTAGCCCTGCATCCAGGTTCGACCCCAACGTCTATGGTGAGACTCGGCTGTCCACAGGGGATATAACTCTCAGCGGCGCGGCCTTTATCAAGCGTGGGCATATGGGTGGAGTGATGCCCGTGGCCGATGCGACGAGTCGTGCCGACTATGTTATCGCGCATGAGTGGGGACATACTCAATCCCCGCCCATCGCGAAAAGCAAGATGAGTCAGCTCTTCCACACCCAGAAGACGTCCTACTATGGCGGCACTCATGATGAAGAAGCGTTCGCGGAAGCGTGGGCCGAATTCCATCTGACTGACGGTTTGACCGATAATTTGGCTGCCCAGAAGTATGCGAAGACGTTCGGGTGGAAGGCGACGCCATGACGGTTATCCAAGATACAATGGACGATCGTTACCCGCCGACCATTGTGGACTGGCTCCGCGCTGGTGACGAGACGGTCAAGCGTTGGTCTCTGATGGGCCACGAAGAAGCCTTGACTGAACTGGTTCGTCGAAACGCTCACTCATACCGCTTCAACCCCCATCATGACAAGGTTGGCAAGTTCAGCACCGGTCATGGTGGCCTGTCGCCGGCACAGTATGAAGGGCTCAAGCCGACCGGCGCCAACCAGTTCGACCGCAACAATTTGACCTATGCGGATCTGGACCTGCAAGAAACGCAAGAAGGTCGCGACGTCAGCGAACTAGGTCAGGACTTTCAAGAGAGCACGACCGGCGCCCAGAGCGTTCGGGATGATACATGGCATGTCCTCAATGGACGGTCGAAAGGCAAAGAGCGGGACCGGCAGATTCACTCTCTTGTCGACGCCGCCCGCGAAGTTCCCCAGGACATGATTCCCCCCAAGCTGTATCGCGGGGTGGCAATCGACCATGGTGACCTTGGAACCTTCCTGAACGAGAACGCCAAAGGCAAGACCATCGAGATTGGACCGTCGTCCTTCAGTTCCCAGAAGTCGACAGGCGTTGCATATGCCACCGACCCGGATTCCTTTCTGGATCGACCGACACCGATACTCATCGAGGTCGACACGTCTGGCGGCATGCAAGCCCTACCCATCGAGAACCTAGCGAAGACCGCACAGCAATACGACCAGCATGAATTCATCGGCATGGGTCGATTTGAAGTGGTCGACTACATTCCGAAAGGCAAATGGGATGGTGCCAGCAAGCCGAACCGACTGCTACTAAAGCAGGTGGGAGTGTACTAGATGCTTCCACGTGTCGTGCCGAAAGAAAAGTTCAGCACATTCCTATGTGGAAGCTTCATCGAGGCGAAAGGCCCGGCAAGAGCGCCCCGGTCGTATCGCTTCAACGCTCACCATGACAAGGTCGGCAAGTTCGCCACGGCCAATGGTGGCGGCGGGTGGACGCATCAGTCCGCAGTGGACATCAGGGCAGCGAACCTCGCGTCATGGGAGAAAGAAGCCGGACGCACGTTCACCCCTGACGAGATGGCCGCCCTCGAAGAATACCTTTCGCCTGGGGACGTTCGACAGCGACTCACTAAAGGCCGGGCCACCATCGATGTACGTGATGATGGTGTGCCGCGTGAGGCATTGAATCGGTTGACGTCCCACATCGACGCCCTCCAGAGCGTCTATCCAATCACGACGGATAACGGAAGGCTTCAGATCAATATTCGGCCGGTGTCCTTTATGGAGAAGGGCACGCATGCCACGACGGTACGCGGTCAGGGCTTCATGAACGTTTCGAGCGAGGTTCTGACGAACGCTGAATGGGACTCGCCGCATCTGATGCCTTCCGCCGCGACGACCGACCGGCTCACCTATGTCATGACTCATGAATGGGGTCACGCGACCCATACAGACCAGAGCGATGGTCTCCTATGGGCGAAGCACTTCACTGACATGTCGACATATGGCACCGAGTCGCCGGCCGAATCCCATGCCGAAGCATTCGCCGAATGGGTGTTGACGAGAGGCCAGACGAAGAACCCTGCCGCGATTGAGTACGCCCAGAAGCATGGGTGGGGGGTTCTGCCGTGAAGGTAATCAGCGACGACTTCAAGACGCGGGCAACCGAGCAGGACATCACGCTGGCCGACGCGTCAGATTTCATCGTCGATGAGTGGGCACGTGCCGGCTTTCCTGAGGCTATCCGGATTGTTCTGTCGCGTAAGCTGAGCCACCGCTTCAACCCGAACCATGACAAGGCCACTGGGCACTTCGGATCAGGTCATGGTGGCGGTGTCCTCGGCCCGGCCCAGTTCGAGGCTCTGCGGCCCTCTGAGGCCGGTTTCTCGAAGACCCGGCGCGACGCGGCTACCGCTGCCCTGGAGGTTACCCCTGAAGGTCGCACGCTGAGCCGGGTTATCGAGGACTTTCAAGGCCCTGGCGGTCCCCAGCTCCAGGCCGACATTGCGGCGGTCAACGCCAGAGGCAGAGCCCAGACGGCGGCCGGCACCCAGCGGGCTAAGACTTTCCTGGCGGCATCCACCCAGGTTCCCCACGACATGCTCCCCCCCAAGCTCTATCGGGGGATGGCGGTCCGGGGGAACGCGCGGGACATCGCTGCCCGGTATCGCCAACAGGCATTGACGACCATCAACGCCAGCTCTTTCACGTCCAGCTCACAGATAGCCCACGAGTACACCACTTTCCTGCCCGGTCAAGGTAACGGCGCGAAGGTGAACGTCATCATGGAAGTGAGTACGCGGGGAAAGACGCAGATGTTGCCGGTCGGCAATTTGGCCACCACGGCTGACCGCTTTCGCGATAAGGAATTCATCGGCCTCGGCACCTTCAAAATCACGACTGCCACGGTTCGCGGCGACACGGTGAATCTGAAGCTGGAGCAGACAGGTCTGATTCTGGCGAAAGAGGACCAATGACGACAGCGATCGTATTTGATGAGCTGCTGACTGGGACCTTCGCCGAACAGCGCAAGACAGGTCAGCTTCGATTCAACCCGAACCATGAGAAGACCACCGGCCACTTCGCAACAGGACAAGGCGGCGGCCTACTCAGCGCCTCACCGACCGGGTCCAAGCTCACGCCGGCCGGCAGGAAAGCGATTCGGGAGAACCTGACTGCTGCCAAGACGACCCGTCAGAAAATCGAAGCTGAGCTTGAGTCCTCATTGGACGATCCGGTCCGGCTCGAACATGCGAAGGCATGGTACCCGAACGCCAACAAGTACGCGGAAGGTCTGGCGGCCAAGCATGGTGTCAGTACCGAGCAGGCCGTTGCCATCATCTCGGCGGTCAGCCCGCGCACGCCGTGGCCGAGAAACCAGACCATCGCTGAGCGCATCCTGACGCATCACAAAGACTATCCGTCCACAATGGCTGCCGAAGAGGTGGCCGCGCGTATCGGCGGCGGATTCAAAGCCAATCTGACGCCGGCCGTGAAGATAGCCCGTGGCGAATCCATCCACACCACGTTGACCGGGGTGAAGCGACGGAGTTTCTATAACAACATCCTCCACCCAGGACAGACAGACTCGGTCACGGTCGACACCTGGATGATGGAAGCCGTTGTCCGGACCAGCCGTAACAAGGCCATGACCAAAGACGACGCAATCAACTTCCTCAATGCTGACAAGGGTGTCATCACCCATGGTGCCGGCTCGGGTTATGTGGCTATCGCTGACGCCGTGCGGAATGTAGCGGCTAAGCATGGGCTCAGCCCTGATGAAGTGCAGTCGGCCTACTGGATTATGACGACCGGCAGTACCACCGGCAATCGCCCCGGTTCACGTGCCCGTGGCCGCCTACCGGGGACAATCCCGTGGGGTGGCGAACGCTTCAACCCGAACCACGACAAGACAACTGGTCACTTTGGCAAGGGGCATGGTGACCTTGGACCCCGGTTCGGCCTCAGTAAGAAGGATTTCGACAGCGAGCCCATGCATCGGTCGTTCACGTCCTCGGCAATGGATGACGAACTGCTTGACGCACACGCACAGATCCGCGCGTCGGAAGAAAATTGGGGCGGCATCGGAAGTTGGTTCGGCACCAAGGAACAGGCCGAGTTTTACAGCGATCCCGGAATTGTCACTCTGGCCGTCCAGTTCAGACAGTCCGACGTCACGAGATTCACCGAACCTGAGGATGTGTCTGGGTTCGTCGCTCCACATCGGACCCCGGCTCTCGTCGTCGGCATCAGCTACATCGATGAGAAGACGAAGAAGAAGCATGTTCTCGATATCCCTGACAATCTCATTACGCTAACCAGTGGGATTGAAGAGGATGAGGTTCGGGGGGCCGACTAGTGCACAAACTCGATCTCATGGTGGACGTGTAGTCATATCTGAGTCTTGACGAATTCGATGCCCAGATCATCACGGACTGACTGGAGACGTTCAATCTGATCGACGGTCGGAATGTTCCCACCGTTCCCACCAGCGCACGTGAGGGTGAGCTGAAGTGGGCTCACGACAATGTCGAGGCATGGCGACTGGTTAGCCCCAATGTCCTCAGTGGATACGGGCTTACCAGGACTGAAGCACACACCCTCATGGTGAAGTTCATCGACCTGGCCTATGTGGACCAGGCATTGCGTGAGGCTCGCTATAACAAGGCCCATGACAAGGTCGGCAGGTTCGCCACGAAGTCAGGTTACAAGGCTGGCAGAGACGTCACAGAGAAGGTCGGTGACCTGACTCGTGATGGTCATGCCGAAAACGGCCTGGTAACTCAGAAGGAAGCAGACTTCAGTGACCCGCGCTCTCATCAATTGATGGCAATCGCGAAGGTGCAAGGGTTTGATGGAAAGCCGACGATGGGCTCCGTGGATGACGCGGTCGCCAATGGTGCGTTGGAAGTCCATAGAGGACTTGTGCCGTTCGGTGGTTCGAAAACTGTCAAGGCCAAGACGGCTGAACAGATGCGTGACGATTTCCTTGGTGGGGCATACGAGTCCGGTACAGGTAATCACGGTAACGGATTCTATTTCACTACCTCGGCCGGGATCGCGAAAATGTATTCGGGGGCGTCCGTCTCCAAAGCTGGCTACGGCGCCAAGGCCGTGTCTGGTGGGGTGACCTTCCGGGCGGCACTCCGCAAAGACGCCAAGGTTGTCTCCTATAAGGACATTCAGGCTGAGCAGCGGGAGTGGTACGCGGCCAACAAAGATCGCATCTATTGGGACGGATACAAGACAGATTTCCAGATACCGAAAGGCAAGCTGTCGCCAACGGTGGGTGACATCAGCATGGACCCCGGCCTTTTCGCCGCAATGAAAGGCTATGACGCTATCCGTGTCCCGCTGGCAGACCGTCCCAGTGACCGGCGGAACGCGGCGAAGATCCGCAAGAAGATTGGTGACACCGACCTAGGCGACGAAATCATCGTCATCAATCGAACCGCCCTGATCGTGGAGGGTGCCCCATGACACCCGAATTAAGCCGGCAGGTCGGCCGTGTTCTGGGGCTGGCATCCCCACCGCCCACTTTGGACGAACGTCTTCGCATCGAAGAAGCACTGGCTGGTGTCGACACCTGGGACAGGATGCCCGATGACATCCTCAACCTTCTCAAGGAACTGAAGTCCGGTCATGGTCAGCGGGCCAACAGGCTGTCCCCTGTAGACGCTCGCTATAACAAGGCTCACGACAAGCTTGGCAAGTTCGCGGCCGGTCATGGTTGGACGTCGGCTGGAAGCATGGATGAGCGGGTTGCTACTACTGAGGCTGCACTCTATGAGGAATGGCGCGTCAAGCGTTCCGACCTCCCTGAGAGTGACGTTCGTGGATTCATACACCGTATGGCAGTGAGCCAGGAAAAGACGGCTGCGGTTGTACTGCGTAACGGTCCACATGAGATTCGCATTGCGGCCGGCACCATCGAAAACGATCCTGACATGATCGGCCAAGTCAAGAAGGCTTCCGACACTCTGATGAGTGTTGCGCCGGTTAAGCGCATGAGTCTTCGTATCGACCCGCCTAACAGCATGGGCGGCGACCTGGGTCAGGCAGGCGTTGGTGTTGCTGTCATCGATGGTCGTCGACTCGCTCCATATTGGAGAGACAAGGTAAGTCACGATCCGACGTCGATGCCTATGGCGGGAAGCGTCATCGGATGGAAGTACACCTTGGCTCACGAGTGGGGACACGTCACTGCCTTCGAGGCGAATGACTCAGCTCAGCTCAACAGTCTATTTGAGACGAACAAACATTTCCTGTCTCACTATGGCAAGAAGAATCGCGATGAGGCTGTCGCTGAAGCCTTCGCTGAGTACCACCTTTCACTCGGCAAGACCAAAAACAAGGCCGCACTGGCATACGCACAGGCTCTAGGTTGGAGCGTTGCGAATTATGCCAAGTGAAATCATCAGAGACACTTTCGATCCTGGCGACCCGTCCGAACCATTGAACCTCACCACTGCCTCAGATGGCGTAGTGGCGCGATGGGCGGCAAGCGGACACCCTGACGCGAAGGATGAGCTTTTCCGGCGGGTCAGCAGCGCAAAGGAAAAGTCCAAAGCTGCCGCCAAATTCGTCGCCAATGCGCATCGAAGAAGGGGTGGTCATGGTTCTCGACAACAGGGAACGTAGCCGGCTCGCTGCGATGTTCGTGGCGAAAGCTCACCGTGGCAAGCTGGGTACCCGCTTCAATCCTCACCATGACAAGGCTGGCAAGTTTGGGTCTGGCCATGGTGGCGGGACCGCACTCAAAAGTCATGTCGAGCTTTCCGAAACTGCGGCTGTCGATCTGGCCGCGCGCACCAAGCAACCATCTGGTGGCTTCACCGTCGACCCGAGTAGCGGCACAGATGTCTCTAGTGGATTCGCGGTCGCCATCTATCCCGAGCTGAGTCGCACGGTGCCTGCGAGCGCCCTGGTCAAACAGTCCCTTAAGGACTATGTCCATGACAATCCTGACGCCTTCTCCAATCCGGAGAACAAGTTCGGGGCATGGCATGACCCTGAGTCGGGCGAGGTATGGCTAGACGTCTCTCGGGTGGTCCAGGACCGCAACACGGCGGTCGAGCTGGGCAAGAAGCACAACCAGATTGCGATCTGGGATATCGGCGCTGGTGAAGAAGTCTCCACTGGCGGCACAGGACGTTAATCAATTCGGGTCCGTGGCGCCGTAACGCCGCGATTGGCCGAGAGGGGCCTAACACATGTCGGAGCGGCGGTATACAGAGTTTCCGGTCGAGCTGCGGGCCGGCGGTGGCGCACCAAAGATTGGCGGGTACGCCTCCGTTTTCAATAGGTTGAGCCAGAACCTAGGCGGGTTTGTCGAGCAAGTCGACCCGTCATTCTTCAACAAGACTCGTGGTGACGGATGGCCGAATGTCATCGCACGATTCAACCACGACTCGAACATGCTTCTCGGCACCAGTAATGCAAGCACGCTGCGACTCATGGTGGATGACACCGGCCTCTATTACGAGGTTGAGCCGCCCCGTTCCATGTCGGCAGTAGTCGAATGGGTTGAACGAGGCGACGTGACGCGCAGTTCCTTCGCATTCCGTGTGCCGAAGGAGGGCGACAAATGGACGTTGACCGACCAGGGGTATCCACTAAGGACACTCATGACCGGTCAGCTCGTCGATGTCGCACCGGTTACAGAGCCCGCCTACCTGGACACGACGGCCGGTCTCCGGTCTCTCGCGGACCAGATGGACGCGCCCTATGAGGAAGTTCGAAAGGCGGCCGATGAAAACGAGCTGCTCCGATTCTTCAAGGTAACCGGCAAAGCAGGCTCGCCGGTCAAGGCGGTCAAGGCCAAGCCGCGCACATTCGGCCCGGTTGCGGCGGCGACCCTGCTAGCGCGTAAGGAAGACCCCTACGCGTAGTCGAATGTGGAACCTGGCCATGGTCGGCAGGCTGACCGTCACCGACTCCGTGACCCTCCACATAAGACGCCCGTAATACCCCCCTCGCTTTCTGGGACAGGTTGATGACCACCCCAATTGACGAGGGCCACAACTGAATAGAGCACAGCCTTTGAGGCAGGTCGAAAACCACCTCGCGCAGTCAATTACCGACCAGCCGAAAGGGCACTCGCATGAGCGAGATTGTTACCCGGCTGCGCGACCGGCGCCAGAACGTATGGAATGAGGCCAAGGGCCTCGCCGACCGTGCAGCCGAAGAGAACCGGGCATTCTCATCTGAAGAGCAAGGTCAGTGGGATGCACTCAACGGAGAGCTTGACGCTCTCGACACCCGCATCAAGTCCGCATTGGACACTGAGCAGCGGGCAAAGGACGCGGACGTTGCCTTCAACAAGCTTGAAGGTAAGCCTCAGCACAGTGGCAAGGGTTCGCAGGAAGATGAGAAGGTTTCCGAGCTTCGGGCCTTCATGCGCGGCGACCCTGGCGCTCCGCGTAACTTCACGGTTCGGCACGAGGGGCCGGTTCAGGCCGACTTCCGTACGTTGGCCAAGGGTGTTGTCAGCACGGGTGGCGCTGCGGTGCCGGTCTCGTTCTACAACCGTTTGATGGCGCACCTCATTGAGGTTTCGTCCATCCTCCAGGCCGGTGCCACGGTGCTCAACACGACCGGTGGCGAAACGCTTCAGGTTCCGAAGACTCTGACCCACTCTTCTGCCGCTCTGACGGCTGAGGCTGCGGCGCTCACCGCTTCGGACCCGACGTTCGCTCAGGCATCGCTAGGCGCCTATAAGTATGGCGTTCTCATCCAGGTTTCCCGCGAGCTTATCGACGACGCTGGCGTGGACCTGGAGGGCTATCTCGCCATGCAGGCGGGACGCGCGTTGGGTAACGCACTTGGTGCGGACCTCATCACGGGTAACGGTTCTGGCAAGCCGACCGGCATCCTCAACAACACCACCCTCGGCGTGCAGGGCGCGACCGGTCTCAGCGGCGGCCTCGGCCTCACGTCTGCGACGGCCAACTCTGGTGGGGACCTTCTCTTCGATCTGTTCTACAGCGTTATTGCGCCTTACCGCGCGTCTAGTGCTGCGGCATGGCTCGTAAAAGACTCCACAATGGCCGTTCTCCGCAAGATCAAGGACACGACTGGTAACTACATGTTTCAGCCGTCCATGGTGGCCGGTACCCCGGACACGCTCGTTGGAAAGCCGATTTTCACGGACCCGTTCATGCCGGCGATGATTACCGGTGGCACGAAGTCCATTGTGTTCGGTGACATCAGTCAGTATTTCGTTCGACTGGCCGGTGGCGTTCGATTCGAGCGTTCTGACGAATACGCCTTCAACACTGACCTGGTGACCTTCCGTGCGCTGATTCGTGGTGACGGTGTTCTGGTCGACCAGACTGGTGCTGTCAAGCACTTCGCGGGCGGCGCCACGTGATCAACTTCCTCATTTCCTTTGTGGAGTGAGGATGGCGAGCTGAGTTGGGGGTCTTCCTTTCCTCGGTGGAGGAAGACCCCCAGCTCTTATGTGGAGGTTCAGATATGGCGATTACCCGAGCAAGCATGAGCGGCAGTCAGCCGGAAGAGCGGGACGCTGGCGGCAACGGCAATGGTGGTGGTACTGGTGAGCATGGTCCCCACTCTGGCGGACCGGGCGCCGGCTCCACAATGGCCAAGGGCAACAGCGCAGGTATGACGGCACACCCCTCTGGTAATGAGGCGGGTACAGGTCATGCCGGCGTCCCTGGTACGCATTCCATCACTGGCACTGAAGTCCCGACAGGTACGGGCGCAGGACAGGGAGCCATCATGAAGGGTGGCCGGGGAGGCAAGTGAACTGATGCACCTCGACTGGCGCCTGATTTCATTGGGTGACGGTCCAGCCATCAGCACTTCCATCACGTCGGCGGAAACCGGTGAGCTACAGCGTTTAGCTTACCGGGCCGACGTGCTGGAAATCGGTGCGGCATTCGGGTACAGCGCGATAGCCATGGCTCTGGCCGGCGCTCGTGTTCTCTCCGTGGACCCACATCTAACCCATCAGTCCTATAAGGCCATGCAGTCCAATGTGGACGCCTATGGCATGACCGAATTCATTCAGATCTGGTGCGGCTATAGCCAGGAAGCATTGCCTCACATGGTCGATCTGCCGAAACGGTTTGACGTCATCTTCATCGATGGTGATCACACCACGGCCGGCGTCACAAATGATGTGATGTGGGCACAGCGGCTTCTTACGCCCGGTGGCGTACTGGCCTGCCACGACTATGCCGAATCCTGCTGCTGTCCCGAGGTTGGGCCGGCGATCGATGCCGCCCTTGGTGAACGTCCACACAGGATGGTTGACACCCTTTATGTGGTCGAGCCATGAAGCCTCTTGTTTCTGTGATAACGCCAACCTGGCAACGTCACGAACTGCTCATCGAACGCTGCATTCCTTCGGTGCAAGCCCAGGACTATTCAGCGATCGAGCACATAGTGGTGAGCGATGGTCCGGACGAAGAGCTGAACCAGGCCGACCTGGGCGTGCGTTACTTCCAATTGGCCTGTCATCCGCAACTGTCCTATTGGGGCAATGCGGCCCGGCTGCTCGGACTGGAACACGCGACCGGCGACTTCATCGCATATCTCGATGACGATAATGCGTTCCGGCCTCAACATATCGGTCGACTCGTGGCCGACATGGAGAAGCATGACCGGGCTGGATTCACCTATAGCCAGATGAAGTTTCATCACCTGAATGGTGACAGCTTCATCGTTGGTTCACCGCCGCCCCGGTGCGGGCAGATTGACACATCAATCATCTTGCACCGCCGGGAAATCCTTGAGGTCGCCACATGGGAGGGCGGTCGCCCCACAGTGGACTGGGACCTGGTGGAGCGATGGATGGTAAATGGCGTCGTGTGGTCCTTTGTGGATGAGATAACAGTCGACTACTACAAGAGCTGAGCCGAGATGAAAATATTCGGACTCCATGATGGACACGCCTGCGGCTATTACCGAATGCTGCTTCCGCTGGACATGATGGCGGCTGACGGTCATGACGTGAGTACGTCCTGCGGATGGCAAGACAAGGCACGCGACTATGACATCATCGTCGGTCAGCGTGTCGGCAAGAGTGAGGCGTTACCTCTATGGCGACGACTTCGAATGGACCACAAGCTGGTCTATGAAACTGACGACGATGTCTGGTCGATCGATCCGACGAACGTCGCCGCGTACATGACCCACAGCGAAGCAATCATGGATGCGACCGCAATGGCCGTCACGGTTGCGCACATGGTCACGGTGTCGACCGAACAGCTCGCCGAGGTACTTCGGCGCCACCATGACAATGTTGTAGTCCTGCCCAACTTCATTGACGAGGCACTGTTGAAAGTGGACAGACCTCAGCGGGACAGGCTCACTATCGGGTGGGCCGGCGGGGATTCGCACCTGAAAGACATCGCCATGATTACGCCTGAGCTGAGGCGATTTCTGAAGCGAAACCCTGATGTCGAATTCCACAATGTCGGCACGGACTACACCAAGTATCTCGGCATTCCTGGTCGGGCGACCGGCTGGAACCAGAACATGTTTGGTTATTACGGTTCGGTCGACTTCGATATCGGTCTGGCGCCGTTGGTGCGCAATACCTTCAACAATTCGAAGTCACACATCAAGGCGCTTGAATACGCGGCCCTTGGGATTCCGGTCATCGCTTCTGATGAGCCACCCTATCGCGACTTTGTCCTAGATGGAGTGACGGGTTACCTGGTGCGCGATGAACACGAGTGGGGTCATCGGCTCTGGCAACTGACTAACGATGACGCCATGCGTAAAGAGATGGGCGCGCAGGCGAAGGTACACGCGGCCGACTGGACCATTCAGCGTAATTGGCATTTGTGGGAAGACGCATACAGGGAGCTTTGATGAAGATTCGAATGATCGCTGAAGTGAGCGGTATGCGTAACGGCGTCGACTGGCCGCCGCGAGGCTCGGTCATGGAGCTGCCCGATAGTGAGGCCGAGGAATACATCAGTGCCGGCCTTGCCGTTCCGGTCACTACCCATGCCAAGAGTGAGCGTGCCGTTGCCGACGACGTCACGGTTGAGAAGCGCGTCATGGATGACCCATTCGATGACCTTCCGGCCGTTGCTCCCAAGCCCACGGTTCCACGTCCGGGGGCTACCCGGCGATGACTGTCGTGAATGGATACTGCTCGGTCGATGACGTAAGGGAGCAGCTAGGGGACACAGCGGCCAAGCTCACCACGTCGCTGATCGAGAAGTCCATTAACGCTGCATCCCGTGCCATCGACCGATATTGCAGTCGGCGCTTTTGGCAGGACAAGCTTGTAACGACACGGGTCTATGTTCCTGAGGACTCTGGAACCGTCTACATCAATGACGTGTCCACAAAGACCGGTCTCATCATCAAAACCGATGAAGGCGAAACCGGTACCTATAGCCGAACCTGGGCTGCCACTGAATACCAGTTGGAACCGCTTAATCAGGAAGTGGTGGCTGCCGGCGACACGGCCACAGCCTACGCATGGTGGCGAATTCGTTCAGTCACAGGGCTTGGCTTCCCTGGCTCCCTCTACTACCGGCCCACCGTAAGCGTTACCGCCAGGTTCGGATGGTCCGCCATTCCTGACGACGTCTCTCAGGCTTGCGTCCTGAAGGCGGTCAGCATCTTCCGGCGGAAAGACGCGCCTTTCGGGGTGGCCGGCTTCGGTGACTTCGGCGCGGTGAAAATCAGCCGCTCTGATCCTGATGTTGTCGGGCTTCTTGGCCCCTACATGATTCCGGGGACCTGATGGCTAACTGGGAATGTCCTAAGTGTGTGTCCACATTGGTCACCAAGCCTAATGAGACCCGCAATCCGATGCATCCATGTCGGGGTATGCGCGGCCTGGTTGTGCCCATGGTGCGGGCCGGCGTCAAGTCGAAACTCGAAATTGTCGAACGTGGAGATTACATCGGGAAAGAGAAAGTGCAGTACGACGGCGAGGGTCGTCCGGTTATGAGTGTGGTGACCACAAGGGACGAAGGAACCGACTGCACTGTCTATTCCCCGGTTGCCGAAATGCGTGCGGGAGAGTGAGTCATATATGCCTACTTCTGGTGGCACTGGAGACGCAAAGGACGCGGTGGCGGTAGCCGGACCAGCCGAGGACATGGATGACGTGACTCGCGCTGAACGCGAACTTGCTCAAGCTGAAGACACGGTGCATCGGCTCGAACGAAAACTCGTGAAGGCCGAACAGGAACACAAGGGTGCAGCGGCTTCGCTGGCCGACGCTAAGGCCGACGCAAAACGCGTAGGTAAATGGCTGACTGACGCGCGACGGCAGCGGCGAGATGGAGGCAACCGCTAATGGCATGGTCTAACTCGAAGATGTTCCGGCAGACGATGGCCGACATCTGGCAGAACACGATGGCTCTCGATGTCGACACGGACGTGCCGAAGGTCGCCCTATTCAACAACACCACCACCCCGGCCCAGGACGTCGCTGCGGCATCGTCCGCATACAACACAGGTGTCTGGGTCGTCGCTAACGAGGTTACTGACGCCACCAACTGGACTGCGACAGGTAGAGCAATCACCCCGACCTTCCATGGTGCCGACACGGCGAACACTGTGTGGTATGACGCGGTCGACTTGGCCGGCGCCGGTAACGTCACCCTCGCCAACGTCTATGGCTGCCTTGTCTATGACGACACTCTGACGACTCCGGTTGCAGACCAGGGCATGTGCTACAACTATTTCGGCGGACCACAAGGCGTTACGGCAGGAACCTTTACAATCGTTTGGCATGTCAATGGCATCTGGAGAATCACCCTCTAAAGTGGAGGTTCTTCAATGGCCTTCTCTGGGTGGCTCTACAGACGCACCATTACCATTGATCACACTGTGGTCGATGCGGACCTGACCAGCTTTCCTGTACTGGTGCGGTTGACGTCGTCGAACTTCACCTTCGCCAATGCGCTATCCACGGGATTCGATGTTCGGTTTTCTGACGCGGCTGGCGTGACGCTCGATTATGAACGTGAACGCCATGACAACTCAGGTCAGCTCGCCGAATACTGGGTGAGAGTCCCGTCCGTGTTAGCAGCCTCAGACACCATCATCTATCTCTACTATGGCAATGCCGGGGCTAGTGATGGTGCGGCAACAGCCGGCGCGGTATGGGACTCGAACCACATCGGTGTCTATCATCTGGGCGAAAACCCGGCAGGCACCGCACCACAAATGAAAGACAGTACGACGCTCGTGGGTCACGGCACAACGAATGGCTCCATGGTGGCCGGTGACTCTGCAACCGCCAAGGCTGGTAAGGGTATTACCATCTCGACGGGAAAGTACATCACGGTCCCCGCCAGTACCACTGTTCGTAACCTGACTGCCTATACCGTTTCTGCATGGTGCTTCTCCAACACGCTGGCGTCTACCGAACGTCGACACATCATCGATGAGGCTCGTGGTGCGACGTCGGCCGTGACCCGTATGACGCTCTCACTGGAGACGACGAACCGGTTCGTGATCCAGGGTCGAGCTGCTGACGCTGACGCATTGACCGTCTGGTGTAGCCCAACAACCGTCATCTCGGCTAGCACCTGGTATCACGTCGTCGGCATCTTCGACTCCACAACGGACGTTCATATCTTTCATCTCAATGGCGTGAAGACGACGGGTGCGGTGACCACGGTCGGTATTGCTAACACGGCACAGCTAGCCACAACCACGGTCGGCACCCGCGTGACGTTCGCAAATGAATTCTGGGACGGCATTATTGATGAACTTCGAATCAGTAATATCGCCAGATCAGACGCATGGTGTAAGGCTGATTACAACACTGGCAATGGCACTCTGCTCACAGTGGCCACCGAAGTAACCAACCTCAGTCCGAGGCTGCGACAGCGAAGCGTACAGAACCGGAGGTGAGTATCCACTGTGGGCATTCAGATCTATGGCGCGCACTACACTGTGTCTGCGCTGATTACGAACCCTGGTGCGGTCAGTAATATTGTCATACACGCGTCGGCGCTAAAGCCCGTCGTCATCATCAATGCCTCGATTGAGCCGGCTCAGGCCGCACTCGTGACAGAGGCCGGTTGCGTCGTCAAGCTACTGCGTAAGACAACCGCTAGCACGGTTACATCGATCGCGGCGTCGACCTTTGTAGTTCACGACAATGGTCCTGACGCATCGTTCACGGCCGGACATACGGCCACTGTGGAGGGTACAGAAACCGACTTCATCAGCCGAGGCTGGAACAGTAAGGCTGGGTTCTACTGGAACCCCACACCTGAGGAATACATCCTGGTTCCATCTGGTGTAGCCAACGCCTTCGCCCTACGTCACAGCACGGCGCCACCGGCAGGCATCTACGCCTTCACCATCACGGCGGTCGAACTGGGGTGATCCCGTGGCTTACCGTGGGATCAACCGGTTCAATCTTCGGGGCGCTCAGCATGCACGTAAGGCCAGAATCAAGCGCGTTCTACCCGCACCTTCTTTTGTGCAAGATAATTTCGCGATCGTTCAGGATTGGACTTTCGCGGATACCTGCACGGCGACGAGTCCGGCTAACGTAACCCTGACCCTCGGCGGCGCGACAACGGCCGGCAACACGCTACTGATGGCGGTCAATAGCGACGCCACCGTTGCCAC
>Ga0164298_10000189_pt1 | contig 19487 bp, 17 predicted proteins | sample Whisoiple_216_MG_FD_109713 | JGI IMG/M metagenome (GOLD analysis project Ga0164298, IMG submission 109713) | Unamended control soil microbial communities from upstate New York, USA - Whitman soil sample_216_MG | ecosystem: Environmental > Terrestrial > Soil > Agricultural land ...
CAACGAGTTTCAAGACTTGTAAGGCGAACTCTTTCTTTCTCAAAAAAATTAGAGAATCATATTGGAGCCATTTGGTATTTCATTCATCACTATAATGAATGTAGAGCCTGGTAATATCCCCGATCACTACATATTTATGACTACCCGATTACAAATGTTGTGGTGGCTCAAAACAGGACAAGTCACTCAGCATCAAACCCTCGCCGAACGTCTGGGGCGCGATCGTTCAACGATAACTCGATGGCTGCAAAAGTATCGTCAAGGAGGGTTGTCAGAATTGTTGGCCCTCAAGAGTGCGCCGGGAAAATCACCTCACTGGAGTCCAGAGGCGCTAGCTCGATTGCAAGAAAGACTGCGACAAGCATCAGGATTCAAAAGTTATGGGGAGATTGTGGAGTGACTGAATCAGACTTACCAACTGAACCTGACATATCCCACAGTCTATAATTGGGTACGCTACCGACTCAAAGCTAAATTGAAAGTGCCACGCCCCCAGAACCCTCACCAAGAACCAAATACCGCAAGACGTTTTAAAAAAACATTGCCCCAGCCCTATTGACCTATCAACGCTTGTTTGGCAAGGGAAAACGATTGCGTTACTTGTGCCAAGACGAAACTCGCTTGGGACTCAAAACCGAAACAGGGAAAGTAATTATGGCATTTGGGGTCAAACCGATCGCACCTGTATTGTGGAAGCGTGACAATTTTTGGCTCTACGGGGTAGTCGAACCGTTAAGTGGCTGGCATTTTTACCAAGAATACGATCGACTCAATACTGAAAAATTTCAGCAATTTATTAATGCCCTCTCAGAGCAAGTCGGAGATGATATCGCACTAATTCTACTCGACCAAGCCGGAGCTCATGTGACTGATGCTCTGCGATGGCCTGACAACTTGATTCCCGTGTGTCAACCCGCCCATAGCCCCGAACTTAATCCCATTGAACGGTTGTGGCAATTTATTAAACAACAATTCAAAGGAGAAGTGTTTCTGACACTTGACCAATTGCGTGAACGGCTGAATCAGGTGTTGGCACTCATCACTCCTGAACAAATCATTTCGCTATCTTCTTACAATTTCATTCTTGAATCTTTATTCTATGCAGCTTCATATTAAATTGGTATCAGTGGGAGCTTAAGAACTCGCGATTTGGGTAGCGAGATCTTAAGCTCCCACTATAATTCCGATGTCACCGGATTGGATATAAGTTTTCTTGAATATGCGATCGCAGTTGCACCTCAAAACGATTAGTTACGATGGTTTGCTTTTTTACTTTTTTCTTGTGAGCACCCATAATTGACAAGAAACTTTTAAATTTCAACCATATAATACTTCTTCTACAGGCTGCGTGGCGTCTGTAGGGTCGAACTGTTTGATTTTCAAAGCTTGTAGCAAAAACAGCCAGATATAAAGCGGATTCAAAAAAACATACCGCTGCCAAAGGCGCCGAGGTTCCTTAATCATCCGAAATAGCCATTCCAAACCTATTTTAGATAAAAAATCAGGAGATTTAGCCAAATTACCCGCATGAAAATCGTAAGCAGCACCTACAGCAATCAACGGCATTGATAAGTCGTCCCGGTATTCGTAAGCCCAGACTTCTTGCCGGGGACACCCTAAACCGACAAAAGTAATTGCTGCACCGCTGTTGCGAATTTGCTGTGCAATTTCTTGTTTCTCTTGGGGCGAAACGTGCCTAAATTTAGAAGGCTGAGTTCCAGCAATAATTAACTTGGGAAAACGCTGGCAGAGATTGCGAGATAAAGCTTCCAGTACAGAAGCTTGAGAGCCGTACAAATAGATAGGTAATCCTTCTTCTGCCGCACGTTCGCAGATTTGTAACATCGCATTCGGACCGCAAACTCGATCGGGCAATTCCGTATGGTAGAGCCAGTTTAACGCCCACCTGACCGGCTGTCCGTCTGGCAATACTAAGTCAATGTGATTAATCCGATAACGATGAGTGCTGTCGAGAACCCCAGTCATTACCCCGTGAACCGCTAGAGCAGAAACTGACATTGGTTTTCCGGCGCTGGCTGCCGCAATAATTTTGCTAACAGCCGCTTCATAATTAACGGCATTTACTAATATGCCCAGTACATTCTTTTTCCCTTTATCAATCATGGAGCACCTCTTTAAGTCAACGCTCGCGGTTACACTCATAAATCTCCCCTAAGATTTGTTTGACCTTTTATTCTTCAATCGTTTACCGAAATTCCCAGCACATTCTGTTTGTCCCGCTCACTCATGGGAATCCTCTTTCAGCCAACGCTCGCGGTTACATTCATAAATCTCCTGTAGGATTTGTTTAACGTTATATTTCATTTTCCAGTTGGGATAGTGACTGGAAAATTTTGAATTGTCGCTAATCCACCAAATGTGATCGCCAATGCGATTCCCTTCAGCATAAGTCCAATTAAACTTGCGTTCCGCAATTTCCTCGCACATCTGGATAGCTTCTAACATCGAACAATTGCTGTACCTGCCTCCTCCTGTATTATAAACTTGGGCGCTTTTGGGAGCTTTATAAAACTCATAAAATGCCGAAATTAAATCAGCGCTATGAATGTTATCGCGAACTTGCTTGCCTTTGTAGCCAAACACGGTGTAAGGAGTTCCCGTGACAGCACACTTCATCAAGTAGGCGAGGAAGCCGTGCAATTGAGCTCCCGAGTGATTTGGACCCGTCAAACAGCCGCCGCGAAAACAAGCGGTGTTCATATTAAAATATCGACCGTATTCTTGGACTAAAACGTCAGCAGCTACCTTAGAAGCACCAAACAAACTGTGCAGGCACTGATCGATTGACATATCTTCCCGAATGCCGGTTTCGTAAGTATGGCCGGGTTCAATTTCCCACCTGTGTTCTAATTCAATTAAAGGCAAACTGTTAGGCGTATCGCCGTATACTTTATTGGTAGAAGTGAAAATGAAAACCGCTTTAGGACAGTACAAGCGAGTTACTTCTAGAAGATTGAGAGTGCCGTTGGCATTGACGGTAAAGTCTATTTTCGGAGCACGGGAAGCCCAATCATGGCTGGGCTGGGCTGCTGTGTGAATTACTAATTCGATCGACTCACCGTACCGCTGAAAGATATTGGTAATCGCTTCATAGTCGCGAATGTCCACATCTAAGTGATAATACTTGGTACCCAAGGACTTTTCGAGCAGTTGGCGGTTCCAGTTTGTAGAACCATCAGCACCAAAAAAGAACTGGCGCATATTATTGTCGATGCCAACTATATCTAAGCCTTTTTTGGCAAAGAACTTACACGCCTCAGAGCCAATTAAACCCGCCGAGCCAGTAATGATTGCAACGCCCACGTTTCACCGCCTAAAAAAATATAGTTTTTTGTGTTTTGCTCGATCCAACAAATCAGAAGTTATCCTGATTTTCCGTCGAGTACATCTTCGCACAATTGGGCAAAGAATTTACCTTTGATATTCCAATCATAGATTTCCCTGACGCGCCTTTGACCCGATCGACCCAAGCGATCTCGCAATTCACGATCTTGGGCTAAACACACTATAGCTTCTGCTAGACCTTGCACAGTGCGATCGGGGTCAGTAGCAGCCACTTTAATCCCCGTTTGAGCGGTCACTTGAGTAGCCGGGCCCCCCAAATCCAAACAAATCGTCGGACGACCAACCCCCATCATTTCCGTGCAAACAAAACCACCAGAGTCATGCAAACTCGGATGGAGGAGAACGTGAGACTCCCCCATTTTAGAAAGAGTTTCAGTGCGAGATAAAGTTCCCCAAAAAAATACTTTATTTCCCAGTCCCAATTCTGTTGCCAAAGCTTCCAAACGCTGCCTTTCCGGGCCGTCTCCCACAATCCAGTATTCCGATTGTTCCAGCTTTGCCTCCGCAAATGCACGGAGTCCCAAGTGTACCCCTTTCCAGTGTAAGAGACGACCGACACTGATGAATCTAATTGGTTGCTCCGGCGGGATAGGAAATTGCTCTAGTTCTTGAATTTCCTGCTGCGATAAACCGACTTGGGAGAAAATCTTCACGTTTTTTGCTTTGAGAAATCGCAGTCTGGCTGCGGTTTCTTCCGTAGTTGCCAGCGCCACAGCACTGCGGCGCGCTGTCAGCCCCACAAACGGATCGCGTTCTCCTACGCTTTGAGCCAATGCTCGCAGCGTTTCGTAAATTTTGCCCCGGCGGCTAAAATCTTCCCAAAAAGGCTTTGGTGCTGCTTCTGCACCCCCCACAGGCCCCCAAATAAAAGGATGTGGCAACAGTGCCAGGAAACTTGGAGACCAATGTTTGACATAAGTTACGTGATGTACTGTGTCAAAACCGATTTCGCGATCGAGCTTCCGAGCGATAAAATAAGCCCAGATTTGCCACAGATAGTAGTGAAGTTGCAGCAATCCTTGTTTCCCCTTCCAATCTTCGCTCCACCCAAACGGATCAAAATAAACAAAGTGCAGATTTGGCACTGGGTTCCGCTCTAGTTCTGCTTCAATGTACGATCGACAAAACGTGCGAGTCAATACCCAACTTTCGTGATATTTAGCAGATTGGATAACAGTATTCCATCCTACTCCCTCTTCGGAGCCGAGATTCGGTTCGCAAGCAAACGCAGATAATAAAACTTTCATGGCTAAGTGGTAATTGCTAATTGGTAATTGGTAATTTTTCCCTCTTTCCTCTTCCATCCCTCCGTTAAATATTTAAAAAATCCGTTGCAGAACTTGCTTCACCTATTCTCCATCAAAAAAGATGTAACTTCGACATAAGCTTTAGCTGCTGTTTCCGGAGTTTTTTGAGAGATCATCTGTCGTGAACGCTCTCCCATCGACTCAATTAAATCAGGATAATCTATAAAAATTTGCATTTTTTCCGCTAACTCTTGAGCACTGCTAGGGTCGAAAATATAACCGTTCTCGCCTGACATAACTAACTCACAGGAAGCTGCACCCTTTGAACACAATACTGGTTTTCCCAACACCATCGCTTCGGGTACAACCATACCCCAGACATCCTCAAAAGTAGGAAACACAAAAATATCAGCTTGCTGAAAATAAGCACCTAAATTTCCATATTCCACCCATCCCGCCCACGTTACTTGCTCTTCAAAATCGCACTCTTTAATAAAAGCTTCCAGTTCTTCCCGCCGATCTCCCTTGCCAATAATCAACAGCGAATAATCAACATAACCTTGATTTTTAAGAAGAGCGCAAGCTTCTAAAAGCGTTTTAATTCCCTTTCTCGCCGTAATGCGCCCTACATACAGAAAAATCGGGCGTTTCAACTGCAAGTTGGGCGACTGAGTTTGATCTAATCGTTTCAGCAAAGCTCCCGCATCAGGTACGAGATAGGTTCGGGTAAAAATTTTGTCCTCCGGTACGTTTAGAACTTCCATCAAATATTTTTTACCCGCATTGCTATTGGCAACAAAAGCATCGGCAAATCGCACAAGGATGCGGCGCACAAATGTCCTAAAACTGGAATCTCGAAAGTCTGTATTTGGGGAACTACCATCGTAAATAATGGCAATTTTCCACCTCATTAGCGGTTTTAAAAACGCAACAATTACAGTCCACAAAGAGAAAGCTTGGGGAAAGACCACATGAGGTCTAAATTTTAGCAAATAGCGGATAATACTAGGCGATACTACAATGAATCCGCGATCGTACCCTGTTTCTATCTTTTCCGTCTCGACAAATTTAGTCTCCCCTACCAACTGAATTGCCGATGCTCCCGGCAGCGTAGGATCGAACCCAGACCAAACACGACCAGTATAAAATACAGTATTCTTAAAAATTTTTGTAAATTCCCTCAAAACAGGCTGCCAGTAAGCTCCCAGTTCCACTTCCGGGACAAGCCAAGCAATGCGGAGTTCATTTCTATCAACCATCCTATTCACCTTGAGTTTTGTTTTTAGTCAATCCCAGTTTACTCAACACTGAAAGCCAAACTAACCTGCGATAAGGTAGCAGCCAATAAATTGGCCACAACCAGCCACCATGCCGCTGAGTAAATACTTTCCACTCTTGAGCCGGTTGCAGGGTAGTATCTTTGAAGGATAAACCTTTCGGTTTGCTCATTTTATCCAATCCTTCACTTAAATTATCAGCAGCCGTTTTGGTCACCTGGGGGTTGAGAGAACAAGTGCCTAAATAGCCAGGAGCAATCCAAACTGTACATCCTTTCTGTCTGGCTCGTAAACCATAATCCCAATCGCCAATATAATGGACAAAAGCCGGATCGAGGTTGCCGACCATTTGCACAACACTGCGGGGAATTAATACGCAGTTGCCGTGCATAGTATCGCACATCTGAGGCTCTTTTGTTGGTTCTAGAATACCATATCGGAATGGGTGCAAAGGGTTATTTCGCACCACACCGCCGTATGTTGTTTGACCCGTTTCCGGGTCGCAGGTAGAACCGCCAACGATTGCTTTGGTTTCTCCTTTTTCTGATAATTTTTGAGTGGTTTCTAGCAACACACTTACGGTTTCTGGATAAATAAGAGTGTCATCATTTAACCATAGGTAGTAGTCGGGATCATCTTTCATTGCTTCGGTAAAAGCCCCACGCATTCCCCCGTTCCAAAATAAGTTCCCATCTCCGGAAAAAATCTTGACTTGAGGATAGGTTTGACGAACTGCCTCGCTGGTTCCGTCTGTGCTGGCATCATCGACTAGATAGCCTAAAATATCAACATCTGCTGGAAGTGCCTGCTTAAAAAGAGCATCTAAGCAAGCTAATGTTTTCTCTTTGCGGTTGAAGCAAGTTAAAAGCGCGGCGATTTTAGTACGGTTCATTATTCCCAATTTGGCTGCTTTTAGCGATAGCTAATGTAAAAAGATTACTGAACAAATCATAACTTTTGTCTTTACTTAAGAGTTGACAAAAGTTCGTTAAAAATAGATAAATAGCGCTTTGCTTGTATCTGTAAGGTGAATTCTTTTTCCACTTTCTGGCGGGCGCGAATACAAAGTTTTTGATGCCGATTGGGATCTTCTAAAACCCAAGCAATTCCTCGCGCTAAGTCTTCTGTTTCATAAGGTTTAGCTAAATAGCCATTTGAGCAGTGTTCGATCATATCGGGCAGCCCCCCGATATGGAATGCGGCGCTGGGGATGCCGCAAGCAAGGGCTTCCATCACTGTATTTGGCAAGTTATCTATCACAGAAGGGGCAACGAAAATATCTGCTGCTGCATAAACCGTTGCTAGGGAAATATCATCGGCTAGTCTCCCCAAATAGTTAGTTTTAAAACCAAGTTCAATGGGATTTTCGGGTTCAGAAGATCCAAAAACCAGCAACTCTATCCGATCTTTCCAGCCTGATTTACTGAGGCTTTGTAAAGCGGGTACGAGCAAGTTAAATCCTTTCCAGCGATCGCCCGTTCCACCTGCACCTCCAAAGAGTACAATTTGTTTATCTTGAGGTAAATTCAGAATTTCTCGCGCCCAGTGACGATTTATGGGTTTGTACTTTTGAGTATTGATGCCATTAGGAATTACTTCAACTCGAAAATTTTTGAATAAAGAACTAGAATTAGCGCATTTAGCTAACCAAACACTAGGGCTAACCAGAGTTAGGTTAAGCTTTTTCCAAGCTTTAGCTTTCCGCTGCCACACCCACCGCGACAGATCCGAATCTTTATTATTGTGAAGTTGCGGACAACTACCACAAGATTGAGTGTAGCGATCGCAATCTTCACTATAATGACATCCACCTGTAAAAGGCCACATATCATGGAGCGTCCAGACTAAGGGTTGATTAAACTTCGGAATACTTTCTACTTGTAAATAACCTCCACAAACCCAGTGCAAATTAATAATATCCGGTTCGAGTTTGGCAACTTGATCCTGGAGAGAATCGGGCAGCCATTGCGTAGAAAATATACCTGGGTTTCTCTCAGGATAAAATCGCAAGGGTGCGTTAGATAAAGTTGAAATAATCTTGTCAAACTTATTCGCAATACTATTCTGCGACGAAATTACATTGCGATCGCCACTACTCTTATTTTTGACCAGCATTTGCGAAGACACACCAATCCCCTGAAAACCTTGGTGCAGTCGATAAGCGGCGCGGGCAGCCCCCCCTTCACTATCAGAACTATTGAGAAGTACAACCTTCATTTCCCCTGCCTTTTCTCTAAATTTCTAGCTGACTTTGCCTGATTTTTTCAAAATTTTATTGACTTTTTTTTGCACCTTCCTTAGCAAGGGCGGATCGTAATCATATAAAGTGTTTTCAGTAAAATTATCTGCTTGCACATCCCGGATGGCAAAGGCTGGGTGTTTCATCGGAAATGTTATAGCTTCTACAGGCATATTACTATAAGGACTGTTGACATCCTCCGTATTAGTTCCCCCTACACCATGTCCGATATTAGAAGCTAAATTGACATTTGCAAGAATATTCATACCATTTTGAATAAAACTAGCAAATGTCCACTGAAAAGCCCAACTCTGTAATTTTTTTTCATAACAAAGCTGAAAAGTATTTGTCCAAACTTTTACAGCATGGGAGTCTCCCAGTACATCCATCAAAAAATTACCATCCCGAATTTCCGGCCACAACTTCATATCTAAATCATAATGCTGCCAAGCTCGCCTCCAACTCGCCCAGCTCCAGCAGTGATTATAGCGAGAAAAGTAGTAACTATAATCAGTTCTTTTTCGCCCAAACTGAACATTTTGACCAGAGATTGACAGAATCCGCCGATCGTCTCGGTAACGCTCCAGCAATTCTTCAGCGAAGCGGAAAAAAGTAGGATGAGGGAGACAGTCATCCTCAAGAATAATTGCCTCTTCAACTTTATCAAATACCCAATTCATACCGCTAGAAACGCGCAGGCGACAACCGAGATTTTCGTCTGCGTAATTCTTCAAAACTTCGCAGTCCCAATCTACTTGGTCAATAATAGCTCTAGCCGCAGCACATTCTCGATCTTCTCCAGGCCTATCTGGACGTGGGCCGTCAGCAATTACTAGCAATTTGGGAGGTTTTGCCTGACGAATTGCCTCAAATACTCTAGCCGTTGTATCTGGACGTTTGAATATGATAAAAGCGACGGGTGTTTGGATTTGGTAATTGAACATTTCTTCGACTCTACTTTTTTTAGTAGTCTTCAACATCTGAATTAACAAGATCGGCAGTCATCTGCGATTTAAAATTAAACCACTTCTGAAGCATCACAGCCGCTATGAATGCCAGTGTATCATTGCTAGTCTGATAGGGCAAAAATCTATAGCGAAAACTAGCCATTCTCGGGTCACTTTCTTGGTATAAAATATCTTGGGCAAAGTTCCCCCAACGCTCATCTATCAAATCAATTGTCATACCAGCATGAGCCGAAGGTAGCAACATATTAGAGCCGTGAAGACCAATTACTAAGCGGCTTTGTGAATAAACACGGCATATTTCCTTTTCAACTTTTTCATTAAAACTATCGACTCTGTAATCTTCAATCCATTCTGGAAACTTTGTTTTTTTCCCCAAACCAGCTACTGCAAATTTGGCTTCTGGTACTTGCAACCTGATTTTCTGAAATAACTGCTGAATTTTTAAATTTTGCAATGGTAATGCCCTTTCTCGTTGATTTAGCTTTTTCAGAATTCGGAACAGCAAACCGTTAACTAATAAACGATCTTCGCGCCAAATAAAAGTAATTCTTGTTTCTGGCTCCTCAAATTTGTGTTTGGGAACTCTCGTAAACCGCGTGATGTCAAACTGGCTAGGATGAGAATGGGCTTCGCTGACATAAATTTCATCAAAGCGTTTCGTTTCTTCCTCAACAAACTCGGCGAAGCTGGGATAGTAACTTTGACCATTTTTTAAAGAAATAGGTACTGTCCAGACTTCTGCAACTTCATCAGGAACCATCCACCTTAAAAACTTAGGAACTATCACAACTAACCCGCAGTCAGAGTTGCATTCTAAGTGCCTTTGTGCATTTAGCAACTTCAGCAGGGAATGACCATAAAGATGATCGATACAGTTTAATATAATTACCCGCTTGCAGGGTTTAAAAATCTCTTTTACAATCTCAAGTTTTTCTGGTTGAGGATTTTGGAGTGAATTGAGTAATGTTTTGCCTAGCCATTCTTTTATGTTAGCAACTTTTGCAAAAACTTCACCTTTGATTATATCAACTTGGACAGAGTTTCTGACTCCATGACCTACTCTCAACTCGTCGATTATTTCGCTACCACATCCCGCGCACTTACAGTCCAGAACAATATGTATACCTTGCCACAAAATTTTTTTTGCATTGAGTTCCGTGTCGCAATATGGGCAATTCGAGCGCTGTTCGATTTTAGGTTTAATTTGAATCACTTTACTAATCCTCTGATTCTACAAGCGGCCTTGTATAAGTTAAGGGAACGCCAGATGAAATTTCCGAAGGGGCGCAATTCCTTAATCAAGAAATTGACTAATATAATCACGTAAAAATAAGTTATAAGAGTAGCTGTAGTTGCTCCAAAAGCTCCATACTTAGGAATCAGCCAAAAGTTCAACCCTACATTTAAAATAGATCCGACTACAGTCAAGTAAAGACCGTAGCGCAACTGACCTTCTATGTTCAAATATGTACTCCGTGCTACTCCAAAGTTACTGCCAAATTGCGCCCAAACATAGATAGCCAGTACCGCTGCTGACTTCGCATATTTTTCACCGTAAAGCAGATGCACTATCCAGGGAGAAAGTAATGATATCGGTATCGCCACTCCTAACCATAAAAATATCATAATATCCGAGTAAATTTGAAATTTATTTAGATATTCTTCATAATTTGTCTTTCTCAAGTTTGCTAATTTGGGAAAAATAGAGCTGGATATGATCATTGGCAAGAAATCGCAGATTTCCGAAATTTTAACAGCAGCAGCATAATAGCCCAGTTGAGAATTTTGATTCATCGCACCGAGCATTATTTGATCGGTTTTTGAGTACACATAAACTGCCAATCCCGACAAAATTATCGGCCAACTCTCCGATAGCAGTTCCTTACACCTTTCCCAACTGAAGTGCCAATCCTTAATTTTATTCCCCGTAAGCTTATAAAAATATACATAAGCGATTCCTACCAATGCCACCTCTCCCAATCTAACCCAGGCGAAGGCAAGCAGGGGGGCTTTAATTGTCACTAACCCAATTCTGATAGCAGCAACTAAAAAACATACCGAATTTTTAGCCAACACTGTATATTTTGATTGGATTTGGGACTGGAACCAAAAATTGATAGCCTCAAAAGCATTAAAGATAGTTCCTGCTGCGATGATACCTACCAGCCACCGAGTCAGAGTGTCGTTGGGCTTGAGTAGCGCAATCACGGTGACAGTTAACAACAAAGTGATGCAGCCACCAGTAAATTGCAGCCCGAAGGCAGTTCCCAGGGTCTCATTTTTGCATTCTGGGTCGCGAGCGATATTCCTTACTACCAGAGTACCCAACCCCATCGTTGCCACCGAACTAAACAGCGACACAAAGGCGATCGCGTAGTTGAGCAATCCAAATTGTGTCGGACCCAGATAGCGAGCCACCCAAAGGCCTACAAACAGACCTAGACCCATCTGCAAGATTTGGTCAGTGAACAGCCAAGCTATGTTGCTGAGTACCTGGCGCAGACTAGGGCCGAGCCTTTGACTCACCGCAGTTAACTTATCTAGCATCAGAATATTTTAAATCTTTACAAAACACAAACGCGGTTCTGGCAGGGTCGGCAATCTCGCAAAATTAGACTGGTTGATCCTATAACAACATATCACAACTTAAGGGAGCATCTCAATGAAAGCAGCCAACTTAGAAATTGGAGTTTGGAGGCAGAAGGCAGGAAGTAGGAGGCAGAAGGAAAGAGGAAGAAGGAACGAGTCAGAAGAAGTGTTTTTACAAATATGAGATGCTCCCCAACTTGACCGACGCTCCGCCCACTGGTTACTTCAATGCACAGTGCGAGCTAAAGAACGCCTTTGAGGGTTACTGGTGCTACTGTTAGAACTATTATTAGCATTATCTATCGCCAGTCGAACCGTCAACATTACGTAACTCAGCCAAGGATTTGCTATATCTATAATATAACCTTCTGTGATGTTGCTTATAATAATAGACACTAGAAAACAAATAGGTATTCCCGCTTCTTCCAGGGTGCTACGACTCAAATACCGAACTGCGTAAGCTAAATTGAGCAGCAAGGAAGTCATCATTAAGATTAATCCCGGCCAACCGAAGGCTAACAAGATACCGATCCCGCCATTGTGAGGATTTTTAGGTTGAAATCCATTAGGAGTATAAATAAAATAAGCAGGAGTACCCGCTCCTAACTTATCTTGTTGAAAAAATCCATCGTATCCGTAGCCAAACCAGGGGCGCTGATTGACCGCAGCCATTAACTGCGGCCAGAATTCTGTCCGCCCAGTTAGAGTCAAGTCCTTGCCTAACCCACCTACAATAATATCCTCTAGGTTGTCTACTACAAAAACCGTCATAATTATGCTGACCACCAGGAAACATATAATCGCAGTAAAAGCCCACTGAAAACTTAATTTCTTGAGAAAATTTAGTGAGGACACTGCAATTATTAATATGATAGTAATCACTAGAGCAGATCCCGATTTATTAGCCCTTACTAGGTAAAATGAAAAGAACATCATTCCCAAAGCAATCCAGCGCTCTTTCTGAGTTTTAGCTCCTTGAGAATAATGCAAATACCAAAATGCCGTACAGAGAGCTAAAACTCCCCCCAAAGAATTTTTAGATTGGGTTAAGCCGATAAAATCGCCTGCTCCAGGGGGTTTCATTATAAAACTTGCCAAACCGATTGCCGTGTATCCCCACCGCCATAAACGAGATAAATCCTCCCATTTATATTGGGCTGCAATGTAAAACCCGAAAGCAGTAAATCCTGAGAAAGCTATGCCTGCTCTTAGCGTTTCTTCAGGAACTATAGACCATAATGTAGACAGTAATGGAAGTAATATATAAAGTAAAAAGAAAGGATTCATTATCAATATGTTGGCAAAATTATCTATATAATTGCTCAGAAAAACTTTAATTCTAGAAATTAAAATAAAGACTACCCAAGGGTAAAAAAAATAAGGTATTAGTTTTAACATACCACCTTCTGGATCTTTCAAATTAACAAAATGCAAGTAATTAAAAGGAGGTTGTGTCAGAAAGGGAGAGATAAAAATATAAAGACCAGCAAAGCTTTTTTCTAAAGCCAAACCTATTTTTTTATAGCTAGCCAATTGAAATAAGAGTATAGTTGCCATCGCGAGTATAGCAATTAGCATCCATGTCAATGAAGAACTACCTAATATCAGCTCTTTCAGCATATTTACTTGAGACACTGGTTGAGTCATAATTGCTTTCCTTTATCCAAAATAAGAGCAAATAATCTAGATATAAAATATAGCGGTACACCCGCAACCACGCTAACACAGAAATTAGACATAAAGCAAAAATACAGCATCGTTTTTTCGGCGATAGCTTAAAATAATGAGCTTTTTGCCCAGCACTAAAAAGGCTACACTTATATAAATCATAGTCAATAAAATTAGGTGGCTTATGGTTAACACCAATTTTCCCAGACAGATAGCCCCGTCAGTTGTGGGTCTGGTCTTGTTTGCTTCCAGTGTCCTCGCTGATGCCAGAAGCACCCCGGCACAACTTCCCATCCCGCTAGGCACAGACCAAGCACAGACCGTTGCGCCCGTTAGGAGAGCGCCGGAAAGCTATAAACTCGGCGGCGGCGATCGCATCCAAGTAGAAATACTCGAAGTACCCGAACTCAGCCGCGGCTACGAAGTCCTTTCCGACGGTTCAGTCAACCTGCCCCTGATCGGCTTGGTCTCCATCCGCGGCCGTACCTTAGTAGAAGCCACTAACATCATCCGCAACGCCTACCGCCTGGTCCTCAAAGACCCCATAGTCACAGTCAGCCTCGTCGCCGCCCGCCCCCTCAACGTCGGCGTCATCGGAGAAGTCACCAGGCCCGGAAACTTCACCATTACCCTAACTCCCGGCCCGGGAGCCTCGCCGAGTGTCCAGTACCCCACCGTCACCCAAGCGATCAGACTCGCAGAAGGCGTCACGGGTGTCGCCGACATCCGCAACATCCGCGTCCGCCGTCCCCAACGAGACGGCCCCGATCAAGTGCTCAACGTCAACCTGTGGAAATTCTTGCAAGAAGGAGACATCTCTCAAGACCTCATTTTGCAAGACAGAGACACAATCGTGATTCCCACAGTCGCCAACTTCAACCAAGCAGAAGCTCGTCAATTTGCGACGGCCAACTTTTCGCCACCCCCAGAAAAACCTCGATCGATCTCCATCGTTGGTCAAGTCACCCGCCCCGGGGCTTACGTCGTGATCGGCGGCAACACCACAAACGACCTCAGCCGCGAAGGTTTCCCCACCGTCATCCGGGCCATTCAGCTAGCTGGCGGCATCACGTCGGATGCCGACATCCGGCAAATCCAAGTGCGGCGCGTCACCAGAAGAGGCGAACAAATTATCCCAGTCAACCTGTGGCAGTTCCTAGAGTCCGGCGACGGCGCCCAAGATACCATCCTCCAGGAGGGAGACACGATCGTCGTGCCCAAAGCTACGATCGTCAACCCCGCAGAAGCTGGTGTGCTCGCTAGCACTAACTTTGCCCCTGTCGGCATTAACGTTTTTGTAGTAGGAGAACTCAGAACATCCCTCGATCCCTTGAGACTCCCAGCTAATGCCACGCTGAATCAAGCTTTAATTTCCAGAGGATTTTTTGGGTACGAGAATACCAGAGCTAGAAGGGATAAAGTTGAGCTAGTCCGCCTCAATAACGACGGTACAGCTACTAAACGGACGATCGAAGTCAATTTAACTCAAGGAATTAACGAAGAAACCAATCCTCAACTTCGCAACAACGACATGATTATCGTATCTCGCAAGGGTCTCGTCAATTTTGTCGATCGCATGAACGCTGTAATCGGACCTGTCGGGCCAGCTACGGGAGTGTTAAATTTTATAAACGCTCTCCGATTTTTATTCAGGTAAGAAGGTGGCGGGCGAGGTGGATAATTCCTGGCAAAGGCTAGAATAAACTAAACAATAAGATTACCCAGCCGCGACCTGGCCGCTTCAAAAATATCAACCTCAAAAATATCAACCTCAAAAATATCAACCTCAAAAATACCCTTGCTGAATATGGATAGCAGACAAGATTACCAACCCTTCACACCCAAATCGAACGGCAAACTGCCGGAGTTATCTGCTCAGAACTACAGAGATCACTTCGTAGAGGAGAGAGAAGAAGAAAAGCTAGACTTGTCGTGGTTGTTAGGCGTCGTGCGCCGTCGCTTCCTTGTCATGGCAGCAGCCACCATAGCTTTGAGCGCCCTGGCAGGAACAGCGATCGTCGCCACTTCTAAAAGCATAACTGTCGAGTATGAAGGCTCCTTTTCCCTGTTAGTAGAACCAGCCACGGCTGAAGGTTTGCAATCCAAACAATTAAACAACACCCAATCTGCCGACTTAGCAAGAATTAATATAGAAGGAATTAGCCTACTAGACTACGAAACCCAAATTAGAATTTTGCGAAGTCCCAAAATGATGCAGCCAGTGATTGAGGAATTGCGGGCTTGGTATCCCAAAATGAACTATAGCGAACTGATCTCAAAAATGTCGATCAACCGCATCAGCTACACGAAAGATGGCAAACAGCAAGGCACAAAAATTTTACAAGTTCGTTACAAAGATGCAGACAGAAAAAAGATTTACGGCGTATTGGATAAAATTTCTAAAGCTTATCTAGATTACAGCTTGCAGCAACGGCTGATAGGCATTAATCAAGGTATTAAATTTATAGATATGGAGATGCCCAAGCTCCGAAAAAGAGTGGAAGTTCTGCAACTGCAAGTCCAAAGACTGCGGCAGCAGAGCAACTTGTTTGAACCTCAGATAGAGGGCAAATCTCTGTCTGAACAAGTTCAAAGCATTCGGGGCAAGCAAGTAGAAATTAGAGTTGAGCTAAAAGGGATGCGAAACCTCTACCAAAGCTATGAAAAATTACTCAACGAAAATAATCCCCAGGGGCTGCTGATGACCCAAGGACAAGCTTACGCCGGACTCTTAGGTCAAATTCAGAGAATAGACTCGGAATTGTCATTAAAATTAGCTCAGTACAGAGAAGACAGTTTGCCAGTTTTAGCGCTGCGAAAAAGTCGGGAAGAACTGATTTTAACCGCCACTCAACAAGCAAGAGAAGTGGTGATGGGAAATTTAGAGACCCAAATCAAAGAAGTTGAAGCGCGCGATCGCGAAATGACAGCTTTGCAAAATGCTCTCAACCAAAAAATTAGAAACTTTTCAGTCACAACCCGAGAATACGACAATTTACAGCAGGAACTGCAAGTAGTTACTAAGAGTTTGTCGGACTTCTTGGCAAAACGAGAAGCCTTGCGGATCGATGCGGCTCAGCAGCAAATCCCCTGGGTGCTGATCAATCCTCCGGAAATTCCGCGAGACAAATTCGGCAACCCTCTAACAGCTACCGTCAAACAAACCAAAAAACAGTTAGCGCTGGCAGTAATTTTAAGCACTCTCCTGGGCATAGCCGTCGGCTTGCTCGTAGAGGTACTAAATACTGTGTTCCACACTCCAGAATCACTGAGAATCGCCACAAGATTGCCAATACTCGGGGTGATTCCGTTTACCAAAAAAGTCAAGCGCAGACCGCCAGCCAGACAGAGGAAACTAACATCGGCTCGATCGAACTCGAAAGTGGAAGTACTCGAACCGGGCGAAGCTAGACATACTGGTCAGATGAGCGGGGGACCAAGTATTTTGAGCGACTTGGACTATCAATTTTTAGAAGCATTTCGATCGCTATACACGAACATTCACTTGCTGAGTGCAGGCACGGCGATTCGATCGCTCTTAGTCGGCTCAGCCGTAGCCGGAGACGGCAAATCTACAGTAGCTTTGCACCTGGCAGCCACAGCAGCAGCAGTCGGACAGAGAGTATTGTTAGTAGATGCAGATTTGCGCTGCCCGCAACTGCACGCTAAGTTAGGACTGCCAAACGTGCGCGGGCTGGGCGATGCCATCTCCACAGAGCTCAGCCTCAACGACGCGATTCAACGAGCCCCGAACCAAGAAAATTTGTTCGTACTCACCGCCGGTCAAATTCCCCCCGATCCGATCAAGCTTCTTTCTTCCAAAAAAATGCAGTATCTGATGGAGCAATTTCAAGCATTTTTTGACTTAGTAATTTATGACACCCCGCCACTAGCAGGCTTGGCAGACACCCACTTGATCGCAGCTCACACAGACGCTACGATTATGGTCGTCCAAATTGGGCAAACAGACCGATCGCAAGTTCGCAAAGTTTTAGAAGAATTAAAAATTTCTGGAGCTTCCGTCTTGGGAATCGTTGCTAACGGCTGCAAAAACACCGGTCAGACCTACCGCCAGCGCCCGGTCGTTTTAGACACGCTCTACGACCAAAAACTATCGGCTTTAGGTACGAAAAATCCTAAGTAGACAAATGTTGATGCAGGCGGCAGAGCGCCGCCGTCCTCAACCGGAAACCCACAACCAAGCTATACCCTCATTTTTTGAGATGAGTACCATTTGAGAAAGAAAATGATAGACTAACGGACATAGCCTCGTGTGTCAACCGAGATTGCGCGGATCTTTAATTTTTGCGGTAATTACTCAGAAAATGATTGAGAAATCAGCAAAAGTGGGTAAACTACATTTAGCAGAGCGCAATCTCAATCAGGAAAAGACACCTTTGAAGGTGAACGTTAGTGTAAACGTTAATGAGAACGTTTCAACCCAGAAACTTGGTAGGGATTATTCTATGAGTACAGTTATGGTTGTTGATGATAGCGTCACTCTGCGGGAGATGATCGCCGACTTGCTCAAAGGTAGAGGGCTCAACGTCACGGTAGCGAGTGATGGCGTAGAAGCTCTAGAGCAAATCAAGGCTAACCGCCCCGATTTGGTCGTTCTGGATATCGTGATGCCCCGGATGAACGGCTACGAAGTCTGTCGTCGGCTCAAAAGCGACCCTAAAACCCAAAATTTGCCGGTGGTAATGTGTTCGAGCAAAAGCGAAGAGTTCGATCGCTATTGGGGAATGAAACAAGGGGCCGACGCTTACATCGCCAAGCCATTTCACCCTCAAGAATTGGTCGGCACTATTAAGCAACTGCTGCGGGGTTGAAGTAGAGGAATAGGGACGGGAAAAAAATGTCTTGAGCGCTGATTATTTCTGCTCCCGCAGCCTCTCTAAACTACTCGATTGACAATAGTCCAAACATCCCCGTCCGATCGCACGTAGGGAACAGAAATACTCTTAAAACCAGTAATAAAAGGCTTGTAATAAACCTGCCAGTAGCTGGGACTAATTTGGTCGGCGATAGCTTTGAGTTCCTTCACTTCCGCTGCCAGTTCCGCCGCCAGTTCATTAATCCGTTCCGCGTGTCCCTGAGCTAGTAATCTTCCTTCTTCAACTTGCTGCTCCATCGGAGTGATTCTTTGCAACTTTACCGACTGCTGCTGTTTCTGACTCAGTTGAGCAGACAGAGCCGCGATCGCGTCATCTATACCCTTGACTTCTGCCGCCACTTGTGCTGTTTCCCTCGCGTGACGCCGATAAGCATCGGCGATCGCTTGGGGCGAATCACCGGCTGGGACAACATCGGCAATACTAAGCTGCTGGCGTTCCAGGCGCAATTCCTCTATTTGAGAGTAAATTGCCTCTATATCTGTCTGAAGTTTGTCCACCTAATTACCGCGTGGTTGTTGGATATTTTAGCATATTAACACAAACCCCTCACCTAATCAGCATAGAAACTGCATATTTTAGGGTGGCTAGAAGCAAGATCCCACAAGAAGAAGTTAAATAGTTTGAAAAATACAAATTTTTCTATTTCTCAGTTGAGCGATTCCGTCGATATCCAGTCGGGTTAATCAGCTCGTGTCCGGTAAAATTAGCATTATACATTTGTAGTAAGGAATGCAAGTACGAGCGAGTTTTACGAGGATTAAAGTCCTCACTAAAAACACAATTCCTAATTCCCAATTTCCCATTTCTAATTCCAAATTATTAATATAAATTTTTAAGTTGTTAGCCCTTGCTGCCTCAACTCGACTATAGTCTGTACCAAGACATCGGGTTGCACAGGTTTAGACAGATGTCGGTCAAAGCCCGCAGCAAAAGCACGATCGCGGTCTTCATCCCTAGCATAAGCCGTCAGAGCGATCGCCCAAAATTTCCCTGTCTGCGCGTTCTTTGAACGCAGCCTTCGTAGCAGCGAATAGCCGTCTTCCTCCGGCATTCCGATATCGCTGACCAAAACATCCGGGCTAAACTGCGAAGCCACCTCAATCGCCTCAGCAGCAGACGATGCAACCCTAACAGCGGCCCCGGAATCTGCCAAGACAAACCTCATAAATTCCCGCGAATCAACCTCGTCATCAACCAGCAAAACCTTAACTCCCAGTAAATTACCAGCGCCAGCC
>Ga0164298_10000190_pt1 | contig 19416 bp, 17 predicted proteins | sample Whisoiple_216_MG_FD_109713 | JGI IMG/M metagenome (GOLD analysis project Ga0164298, IMG submission 109713) | Unamended control soil microbial communities from upstate New York, USA - Whitman soil sample_216_MG | ecosystem: Environmental > Terrestrial > Soil > Agricultural land ...
ACCTGGCCGCACCCGGTTCCACGGCACGGCATTCGCGCCACGCCATGGCCATCCACCCCGGGTGGTTCGACCGGTCGCCGTGCGGCACCGGCACGAGCGCGCGCATGGCGCAGCTTTTCACCCGCGGCGAGCTGCCGCTGCACACCGACTTCCGCAACGAGTCCTTCATCGGCACGCACTTCGTCGGCCGGCTGGTGTCGGAGACGACCGTGGGCGACGTGCCCGCGGTGGTGCCGACGATCACCGGCCGGGCCTGGATCACCGGCACGGCACAGTACTTCCTCGACCCGGAGGACCCGTTCCCGGAGGGATTCGAGCTGTGATCCCGCTCCCGGACGCGCGGACGGCGGTCGAGGCACTCCGCACGGCCCTGCGCGACGGGCTCGACCCGGAGGCCGACTGGGCCCGCTCGCGCGTGCCGATGAAGCACGGCGAGCTGCGGCTGATGCCGGCGGAGTGGGGCCGGTACGCCGGGATGAAGGTGGTGTCCGTGGCGCCGGACAACCCGGCGCGCGGGCTGCCGCGGGTCCAGGGCACGTACCTGTTGCTGGACGCGGAGACACTGGGCCCACTGGCCGTGCTGGACGGCGCGGAGCTGACGACACTGCGGACGGCGGCGGTGTCGGCGCTGGCGGTCGACGCGCTCGCGGTCGCCGACGCGGCTCGGCTGGTGGTCTTCGGCACCGGACCGCAGGCGCGGAGTCACATCACCGCTGTCCGCGCTGTCCGGCCCCTGACGGAGGTCACCGTCGTCGGCCGGACGCCGGACCGCGCGCTGGCGTTCGTGTCCACTGTGGACGATGTGCGGGTGGGGGCGCCGTCGGACGTGGCCCGCGCGGACGTGGTCGTGTGCGCGACCACGTCCCGTGAGCCGTTGTTCGACGGTGGGTTGCTGCCGTCACGGGTGACCGTCGTCGCGGTGGGCTCGCACGAACACTCGGCCGCGGAGGTCGACTTCGCCACGGTGTGCGGGTCGACGGTGGTCGTGGAGGCACGGTCGGCGGCGTTGCGTGAGGCCGGTGACATCACGCAGCCGGTGGCGGCGGGTGCGTTCGATCCGTCCACGCTGGTCGAACTGGTGGGTCTGGTCCGCGGCTCGGTGCGCGTCGACCCCGACCGGCCCCGGCTGTTCAAGAGCGTCGGTATGGGGTGGGAGGATCTGGTGATCGCGGCCAGTGGTTGGGAGAGAAGGTCATGACGGGGGAGTTGACGCTGCCGGCGCTCGGGGCGCGGCGGAACCTGCGCGAGGAGATCACCCGGACGTTGCGTGCCGCGGTGATCTCGGGGGAGCTGCGGCCCGGCGTGGTGTACTCGGCACCCAACCTGGCGGGGCAGTTCGGGGTCTCGGCGACGCCGGTGCGTGAGGCGATGCTGGATCTGGCCAACGAGGACCTCGTGGAGATCGTGCGGAACAAGGGTTTTCGGGTCACCGAGCTGTCCGAGAAGGATCTGGACGAGCTGAGTGAGCTGCGGGCGCTGATCGAGGTGCCGACCGTCCGGCGCATCGCCTCGGCCGGCGTGCCGGAGTCCGCGCTGGACGAGCTGCGGGGACTGGCGGCTGAGATCGAGGCGGCCGCCGCCCGGGGCGATCTCATCGCGCACGTGACCGCGGACATGGAGTTTCACCTGACGCTGCTGTCGTTGGCCGGCAACCGGCATCTGGTGGAGACGGTCCGGTCGCTGCGGGCCCGGTCGCGGATCTACGGGCTGCGGTCCCTCGCGGACCGCGGTGCCCTTGTTCCGTCGGCGCACGAGCATGCCGAGCTGCTGGACCTCCTGGCCGCCGGGTCCGTGGACGCGGCCGAGGAGCTGATGCGTGCGCATACCGGGCACGTGCGAGGTATCTGGGCCGAGTCCTGATGGCGAGAACCGAGTGTGAGGTCTAATGAGTCTGTCCATCATCAACGCCGCCGTCTTCGACGGTGAGTCGGCCGACCTGCTCGACGGGCCGGTGCACGTCTCCGACGGTCGGGTCGTCGCCATCGGCGGTTCCTTTGCCGCCGAACAGGTCCTGGACGCCCGCGGTGGCACCGTCCTGCCCGGACTGATCGACGCGCACTGTCATGCCTATGGCATTTCCCTTGACATGATGGATATCGGCGGCCGGTCACTGAGCTACGTCGCGCTTGCCGGCGCCCGCCGGCTTGCCCGGGTGCTGCGGCGTGGGTTCACCACCGTCCGGGATGTGGCCGGTGGGGACGCCGGGTTCGGTCTCGCGATCGGCGAGGGGCTCATTCCCGCGCCCCGCTACCTCTACACGGGCGCCGCGCTCAGCCAGACCGGCGGGCATGGCGATCCGCGCGGGGTGGACATGGACGTCTGCGGGTGCGCCGACCACATGACCGAGGTCGTCGACGGGGTCGACGCCGTCCGGAAGGCGGTCCGCGACCGCTTCCGCCGCGGTGCGCACGCCATCAAGATCATGACCTCGGGTGGCGTCATGTCGCTCTCCGACCCGATCCGTATCCCCCAGTACTCGGCCGAGGAGGTCCGGGTGGCCACCGACGAGGCCGCGCGGCGCGGCAGCTACGTCGCCGCGCATGCCTACTCGGCGGAGGCGATCCGGCACTCGGTGTCGAACGGGGTGCGGTCCATCGAGCACGGGAACCTCATGGATGCCGAGACCGCCGCGCTCATGGCCGAGCACGGAGCGTTCCTCGTGCCCACGCTCGCCACCTACGACGCGATGTCGCGCCGTGGCAAGGAGGTTGGGCTCTCGCCCGTGTCGGCCGCCAAGAACCTCGAGGTGCTCGACGCCGGTGCCTCGGCGGTGCGGCTCGCCAGGGCCGCCGGCGTCCGCGTCGGGTTCGGCACCGATCTGATGGGTGAGCTGGAGGACGAGCAGCTCAACGGGCTTCGCCTCCAGGTCGAGGTCGACGGGCCGCTCGACGCCCTTCGTGCCGCCACCTCGGTCAACGCCGACCTGCTCGGGCGGCCGGACCTCGGGCGGGTTCAGGTCGGGAGCGTCGCCGACCTGGTGATCCTGCCCGGCGACCCGTTCGCCACCCCGTCCCTCCTCTGGGGTGACGAACGCACCGTCGTCCAGGCGGGTGTGCCCGTGTCCTGATTGCTCTGTCCACGGATTGTGGACGGTTTGTTAACCGGCTCTGCCACCGTGTGCCTCACGTTCGGGGCGGGAAGCAACGGGGGGAGGGCAGTTCAGCGTGTCCACATTCGGAGTACGGGAGTCAGACGACCGCGACCGGTTCAGACCAGACCTTGCCCATCTTCTCGAACTCGCGCCGGGTGGCGTTCAGGATGTGCCGGCGGGTGATGTCGTCCTTGTCGACCGCGGCCAGGAACGCGGCGTTCAGGGCGATGTTCTTGATGTTGCCGCCGGAGAGCGCGAACCGCTCGGCCAGCTCGGCGAAGTCCACGTCGGCGCCCACCGGCGCACCGGCCGGGAACACCGCTCGCCAGATGCGCCCGCGGCTGTCCGCCTCGGGGAACGGGAACTCGACGACGAACCGCAGCCGCCGGGTGAACGCCTCGTCCAGGTTCTGCCGCAGGTTGCTGGCCAGGATGACCACGCCGTCGTAGGAGTCCATCTTCTGCAGCAGGTAGCTCGTCTCGATGTTGGCGTACCGGTCGTGCGCGTCGCTCACCTCGGTGCGCTTGCCGAACAACGCGTCCGCCTCGTCGAAGAACAGGATCGCGTTGCTGGTGGCCGCCTCGTCGAAGATGCGCGCCAGGTTCTTCTCCGTCTCACCGATGTACTTGCTGACCACCGCCGACAGGTCGACCTGGTAGAGGTCGAGCCCGAGGTCACCGCCCAGCGCCTCGGCGGCCATCGTCTTGCCGGTGCCGGGCGGACCGCTGAACAACGCGCTCAGGCCCCTGCCCCGGGAGAGCTTCGCACCGAAGCCCCAACCGGTCAGTACCTGGTGCCGGTGCTCGAACTGGTCGCGAAGCTCGTGCAGCAGGTCGACCCGGTCGGCGGGCAGCACCAGGTCGTCGAAGCTCACCCGGGACGTCACCTTCACCGCGACGCCGCCCAGGGTGGCGGCGGACTGCTGTCGGCACGCGGCGGACACGTCGGCCAGGCGCAGGGGGCCTGGCCGCGCGGCCATCACCCGGTTGTCCTGTGCCAACCGCACCGCGGCGGGGATGCGGGCCGGAGCCAGGCGGTACCGGCCGGCCAGCTCCGCCGCCCACGACTCGGCGTCCGGGGTGACGCCGGCGAGGGCGTCGCGCCAGATGGTGACGCTGTGCGGGAGGTCCGGCAGCGCCACGGTGAGCGGGATGACGTTCTCACCGGCCGGCCAGTCGGCCTCGTCGGCGAGGAACACCGGGCCGCGGTGGTCGGCCAGGGTGGCCCGCAGGGTCTCGTCACCCAGCAGGGCGTCGGCGTTCGCCACGTGGACGGCGGCGCGGTGCAGCATGCCCTCGCGGAAGGCCAGCCGGAGCAGGGGACCGGCGAGGTTGTTCGCGTCGACGCTGAGCAGCGGCATGCCCAGCGTCCGGGCACAGTGCAGCGCCAGGGCCTGCTTGCCGGCGCCGGCCGGGCCCTTGAGGTGGAACACCACCCGTGGGCCCGGCAGGTGGTGCTCGGCCAGGCGGACCAGGTGGTCGGCCTGGGCCGGATCGGGGCTGACGGCGGGGTCCGCCGGCGCGTGCAGTCGCGCGTGGCCGGACAGGCGTGCGTCCAGTCCCGCCGTGCCCAGCAGGAACTGGGTGATCCGCGGGTCCAGCGTCAGGAACCGGGCCAGACCGGACGAGCCGGACGGGCTGTGCGGGTCGTCGACCGGCGTCAGGATGCCGAACCGCGTCAGCGGGGCACCCTCGGCGAAGGCCGAGCGGGCCGCCCAGCGCGCCCGCTCGGTCGGGCACAGCAGGTCCAGCACCAGGTCGACGCTCGGCCGCTGCCGGGTGATGTCGTCCTGCAGGTAGGCGTAGAGCCGGTCGTACTTGCGGCGCAGCTCGGGCGCCAGGCAGACGAGCACGGCGTCCAGCTCCAGTTCGGACAGGCCGAAGAGCTGGCCGAGCTCGCGCAGGGGCAGCCGCACACCGTCGCTGGCCGCGACCCGGTCGGCCACCTGGGCCGCGAACTCGTCCACAGTGGTTCTTCGGTCCGGCGGCGCCTGCGCCGCGTGCTCGGCGGCAAGGAGGCGGTCGACCTCCCGTCGGGTGATGTACATGGCGCGGCCGGCCTGGTCGGGGTCCGGCTCGGCGTCGAACGACGCCAGCCGCGACCCGATCAGCAGGTCCAGCCTGTGCAGCTCGTCGGTCAGATGTTCCACGCAGTCCCCGTAGGCCAGAGCCGTCACGAGGCACCTCCTTTGATCGCGCTCCCAAAACTGGAGTGTAGAATAGCGAGCCATTGTGTTCAATGACCTTGACGCAACTCTTCGCGCGGTTCTGAACAATACAACCGCGCCGGCCGAACTCAGGGCGGCCGAGGTCAGTTTCGAAACCCCGGACAAGGATTTCACGCCCGCCCAGCCGACGGTGAACCTGTTCTTCTACGAGGCGCAGGAAAACCACACGCTGCGGGAGAACGCGCCGGTCGTGGCGCTGGTCGACGGTCACTACGAGAGCAGCCCGCCACCCGTGCGGGTCGACTGCACGTACCTGGTGACCACGTGGTCGGCCAAGGCGGGCGCGCTGAAGGCGGAGGAGGAGCACCGGCTGCTGGGGCTGGCCCTGCTGTGGCTCCACCGGTTCCAGGTCATCGGAAATGGCTTCCTGCAAGGGAGTCTGGCAACGCCGCCGCAGCCGTTTTCGCTGCCGACCCTGGTCGCGCAGCTCAAGGAGGACCAGAGCAGCGGTCAGTTCTGGACGGCGCTGGGGATCGCACCCCGGCCGGCGTTCTCGCTCACCGTCACCATCGCGATGGCTCTCGCCGAGGAGCCTGCGGAGTTCCCGGTCGTGCAGGACATACAGCTGAACATGAAGGACAAGGAATAGCAGATGGTTGATTACCAGACCAAAGCGCCAGGCGTCTACATCGAGGAAATCACACCGGCCGGCCCGATCGCCGGCAGTGGCACTTCCACGGCGGCGCTCATCGGCACGGTCACCGCCAACCTGCCCAATGGACAGTTGGGTGTTCCGGTCGCGGTCACCAGCTGGAGCGGTTACGTCGCCGCGTTCGGCGGTTTCGACAGGAACCTCAACCTGCCGTTCGCCGTGCGTGGGTACTTCGAGAACGGCGGCACCCTCGCCTACATCGCGCCGATCAAGGACATGGCCGGCCTGCCGGCCGCGCTCGACGCGTTGACCCGGGTGCCGGACGTGAGCCTGGTCGCCCTGCCCGGCGTGGTCGACCCGGCCGTCCAGACCACGGTCATCACTCACTGCGAGACGATGGGCGACCGCTTCGCCGTCCTCGACGGCGCGCCGGACGCCACGCCGCTCAAGAACGACGGCGCGCTGCAGACGCAGCGTGGCGGGCTGCTGTCCAGGAACGGCTTCGCGGGCCTGTACTGGCCGTGGATCGTGATCAGCGACCCGACCGTGGCGCCCGGCGCGGCGCCGGCCACCCTGACCAAGCCGCCGTCGGGCCACGTCGCGGGGATCATGGCCCGCAGCGACAACCAGCGCGGTGTGCACAAGGCGCCGGCCAACGAGCCGGTCCGCGGCGCGATCGACCTCGCGTACCCGCTCAACGACACCGAGCAGGGCACGCTCAACCAGAAGAACATCAACGCGTTGCGGTCGTTCCCCGGCCGGCCGCCGCTGGTGTGGGGCGCGCGCACGCTGACCGACGGGACGCCGTGGCGGTACGTGAACGTCCGGCGGCTGTTCTCCTATGTGGAGGACTCCATCCTGGCAGGCGTGCGCTGGGCGGTGTTCGAGCCGAACAACACCGGTCTGTGGAAGGGGCTGGAGCGTTCGATCACCGAGTTCCTCACCCGGGTGTGGCAGTCCGGCGCGCTGTTCGGCCGCACGGCGGCGGAGGCGTTCTACGTCAAGATCGACGACGAGCTCAACCCGGACTCGACGCGCGCGCTGGGCGAGGTCCACATCGAGATCGGAATGGCGCCGGTCCGGCCGGCCGAGTACGTCGTCGTGCGTATCGGCATCTGGGACGGCGGCGCACAGGTGAACGAAGGCTAGGAGAGAGAACAATGGCACAGACCGGACAACGCGTCGACCCGTACCGCGGTTTCAACTTCCTCGTCGAGCTGGAAGGAATCGCACAGGCGAGTTTCACGGACTGCAGCGGTCTGGGTTCGACGACGGAAATCATCGAAACCAGGGAGGGTGGCGACAACGCCACCGTGCGCAAGCTGCCCGGTAAGACGACCTTCGCCGATATCACCCTGAAGTGGGGGCTCACCAACTCCACCGAGCTGTGGGACTGGCGCCAGCAGATCGTCGACGGGATCGTCAACCGGAAGAACGGCTCCATCGTGGTCTACGACACGACGAACCACACCGAGGTCGTGCGCTGGAACTTCGTCAACGCGTGGCCCACCAAGTGGGAGGGCCCCACCTTCAGCGGCAAGGGCAACGACATCGCCATCGACACCCTGGTGCTGGCCAACGAAGGCGTGACGAGGGTCTGATGCTGGTCACGGAGTTCGCCTTCGAGCTGCCCAAGGGGTACGTGGACCCGGCGGGGGACCTGCACCGCACCGGGACGATGCGGCTCGCCACGGCCGCCGACGAGATCTACCCGCTCAAGGACCCCCGGGTGCGGAACTGGCCCGCGTACCTGATCATCGTGCTGCTTTCCCGGGTCGTCACGAAACTGGGCAGCGTCGCCGAGGTGAACCCGGGCGTGATCGAGGGGCTTTTCTCCGAGGACCTCGCATTTCTGCAGGACCTGTACAACCGGATGAATGGTTTGACGCCCCGGACGATCGTGACCCTGTGCCCGCACTGCGAGAAGTCACACGAGGTCGAGGTCGAATTGTTGGGGGGATCGTAGGCTATCCCCTCGCTCGGGTCTACCGGGAGATAGCTTTTCTGGGCAGAAACGTCCACTGGACCCTCGATGAACTGATGAAGCTGGATCACGCCGAGCGGCTGCGCTGGGTGGACGAAATTGGAACTGACACGTGAGCGAAGAAAATCCCACCCTCGGACGGCGGCTGGACCGTCAGGCACGGCGCACCGCCGCGCGGGCCGCGTCGGACCCACCGTGGGCCGGGCCGCTCCAGGTGCTCGCCGAGCGCCTGGCGGACCTGCCCGCACCGGACGAACGGTTCGCCCGCAGGGAGGCCGCCGTGGCCGAGCCGGCATGGCCGGTCCAGGCGGACGACCGGACCGGTGCGCCCGCGGCGCCTGCCGTGCCGGCGGGCCGGGCGCTGCCCGTGGACGTGGTCACGCGGTTGAGCAGGGTCGTCGGGCCCGGCGTCGAGAGCATGCGCGTACACGACGACGACGCCGCGGACGAGCTGGCCAGGGCGCACCGGGCGGACGCGGTGACCGTCGGGACGGACGTGTTCTTCCAGCACGGGCGGCTCAACCCGGCGGAGCCGCGCGGGTTCGGGCTGCTGGTCCACGAGGCCACCCACGTGGTGGCGGGGAGCCAGCGCCCGGCGGGTGAGGAAAGCCTGGCGCTGGCAAGGGAAGCGGCCGTCCTGTCCGGCCCGGCGCCGACGCCGGGGGCGCCGGGCCTGCTCACGCCGCCGGTGGCCCAGCATCGGGGCACGGTCGAGACGGCCGGCATTCCGATTGGCGACTTCCCCGCCGCCGCACCGTTTCCGGCGGCAGCCGCCGCCCCGCCGGTGGCGCCGGCGGTCCTGCCCGCGGGGCCGCCGATGACCGCATCGGTGGACCGGCCGACCGCCCCGCCGCCGACCGTCCAACAGCAACAGTCCATCGACGTCGACGCGCTGCGGGGCCGCATCATGCGGGACCTGATGCGGCAGCTGCGCGACGAGTACGAGCGGGGTGGCTGACATGACACGACCAGTCTTCGGGCAACGGCCCGGGGCGCTGCCGGTGGCGGGCGAGCTGGCCAAGGCACTGCTCGTGAACACCACGACCGGCACCAGCTTCCCCGTGATGTACAACCCGGTGGAGTTCAAGCTGGAGCAGGGCAACACGTTCGCCGAGATCGGCATCCCGGGCCTGAACGCGCCGCCGGTGCAGTACCTGCGGGGCAAGGCCCGCGCGGTGACCATGGACCTGTTCTTCGACACCTACGAGACCGGCACCGACGTGCGGACCCACACGGCGCCGATCGTCGGACTGCTGGACAAGCTGCCGCAGACCCAGGCGCCGCCGGTGCTGCTGTTCTCGATGGGGCGGTTCCAGTTCCAGTGCGTGCTCGTCGACGCCACGCAGACGTTCACGATGTTCCTGCGGGACGGCACGCCGGTGCGGTCGACCCTGTCGGTCCGGCTGCAGGAGTACGTGCGCGTCGACATGCGCGTCGAGCGCGGCGTGTTCGTCGGCTCGCCGACGGTGTCCGGCGCGGTCGGCGCGGTCGTCGACACCGCGACCTCGCTGCTGTCCGGCACGCCGAGCATCCACGTGACGCTGCGCGGCGAGACCCTCAGCGGGCTCGCGGCGGCCTACCTCGGCGACGCCGGCCGGTGGCGGGACATCGCACGGGCCAACGACATGGACGACCCGTTCGACCTGCCGCCGGGCACGCCACTGGTGATCCCGTCGTCGGCCGCCGGCCGGCAGGCGCCGGGCAGGGGACGGTCATGACCGAACCGTTCTTCGCGCCGCGCTTCGCGATCCGGGTGTCGGGCGTGACGATGTCGGCCGACGTCAGCGGCCAGGTGCTGAACGTGGCCGTCGAGACGAGCCTGGACGTCGCCGGCAAGTTCTCGATCACGTTGCGCAACCCGGACAACTCGCTGCTCGACTCGGCGCTGTTCGACCTCGGCAGGACGGTCGAGGTCCATCTCGGCTACGGCAACGACCTCAGGCCCGCCTTCCTCGGCGAGATCACCGCGATCGAGCCGGAGTTCCCGGCGGACGAGAGCGGTTCGAGCGTGGTGATCACCGGCGCCGACAAGTCGCACCGGCTGCGCCGGTCCCAGCCGGAGCCCACCACCTACGAGAGGACCTCGGACAGCGTCATCGCCGCCCGGATCGCGGTGGAGAACGGCCTGGTGCCGGTGGTCGACCCGACGCCGCCGTTCCTCGACAAGGTCAACCAGACCACCTCGGACATGGCGTTCCTGAAAAGCCGTGCCGAGCAGTACTTCTTCGACGTCTACGTCGAGTGGGACCGCCTGCACTTCGAGCTCCCCCGGCCGAGGACCGCGACGCACGTCCTGGAGTGGGGCAGGAACCTGTCGAGCTTCTCGCCCCGGATCTCCGCGGCCGGGCTCGCGGGGTTGCAGATCATCCGGGACTACAACCAGGAGCTCGCGCAGAGCATCTTCGGTATCGCGCTGGCCGCCGACTTCGACCCGGCCGACCTGGAGGAGAAGCTGGGCTCGGCGGCCATGGACCTGCTGTCGTCGCTGACCCGCAACGAGATGCGCAAGGGCAAGGTGAACAACCCGTTCGACGCGACCCGGCTGGCGAAGTCCCTGCTCGCCAACCTGCTCGACGGGATGTACGAGGGAACCGGTTCGTGCGTCGGCATTCCCGACCTGGCCGCCGGCGACTACATCGCGATCGAGGGTGTCGGCAGGCGGTTCAGCGGGACCTATCGGCTGCGCAAGGTCAAACACGTCATCGGCGAGCGCGGCTTCCACACCACGTTCGAGATCGCACAGGCGGACACCACCAGCCTGGTCGGCATGCTGCGCAAGTACGTCGACGACCTGCCGTCGCCGAAACGGGAACAGAGCTTCGCCGGCGTGATCGTCGCCGAGGTGGTGGACAACAACGAGGTGGCCGACGCGCAGGTGCCGATCGGGCGCGTCAAGGTGCGGTACCCGAGGCTCGGCGGGCGGTCCACGAGCGGCTGGGCGCCGTGCGTGAGCCCGATGACCGGTGCCGGCACGGGTTTCTACGCGCTGCCCGAGAAGGGCGACCAGGTCCTGGTCGCGTTCGAGGGCGGCGACCTCGACCAGCCGTACGTGATCGGCAGCCTGTGGCACGCCAGGGCGAAACCGCCGGAGAGCAACGCCGACGGGAAGAACAGCAAGCGGGTCATCCGCAGCCGGGCGGGCCACAGGATCACCTTCGACGACACGGCCGACGTCGGGAAGCTGACCGTCGAGGACGGCAAGGGGAGCGTCATCACCCTCGACGCCACCAACGGGAACGTCACCATCAGCGCCAAGAACAACCTCGCCATCAAGGCAGGCGGCAACATCAGCCTGGAAGCCGCCGGCGGGGCCACCAAGATCACCATGGACCAGAGCCATGTGGACGTCACCTGAGGAAACAGTGATATGCCGAACGTACTGACCGTGAGCAGCACCGTCGGATGTGGACATCCGCCACCGCCGCCCGGCTCCGGGGTCGTGCAGGTGCGCAGCGAGGCCAAGCTGCGGGTCGCGGGCGGCTCGGTCCTGCTGCTGGCCGGTGTCAACGGCAGACCGGTCAGCAGCGCGTGTGGGATTCAGCCCGCCACGGGCTTCGTGAAGTGCACGCAGGTGAACAGCGTCTCCGGCGGTCTGGCCACGAAGCTGACCGTCGGCTCGCTGCCGGTGGTCCTGTCCACGTTGACGGGCGGCACCAACGGGACCGTCTCGGGCACACCGCAGGTGCTGCTGGCCGCCGTGGCCAACCAGGACAAGCTGCGCAGCGTGTAGGGGGATGCAGTGAACACCGAGTTCTACGGGCGGGGGATGACCTACCCGCTGCGGGTCGGCGTCGCCGGGATCAGCGAGACCGCCGGGGTGGCCAAGGTCGAGGAGTCGATTCGCATCGTGCTCGGCACGCAGTACGGCGAGCGCCTCATGCGGCCGCGCTTCGGTTGCAACCTGCGCAGCCTGGCCTTCGCGCCGAACAACGTCGCGACGGCGAACCTGGCCCGCTACTACGTGGCCGAAGGCCTGGCCCAGTCCGAGCCCCGCATCGAGGTGGTCGATGTCGCCGTCGCCAACGACACCGCCGGCGGGGCGCTGTTGATCGACATCAGCTACCGCCTGCGCACCACACAGGACATTCGAAACCTGGTCTATCCCTTCTACCTGGAGCGTCCGCAGTGACTCAACCCACCGACCGCGGACGCATCGTCCCACCCGACCTGGACGACCGCACGTGGCAGGACCTCGTCGACGAGATGCGTGCGCTCATCCCGAAGTACGCGCCACAGTGGACGGACCACAACCCCAGCGACCTCGGGATCTCGCTGATCGAGCTGTTCGCCTGGCTCGGCGAGGGCATCATCTACCGCCTGAACCGCACGCCGGAGAAGAACTTCCTGGCGTTCTTGAACCTGCTGGGCACCACGCGTGACCCCGCCACCCCCGCGTCGACGTACCTGACCTTCACCTCGGGCGCAGGCGTCGTCACGGTCCCGGCCGGCACCCGCACACAGACCGCGGCCGCGCAGGAGCAGCAGCCCGTCGTGTTCGAGACCGACGAGGACGTCACGGTCCTGCCGGTGTCACTCACCGACGCGCTGTCCGTCGGCCCGTACGCGGCCACCGCCGGCCCCGCCCAGTACGACGTGGCCACCGCACTGGTCGGTCCGCCCGCGGCCAAGTACCCGGTCACGCTTCCCGGCAGCCAGACCGTCCAGCTGTGCTTCGGTTTCGACCAGGCCACCACCGAGGACCTGGTGCTGCGGCTGAGGTTCTTCAAGCCGGTGCTCGACCCGAGCCAGTTCACGATCACGTGGGTGTACTCCAAGAGCGGCACCGAGCCGCTGGCCTGGCCGGCGATCAGCGGTCCGAGCGACTCCACCGAGTCGCTGCGCCACGACGGCAGCGTGCGCCTGCGACCACCGGGCGACTGGGCCGCGCAGCGACCCACGGGCGCGCAGGGGGCCGCGGGCTGGACGTCGGTCACCGCCCACGATCCGAACGCGACGGTCACCGACCCTCGGTTCTGGGTCGGGCTGCGCCTCGCGAACAAGACGTCCAACGCGCTGTCCGTCGGGATCGACCGCGTGCTGCACAACGCGGCGGCCGCGCACAACGCGCTGACCATCCCGACACCGGAGCCGCTGGGGCGCGGCGACGGGCGGCCGTTCCAGGTCTTCCCGCTGGCCAACCGGCCGCTGTACCGCCAGCCGGACACCATGACGCCCTACGGCCACGTGACCGTCCAGGTCGGCACGGGCGACCCGGTGGTCTGGCAGACCTGGACGCTCGCCTCGGACCTGCCGGCCGGACCCGGTCAGTCCTACCGGCTCGACCCGGTCACCGGCGAGATCAGCTTCGGCAACTTCGACGACCGGACCGGGCTCGGCCACGGCACGGTCCCGCCGGCCGGCAGCCAGATCCGGGCGCTGTCCTACCGCTACGTGGCGGGCGGCGAGTCCGGCAACGTGGCACCCGACCGCGTCACGATCCTGGGACCGACCCCCACCGGCGGGCTGCCCGTCGGGATCACCGCCGTGACCAACCTCGGCCCCGGCCGGGACGGTTCGAACGAGGAGGCGATCGAGGACACCCTGCGCCGCGCCCCGAACGAGCTCAAGGTCCGCGACCGTGCGGTCAGCGCCACCGACTACGAGTTCCTGGCCGCCGAGGCGACCACGGACGTCGTGATCGTGCGTGCCCTGCCGCCGCGCCTGCAGGACGCCGACGCGCCCAGCGGCAACGCGTGGAAGAGGGGCGATCCCTGGGCGTTCGCCGGCGTCAGCCGGGCGCCCGGCACCGTGAACCTCATCGTCGTGCCCGACCAGGGCGTGACCGTACCGCGGCCGGAGCCGACCCCCGACCTCGTGCGGGAGGTTCAGTCCTATCTGGACCAGCGGCGTGACCTCACGGCGCACCTGCAGGTCCTCTCGCCCCGGTACCTGCCGGTCATCGTGCAGGTCGAGATCACCATCTGGCCGCAGGCCAACGACGCTGGTGTGGACGCCAACAGGGTCAAGGCCGACACACTGGCGAGGATCAGGGCGTTCCTGCACCCGACCAAGGGCGGTGCGGCGGGCAGCGGCTGGCAGGTGGGGCAGCCGGTGTTCGTGTCCGACCTGTTCCAGGCGATCATGCCGCCGGAGGACACCGGGTTCATCTCCAGCCTGCAGATCAAGGCCGACCTCCCGGCGTACCACTTCCCGCCGCTCAACCCGAGCGGCACCACCGGGAACTACAACGCCCAGCTCGAACGGCCCTTCCCGCTGTCCCCGCTGGGCGCCTCGGTGCGGGTCGCCGACTACGAGCTGGTGTGCGCGGCACTCGACAACCAGCACACCATCACCACGATCGTGCCGGCGAGCTGAGGGAGGTTACCGTGGCCGAGCTCAGCAGCTATCTCCGTTACCTGCCACCGGTTCTGTGGCAGAACGAGCCCGCACCGCCCGAGTTCTCCCTCGGCGCGATGCTGCGGATCTTCGAGAAGGTCCTGACCGGGATCGACGACGGTGTCCGCGTCGACCACAATGGACACTCGCACCCGGCCATCACGGCCCTGGTCGACCGGCAGCACCAGCTGTTCGACCCGTGGCGGACGCCGCCGGAGTTCCTGCCCTGGCTCGCCTCCTGGGTCGGCCTCCAGTTCCCGACGCTGCAGGGACAGCAGCTGTGGGACGAGTACCAGCAGCGCAAGGCGACGGCGGAGATCGCCGGCATCGACCGCCTGCGGGGGCTGCGGGCCGGGCTCAACCGGTACCTGGAACTGTTCGCGGTGGGCCAGACCCGTCCCCGGGTCACCCTCGACGACGGACGGCGGTTGCTGGTGACCAGGCCGGTGCCCAACCGGTTGGCGCCGCTGGCCGGGCTGGTCACCCAGGGGCCGGTGCTCTCCGGCGGGCTGGCCGCGGGGCCGGTGGTGAGCGAGGGACTGGTCCGGCCGTGGTGCGTCACGCCGGCGCCCGACGGCAGCCTGTTCGTCGGCGACATCGGCGTGCCCGGGTCCGTGTCGCTGCCGCTCAAGAGCCGGGTCTGGCGGATCAGCGCCACCGGCGGCTACGACCTGACCGGCACACCGCCGCACCCGCAGCCGCTCGTCACCGAGAGCACCATCCAGCAGCAGATCGTGGCGCTGGCCGTCCGCCCGGCGGGGTCCGGGCTGCCGGAGAACCTGTACATGGTCGACCGGTCCGGCAAGCTGTACGCACTGCCGGCGCCCTATGTCGGTCAGTCTGCGACACAGGTCGGGACGGTCGCGCCCGGCGGCAACACGACGATCTGGCCGGTGGCGATGGCCGTCGACACCAACGGCGACCTCCTCGTCCTGGACCGCGGCGACGGGCCGGGCACGCCGAACCCGCCGAAGGTCATCACGGTCAAGCCCAGCCCGTTCACGGTGACCCGCAAGAACCTGACCACGGTCGGCGAACCGCTGTCGCTGCTCGTACAGCCGGACGGCAAGCTCGTCATCGGCGACGGCGGCAACCAGGAACCCACCGGACCGGCCCAGATTCCCGGCAACCTCGTCCAGGTCACCCGCTCGGGGGGTAGCTGGACCGAGACCGCGATGCTGCCGGCGGCGAACCCACTCGTCGCACCGACCGGCATCGCCCGCATCGACAGCAGGCTGTACGTGCTGGACGCCGGCCTGAAGCCGTTCGCCCCGCCGAACATCGACCCGTTCGTGCTCAGCGCCGCCGAGCCGGCCCGGGTCTACGCCGTCGACCCGGGCACGTCCACGGTGACGCCCGCGACGGAGTCCGGGAACCTGGCCTTCCCGACCGGGATGACCGCGGTCGGCGGGCGGCTGTTCGTCTGCGACCCCGGTCAGCCGGAGGTCGCCGGGCTGATCCCGGTGTGGTCCCGCCTGCTGCCGTGCCGGTTCGACGTGGTGATCCACTTCGTCGACTCGCGGCTGCCCAGCGACCCGGACCAGCGGTCGACCGTGCAGCGACAGGTGGTCGGCAACATCCGGGCGATCGTCGAGCGGCAGAAGCCGGCGCACAGCCTGTGGAACCTGGTGACGGCGATCTGAAGGGAGACAACGAGATGCGAGAACAGATGCAGTCCAGGCTCACGGAGCTGAACCGTGACTTCCAGCTTGGGCAGGGCCGGTTGGCGGAGCTGGAGCGGGAGACGGCCGCGTTGCGGGAAACCCTGCTGCGTATCGGTGGCGCGATCCGCGTGCTCGAGGAGCTGCTCGGCGCGGACCGCGCGAGCACGAACGGACAGGCCGAGCCGGAGGCCGTTCATGTGCCGTAACAAGATGATGGAGAGAGCGAGATGACAAGCCTACCCCTGGTGCGTACCGAGTACTTGAACGTGAGTACCAATACGGTGCGTACGGGTGCTACGTCACACGGCGAGAGCCTGGTCGACGTGGAGTCGTATTTGATGCGCCACGACCAGATCAGTTCCTCGGCACTGCATTCCTGGGGCGTGGCCGAGGGTTTGTCGGTGACGGTGGTGCTCGGCCCGACGAGCCTGACGGTGACGCCGGGCGTGGCGGTGGACTCGGCCGGTCGTCTCGTCTCGTTGGCGGTGGGTGGGTTCGCGATCACCGATCCGACGGTCGACCCGACACAGGTCGCGAACGTGCCGACGGTGCCGGTGACCGCGGACGGTGTGGTGGTGTCGAGTGCCGGTCTGACGGGGGACCGGTATGTGACTGTCTCGTGGCGGGAGGTGCTGGACCCGAGTTCGACCGGGAACGCGCCGGCGTTGGTCCACGCGCCGTGGTTGCGGCTTCAGCCGGCGGCGGAGGTGCCGGACACGGGGGAGCAGGTGGTTCTGGCGCATGTGATCTTGGGGGATCAGAGTCAGGTGGCGGTGCTGACGGCCGAGCACCGTCGGCTGGTGGGGATCCCCGCGGGCCGCGTGGAGCTGCGTCGTTCGCGGGCGGCGGCCGGGCCGCCGGCGGTGGTTGACCAGTTGCCGGCGGGTGAGCTGCGTGCGACCGATGGTGGTGGGGTGGCGTTGAATCTGCTGGCTTCGAACGGAACGGTGCAGCCGGTGCTGGCGGCCGACGGGAACCTCGCGTTGCAGCCGAGCAGTGGCAGTGTGGGGATCGGTCTGCGTGGCACGCCGCCGCGTCGTGTTCTGCATGTGGAGGGTAACGAGGTTCACAGTGGTGGTCCGACCGGTGGGTTCTCTTTCGCCAGTAGGACCACTGGTGTGTTCGTGGAGAACCCGACGGCGGGCGAGCGGTGGACCTGGTACGCCGCGGACGGCATGGCTCGGCTGTCCTCTGGTGGCGACAGGTTCACGGTCGCGTCCAGTGCGGGCGGGTTGCGGTTGTCGGCGGGGGCGGCGGGCGCGTCGTTGGAGCTGGGCGCGATCGGCGGCGGCATCGGCAAGCTGGCGCTGACCGCCAACACCGTCGTGGCCCGCCGCACCGACGGCACCGAGCCGATCACGGTGGACGCGGTCAACGGGCGGATCGGGCAGGGCACCGCCACGCCGACCCACCCGCTGCACGTCACCGGCAACTCCGGCATCCGCCAGAACTCGATGTACGTCTCGGGCGGTCCCGGCTGGAGCAGCCTGTCCTACAACGCCTTCCACGACGCCAACAACGGGACCTGGGTGTTCCCGGACACGACGCGGCCGGCCGTCACCGTGGAGATGGACGACAGCTTCAACGCCGGTTCCCGGTTCCAGGTCTTCACCACCCCGAACGCCAGCAAGCAGTCCTGGCAGATGCGGCTCGGCATCGACGGCAACACCGGCACGGTCACGATTCCGGGGCGGCTGAGCCTGTCCGCCGGCCTCTCGTCGAGCGGGTCGGTCGGCATCGACGCGACCGGCGCCAACATCAACGCGCTGTCGGTGACGAACAACGCCGGCACCGCCATGTGCCTGCTGAACAACAGCGCCAACGGGACGACCGCGCAGATCGTCGGCGGCAGCACGGGTCTGTTCGTGTGGGGCGCCAGTTCGGAGGCCGCGTCGTTCTTCGGTGACGTCGGCGTCAACGGAACGCTCTTCGCCAACGCCAAACAGTTCGTGATCGACCACCCGCTGGACCCGGAGAACCGCCTTCTCAACCACGTGAGCATCGAGTCGGACGAACGCGCCGTGGTGTACAGCGGCAACGTCGAGTGCGACGCGGACGGCAACGCCACGGTCGGGCTGCCCGACTGGCTGGAAGCGCTGGCGGGGGACTTCCGCTACCAGCTCACCTGTGTCGGCGGGCGGTCCGAGGTGTACGTGTCGCGGGAGGTGTCGGACAACGCCTTCGAGATCGCCGGCGGGGCGGCGGGCCAGAAGGTCTCGTGGCAGGTCACCGGTGTGCGCCACGACGCGTGGGCGAAGTCGTACGAGTTCGTCGCGGAGGAGGACAAGCCCAAGGAGGAGCGCGGTTTCTACCGCAACCCGGAGGCCTTCGGGCAGGACCTCACCTCGAGCGTGCACTGGGCGCGGAACGAGGACCTCCGCAAGCAGCACCCGATCCTGGCTCGCCAGTTCGTCGGTCGCCGCGCCGAGCAGGAGGCCGCGCGCGTGGCGGCGCAGACCGAACGGCGGCAGGCGGCCGCCGGCGCCGAGAAGAAGCGGTCACGCGGAAAGTCCTGACCAGGTCCTCCCGTCCCCGAGGGTCGAACGGCCCTCGGGGACGGGACGAGAGGAGTCGGTGCATGAGCGCCGTGTTCGATCCGCGGGCGGCGCATGCCCGTCCGCGGGACAAGGCGCCGGCCGCCGCCCGACGGAAGGCCGGGCCCCGGCCGGAGGACCGGCTCGTGCGTGCCCTCGGCAACGCCGTGGTGCAGGCCAAGCTCGGCGTGAGCGCGCCGGGCGACGCGGCCGAGCAGGAGGCGGACCGGGTCGCGGACCGGGTGGTCGCCAACGAGCCGACCCCCGCCGCCGTGCCGTCCGGTGACGCGGGATCCGGCGGGCGGCCGCTCGACGCCGGTACCCGGGCGTTCATGGAGTCGAGCTTCGGGCAGGACTTCTCCGGGGTGCGGGTGCACACCGACGCGGCGGCGGCGCGGGCGGCACAGGACGCCCACGCGCTGGCCTACACGGTCGGCAGCCACATCTTCTTCGGTGCGAGCATGTTCGCACCGGCGACGCCGGCCGGGCGGCGGCTGCTGGCGCACGAGCTGACCCACGTCGTTCAGCAGGCCGGTGCGGGGAACCGGTCGCTGCAAAGGCAGAAGGCGCCGGAGGTCGAGCAGGGGTTCGTCATCGAGGGCTCCTGGGGCGGTCGTGGGCTCCCCGTGCTCGGTGGCTACGAACTGGAGAAGGAGCTGCTGCGGCGCGGGATCCTGAAGCCGGGCGACTACGACACGTGGGGCTGGCTCGACAACGGCTACTACTTCAGCCGTGCCGAGGGGGCCGGGCCGACGTTCCACGTGTACCGGGTGCTGGACGCGATCCAGCTCCGGAACGACGCGGGCGAGGTGATCGGCGTCCGGGTCATCAGCTACCTGCATGGCCCGGCGCAGGGCGGCGGAGCCGCGGCGCCGCCGAAACCGGAGAAGGGTGCGCCGAGGAAGGCGGAGTCGAGGAAGGCGGAGTCGAGGAAGGCGGAGTCGAGGAAGGCGGAGTCGAGGAAGGCGGAGTCGAGGAAGGCGGAGTC
>Ga0164298_10000193_pt1 | contig 19059 bp, 26 predicted proteins | sample Whisoiple_216_MG_FD_109713 | JGI IMG/M metagenome (GOLD analysis project Ga0164298, IMG submission 109713) | Unamended control soil microbial communities from upstate New York, USA - Whitman soil sample_216_MG | ecosystem: Environmental > Terrestrial > Soil > Agricultural land ...
AGCTTCCTTTTTTCTCTCCAAACGGAGCACCGCTCCGGTTAAGGGAATTTGATCATGACAGAGTTGACCAAGCTGGTCCCGGCACTGGACGAGGCTCTGACCTGCGCAAACGTCCCCCGGGCGAGCGGGGCCACGTTGGCGCTCGTTCGACGGTACGCCGAACTGCTGGACGAGGCGGTGGCCGCCGAACGGTACGCGAAGCACCTGGGGCTCCTCGTGCACGTGGTCCAGGACTACCGCGAGAACCACCCGCGGCTGTTGCCCACGGACCGGAAGAACCTGGACGAGATGGAACGGGTGATCACGAGCGCGCTCGCCGAGCACTCCGTGGCCTCGGACCTTGGACCTAAACTGCTGGCAGCGTTGACAGCGCTCAATCTGACCCTGCCGGCCACCGGGACCGGTGCGAAACCGGAGGCCGTACGTGACAAGCCCGTCGAACCTCTGGACGCCGAGCGCGCCGAGGCTCAGCGCCTCAGAGTCGTTCGGTAGAACCGAACCCCGACTCTGGACGCCACCCCTGCGGGAGCTGACCCCGGACACATCGGTGGGCTTCAACCAGGCCCGGTTCGCCACGAACCGGCTCAAGCGGCCACCGCTCCCCTGGCAGGAATGGCTCATGATCCACGCGGGGGAGCTGCTCCCGGACGGCCGCCCCCGGTTCCGGATCATCATCCTGCTGGTGGCGCGGCAGAACGGCAAGACCGAAGTTATCGTGATCTTGCCCGTGTACTGGATGTTCGTGGACGACTCGCCCATGATCCTGGGAACATCCACGAAACTGGAGTACGCCAAGGAATCCTGGGACAAGACCCGCAAGCTCATCCGGAAATCGACCGCGCTCAAGGGCCTGTACAACCCGGACCGCTGGTACCTGGCCGGGGCTGGCAACACCGAGATGTGGACGTACGACCGTGATGACGAGGGTCGGCTCATCACGGACCGCGACAGTCAGGGGTCCCGGTACAAGATCGCAGCGGCCAACGCCGAGGGTGGCCGGTCCTTGACCGTGCACCGGGGCCTGGTGGACGAGGCACGCCAGCACAAGGACTTCAGCGCGTATGACGCGATCGAGCCGGCGTGCTCGTACGACGACTCCCAGCTCTGGGTTCCGTCCAACGCCGGGGACGACACCTCCGTGGTGCTGAACACGCTGGTTGCCGAGGCCACCGACTTCATCGAGCACGGGATCGGGAACTACCGGGTGGGCCTGTTCGCGTGGGACAACCCGCAGGACGCCGACCCCACCGACCCGCGGGTGATCCTCCAGGCCAACCCGCGGGGCGGCTACGGCGGCAAGACCTTGGAGGATCTCCAGCTGGAGGCAGCCGCGGCCGTGCGCAAGGGCGGGGAAGCGCTGACCGGGTTCAAGACCGAGAAGCTGTGTATCCGCGTCAAGGTCATGAACCCCGCTATCGACCCCGGTTCGTGGCTGCGCTGCCGCAAGCCGGGCACCCTCGATGGCGCTCGTGACCGGCTGGCCGCGTGTCTCGATGTGTCGATGGACGGTGCGCACGTCACCCTCGCCGTGGCCGCTCAGCTCCCGGGGGGCCAGGTGCGCGGTGAGCTGGCCGGGGCGTGGGACTCGATTGCCCGCGCCCGCGCGGAGCTCCCCCAGCTCCTGGCCAAGATCAACCCCAAGAAGTTCGGGTGGTTCCCCGCCGGTCCCGCGGCCGCCATGGCGGCCGATCTCGAGCGGCCCGCCGGCTACTCCGTGGAGCGGTGGAAGCGGGTATCCGAGGCCATCCGCGGGGACACCTCCGCTGCCTGTATGGGCCTGGAGGAGCAGGTGCGGAACCGGGCCTTCATGCACTCCGGTGACCTGCTCCTGGACGCCCACGTGGCCGAGGCTGAGCGGCTCAAGCGGGGGGACGCGTGGGTGTTCGTCCGCCACGGGGATGGTCACGTGGACGCGGCGTACGCGATGGCCGGTGCTGTCCACCTGGCCCGCACCATGCCCGCGCCGGTGGGCCGGCCGCGCCTGATCGTGGCCCGCGAGGAGTAGGCGTGGGGGCCGAATGAGCGCATCCGTGGCCACCCGACGCTACGCGGGCAGACCCCCACGAGTCCATGGTAGGGCCTTGCGTTCCTCCTGAACCTGTACTACACTTGGGGTACACCAAGCGAGAGGGGCCAGGAAATGTTCAAGGTCATCAAGACGGACCACAACGAGCACGGCGCGCCGAAGAACCAGTGCGGTGGCGCGGTGAAGACGGCGGCCAAGGCACAGGACCTCAAGGCCCGGATGCGGGCGCAGCAGAAGCCCGGATCGTCCGCCAGCTTCTCGATCGAGAAGGCGTAATCGCAAAGGCCCCGGGAGACCGGGGCCTTTGCCCGTTCTGTGCCCTGTTCGAGCAGTCCCGTCCGGCCGCCCGGACGGGACTGTCCACTTGACTGTCCGATATTCGGACATGGGCATGTACACTGCGCGCCATGGGGATCATGCGCCGGGTAGCCGAGTTCGTCCGGCTGGCCACCTTCGGCGCGGACGAAACCCCGCCACGGCCGATCGCCGAGGTGCTCCTCGAGATGAGCCACGCCGGCCTGCTCCCGCGAGCCGGCCGCGCTGAGGCCCTCTCGGTCACCGCGGTCCTGCGCGCCCGGAACCTGATCTGCTCCCCGGCCACCCTGCCGCTCGTACAGAAGAACGCCGCGCTCCAGACGGTCCGGCTCCCGCTGCTGGAGCAGATCGACCGCAACGTGGCCAACGTGGTCACGCTCGCCCAGACCCTCGAAGACCTGCTCTTTGACGGCATCTCGTGGTGGCGCATCCTGGAGCAGGGGGCGGACGAGTACCCCACGTTCGCCCAGCACGTCGACCTGGCCAACGTCTCGCTCCAGCCCCCGGGCGCGCCGTCCCCCTCGCCGCTCCCGGGCGGCCACGACCCGCGGAATGCCGTGGTCTACATGTACGGGGAGCCGGTACCGGCCTCGCAGGTGATCCGGTTCGACAGCCCCAACCCGGGGCTGCTCAAGGCGGCCGGGCGCGCCATCCGCCGGTCCGTGCTGCTGGACACCACCAGCGCGCTGTACGCGGACAATCCGAAGCCGTTGGACTACTTCACGCCCAAGGAAGACGCCGACCCCATCAACGATGAGGACGTCCAGGCGCTGCTGGCGGAGTGGGCCAGGGCGCGCAAGCGGGGGACCACCGCGTACGTCCCAGCCGCCCTGGAGTACAACCCGGTGGACACGCCCACCCCGGCTGACCTCCAGCTGGCGGAGCAGCTCAGGATGGCCAACCTGTCGATGGCCAATGCCGCCGGCCTGGACCCTGAAGACCTCGGCATCTCCACCACCTCCCGCACGTACCAGAACGGCGTGGACAGGCGGCAGGACCGGATCAATGACACGTTCAGCCCGTACATGGCGGCCATCGCCCAGCGGCTGAGCATGCCGGACGTCACCAGGCGCGGATACACCGTGACGTGGGACCTGGACGAGTACCTCCGGGCCGACCCGCTCACCCGGGCCAAGATCTACGATCTTGCCACCGGGCACAAGCCGTGGATGACCCGGGAAGAGGCGCGCACCGAGGAGGGGCGCCCGGCACTCACACCGGCTCAGCGCACGGAGCTGGACCAGGCCGCGGCCCCCGCGCCGGCCGCCTCCAACGTGATCCCCATCAACCGTCCGCGTGCTGCCAACCTGGCCGCTGACGATGCCGACGAGCTCACCTTCGCCGTGGACGTGCAGCCACTGGCCAACGTCGATATCGAACGCCGGATCATTGAGGGGATCGTGGTCCCCTACGGTCCTGACAAGATCGCGTGGAAGAACGGCCGCCGTTGGCGCTTCCAGCAGGGGAGCCTTGTTCCGCCGGCCGAGCGCCACCGGAACAAGGCGCTCCGCGACCACGACAACGCACAGCCTCAGGGCAAGCTGATCTACCACGAGGATCGGCCGGAGGGGATGTTCGCCCGGTACAAGATCAAAGAGGGGCCGGACGGGGATCGCACGCTCGCGGAAGCGGCTGACCAGATCCGTGATGGGTTTTCGGTCGGTGTGGAGATCATCGAGGCCGAGCCCGATCCCCTGAACCCGGGCGTGTTCCTGGTCTCGCTCAACGGCGCGACCTGGCGGGAAACTTCCGTCCTTGCCGTACCTGCATACGACGATGCCCGCGTGACCAGAGTGGCCGCGGGAGCAGATCTAGGAGACTCGATGGAAACGTGCGCCACGTGCGGCGCGACCCTGACGCAGGGTGTGGCGCACACCTGTCCCCCGACCCCCGAACAGCAGCCGGAGCAGCCGAACCCGGCCGTTCAGCTCAGCAACGATCAGCTCCGCGGCCTGGTGACGCAGCCGGCCCTGCTCCGCGCGCTCATGGGCGTGCCCGCCCCGGCCGCGCCGCAGCCGGAAGCGGCCCAGTTCGCGCTGACCGAAGCGCAGGTGTCCGCCCTGCTGGCCACCCCGGGCGGCCGTGAGGCCCTGCTCGGCCTGCCCGCCCCGGAGCAGCGGCCGGTGGTCGACCCCACCCGGCGCACCGGGGCGGCACAGGTGCGCGAGGAGAAGCCGTACCGGTTCGACCGGTCCGGCAACCTCACCGCCGGCAAGTTCGACTTCTCCTCCGACGTCATCACGGGCTTGCGCGACCGCGGCCCGGACGCGCTCAAGCGGGCCGAGACGTTCATCGCGGAGAGCTGGGCCGCGTTCGACACCAAGACCACGGACGCCACCAGCCTCAACTACCCGGTGAACCACCCCGAGATGTACGTGGACCAGAAGGAGTTCCAGTACCCCATCTGGTCCACCATCGACAAGGGCACCCTGGCGGACATCACCCCGTGCGTCCTGCCGAAGTTCAACACCAGCTCCGGCATGGTGGCCGCGCACAGCGAGGGTGTGGAGCCGTCCCTCGGGACGTTCACCGCCACCGCGCAGACCATCACGCCGTCCGCGGTGTCCGGCAAGGTGTCCATCTCCCGTGAGGCCTGGGACCAGGGCGGGAACCCCCAGCTCAGTGGCCTGATCTGGCGGCAGATGACGCGCGCCTGGTACGAGGCCCTGGAGGCTGCAGCCGTGGCCCTGCTCGAGGCTGCGGCCGCCACCACCATCACGGTGCCCACCGCGGCGCAGGACGACACGCTCACCTCCTACGTGGAAAGCGCCCTGGCTGGCCTCCAGTTCGTGCGTGGCGGTTTCCGGATGCGCGATTTCTTCGGTCAGGTGGACTTCTACCAGGCGCTGGTGGGTGCTACCGACGCGGACGGCCGCAAGCTGCTCCCGGTGCTCGGCCCCACCAACGCCCCCGGCCAGGCTCAGGCCCTGTACGGGTCGGTGGAGATCGGTCGGCTTCCGGTGCGGCCCGCGTGGGCACTGGCCGCCACCGGCACGGTGAGCGCGAACTCCTACCTGTTCGACCGCAACGACGTGCACGGGTGGGCCACCGCGCCGCAGCGCCTCCAGTTCGAGCAGGTGGAGGTCCGGTACGTGCACGTGGGGATCTGGGGTTACAAGGCCCTGGCCATCACGGACCTCACCGGTGTCCGGCGATTTGCGTACGACCCCGCGTAACCCCGCCTGCCCCGTCCGGCTGATCACCGGACGGGACGACCGAAAGGGAGATCATGGCAGAACAGGTCATCTACGCGAGCGCGGTCCGGACGGCAACGCCGACCGCGGTCGAGGTCAACACCCGGCGATTCAAGAGCGTCACGGTGGTGCTGGACGCCACCGTGCACGCCGTGTCCGCCGCGCTCACCATCACCATCGACCGCAAGGACAACACGTCCGGGAAGTACATCAACATCCTGACGAGTGCGTCCATCACCACCGTGAGCACCAACACCATCCGGGTGGGGGTGGGCTTGCCGGTCACCGCGAACGTCTCGGCCAACGAGCCCATGCCGAACGTCATCCGGATCGGCGTCACCCACGGCAATGCCAACGCTGTCACCTACACCGTTTCCGCGCACCTCAACTAGGGGAGTTGACCATGACCGCAAAGAAGAAGGTCGAGGAGACCCCGGGAGAGCCGAACCCGGACGTGCTGGTGGACGCGGACGAGCCGGACGCGGTGGTGCCGGAGCACCCCACCGAGACGATCGCCGGCCCGGGGTCTGTGGACGCCGGCCCGGACGAGCCGATGGACGAGGAACTGGACATGGGCGCCTACGTGGACGAGCCGGACAAGGCCGTCACGATGGCGGACGTGGCCGCCCTCAACGGCGTGGGCGTGGCCCCGGACGCGTCCCGCGTGCGGACCGTGAAGGCCTCGGAGGTGCCGTTCCTGTCCGAGGGGTTGCGTACGGACCTGGAACACCAGGGTTGGGCACTCGACCCCCTGACCGGTAACAAGATCGTCAAATGACCACCCTCCTCGCCCCGCTCTCCCCCGCTTCGGCATCGGCCGTGGTGGGGGAGAGTTGGACGCTGCGTTTCCGCACCGTGGACGAGCTCGGCCATGCCACCGGCGCGGTGACCCCGCTGCTGGCCGTGGTGCTCCCGGACGGGTCCGCCAGCGTGCCGGTGGCGGGGGCGGACACGTCCATCGGGGACTGGGTGGTCCGGATCGTCCTGACGCAGGCGGGCCGGTGGACCGCGCACGTGTCCACACCCGAGGACGCCCTGGACATGGCCGTGTACGCGGTCGGCCCCACGTCCCCGTCCGGGATGCCCACGGTGAACGACGTGGCCCTGTACCTCGGGGCGAACGCTGGTACCTGGAGCCAGGTCCAGCTGGCGGAGGTGCTGGCCGGGGAGCGGGACGCCCAGCGGGCGAAGTGTGGAGAGCGGGCCAACTACCCCGATGCCCTGCGGCAGGCCCTGCTGCGCCGGTGCGCCCGCGCGCTCGCCATGCGCCGGATGCCCCTTGCCGTGAACTTCGGCGACGCGGAGAGCGGCGGCAGTCTCGTACTGCCCGGTCGCGACCCCGAGGTGCGCCGGCTGGAGGCGCCGTACCGCCGGCTGGTGGTGGGATGACCATCAAGGGCACGCGCGCTGAGCTCGCACAGGCACTGTCCACCGTGCCGGACGTCCAGGGGTTTCCGAAACCACCCACCGCCGGCAACATCGGGGACGCGTGGCCCGTGCTCGGTCCGGCCACGCGTGACGCAGGGGACGCGTTCGTGGTGACCTGGGCTGTCAGGGTGCTCACCCCGGACGACCAGGATGCGGCTGAGGACTGGTGGGACGAGCACTGGACGTTGTTGTACTACGCGCTGGAACATGTGGCCAGCGTGCGTGGCTTTACCAAGATCTTGTTGGGAACGTCCGCCGGGGATCGTCTGGCGTACGAGATCACCGTAATGACAGGAGACTGAAATGCCGGCTCCCACCGGTGCTCTCGTGCTCCGTGACAGCGTGTTCACGGTGGACGGCACCGATTACGCAAATCAGGTGCGTAAGGTCCGGCTCGTGCCGGACCAGAGCACCCAGACGTACCGCACCCTGGTTCCGGACGGGGCTGTGCAGGACACGGACAGTGCCGTGTGGGCACTGGAGCTGGAGGGTCTCCAGATCAACATCTCCGGTGGCCTCGCCTTCTACCTCCGCTCCGTGTCCGGCTCGAACATCGCCTGTGTGTTCCAGCCGAAGAGTGGCGTGGGCAACCCCAAGGCCACGTTCACGGCGGTGGCCAAGACGGTGGAGTTCGGCGGGGAGCAGGGCGCGTTCCTGCCCTACACCCTCGAGCTCCCGATCGTGGGCGCGCCGGTGTGTGGGACGAGCTGATGCCACTCAACTCGGACCTCCAGGTCTCCCTCACCAGCAACCTCACGTCGGCGCTGGACCTCACCACCGCGCAGGCCCAGATCCAAAAGGTGTACCGGGTGCTGCTGGCCACCGGCACCGGCGCGAACCAGGCGGACAAGCAGTTCTCCGACACCCGCACCATCAACGCCTCAAGCAACGATGATCTTGACCTGGCCGGTGTGCTCACCGATGCGTTCGGCGCCACCATCACGTTCGTCAAGGTCAAGTACCTGCTGGTGGCCGCGGCCGCCGGCAACACCAACAACGTGGTCATCGGTGGCGGGGCCAGCAACCCGTTCGCGTCGTTCATGACCGGCACCACGCCGGCCATCCTCGTGAAGCCGGGCGGCGTGTTCGCGCTGGCCACGCCGGACGCAGCCGGGTACGCGGTCACCGCGGCCACTGCCGACATCCTGCGCATCACCAACGGCGGGGCCGGTACCAGCGTGACGTACGACATCATCATCGGAGGCACGAGCGCATGAGCCGGACCATCTTCAACATCAGGGCCGAGATGGCGGACGGGTCCTCGTTTGAGGTGGTGGCTGACCAGCGGGATATCGCCGCGTTCGAGTGTCAGCCGTTCGGCCTGCCGTACTTCCAGTTCCCGGCGCGCCCGTTCACGGCCATGCGGTGGATGGGGTGGCACGCCGGCAAGCGGCAGGGCCTGCACAAGATCGACACGTGGGATGATTTCGATGCCCAGTGTGAGTACGCCACCGAGATCACATCCGAGGACGAGGAGCCGGACTCCCCTGGGAACCCGGCAGCATCCGCCGGGAGCTGATCGAACTGGCCTTGATCCAGGGGGCCACACTCGCGGACGTGGAGGTTGTCCTCCGGATGCACCCGCGGGACCTGGCAACGTGCATCGACTGGTGGGACGAACGGCGGGCGGACCGCGAGCGTGCAGACAGGAGGGCTGGCCGTGGGTGACATCCATACGCTGGTCCGTTCCCTGCGCGGGTTCAGCCGGAACAACGAGGTGACGAAAGCCGTCCGGGTGGAGCTCCGCAAGCCGGTGCCGATGGTGCGCACCCGGATCAAGATGGCGGCCCGGGGCCAGCTGCCACACCGGGGTGGGTTGGGGGCATGGGTGGCCGCCATCAAGATCACGGCACTCGTCCAGTTTTCAGCCAAGGTGGTCAGCATCCGGATGCGGGGTGGGCGCCGGTCCACCGGTGCGCAGTCCGATATCCGGGCCATCGACCGGGGAAGAGTGCGCGCGCCCTCGTGGGGCCGGCGTAAGCGTGGCGATTGGCACACCCAGACTGTCCAGCCGGGGTTCGTCTCCAAGACGGCTGAGGAGTCCCCAGAGTGGGGCGCGGCCATTGACCGCGGGATCGCGGTAGCGCTGGAGAAGATCCATGCCTGAGCGGGATGCGGAGTTCACCCTCTCCGCCAGGGACAACACCGCGCACGCCACGGAGAGCGCGGCCGATGGGTTCGAGCACGTTGGCCGTGAGGCGGACAAGGCTCAGCGCAAGATCGACGAGGTTGGCGACCAGGCAGGCCAGACGGCCCGGAAGTTGCTGGAGGCCAAGGTCGCCGCGCTCGCGCTGGCCCGCGAGTTCGACCGCACCGGTGATAGCAAGATCCTCAAGAACTTCAGCAAGATCAACCGTGATGCGGCCGGACTGTCCAAGGTCTTCAAGTCCCTGAAGTTCGATGCGCCCGAGGTCAAGAACCCCGGGGGCTTCCTCGGCAAGATCGTCAAGCTCGGCCGCGAGGCTGGCCTCATCGGTGGCGAGGTGGCCATCGACAGCTTCGGCGAGGCCTTCAAAGCCCTGCCCGGTCCCGTCAAGGGCGCGATGGTCGGCGCGCTCACCATCGGCGCCGCGGCTGCCGCTCCCATCCTGGCCGGCGTCATTGAGGGTGCCGTGGTCGGCGGGATCGGGCTCGGCGGCATCGCCGGTGGGCTCATCCTCGGCGCTCAGGATCCTCGGGTGGCTGAGGCCTACTCCAGCCTCAGCCAGCGTGTCATGGGCCAGCTCACCGACGCGGCCAAGCCGTTCACCGGTGACATCCTGGCCGCCGCGCCGCAACTGTCCAACGCGTTCGATGCCGAGCTCCCCCGTATCCGCCGGATCTTCAGCGAACTGTCCTCGGACGTCCAGCCCCTGCTGAACGCGGCCATCCAGTCCGTACACGCGATCATGCCCTCGATCGAGCGGGCAGCGCACGCGGCCGGCCCGATCATCCGCCAGATTGCTGCCCAGCTGCCGGGGGTGGCTGATGCGGTGGGCAGCCTGATCAGCGCGTTCTCGGACGGCGCGCCCGGTGCAGCCGCGGCCATCGGCATCATCATCGCCCAGCTTCGTGGCATGATTCAGCTCCTGGCTTGGGGCGCACGGTTCAGCGCGCCGTTCCTGAACTTCTTCGGCTACCTCGCCACCGTGAGCCACCTCGTCCCGGACACCGCCGGCCAGGTATCCCAGCTGACCACCCTCGTCAAGGACGGCGGGGGGGCCGCGGCCTTCACCGCGAGCTCGTACAAGTCCCTGGCGGACGACCTTGGCAATACCGCCAACATGGCCAAGCAGTTGCAGAGCAACTTCGACAGCCTGTTCAACACCCAGATGAGCGTGGACCAGGCGAACCTGGCCGTGAACATGGGCCTCCAGAACGTCAACAAGACCATCCGGGACAATAAGAAGACCCTGAACGAGAGCACCCAGGCCGGCGCCGAGAACGTCCAGGTGATCCTCCAGCAGATTCAGAACCTGAACGCGAAGCGCGAGGCGGACATCGCCGCGGGCAACGGCACGGCCACGGCCACCGCGCAGGCGAACGCTGCCTACGCCTCGCAGGTGGAGGGACTCCGGAAGTTGCTGTACTCCCTCGGCTTGAACCATCAGGAGGTGGACCGGCTCATCTCCGCGTACGCCACCCTCGCACAGCCCCAGACGAAAACATTCACCACCGTCTATCGCACACAGGGCGTGCCCCCGGGGGCCTCGGACGAAAAGACCGAGCACTCCCGGACCGGCACCAACGACTACAGCGCCATCAGCGGGTGGGCGCCGGCCGTCTTCAACGCCGGCCAGCGCACGGCGTTCGAGGCCACCGGGCAGAGCTCCATGCCGCACATGCCGCCGGTCCAGGTGCACTCTGAGAGCAGCGTGACCGTGTTGCTGGACGGCAAGCCGTTCCGCGCGCAGGTACGGGCGACCACCCGGGCGGCCGAACAGCGTCAGGCCTGGCGCGGTCATGTGGGGGTGCGCCGGTGAGCACCATCACGTACGTGGGGGCGGGCACCAACGCCACCGCCAACAACGCCAGCGTGACCCCGGTGGTGGCCGCTGGCACGGCCGCCGGTGACCTCGTGCTCGTGCACGCGTCCATCCGCAACTCGGGTACAGGCGTGCCGAACCAGCCAGCCGGGTGGGCCACCCTCGCACTGTTCGGCAACGAGGCCATCTTCGGTCGGATCTGGCAGACGAGCGACGTGATCCCGGCCATCACGTTCACGGGCGGCGTGGCCAACGCGGACACCCTGGCCCAGACGGCAACGTGGCGTGGTGTGTCCGCGGAGGTGCTGGCGTCCATCGTCACATCCACCACCCAGCTCAACGGGTCCTCGGCGAACGTGGCGTACCCGGGGCTGACGGTGCCCAAGGACCGGCACCTCCTACTGTTCGCGGCGTGGATGCAGAGCGCATTCACCGCCACCAACGTGGCCCCGCCCACCACCTTGGCCATCGGGTCCATTGCCTCCAGTACCGCCGGGGACGACGCCGGCCAGTTCTGGCGGTACGCCATCCAGACCACCGCGGCCAACGTGGTCAGCGGCACGGTCACCATCACCGGCAGCGTGGCCGCCATCTCGCGCGTGGTGATGCTGGCTCTGAAGCCGGCCGCCACGCTCACTGTGGACCAGCAGGACGTGTACCCGCCGCGGGTGCTGGTCTCAGTTACGGATCTCACGCTCGGCGATGCCGTAGCCATCTACCGGTCGGTGGCCGGGGTCCGCTCCCTCGTGCAGGGCGCCTCGTCCGTGTCCGTGACCGACCCGTCGTTCCTGCGCATCGACGCGGAACTCCCGTTCGGCACCCCCGTGTCGTACGTGGCCGTGGTGAACGGCGTGGAGTACACCTCCGCCCCTGTGACGTACACCCTGCCGGGCGGCAAGGTGGTCATCTCGGATGCCATCTCCGCGCTGGCCGCTGAGGTGGTCATCTGGGCGTGGCCCCGCAAGACGCGGAATTGGCAGGCCACCACCTACCGGCCCGCCGGTCGCAACGTGGTGGTCCAGGGCGCAGTGACCGAACCCGAATCGGACATCGAGCTGTACACCGACGCGTACAGCTCCACCGAGAACCTGATCGAACTGCTCCAGAACGCGACCCAGGGCATCGTGCAGGTTCGCCAGCCGGGCGGGTACGACGGGGTGGACGGTCACTACGCGGTCACCGGGTACGGGGAGCGCCGGTTCTCGCAGGACGGATCGGACGAGAAACGTATCCACGAGCTCCACATCGTGGAGGTGGACGGGTGGGCCGCCACGTTCCAGGCACTGGGCTTCACGTACGCTGACCTGGCATCTGTCTACAGTGGACTGACGTACGCGAACGTGACCGCAGACTTTGCCACCTATCTCCTGCTCTCGCAGGCGGAGTTGCTGTGATCACCGGGACCACGGACCTGGCGTCCGTCCTGGCCGGGAGCGGGTTCCGGTACCTGCTGGCGGGGGAAAGCTGGCGCGGCGGTGTGCTCCTGGCCGATGACGTGCCAGTGGTGTCCGCGGGCGAGGAGACGGACCGGTCCCTCACCGTGCCGGAGCGGGCCACGTTCGTGGTGCCGCGGGTGGTCGACGGCGTGGACTGGTCACCCGGGCCGGAGAACGCTCCGCTGTCCGCGAAAGGGCAGCGCCTCCACGTCAAGCTCGGCGTGAGCCTGCGCCGTGGTGAGACCGAATGGCTCACCCGCGGCCGGTTCCTGATCTACGATGCGGAGCCGGACGGGGACGTGATCAACGTGGCCGCCGTGGGCCTCCTGGAGCTGATCAACGAAGCGCGCCTCATCTCCCCGTACCAGCCGACCGGCACGTTCACCTCCACCCTGCGAGGCCTGGTGGAGCCGGCCCTCACCGTGTTGGTGGAGGGTGGCCTCGTGGACCGGGCCGTCCCGTCCACGATCAACTACGATGAGGACCGTCTGGGGGCCGTGAACGAGCTGCTGGACGCGTGGCCGGCCGAGGCCTACGTGGACCCTGAGGGATACCTCCACGTCACGCCACCGGTCACCTCCGTGACCCCGGTGCTGTCCCTGACGGACGGCTCCGGCGGAACGGTCATCCTGGCCCAGGGATCCAGCGCGCGGGCGAACGGGCAGAACGCCATCGTGGCCCGCGGTCAGGACTCCTCCGGCGCGCAGGTCCAGGGGGTGGCGTACGTGACCACCGGGCCGAACGCCTACGGCGGGAGCTTCAACCCGCTCCCGGTACCGTTCTTCTTCCAGAGCCCGTTGCTCACCAGCGTGGGCGAGGCACAGGCCGCGGCCCAGACCATCCGGGACCGGCGCCGACGCGAGACGGCCCCCGCGTACAGCGTGTTCATGGTGCCCGATCCCCGCATCCAGGTGGGGGACGTGGTCAGCCTCACCTCCACCCGGCTCCTGTTGGCCGCCGTCCCTTGCTCCGTGGAGCGCCTCGTCCTGCCGTACACCGCGGACGACAACCTTCCGGACATGGAGATCACCGTCCGGAGCCTGGCATGACCGACTTCGCCCTGAACCGTGTGCTCCCCGGCCGGGAGAGCATCACCGTGTACGCCACCGGGGCCAAGAGCGGGGACACCGTGCCCGTGTGGATCAACGGCACTACGGTCAGTGTCCGGTGCGCCCGGGACATCACGCCGGCCACCAACGACGTGCTGTTGTTGCAGCGGTCCGGGCTGTACTGGGTGGCCACGTCCCGGTTGGGTACCGCCGCGGTGGCCCCGCCCATCGGCAACGTCACCCCGCCCGACCCCAAGCCGTCCGTGACCACCGGCCGTTCCACCTTCGGCCCGGTGGAGACCCGCTCGTACCGGTCCTCCGGCCCGTACGGGGTGGGGTGGCGCACCGACAACGACGACGTGTACCAGGGCCAGTACGGGGGGAACGGGTTGCACGCCGGGTGCGCCTTCTACGGCAACAGTGTGCTGTCCCTCGGCGGGGCCACGGTCACCGCCGCGTGGATTCAGGTTCGCCGACATAACGGTGGCGGCATCACGGCCGCGCAGGGCACCACGCTCTGGCTGGTCACCGAGAAGTTCAAGCCGGGGGGCGCACCCACCCGCGGGGCCAGCACGGGCGGGCCGTCCCTGGCATGGGGACAGTCCGCCACGTTCGGCATCCCGGCCAGCTGGGCGCAGTCCATGGCGAACGGCACCGCCGGCGGCCTGGCCATCTACACGGCCAGCGGGAGCCCGTACGTCATCATGGACGGCCGGGGCGCGTACGGGCCGTCGTTCACCCTGATCGTTGACTGGAGCCGGTAATGCCTACCACCTCACTCGGGTTTCGCTACCCGGCCAGCACGTCGGCGGTGGACGTTCCCACCGACATCGGGAACCTGGCCGCCGACATCAACACGTACGCCACCACCGTGAACACGTTCATCACGCGCAAGGACGGCGTGCAGGTGGCCTCGTCCATCTCCAGTTCGGCCGCGATCGGCACCACCGCCACCGCGGTCCTGACTCTCACGAACTGCCTCTTCCAGGCAGGCCGGGCGTACTCGGTGGAGAACGTGGGCCTGGTGTTCGGGGATGCTGCCGGTCGGCTGGCGGACTTCTCCGTGTACAAAACCAGCACGGGCGGGACCCAGTACGTGGCGTTCGGGCGGAGCTGGGCGGGGGTGGGCGGCCAGCAGACCACCTGTTACAGCCGGGCGTACCTGCGCCGTTCGGCCGGTACTGACCTCACCACGGACATCGTGCTGTCCGTGGCGTCCACCGGGGCGGGCACCGTGCAGCACGACGCCGCCTCCACCCGGCCGCGGGCACTGATCGTGCGCGATGTGGGGACGGCGGCCAACTACTCGTACGCGTTCGATGTGACGTGAGACGATCTCCGGTATGGCTACCATCATCAATCTCATCTCCGGCCAGAGCGTCCGGACCACCGACAACTCGGCCGCCGACATCGCGGGTCTGATCAACAACAACGCGATCGTGGCGGACGACGGCGACCCGATGACCCACCCGCAGGCCATCTACCAGTGCACGGACATCGACGCACAGGCGCAGCACCACATCGTGGTGGACTCGATCGTCAGCGTCTACGAACACTAGGCCGGAGGTACCCTCACACCATGGCGGCATGGGTCAGAGTCAAGTGGATCAATCCCCTGTTCGAGGCCGTGGACACCGTGGCCCCGAACAGGCAGCACGGTCAGGACGGCACCATCGGGGACCTGGCCCATGCGTCCGGCGTGTCCGGCCACAACCCGGACGACACGCCGGGGGTCCCCGCCGAGCGTCAGGACGCCGACAGCATCCCCGAGGTGCGCGCGGCCGACGTGGACGCCCGTGGCGTGGACATGGAGGCGGTAGTCCACGCCGTCCTGAACGGGCCGGCCGCCGAACGGAACCGGCTCATATACATCATCTTCAACCGCCGCATCTGGCAGAAGAGCAACGGCTGGAAAGAAGGCCGGTACACCGGGGACGATCCGCACGACACGCACAGCCACTGGAGCGGCGATCCGGCCTCGGACGAGGACGGCCGGCCGTGGACGAGCATTCTGGCTCTCGCTGCTGGCGGCCAGGGAGACGAGGACGAGGACATGCAGATCATCGACGTGCAGGCCACCGGGTTCACCTCCATCTCGATGGAGCCGGTGGAGGGTGGGGGCTGGCCGCGGCCGGCGTGGCTCAACGTGTGCAACGACACGGGTGGGGACGGCTACGTGTTGCGCGCCTGGTATTCCAAGGGCAAGCCGGGCGAGTGGGCCGAGCTCCCGGGGTGGGGCACGGACGGCATCCGGCCCCTCAAGAGTGGGGAGCAGGCAGCCGTGCCGTTGCCGAAGGGCTGCACGTGCCTGTCCATCTCCCGCTCCAACCCGTACGCCGGACACCTCACGGTGGCGATCGCCCGCGGCCCGATCCAGTGATCGGCTTGGCCTGGAGCTGTGATGCGTGAAAATCAGGATGCCACTCGTCCGGGAGATGAGCATGCTCGCCATCGGCGGAGCGGGTATGTTCCGGGAGCTGTTCCTCCTCCCGCCCAAAGACCTGTCCCTCGTACGGGTCGGCATCTGCCTCACGCTCATGATGGGGCCGGCCATCGTGCTCGTGTGGCTGCGCGCGAGGACGCCGGAGTTGAGCGGGCCAGGGCCTGGCTCGCCATCGTCGGAATCGTCCTCGTCCTCGCGTCCCTGATGTACCTCCAGGTGCACCGGTGAGGCGGGTACGGTTCACCACCCAGACGGGTGCACTCCGCGCGTGGGTGGACCTGGCCCTGGTGGGTCTCGGGTTCGGCCTGCTGGCGTTCTTCACGATCGCGTACGTGAACCAGCAGGAACGCCGCATTTGCGGGATCATCGTGCTGTTGGACGACCGGAACCAGAAGGCGACGCCCACGAACGACGACCAGCGCCAGTTCATCGAGCAACTCCACCGGTACCGCACAGACCTTGGATGCTAGGAGTAGATCATGAGCAGTGGAACACAGGCGGGAGACGGCCGGGGCCGGCTCTTCCACGATGCCAAACTCGGCAACCTCTGGAACAGCGCCGTGGCCGCCGTCATCACGGCCGGCGTGGTGTGGCTGGGGGACATCGACTGGTCCTCGTGGCCGGCGTGGGTGGGCACCCTCGGCGGCCCGGCCGCCGGCCTCGCGGTCGGGTGGCTCACGAGCAAGGCGCTGCCTCACTTCAAGCGCTGAGCCCACATACAGAACGGCCCCCCGATTCCTGGCCGGTCGGGGGGCCGTTCGCTGTCTCAGAACGCTTCGTGCAACAGCCGGATCGCGGTGGCCGCCTGCAACGGCACCACACCATTGCCCGCCCGCGCCAGCGCTGGGTTGCGCGCGAGCACGCTCGTGAGGTGCCCCTCGGGCAGCATCATGAGCCACTCGCTGAACGCCGCGGCCAGGCGCCGACCGCCGTGCGGCCCGACCTCCGTGGGCTCCGGCGCGGGCCGGCCGAGCACCGCCTCATGCCGCGCGATGGCGGCGGCGTACTGCCCCCAGCGTTCCGGCTGCACGGCGCTGGACAGCGCGATGTCCCCGGACGCGATGCCCTGATTCGGGCCGCCGTTCTTCGCGTCCGAGTGGCGGGGCGTTGGTAGCAGCTCCAGCCGGGCCAGTGCGTCGAGCGAGTGACGAACCGGCCCGATGCGTCCTTCGCTGCCGCCCCGGTTGCTGCTGTAGGTAGAAGCGGAGGGCGTTGGCAGTACGGCCGGTCCGCCCTCCGCGTGTGTGGGCATGCCCTTTGCGCCGCACGTCCGCACCTTGACCTCTGCGGCGTTCGGCGTGGTGCGGGAGCGGCAGGCGAGCAGGAAGACGCGGTGCCGGTGATGGGCCGCGCCGACAGCGCACGCGCCGAGCAGGCACCACCGCACGTCGTAGCCGACGTCGAGCAGGTCGGTGATGATCGAGTCGAAGATCGGCCGCATCTTGCCGCGGGTCAGGTTGGCCACGTTCTCGAAGACGACGGTTGCCGGTCGGCGCTCGGCGATGCCCCGGCGCCAGTCCGGCCAGAGGTGCCGCGGGTCGGCCGCGCCGAGCTGACGCCCCGCTGCGCTGAAGCCCTGGCACGGCACGCCGCCGCACTCCACGTCCACCCGCTCGGGCGCCCAGCCCGGCACCGTGAAGTCGCCGAGGTTCGGCACCTCCGGCCACCAGGTCTTGAGCACCTTCGACGCGTCTGGATCGACCTCGGCGTGCCAGCGCACGTCCACGTCCATCACCTGGGCCAGGGCCATCTCCAGGCCCCCGTACCCGCTGCACACTGAACCGACCGTCGTTCTCATGGGGTGATCGTACTCCCTTTGTAGTACAGAAGTCAACGGGTGCGCCAGATGACGCAGCCGAGGGTGACCGCGCCGGCCAGGAACAGCGCGCACAGCGGCGGCAAGCCCGTTTCCCACCAGCCGATGAGCACGGCCGCCCCGCCCAGCACCACCACGGCCGTCCCGGCGGCCACGAGCGGCCAGGTACGCCGCTTCGCCCGGATCGGCCGGGCGGCCAGCACCACCACCCCGTACAGCCCGGGGGCCACCAGCGCCATCGGGGCCTGGACCACGAGGCGCCGATCCCGCACGAGCGCGGCCAGCTCGTGCGGGTTCGGGTTGGTGATCAGCACCGGGCGGGCCATCTCCCGGGTCAGCTCCCGGTTCACTGGAGCACCCGGCCGCGGGACACCAGCTTGCCGCCGAACACGCCATCCTGGCCCCACTCCACGGCCCACGCGAGGCACGCCGCCTTCAGTGGGCAGTCCGAGCACAGGGCAGCCGCGCGCCGGACCCGGCGGGAACGGGCGGCCCCGCGGTCGTTGAACGACACGAACAGGTCCGGCCTGTCCCGGCACGAGAGCCGGCCCGGGTGCTCGTCCATGAACGTCGGCAGGGCGCGCCGGGAGGTCAGTAGGCTCGCCATCACGCCCTCCCTCCGATCAGGTACCAGGCCACGGCGAACCCGGCCAGGATGAGCATCACGTGGACCGGCCGCACCGTCCACAGGATGAGGCCCCGGTTCCGCTGGGCGCGCTGGCGGGCGGCCACCGACAGCGGGATCCGCCGCGGGTTCCACCGGTTGCCCTTGTCGTTGTACACCGGGGCCAGGAGCAGGATGGCCACGGCCTCGAGCGCGAGGCGGAGCCACTTCCAGTTCGGGAGCGGCAGCCGGTAGCACTTGGGATCCAGGTCTGCCCACGGCTTGGCCACGTGCCCGTAGCGGACATCGCCCCACAGGTGCTGACGGTCCCGGTGCCAGAACGAGGAGGGCTGACCCACGTAGCCCCAGTGCCGGGACAGGAACGGGATGCAGAACCGTGCACCCGGCTTGCGCGTGCGGTACGCGTACACGCCACCGCGGCTCATGACGTGGCCCCGGGCTCGTCGAGCACCTCGGTCACGTCGCCGGCAAGTTCGACGGTCACGCCCTCGGGCTCGTGCGCGAACACCTCGCCGAGGCTGTCGTACCACCGGCACGTGGTTTCGTCGTACCAGCTGTTTTCATCCTGCGCGGCGTTGCCGGGTGTGTACCGGTGCTCGCTGTAGATGCCCCTCAGCGCCACCGTCCCGGGCGGCACCCCCGGCAGGGTCAGACGCAGCGGGCCGGGCTCGGCGGGCTGCTGCGCCAGCGTGAGCGCCCCGGCGCGCTTCTTGATCGTGATCAGCACGTCTTGGGGCCGGTCGACGCCCAGTTCGGCCATGA
>Ga0164298_10000195_pt1 | contig 18878 bp, 14 predicted proteins | sample Whisoiple_216_MG_FD_109713 | JGI IMG/M metagenome (GOLD analysis project Ga0164298, IMG submission 109713) | Unamended control soil microbial communities from upstate New York, USA - Whitman soil sample_216_MG | ecosystem: Environmental > Terrestrial > Soil > Agricultural land ...
CCTGCCCCTGCTGCCAGGCCAGGTACAGGTTGCCGGCGGCATCGATGGTGATGTCGTCCTGCGGCCCGAAGAACGAGAAGCCGCACTTCGAGAACGGGCAGTCAGGACCCTGCACACCCGTTGCCACGTTGGTGAACGTGGTCTGCAACGTGCCCGCGGTCGTCTTCGACACGCGGTAGTCGGCGGCCGGCACGCCGCCGCAGCTGGACGACTGGCAATCGGCCCAGGCGTAGTAGACGTTGCCAACCGAGTCGATCACGCCGCCCTCGGCGAAGCCGACCACGTCGGTCGCATCGACCGTGGTCTGCGTCCAGGTCGCACCCGCGTCGTGGGACAGGCCGATGAAGTGGTACTGGGCCTGCGAGTAGGCGATGTAGAGGTCCCGGCCGTCGGCAACCAGCTTGGGGTGGTCGCAGTTCTTGCAGTCCTTGGCGTTGGCCTTGACGGCCGAGCCGAAGCTGGCGCCGTGGTCGGTGGACTTGGCCACGACCACGTCGGTGTGGCCGCCGTTTGCGCCCAGCCCCAGGAACGACACGTAGACGTTGCCGGCCGCGTCGACCGCGACGCTGGGGTCGGCCTGCTCGGGGTAGGTGGTGCCGCCCACGGCTTGCGTCCACACGGCGTGCGGCGCGCCGAACGTCTGTCCGCGGTTGGTGGAGGTCTGCAGGTAGATGGCGGCGGGGCTGCCCGACGCCGGATCGCAGCTGGTATCGCCGAGGTAGTGGGTGATCGCCACGTACACGTGGCTGCCCTGCACGGCGGTGGCCGGCTCCCAGTCGTCGCCACCGCAGTAGCCCAACCGCTGCGGCGCGCTCGATGCGCCTGCGGCCGGCACCACCACTAAGGCCATCGCCGCCGCCACCACCACCAGAGCCCGCAGCACACGTGTCATGACACTCCCCCTTGCCGGCCGATGACGGCGACGATACCAGGTACCCGCGAGGTGATCAGTAATCGGTGACGTGAGGCTTGACCGCCGGCGCGGAGGCACGGAAACTCGGAGTGCGCCGACAGGTTCGAACGGCTCCGAGGGCGGCGCACACGGCAGAGCGCCTGCGGGCAGCTCGCCTGATGAGACGACGGCGCGCCGCGCGTGAGGAGGGAGCGCGCGGCGCGTCACGCTCTCCTACAGCTGAGGCGGGCGACTTCCGCTTCGCGCGGCGTCACCCGGCCTGGGCGCTGATTGCGTCGAGGTCGCTCGGTGCGGGTTTGCTCGCACGAAACGAATCGAACCAGACCGTGCCCGGATAGGTGTTCGTGTACACGGCGACCTGCCGGAACGAGCGATACCCGGTGGCGTCGCGGTAGGCATCGGTCAGCACGCCGTTCACGTAGAGGCCGACCAGCGACGTCCCATTCGTCTGGCGGGCGCACACGATCCCCAGGTGCACGGTACCGGGGTTCGCCGTACCGTCCATGCCCGCGACCGAACCCGGCTCGGTGTGTCCTGCGACGCCGGTGAAGTCGCCCGACCAGCGTGCGATCTCGGTCGTCCCGTTGGTTCCCACCAGGCCGGCATAGCCGCGACTGTCGCTCGGCATGCAGGCGATGCCGAGCAGGGCGCTGGGCGGGGACACCCGGGGGCGGGTTCCCCTGCCGCTGGTGACAGAGGCGTCGACCTCGTACCTGACGGCGTCGGCCGTGACCCCGACCGGCTGGGTGATGTGGTAGGCGCCGGTGTTGTGCAGCGTGAGCACGTAGGCACCTCCCCTGCAGGCGTAGTCGAAGTTGGCCGGGGGCGTATGGTTGGATCCGACCGGCCAGATGCACTCCCCCGAGAAATCTTCGGAGACGGGCAGCTTCACGCGGTCGAGCTCGACCAGGTAGGACACCAGCCAGACGAAGGCCGCGAACACGGCGAAGCCGCCGACGATGTAGCCGGCCGTCGCCAGCCGGCGAGGTTTCGGGCCTGCAGGCGCCGCGCCCAGCACGGGGGCGCCGCACCCGGGGCACCACTTCGCGCCGGCAGGCAGGTGGTATCCGCACAGCGCGCATTGCCCGGCCGGGCGAGTCCGCGGCTGACCGCACGACGGGCAGAACCGCGCGTCGGCCGGTAGCGGGACCCCGCACGCCGAGCACGATCCATCGTCGGCTGCCTGTCTGGGAGAGGCCGGCAGCAGGCCGCGGCGCACCGAGCGACTGCATAGCAGAAACAGCGCCGGCCAGAACAGCCCACCGATCATGACGATCATGGGCGCCTTCCAGAGGTTTCTCCACCCACGCCACCAGCAGATGATGAGGACGGCCGCGAGCGCAACCACACCGACGACCGGCACGACGAAGACGGCGACGTACTCGCCGCTGCTTACATCGCGGTTGTCGATCTCCGCCTGGGAACTGACGCCCAGCGCCATGATCAGCAACAGGTAGAGGCCGACCGGTAGCGTTGCGACCAGGGCGACGACTAGGCCGGCCAGCGATTCGCGCTGGGGAGGATTGTGATGATCCATACGAGCGAGGCTACGCCACGCCCCGGCCGTTCGCATCGGGCGGATCCCTCGTCCGGAACCCGGTTGCATGCTGGGAGGGACATCCCTGATGCGCTCGCCTGCGACCGTCCGTATCGTGGCGGCATGCGACACGTACTCGGAACCGTCTGCGTTGGGCCTGGCCGCCCTGCTCCTCAGCGGCTGCGATGCCGGCTCCTTAACGGATCACCATGTGACCAAGCGGGCCTACATCGCACGGGCGGACGCGATCTGCGCACGGGTCGACCGGGCGAACAATCACATCCCGACCGACACGCCGCTGGCCGACGTCGTTCGCGAAACCACGGAGGGGCTCAGCCGCGGGGTTTCAGACCTGAAGGCGCTCCATCGTCCCGCCGGCCACGATCACGAGCTGGACGCCTGGTTCCGCGACCTCGATCAGGAGGTGGCCGCCTTCGCACGGATGCAGCCCGCCGCCGACGCGGGCGACGAGGCCGAGCTTGATCGCCTGTTCACCAACGCTGAGCCACTGGAACGCAAGATCCAGCGCGCGGCCCAACGGTTCGGCTTCGACGACTGCGCGCGGTAGAAGCTGCTGCCACAGCCACGCAGCCACCGCCTCAGCGCCGCACTGCGACCAGCCGCGCACCCACAGCCGGAAGCTGCCCCACCGAGATCAGGCGCTCCTCCTCGTCGCGAAACGCGGCGCCGAGGTCCCACCGGTAGAGCCACGGGCCCCGCACGGCCGCGCCGAGATCGAACCACGCGGTGAGCGCCGCGACGATGGCGTCCAACGGATGCAGGTGCGCGCGGTGCTCATCGACGAGCTGCTGCGGGCTGACATCCCGCGCCCGGCCGAGCACTGCCTGCTGCCGCAGCCACCAGTCCGCCGCCCGCCAGTCGAGCGCGACGACGTCCATCTCGTCGATAACAAGCGGCGCGCCCGGCTGGAGCACCCCGGCGAGCCGTTCCAGCGACTGAGCGAGCGGGTGCACATGGTGCAGCGACCGGATCGCGACGGCGGCCTCGAACGTTCCCGGCTCGGCCTCGAGGTCGGCAAGCGCGACGCCGTGGACGTCCCCGCCGCGCGGCTCGGGATCGATCGCGGTGACGACGTAGCCGGCCGCCGCCAGGGCCGCCGCGAGCTCACCCTCGCCGGCGCCGACCTCCAGCACCCGACACGCGGGTGGTGGCAGGTTCGCGCGCACGAAGGCGAGGACGTCGCGGTCGGCCATGGAGGCAGCCTAGGCTGCGCGCGCTCGCGGCCGCAGAGCTCCACGGGCAGGGAGGGTTTCCGGACGTGGCGCCAGGCGCCGGTTAGCCGAACTTTCCCCAATGGACGGCGATGATCAGCAGCAGGCCCGCGACCGCGAGCGCGAGCCCGGCGACGATCGAGCGGCGGCCGGACGCGAACGTGAACTGGGGGATCTCTGCCGCGGCGAACCAGAGACCGGCGAACAGCACCAGCAGGAACCCCAGCTCGGCCAACCGGCGGCCGGTGTGATGGGTCATCAGGATGATCACGCCGGCAGTATCCCCCTTCCCGACACGCCGTGCCGGAAGCCGGGCTCACACGACTCGCCGGGGCGGTTGCTCACGACAGCTGCCAGACGTCGTCTCGGATGATCGGCACCCGCGCGCCGCCGGGCTCGATGCCGGAGACCGTGACCTCGGGGCCGCCGATCATGATGTCCTGGTGGATCGCGGAGCGGTTGAAGCCGATCGCCTCCTGCGCATCGTCGCCGTCGGGGAGATCGGGCACGGTGAAGGGGTAGGCGCTTCCCAGCGCGATATGACAGGTCGCGTTCTCGTCGAACAGCACGTCCCCGAAGACGCGGCCGCTGCGACCGACGGGCGAGGTACCGTCGACCAAAGCCACCTCGCCCAGCCGGGCGGCGCTCGCATCCGAGGCGAAGCTGGCGCGAAGCAGGTCGGCGCCGGTGTCGGCGTCGATCTCGACGGCGCGGCCGGAGGCGAACCGCAGCCGCAGCCCCTCTCCCAGCCCGCCGCCGAGCAGCTGCGCCGGCCGGGTGGCGCGCACGGTGCCCTCGGTGCGCCGCGCATCCGGCGTGGTGAAGACCTCCTCGGTGGGCATGTTCGCCACCGTCGCTCGCCCCCAACTGGTGGTGATGCCGCCCGACATCCAGCGCGCCCGAGACGTCAGGCCGACCGTCAGGTCGGTGTCGGGGCCGGCGAAGTGCAGCGCGTCGAACCCCCGCTCCGCGAGCTGTTCGGCGCGGAGCGCGAGCTGAGCCAGGTGATCGCGCCAGGCTTGGACGGGGTCGTCATGGTCGAGTCGGATGATGGGAGCGATCAGGCTCCAGAGCTGGTCGAGATCGGGCGTGCCCAGCAGGCGCTGGGCGATCCCCTCACACGGGCCGGGCACGAACGTCCAGTTCACCTCGCCGCCGCCGACCGCGGCGAACAGCGACGGCGTCAGCGGCATGTGGTCTGCTCCCGCCCTGGCCGGGTCGACGTCCGTGAGCAGCGCGGGGTCGGGGTCGCCCCAGACCACGATCACGGCGCTGCGCCGCTCCACGCAGTCGGCGATCAGCCGCTCGTACCAGTCGGGGACGAAATTGAGCGAGTCGGCGGGCGCGTGTCGCAGCCGTGCCCGTTTTGCGTGCTGATCCCAGTACAGCACGGTCACGTAGCGGGCTCCCGCCCGGTAGGCGGATTCCGCGATCGCACGCGCGATCGGCGCCTGCTGCACATCCATCGCCAGCACGAACACGTCCTGGCCGGCGGCGACGTTCGCGCCAACCTCCACGGCCAGCGTGCCCAGCCGTCGCGTGTAGCGGTCGTGCAACGACTCCTCCATCACGCCGACAGTACAGGACCCGCGTGGTCGCGGAGGCGGGCACGTTGTAGAGTCGCTTTGCCGACCGTGCGCCAGGGGTGGCGTGATGCTGGTGACGACGACGTGTGGGTCGGAAAGGTCGTCTCACGGGTGCTCGAGGCAGATCTCGGCTTCGTCCGCGACGGTGAAGCCGTCATAGAGGTGGCCGGTGCCGGCAGCCGTGAGGGGCGATGGCGCGGCGCGGCCTGGCGACCGCTCCCTCAGCGAGCAAGGGTCTCAACGTCACGCCTCATTGCTCAGTGGTGCTGGGCCGGTGGTAGCGGTTGTATCGAGTGGGGTAGGCTGGCGGTTGTGGCTGGGTTGATGGAGCGGTTGTCGCGGGGCGTGGTGCTGGGCGCCGAAGGGTATCTGTTCGAGCTGGAGCGACGTGGCTACCTGAAGAGCGGTCCGTATGTGCCCGAGGTGGTGCTGGATCGGCCGGAGGCGGTGGCAGAGCTTCATCGCGAGTTCCTGGATGCGGGAGCCGAGGTGATGGTCGCGTTCACCTACTACGGCCACGAGGAGAAGCTGCGCATGATCGGCCGTGAGGGCGACCTTGAGGCACTCAACCGCCAGGCCGTGAGGCTTGCTGTCGAGGCCGCCCGCGGCGGCGACGCGCTGGTGGCCGGCAACATCTGCAACACCTGGGCGTATGACCCGGCCGAGCCGGCCGTATCCGGCGAGCGGGTGCGCCGCATGTACCGCGACCAGGTGGCCTGGGCGGTGGAGGAGGGCGCCGACTTTATCATCGCCGAGACGAATGACTACTTGGGTGAGGCCCTGATCGGCGTCGAGGTGATCAAGTCGTTCGACCTGCCGGCGGTGGTGACGTTCGCCTCCTCCGAGCAGACCACGATCGACGGCGCCTCCTTTGAGGACGCCTGCGCGCGGGTGGAACAGGCCGGCGCGGACGTGGTCGGCCTGAACTGCTCGAGCGGTCCCCGCACGATGCTGCCGCTGCTGCAGCGCGTCAGGGGTGCCGTCTCTTGCCCGGTAGCGGGCCAGCCGGTGCCCTACCACACCACCGTCGAGCAGCCCACCTTCCAGTCGCTTCGCGACATCGATGGCCAACGCGTGTTTCCGCTTGCGCTCGATCCTTTCACCTGCACCCGCTTTGAGATGGCCGAGTTCGCCGCCGCTGCCCGCTACCTGGGTGTCGGCTACATCGGCATCTGCTGTGGCGGTGCCCCCCACCACGTGCGCGCCATGGCCGAGGCTCTGGGCCGCACCGTGCCCGCCAGCCGCTACTCACCCGACCTGTCGCTTCACCCGATTCTAGGCGAGGACGCCGGGGAAACTGCCGAGCGCTATAGCAACTGGCGCGACGAGGATCGCTAACCCCGTCCCCGCCGCTTGATCCCCCGACCGCTTGGCGGCTGCATGGTGGCGCCCGGCCGGGAGATACAAAGACGCTCGCGCCGTTTGTAGGCAGCTCCTCTCTAGTGAGGAAGGGGTCAATGAGTGCATGAGTCTTCGCTCGGTCTTGCGACTCCTTCCTCGTCGTCGAAGCACCCCCGGAAGGCCACTTCTCCATCATGGAAGGGGTCACCGGCTCGCCATCCTCAAGAGGGACGGGGTCGTTTCCTGAGCGTGAAAGGGACCACCCGCTCGATCCGGTTCGACGATTCCTCCTGGTTTAGAGGGTAGACGTCACCAGTAGGCTCCTTGCTTCGACGCGCAAGAGTCGTCGTCGGCCGCCGCATGCTCGTGGGCGGTGGCCGCTAACGCTTTGCAGCAGGCGATTGTATAAAACGTAACTTGAAATCCGTCAGAAAACGGACACGCTAAATAGCTTTTCGAGCCCGACTCCCCCTTCGGCTAACCCTTTCCGGCGCTCCATTCCCCCTGCTGGGGGAGCAGGCAGAACCGGTCAATCCCCGATGTATGTGCGAGTTAGGTTTTGTCCCGTGGGGTCTGGTGTGTGCAGAGTGCATATAGCACGTAGCACACATGTCATTATCTAGGAGGGCTACGTGTCTCGCACGTCTAATGGGCGACGCCTGCGTCGCATCGGTCGGCTGCAGTTGGCCACGCTGTTTGCTGTTGTACTGCTCGGGTTCGCGGCATCGCCGGCGTTTGCGCGGGTGAGCATCACGAACCATCCGTCACGCGTCTCGCGGAGCTCCACTGCCAAGTTCTCTTGGACGACTCCACGACACGCCACGAGCCGGTGTTCGCTGAACGGCCACGCGTTCACTGTGTGTGGCCACGCGCGTCAGTACTCGCATCTCAAGCTGGGCCTGCAGTCGTTTCGGCTTAAGGTAACGAAGAACGGCAACACCGTCCGCCGCGCCTATGGCTGGCGGGTCGTGCGCCCGCTGCGGGTCGCCTCGGTGTCGGCATCGTGCACCGGCGACGTGCTCTCCGGCACCGTGAACGCGCTCGGCTACAAGGGTGACGGGTTCGACGTACGACTGCTGCAGCAGCAGTCGGAGGCCTGGTCGCCATCGGGGATGAAGCAGCACTTCGTCCTGTCGCAGAGCTCGAGCCGGAGCTACGACTTCAGCTTCAACGTGGCGGCGCTCGGTGGTGACGCCTTCCAGGCCACCGCGCGTGGGACGTCCTCGCCGGTCGTCGACGCGGCGTCGTGCGCCCCGTCGGCGCAGGTGCCCGAGGCATCGCGGCCGATCCTGCTGCCGCTGAGCGTGGTCGGCACGTTCGGCCTGCTCGGCCTGGTCGCCTACCGCCGCCGGCGAAACCCGACCACCACCGCCTAGAACCACCCCCGTCCATCCATCCGGCGCCCGGATCCGACGATCCGGGCGCCGGGTACCTGGAGGCCCTCGTTGTCCCTGCCCTCGCCCTCGCTCACAGTCGGCCGCGCCATCACCAGTGTGCCGTTTCGCCTGATGCTGGTGGTCGCCGCCACCGTCATCGCATTCCGGTTCTCGCTCTCGACGATGCTGGACGGCTTCACCTACCAGTCGACCCAGGGCGACCTGGCGCTGGTACCGCCGATCGCCGCCGCCCTGCTGGTGCTGGCAGCGTTTCGCCATCGCCACGTCGGCGCCGTCAAGCTGGGAAAGATCGACCTCGCCCTGGCCGGGTTCTTCATCATGATCGCGGCGCTGGCGCTGATCGTGGCGCCGGTCACCACGTCCAGCTACTACTGGACGCTTCGGCCCGACATGCTGACGCTGCCGCTGGTGGCCGCCGCCGGCGTCGCGCTGTTCTTCGGTGCCCGCGCCCTGTTCGCGTTCATCTTTCCGCTCTGCTTCCTGCTGCTGGCCTGGCCGCTGCCCTACTCGGTGCTCTTGGAAAACGCGCTCAGCCGGCTGACGGCGGCCACGGTGGCGTCGGTCGAGGCCGTCAACGGCGTCGTCGGCATCGCCCACAGCCAGGGCGACGGCCTGTTTCTAATCCAGCGCCAGGGGCATTCGTTCAGCGTCTCGGTCGCCTCCGCCTGCTCGGGCGTCGAGAGCCTGATCGGCTTCCTGATCATCGGCGTGGCCGCGCTCTACCTGGTCACGGGGTCGATCGTCCGCCGCGGATTGTGGCTGTTCTGCGGGCTGGTCGCCGTGTGGATCGCAAACGTGCTTCGCATCCTCACGATCCTGCTGGTCGCGCGCAGCTTCGGCCAGCACGCGGCGTTTGACTGGCTGCACCCGGCGCTGGGGCTGATCGTGATCAACCTGGTCGCGATCGCGCTCTGGTGCCTGCGCGGACGCTTCGGCCTCGGTCACCGCTCGCCCTTCGCGCCGGCCGTGTCGGACACGCCGCTCGGCCGCAGCGTGCCGGTGGCGGAGCGCGCCACCCCGCTTGCGATCGGCCGCCGCGCGCTTTTGTTCGGGCTGATCGCGGCCGGGCTGGGCGTCGCCGACGGACAGCTGTCGGGCATCGCCGCCGCCTTCGCCAACGACGGCCTCCCCGCCGTCGCGTCGTTCGACAGCCATCCCAGCGCCGGCGCAGACTGGAAGGTCGGCGACGTGCGCACCATCACCTGGGCCACGACCTACTTCGGCGGTGCCTCCACCTGGCGGCGCTTCCACCTGACGCCGGCGCGGCCGACCAGCCACCCGTTCACGGTCTGGGTCGACGCCATCGACACGCCCGACCTGGCCGCGCTCGCGGCCCACCCGGTGCTGCGCTGCTACAACTTCCACGGCGAGGACGTGCTGGCCAGCACCTCGGTGGTGCTCGACCACGGCGTGGTCGGCCACGACTACGTCTACCGGGCCACCGGCGGCGGTATCTGGCACGCGCTCACCTGGGAGTGGCCGGTCAGCTCCGCCGCCGGGCACGTCTCCCACGAGCGGATCGTGATCCTGGCCAGCTCCAACCTGACCGTGCCGGTGGGGGCGCGCAGCCCGCAGGGCGACAGCCTCTGGGCCGACTCGATCCTGAACCTGCTGGGAGGCACCGGCTCCAACCACGATCCCAACCCGGCGCTGACCAAGTCGGTGGTCGGCGCGGCCGAGTCGATCATCGACGCACGACTGAAAGGCGCGGCATGACCCAGGTCTCCCTCAGCTTCCTCTACGGCGTGCTTCGCTCCACGCTGGCCGTCTACATCGCGCTGGTGGCGCTGCACTTCGTGCTCGAGGTGTTCTTCGCCCACCGCGCCTACCGCCGCTCCAAGCAGGGCTTCCCCGACCCCGGGGCGCTGCCGTCGGTGGACGTGGTCGTGCCCTGCTACAACGAGGACGCCGAGCACCTGACCGCCTGTTTCGACGCGCTGCTTGACCAGGACTACCAGGGCGAGCTGCACGTCCTCGTGGTCGACGACGGCTCCCCCAACCGCGAGCAGGTGCGCCACGTCTACGACCAGTACGGCGCGCTGGACGGCTGGCACGTGCTGCTGCCGGCGGCCAACCGCGGCAAGCGCCACGCCCAGGACGCCGCGCTCGCCCACTGCCGCTCAGACATCGTCGTCACGATCGACTCCGACACCGAGATCGCAGCCGACGGCGTCACCCAGATCGTGCGCCCCTTCGTCGACCAAAGGATCGGAGCGGTCACCGGCGACGTCGCGGTCACCAACCGCTCCGCCAACATCCTCACCCGCCTGATCGGCATGCGCTACTGGGTGGCCTTCAACCAGGAGCGGGCCGCGCAGTCCTACTTCCGGTCGGTGCTGTGCTGCTCGGGTCCGTTCAGCGCGTACCGCCGATCCGACCTGATGGCGATCTGGCCGGCCTACATCTCCCAGACCTTCAAGGGCACGCCCTGCACCTACGGCGACGATCGCCACCTCACCAACCTGATCCTCGCGAAGGGGTCGCAGACGCTGTTCCTGCCCCAGGCGCGGGCCCGCACCAACGCCCCCGAGACGATCCGCGGCTACCTCAAGCAGCAGCTGCGCTGGAACAAGAGCTTCTACCGCGAGGTGCTGTGGACGCTGCCGTTCCTGTCGCGGCTGGGTGCCTACATCGCCTTCGAGATGTCGGTGCAGGTGCTGCTGCCGCTGCTTCTGACCGTGCTGATCCTCAGCTCCACGCTGGTCGCGATCCTGCTGCACCCGGCCGTCGGCCTGCGCTACGTCGCGGTCACCGCCATGATGGGCCTGCTTCGCTGCAGCTACGCCATCTACCGCACCCGCGACCCCCGCTTCGTGATGTTCCTGCTGTACGGCTTCATCCACGTGTTCCTGCTGATCCCGGTGCGGATCCGCGCGCTGCTCACGCTCACCGACAACCGCTGGGGGACGCGCACCGCGGTCGCCTCGAGTCCGGCGCACGACGAGCTGGCCGATCGGCTCGCCGACGCCGTCTAGCGCCGGATTCAGGTAGCAAGCAACAAGCGCCACGACCGCCTATGATCTCCCGGTGGCCGTGCGCGCCGCACCGCTGATCGAGCGCGAGCGCGAATCAGAGGCGCTCGACCGTCTGCTTGCAAACGCACGGGCCGGAAGCGGCGGCGCGCTAGTGATCGAAGGGCCGCCCGGCATCGGCAAGTCACGGCTCTTGATCGAGGCTCGGGAGGCGGCCGACGACTTCTGCGTGCTGGTGGCGCGCGGATCGGACCTCGAGCAGGCATTCCCGTTCGGGATCGTGCGACAGCTGCTGGAGCCGCTGCTCGCCGCCGCCGACGACGAACAGCGCGAAGCCTTGTTGGCGGGGGCGGGAGCGCTGGCCGGCCCGGTGCTGTCGCAGATCCAGACCAACGCCGCGTTCGAGCCGCCGCTGACGGCGCTGCACGGCCTCTACTGGTTCACGGCCAACGCCGCCGCGCACGGGCCGCCGCTCCTGCTGTTGATCGACGACGCGCACTGGTGCGACAGCCCGTCCCTGCGCTGGTTGCCGTACGTCGCTCGCCGCGCCGACGGCCTCAGGCTGGCGATGGTGGTGACCTCGCGCTCGAACGAGCCCGGCGGTGTCCAGGAGGCGATCGACGAGTTGTGCACGCTGGCCGGCGCGTCCGCCGTGCGGCCGGCTCCGCTTTCCGAGGCGGCGGTCGGGCGTATGGTCGAGCAGACGCTGCACGGCGCCGATGCCGAGTTCCTGGCCGCGTGCTATGACGCCACCGGTGGCAACGGGTTCCTGGTCAACGAGCTGGTCGGCGAGCTGGTGCGCCGCGAGATCGAGCCGACCGCCGCCAACGCCGCGCTCGCCGATGGGCTGCGATCGGTCGGCGTCGATCGCTCGGTGCGTGCCCGCCTGCGCAGCCTGCCCGAGGAGTGCACCTGGCTGGCTCGCGCCGTCGCGGTGCTCGGCGGAAGGGCGGAGCCGGGCATGGCCGCCCGGCTGGCCGAACTGGACGACGAGGTGGCGGAGCGAGCCGCCGACGACCTCGCCGCCGCGGCGATCCTGCAGTCGGGGCTGCCGCTCGTGTTCGAACATCCGCTGGTACGGGCGGCGGTGTACGGGGAGCTGGGTCCGGGCGAGCGCATGCAGTGGCACGGCCGCGCGGCTTCGGTGCAGCTGGCGGCGGGCGCCGAGCCCGATCGGGTGGCGGTGCACCTGCTCGCGTCGGGTCCGCGCGGTGAGCCCCAGACGGTGGACGTGCTGCGGCTGGCGGCCCGCACCGCCCGCCAGCGTGGCGCGGCGGATGTGGCCGCGACGTACCTGCGGCGCGCGCTGGCAGAGCCGCCGGACGCAACCCTGACGCCCGAGCTGACGCTCGAGCTCGGCTCGAGCGCGCTCGCCGCCGGCGACATCGATACCGCGGTCGAGCACCTGTCCGGCGCCGGCAGGATGCCGGTGAGCGTCACGGTACGAGCGGCCGCGGCCGCCGAGCTGGGCACGGCGCTCACCCTCACCGATCGACCGGCCGAGGCCGTGCGGGCGCTGACCGAGGCAATCCAGGCGCTGCCCGCGTCCGAGCGTGAGCTGGGGCTGTTCCTGCAGGGCACCCGCTGTTTCACCGCGGCCAGCAGCCTCGAGGCATGGCGCAGCCTGCCCACCCTGCCGACGCCGTTCGACCCGACCGATGGCCCGCTCACCTCGCCGCGGGCCCGCATCGGCCTGGCTCACGCCGCGCTCGACGCCGCGATGACCGGCACGCAGCAGCAGGTGCGCCTGATCGCGCTGCGGATCCTCGGCGACGGCGGCCTGATCGACGACCCCGGGCCCGACGCGGCGTCCTTCTGGATGGTGCCGACGGTGCTGATGCTGGGCGAGATGCTCGAGGAGGCCACCGCCATCTTCACCGACGTGATCGCCTGGTCGCGCCGGCGCGGAGCCGCGCCGGCATATTCGGTGGCGAGCCACATGCGTGCCATGACCTGGTGGCTTCGCGGTGCGCTGGCCGAGGCAGAGGCGGATGCCGCGAATGCGCTGCCCGAGATCACCCTCCGCGGCATCCCCTACGGTGCGCTGGCGCTGGTCGACGCCCAGATCGCGCGCGGCCAGCTCGACGAGGCCGGCGCGACGTGGCGCAGCGCCGGTCTCGACGCCGATCGCGGTATCACCATCGGCGCGATCAGCCACCACGAGACCAAGGGTCGGCTCGATGCGGCATACGGACGCGTGGCACAGGCGCTGGAGGAGTACGCCATGTGCGGCCGCCTGGAACGCGAGTGGGGCATCCTCACGCCCGCCGTCTCGGACTGGCGCTCGGACGCGGTACCCCTGCTGCTGGCGGCTGGCCGCCGGGACGAGGCCGGGACGCTGATCGACGAACAGCTCCGTCGCTGTCGGGCCTTCGGCGCGCCGCGGCCGCTCGGCGCTGCGCTCCGCGCAGCCAGCCTGCTGCACGAGCGTGACGAATCGATCCCGCTGCTCCAGGAGGCGGTTGCGGTGCTGGAGACGTCGCCTGGCCGGCTGGAGCTGGCGTACGCGATGCTCGCTCTGGGAAGCGCGCAGCGCCGGGCCGGTCGCCGTGCGGACGCCCGCCCGATGCTCGCCGAGGCGCTCGAAGTGGCGCTTGCCTGCCAGGCCGATTCGGTCGCGCGGCGCGCGCACGAGGAGCTGATCGCGGCCGGCGCACGGCCGCGGCGCGATCCCATCGAGAGCCGCAGCAAGCTCACCGCCAGCGAATCACGCGTGGCCCGGATGGCCGCCGAGGGCATGACGAACCGCGAGGTCGCCCAGGCGCTGTTCGTCACCGAGAAGACGATCGAGAACCACCTGCGAAGCGTGTTTCGAAAGCTCGACATCGGATCGCGCACCCAGATCGCCCAGGCGCTCGCCGTCGCAGGCCCCTAGACAGGTTGGGGGGTACTTCGGGGGGTCGACCCCAATGCGGGCGGGCGTCGGCCTGGCGAGGATGCATCGGCACACCATGAAGCCGACCCACCACGCTCTCAGCTCATCAAGGGAGATATCCGGGATGACCACCCCGATTCGACACAACGCTTGCACTCACCCACAAATCGGACCACGCCGAGCGCCGTGCCGCACCACGGCCGGCGCGGCGATCGAGCATCACATCGAGCAACAGCCCCGGCGAGCACCGCTCGCGGTCGTACCGTCCTCGCGCAGCGACGAGGATCTGCTCGAACTCGTGGCCCTGCGGCGCGACGAGACGGCCTTCGACGAGCTCTACGGACGCTACAGCAGGGCCGTGTACACGCTCGTCGTCAGTCTGATCGCGGACCGTGCCGGCAGCGAGGACGTCGTCCAGCAGGCGTTCATCAACGTCTGGCGGGCGGCCTCGGGATACCGTCGCGAGCGGGGGCCGGCCAAGAGCTGGCTGTACACGATCGCCCGCAACGCCGCCTTCGACACGTTGCGGTTGCGCGCGGCCGCCGGCCAGTGGCAGGTACCCGACCTGCCGGATGAAGGCCCCGGCCCCGACCAGCGGGCCTCGGCCGCCGAGGAGGCCTTCCACGTTCATGCAGCGGTCGACCGACTGCCCGATCACGAGCGCGAGGTGATCGAGTTGGCCTACTTCCACGGCCTCTCACAGAGCGAAGTGGCCGCACGGCTGGGGGCGCCGCTCGGCACGATCAAGACCCGCACGCGCCGCGCGCTCGCCCGCCTGGCCGACCGTCTCGCAGCGGAGCGGGTGTTGGGATGAGCCCGGTACACGTACTACGACGCGCTTGAGCGGTCTCAAAATCGGTACTTGCAGTGCGCCGAACACCATGATATGTTTGGCGTTCGTGTAGTCAGCGCCCACACAGCCGAAGGGAGGCGACATCTTGATGAATATGGTTGCTCCGATGCTCGCTGGTTCGGCGTGGTTCCGGTCTCGCGCCGGGGCGGCGCAGACTCACACCTCGTGCACGATCGCGTAGCCACTCCGGCTCCGATCACATAGCACACGCATCGTTGCCGGTAGGTCGGCGGCGTTGTTGCATATTCGTATTACCAAATCCCAGAGGGGGAGGCCGCTGCATGTCTCTCATCACAAACCCGACGTTACGTTTCGGAGAGGAGGTGACACACATGAGCTTTAACATCGATAGCAACCTGCGGCTCGAGTTCGGCCGACAACGACAGGCCGAACTGCTGCAACGGGCGCAGCGGGACAAGCTGGAGCACGCGCTCTCGGCCGAGATCGCAAACGACGCCGGCCTGCGAGCACACCAGTCGCGATCGTTCCTGCACCTGCGTCGCAACCGCCAGGCACTTCCAAGGGAGGCTCGATGACCACTGAGCGCGCACCCCCGACGGTGTCGCACTGGCGGAGGCACAACACGCCGTCGCGGAAGGCCACCTGCCCTCCGCGACGGCGTCATGTCATTCGGGCCGCGTCAGGCAAGCGCCGCGCAAATGTCCCGCTGGTGAGGAACTCGGCTGACGGATGTCGCGAACCCGTCCGGACCGAGCTCGATCACGACGTGCCCTGTGTACACGACCAGCCCCGGGCCGTCCACATCCTCCGGGAAGTTCGACCACAGGATCGAGCCGTGGTTGATGAAGGTGAGCGAACCGTCGTCGTGAAAGACGACGCGCAGCGGGCCGCCGGACTTGATCGCAAGCGACGTACCAGTGGCAAGATTCGTCGCCGTTTGGATGAAGTGGCCCGTGACGATCCACTGGCCGTTACGCAGGATGTGAAGAAGATCCCGGTTGACTCCCGGGTCGATGCGCACCGGGAACGGGCACACCTCCCCGGCCGGGTAGCTCACCGTCCCGTTCAGCGGGGCCGGTATCGGCGGTGTGGCCGATGCGGCCGGGGCCAGGCACAGCAGACCGAGTACGGCTGCAGCGCATGCGAACATGGCGTGGCGCGAGCGGAGCATGGTTGTCCTCCCTTCGAGGCGGAGTTAGTCCGCGACGAATTCCCCAGGTTGCGTCACGTGTATCACATGCCTCTAGAGCGGTCAACCGCACGCCTGGGCGGTAGGCTGACGCCGATGAACGATCAGGCCTGGGAGCTCGCACATGTGATAGCGCGAAACGAGACGCGCGCCACCACGATCGTGGCCGCCCTGGCCGAATCGCAGCCGGTGAGCCTGTCGTCGCTGCCGCTGGCCGCGTACACGGCGGAGATCCGCCGCGACTGGCGCGACTCCGGCAAGGACACCGACCCGGCGGAACTGACGGACGACCTCGCGGTGATCTTCGACCGCCTCGGCACGGCCGTGCGGACCGCCCTCGCGCGTGGCGACTGGGACTGGGGAGACCACCCGCCGAGCTCGTTTGCGCTGTGGCTCGAGCGCACGCTGGGCGATCTCCAAACCACGGGCTGAGGCTTCTGGCCTCCCGTCCCTATGGGGTGACACGGGCGCCTAGCCCGAGGAGAGTTTCGGGTGGGCTAGGCGCCCGGTCCCACGAGCCCGACGCCGCGTAGGAGCCAGGTCGGGCATCCGGAACAGGGCGGATGAGGCGTCCGCCTTGAGGACATTTCACACCTGGGTTGTGGGGCTCTCCTGGTCATACCGCTACTGCGACGGCCGCAGCGTGATCAGCTGGCCCACGTTTGCCCCAGACCTGCTGAGCGTGGCGGTACGGTTTCCGGTCGCGCCGGCTGCGCCCAGCTGCTGGTCGGACAGCTCGGAGACGACGCGGGTGTTGCCGAGTCCGGCCAGCTGCTCGACCTGCTCGAGCATCCCGGTCGGCGGCGTCACCGATGCGTTCGCCGTTTCGCCGAACACGCCGATCAGCAGCTCGCCCGCCGCCGCGGTCGTTACCGAGGGCGCCACGTCGGAGCTCGAGTTGGATGAGCTACCGCCGCTGGACACGTCGACCGGGGTGGTGGTGTTGACGCCCACGTAGGCCGCCATGACGCCGCTCGCCATGCGCAGGGACGAGAACCGCCACTGGTAGGACGAGGGTTCCGAGGTGCCCGCCACGTGCACGTACGTGGCCTGCGTCAGCGAGCTGCCGCTGGTGGTGGAGCGCACCAGCGTCCAGCCGCTGGGTGCAGTCACGGTGGTTGTCCCGGCGATGTCGATCGCCGCGACCAGCACATCGCCGCTGGCCGTGCCGCTCGGCTTCGTCAGCGTGATCGAGGTGCCGAGCAACACCCCTGTGCCCGTGTCGCTGCGCCAGGCGATCCCGCGCTTGACCGACAGCTGCGCCGGTGTCGAGGCGTTCCCCAGCTGGTCGATTGCCTGCACCTGGTAGAACGAGGTCGTGACCGCCGGAGCCGTCGTGTCCTGATAGCGAGGCGTCGTCAGCAGCGCCGGGTTGAGCTTGGTGAACGGGCCGCTCGCAGAGCTGCTGCGGTAGATGTTGTAGCCCGCCAGGTCGGTCTCCCGGTTGGCCGACCAGGTCAGGGTCACGGCCTGCGACGTGAGGCTGGCGGTGAGGCCGGTCGGCTGGGCCGGCGGGGTGATGTCGATTCGCCAGCTGTAGCTGGTGGCCGCGCTGGCGTTGCCGGCGGCGTCGCGCGCCCGCACCGCGAAGGTGTGCTGGCCGGTGGCAAGGCCACTGTAGGCGGCCGGGCTGGTGCAGGACGCGAATGCGGCCCCGTCCAGCTGGCACTCGAAGGCGGCGCCCGCCTCGGTATCGCTGAAGCCGAAGCTGGCGCTGCCGCTGGCGACGGTCGCAGCCGGCTTGCTGGTGATCGTCGGTGCCGGGGGTGCCACCGTGTCGATCGTCCAGCTGTACTGCGTGGGATTGCTGGTGCGGTTCGAGGCGTCGACCGCCTCGACCGCGAACGTGTGGGAGCCGTCGGCCAGCGCGGCGGTCGTGGACGGGCTGGTGCAGGCGCTGTAGGCGGCGCCGTCCAGGCTGCACTGGAAGCTGGCCGTGGCCACGGTGTCGGAGAAGGCGAACACCGCCTGCTTCACGTTGCTGGGGCTCGAGGGCTTGGCGTCGATCGACGGCGCCGGCGGCCGCGGAGCCTGCAACGACCAGGTGTAGCTGGTCGCCGCGCTCGGGTTGCCGGCGCCGTCGCGTGCCCGCACCGCAAAGGTGTGCGACCCGTCAGCCAGTCCGGAGTAGGTGGCCGGGCTGGTGCAGGTCGAGAAGCTGCCGGCGTCCAGCTGGCACTCGAACGTGACGCCCGCCTCGTCGTCGCCGAAGCTGAAGCTGGCGCTGGTGCTGGTGTCGTTGGCGGGCGGTGTGCTGGTCAGAGACGGCGCCGGAGGCGGCGTCGTGTCGACCGTCCAGGCGTAGGTGGTCGGGGCGCTCGCCGTCCCGAGCGAGTTGACGGATCGCACCCCGAAGGTGTGCGATCCGTCTGCCAGGGGGCCGGTCGTAAACGGGCTGGTGCAGCTGGAGAAGCTGCCGCCATCGATGTTGCACTGGAAGCTGACGTTGTTGTCGCTGTCGGAGAAGCCCAGCGAGGGCTGCGCGTTGTTGCTCGGATCGGACGGCTTGGTGTCGATGGTGGGCGCGGTCGGCGGCGCCGTGTTCACCGTCCACGTGTAGCTGGTGGGAGCGCTGGCGTTGCCAACCGAGTCGATCGAGCGCACGGCGAACGTGTGCGAACCGTCGCCCAGCACCGGCGTCTGGTAGGGGCTGGTGCAGCCGGTGAAGGCCGAGCCGTCGATGCTGCACTGGAACGAGGCAGAAGCGTCGGGATCATTGAACTTGAAGGTGGGCTGGGTGTTGCCGCTGGGGTTGGTCGGTACGTCGCCACCGAGCCCCGGAATCGGAAGCGGAGTCGCCGTCGCGCCCAGACCGGGGGCGACGCCGAGGCCGAAGTACTGGTAGAGGCCGGCCTCGAGGCTGTAGTGGTCATACAGGGTGTTGTCGGTCGAGCCCGGCGTGACGCCGGCGCCGACGAGCAGCGTGGCGATGTGCTCGCCCTGGTCGAGCCCGCCCTCGTCGAAGGTGATCAGCACGGTCACGTTCGGCTGGGCAAGCAGCTGCGGGACGACGTGCTTCAGC
>Ga0164298_10000196_pt1 | contig 18873 bp, 11 predicted proteins | sample Whisoiple_216_MG_FD_109713 | JGI IMG/M metagenome (GOLD analysis project Ga0164298, IMG submission 109713) | Unamended control soil microbial communities from upstate New York, USA - Whitman soil sample_216_MG | ecosystem: Environmental > Terrestrial > Soil > Agricultural land ...
AGGAATTGGCCATTAGGACTAAATTCGGCACCCTTGACCGAATCACCATGCTGGAGGGTGGCTAGGAGTTCACCCTTGAGGTTCCACACCTTGGCGGTCTTATCCTCTGAGGTGACCAGGAATTGGCCATTAGGACTAAATTCGGCACCGTTGACCGAACCATTATGCTGGAGGGTGGCTAGGAGTTCACCCTTGAGGTTCCACACCTTGGCGGTCCTATCCTCTGAGGCGGTGACAAGGAATTGGCCATTAGGACTAAATTCGGCACCGTAGACCCAACCACCATGCTGGAGGGTGGCTAGGAGTTCACCCTTGAGGTTCCACACCTTGGCGGTCGTATCCTGTGAGGCGGTGACAAGGAATTGGCCATTAGGACTAAATTCGGCACCGTTGACCGAACCATTATGCCCTAAACGATTTTGTTCGTGAGTTTGATAAAATAATTTCCACAACGTTCCTCTGACTCGACTTTGCAGGTTTTGTTCAGGTGACCAGAGTTGCAACAAAGGATGACGTTGTATAATGCTACTGGCTTTCAACGCCTCTGTTAATCCCTCCAAATCCCGAGACCCAGCATTCAAAAACACTTCTGCGGCTTGTTGAAAAGTCCGAATTTCACCGAGGGCTGCATTCCTTTGACCGATCAATGCGGCGAGAGTAAGTCCCACCAACGTTGCTAAGCTTACAACCACAGCAGCATTCAAGCCGTGATATCGCCATTCGCTCTCCCGAAACAGTTGTTTTCCCTCTGGCTTCCACTTCAATAAGGTCGGTCTATATTTTCGTAAATACTCAAACTGACTGCGGGGAATGCGGTTGCTTTTGTTGAGTTTCCAGTTTTCCAAACACCGTTCATATAATTCAGTAGCTCGTTTCAGTTCCAGTTCGTTCAGGGTGTACCATTCGTTAATTTGTTTGGCGAGGTATTCGTGGGTAATAGAGTATTTCTTCTGGGCGCTATCATCTCCCGAAACCGTCTCAATTAAACGACTTCGATCCAGTTTTTCAACAATTTTCTCGACCCGTTCTTGGCTTAAACTTAGGTTTTTTGAAATTTCTGGCACAGATTTAAACTCTCGTGTACCCCTACTATTGGCCATCTGTTTAAGAACGGTTCTTACCAGATCTTGTTCATCGCGGGAAGTAAAATATTCGTTCAAAGTCGTCTCTACATACCCTTGCAAAATGCCTTCTACACCTCCTAGCTCATTGTATAAATCCTGTTGAATTATAATGGGATCTCCTGCTTTCAATTGTTCAGAGAAGCGTTTTCTCACTTCCTTAAACAGTTGATTACACACAATCTGAAGGTGAACAGGTTCAATTTGGTCTTGGGACTGACCCTCACTGCGCTGCAATAAATTCGGCACTAAATACTTTTCTAAAAAATTTGGCTCATACACCACTGTTTCTTTTATTAATTTTAAGGGTTTTTTAATAGCCTCTTCCGCTTCTTGGGGATTGAGAGGTTTCAGATAGTGTTGATAACTTGCGGTATTAATCTCGGGAATATCTTCCCAAAATTCCCCCAGTTGACCGTAGAAATCCCTTCGCAAAGCAATCACAACGTTCATCTCTTGGGAATTCAACTGGTTTAAACAGTCTTTCAATTCTCCAGCAAATTGTTTCCATCTATCTTCCGGTAAATTAAGAAAGAACCGTTCAAACTGATCGAGGAAAATAACAATAGAACGTCCCGTTTGTCGAATTGTGGCTCGGATGCAATCGAGCAGCGTTTCACAGTTTTTCAGGTCAATCTTAACGTTTTCTAGCTTGGCTAAAGCTGCCTTAATGGTTTCAGTAGGATACCTATAGTCTCGAAATACCATCGTAAAATAGCCTTGTTTCACCAAGCGGGGGATGATTCCGGCGTTAATTAAAGAGGTTTTTCCACTTCCAGATTTTCCATTAATTAAAACTAATTTATGGCTATTAATTTTGGTAACTAGCAGTTCGGAAGTGTGCTTCCGCCCAAAGAAAATATTGGCATCGCTAGTTTCATAATAGTTGAGAAATTTGTATGGCTCAGTAACTTTAAATGTGCTTCGATATTGTTCCAAATTAATCTGACCATCAACTGAGTTAGGAGCTGCTGCAAAGATGTGAAGAGCAGAATTTTTGCCGTCGTTAATATTATCTTGTAATCCATATAAAGACGAATTAATTCGATAGCTAAATAAAGCCGGAACGGTGATGTCATATCGGTCAGCTAAAGGGATAGAGGCTTTTTGCAACACCACATCTACTTCCCCCGATTTTTGTAATCGAGGATAAAAGTTTTGGCTCAATTCCAAAGCTGTTGTAATGCTGACTTTATCGGTCATAGCAATGACAATTGGAGTAGCTAAATCTTTAATCAGACTTTGAGCTAATCCCCCGAAAAAGCTAGCACTCGAACAACAACAGAGAAAAATTAAATGAGGTAAATTATCACACCGACGTAACTGTTCAATTAAATCTTTTCCCTTTATGGGTCTAACTCGATCTTCTTCATCGTCGCTCCAGTAAACAATTGTTTCTCCGTTCAAGATTTTACCATGAGAAACAATATGTAAAATAGTGTAAGGAGGATTGGCAGTGCTGAGTTTTTCGCAAAGTTGTTTGAGTGTTGGTAAACCAATTATATTATTAGTATTATTGTTAGTGGTATTAGTGAGGATGTCGCAGCTAATTTCTCCGAAAGCTTTCCGAATTCCCTCAACTGTTGCTTCTACATTTATCGGTGCTAACTTATAATCTTTTTCTAATTCTAAACCTGCTGGATTGGCAATTAGAATTAACGAGCGTAAATTTTCTTTTTGAATTAGAGAGTATTTCCTAAAGTTATCTGTGGTGACGTAGTGAGTAAAAGGTAAACGTTGATTGAGAGCCAAATATTCCCAGGAGTCTTCTATTGGAGCGCAGATCCTTTCCCAGTGTAAAGCTGTTAATTCTTGAAACTCGGCAGACTCATTAACTTCGATAGACAGTGCTACTTTCATTAATTGTTTGCTATCGTGAAAAGCACTGATAAAAAATTCGTACAATTCGTTTTGAAACAGAGCTTTGCCTAAATAAATTCCGTAATCTTTAACAGACAAATTCTCTAACTTGGTAAAGTCCTCTCGTCGGAACTGAAAAATTCCCTCTCTCGTTAGCAAAGCTTGAGTTTCATTCTGGTGCAACTCTAAACGAACTTTCCAGGATGTTTTGCTCTGTTTATCTTGTATCCGTATCCTAAAAACAGATGACCGCATAAGATTAATATGAGAGGTAAAATGAAAATTAGTTAATATCGATTGTAACCTTAATTCTATAAAAATGGGACTGTACAAACCTGCAATTGATGAAAGTATAAACTTCGTTAATAGCAATAAGGAAAGTAGGTTGAGAAGTTATGCTTACGGGGTAATAACCCCGCCAAAGCAAATAGTACGTCACTCTAGCTTTGCTCTACTTTGAAAAAGCAATTTTATTGGCTATGCTTTATTTTCAAGAAGAAGTAAACTTTTATTTTTTTGGTGATTCTCCTTGTGAGTTTTTCTTTTGCTTTGTATTTGTTGAGGGAGTTCCTAAAGAGATGGAGACGGGTACTTCTTCTTTGTTTTTGGGTACGGAGAAATCTGTATCCCCATCTTCATTTTCCATAACTTCTGCATCATTTCCGAGAATACTATCCGACTCTTTAGGTGAAGTCTTCATATTAGAAGAAATCGATTCGATTGGCAGATTTGAATTAAATTGGGGTGATTCTAAACTATCATTCATGGTAAAATACCTTAATTCTAATGGGGACAAAGAGTTCTATCGTTGGTGTTAAGATAGGAAGAGGTTTTGAGATAATCATGGAGGCGAGCGCAACCTCGTTTCAATAAATCTTCTAAGTCGAAGTTCCATAATGTTACCGTTCCCTCAATATTACCCGATGCCATCATTTTTCCATCTGGGCTGAAACTAACACTTAAAATCTCCTGATTTCCTTGGAATGTCTGGATGGGTCTACCGTCAAGGCTCCATAATGTAATTGCTTTATCAGCGCTCGCTGAGGCAATAACTTTGTTATCGGGGCTAAAACTTACATCCATAACCCAATTATTATGGCTGCTAAAAGTAGGAATTTCTTCTCCCTTTTGTGTCAAAATTTTGACGGTTCCCTCCTTACTACCAAGAACTATTATTTTACCATTGGGACTGAGATTTGCAGAAATTATCTCTTTCCCCTTTCCTGTGAAAGTTGTAATTAGCTGACCATCTAACCTCCAAAATTTTATAACACCATTGGTACTAACAGATAAAAGACGATTCCCATCAGCAATAAAACCAACATAGCACAGCACCTCCTCAGCATTAATTGTTTTCAGTAGTTTGCCTTCTAAACTCCAAAGTTTAATTGTTCCATCTTCACTGGCAGACGCAATCGTTTTACTATTAAAACTAAAATTAACACTGGTGACAAGACCCTGATGCCCTTTGAGCGTTTCAAGTAGTTTTCCCTGTTGGTTCCAAAGCTTAACGGTAGCGTCTTTACTTGCAGAAGCAATAAACTGATTGTCAGGACTAAAACTAACACTTTTAACCAAATCTTGATGTCCTTCAAGGGTATGCAGTAACTTTCCTTGTCTGTTCCAAATTTTTACTGTTTTATCATTACTCACAGAAGCAATCATTTGACCATTTTGGCTAAATTTAATACTTCTAACCGGGCTGTTATGCGCTCGAATTATAGGCAGTTCCTGTGCCACATTCCAAATTCTAACTGTCCGATCATCGCTACTGGAAACTATTGTTTTGCCATCAGGACTAAAACGAACTCCAGCAACAGCATCTCTATGTCCTCGAAGGGTTTGGAGCAAAGTTCCATCCCGACTCCAAAGCGTTATGGTTTTGTCTTCATTGGCAGCAGCAATAGTTTGACCATTGGGGCTGAAAACGACTTCCATAACTGATGTTAGACTTGAAATATTTTTCAGCATTTTTCCTGTTAATACTTCCCAAATTTTTATACTGTTGTCATAGCTACTTGAAACCAAAAATTTACCATCAAGGCTAAAATTGACATCAATTACCCGATCTTGATGTCCTGAAAAATTTCGTAATATCTTGCCCTTTAAATTCCAAAGCTTAATCGTTTTATCTGCACTAGCAGAAGCTATCGTCTTCCCAACTCGACTAAAACGAACACTATAAACTTGATCCTTATGTCCTGAGAAAGTTTGCAGCACTTTGCCCTTTAAATTCCAAAGCTTGAGCGTTTTATCTGCACTAGCAGAAGCTATTGTTTTTCCATCAGGGCTAAAATCAACATCAAGAACCTCACCCTTATGTCCTGATAAAACTTGGAGTTTCTTTCCCTCTAAGTTCCATAACTTGACCGTTTTGTCTGAACTGGCAGCAGCAATTATCTTACCGTCTGGACTAAAATTAGCAGTGTTTGGTTGAGAATCGTCAATTGTCTTAACCAAAGTGCCATCACGCTTCCAGATTTTTATCGTCTGATCTCGGCTGGTGGTTACTAAATATTCACCATCTTTACTAAAACGAACGGTGTTAACGCGCTTTCGATGACCTTGTAAACGATTATTTTCTTGGGTTTCGTAAACCGTTTTCCACAAAGAAGTAACGGTTCTAACTTTAACATAATTGGAAATAAAATAAGATTTTTGTTTTAACAATTTACCCGCCTTAACTGCTTCTATTAAAGCGTCTAATTGTTGATTGGAAGTTAAAAGTGTATCGGAAGATGCAGTTATAGCAGTAATTGTTTGAGTATTAGCTTCGATATTCTGTTTAATTATTAATCCGGTTAATGATGCCATTAAGACAATAGAAATCCCAGCAATTAAATTCCTGGCTTGAGCAGATTTACGAGCCTTTTTTTCCTGGTTTAATTTTTCTGAAAGCAATTCTAGCTCTCGCTGTCTAGCTTTTTCCTCTCGCTCTCTTGTTTCTTGAAGTGTTCGGGCACTAACTTCTACTAATTCTGGTAAAATTGTGTGATAGCCTAATTCTGTAGCATCACTACTATTTAACCAGCGCTCAGCTTCCGCCAACTCAACCTCATCTAGTAATCCACCACTACCTTTTCCTAACCGTAACCATTCATTAACCTTAGCCTCCAGTCGTCGGCGAATTTGTTCAGATTCTTGGCGATCGCCAATCCACTTTTGCAGCATAGGCCAACCGCTAATCAAGGCTTCGTGAGCAATGTCAACTTTTCTGTTGCTGTTTTCCTCTCCGCTCAGTGTTAACAAACGACAATTAGCCAAATGGCGCAATGTTTCATCAAACACTTGTGAGCGATCCCCCGCAGATTGCAAGGCATCTACTAACTGCTGACGGCGAGTATCAGCGCGTCCTTCACCAAACTGCACCAAACGCAGGAAAATCCGGCGAGCAATTGCCTGTTGTTCTTCGCTCAAGTCTGCTATTGCTGCATCAGCGCGTCGAGCGATCGCTACTTGCAAACCTGTGCGTTTATTACTGCCAAACCCGCCATAAACCTTACGAGATAAAACTAAAGCTTCATAAGCAATAAGTGGCAAAAACCTTCGCTCTAAACGCTCCCATAACAGTACCAAAGTCTCTTGAATCAGCGGCAAAACTCCCGGTTCTCCCGCTGCATCCACTACTAATCGCTCTAATAAAGCTGGTTCTACAAACACCCCAACATCTTCAGCAGGCTTCATAATTGCCTGACGCAATCCCGCTTCATCTAAGGGAACTACTTCCAGCCGATGGGACTGAATTTTACGCCATAAAGGTGACCCCATTAGTTCAGGATAAAAGTCAGCTCGTACCGTTAAAATTATATAACAATTAGGATATTCAATCAGGCGCAGCAAAGCTTGTTGAAAGGGTAAAGCTTCCTTAATGCCAACCGTAAAAACTTCTTCAAATTGATCTATTACTAATAGCAATTTTTGAGATAAAAGCGAATTGCAAAGCACCTCTGTCACGGCTAGCGCCTCACTATTAGCCTGACTCCCTAAAACGTTCTTTAAAGTAACTAACGGTGTCTCACCGGGGCGCATGGTATGGATTAGCCATTCCCCAGAGCCAAAAAGCCCAGTATGCCGCAGCTTGGGAATCACTCCTGCAAATACTAGAGAAGATTTTCCACCTCCCGAAGGCCCGATCGCAGCCAGAAATGGGTGCAGGCGCAGACATTCTAAACATTCCTGCACTTCTCGATCGCGCCCAAAAAACCGCTCGCTCATTTCCTCATTGAAAGGCATCATCCCTGGATAAGGACAGGGTGGTTTAGCTAACGGCCCAGGCCCTGGTCGTTTTAAGTCACCGCATAGCCTTTCAATTGCCTCTTCCCACTCTTCAGGATTGGTTGCACTTAGCTTAACCAAAATCCCCAATCGGGGGGGCAATGGCACTGACTGCAAGAGCAGTGGAATCACTTTCCACGTTCCTGTTTCCAAGCCGTAATGCTGAGCTAGGAGTTCAATAAATTGATTAACACCATCTGTCAAATAAGCAGGGGAAATTACGAGTAAAGTCCGCTGGCTGTGTTGAATGGCCCGCTCAAATTCTTGTATCCGCACTGTACCCAAGGTAAATGCGGCTTCAGAGTGGTAATTAATGCCTGCCTGTTTCAACGCCACCAGTAGATAGCCCTCTACCCAAGGGCGATCGGCATCAGCATAAGAAATAAACAGATGGTATTTTTCTGTTTTCACCCTGCTTTTTCAGTAGGAATACTGAAATTCTACTTTGTTCTCCCAAAAATGCAAGCCTTTTCACCGAATTTTTACTGATTTTTTGTTTCAGGATGGATGATAGAAGCTGGAATTCCGCACCTAGCCAGCATTCCGAACTGCACCTCAATCGTTTCTCCCTAATGGAGGCTGCCGCAATTGGTAAATGAGGCGTTCCATATTGCTCTCAAACTCCTCTTCATCCGTCATGTCGAGCAAGAAGAGGATGCGTAACCCCAATCGTGGCGTACATTCCTCACGCATAATGGGAATTAAACGAGACTTGCTCTCTTCAAATCCCAGGTGTTGGGTCGCCAAATTCTCAAACTCCGCGTAGCCACTCTCTAAATAAGCGGGAGAAAGAACGATTAAGGTATAACGACTACGCTGGATGGCGCGTTCAATGCTAGTAATCACAGGCACGCCTAAAGGGAATCGAGAATCAATACAGACTCGCAATCCTTCTGATTCCAGAGAGGGTAAAAGCGTCTTCCGAACCCAAGTCTTATCGGCTTCCTTAACGCGATAGCTAATAAAAACATCATATTCATAAGCATCAGGAGGTGGTGTTGCTGGTAGTGGTGTGCCTGATTTACCTCCGAGATAAAGAGCGATCGCAAAGTTCTCCTCAACTTCAGCCTTGAGAATGGGATGTTGATTGGGCTGAGTGCTTGTCACTTTAGGCTGTAAGTAACTAAACAAGTCAAGGATGCGGATGACACCCCCAAGACCGATAGCCCCCCCCCGCAATCCCTCTAATAAATAGGAAGTGAAAACACTGTTACTAGCATTAGGCTGTACATAGGATGCTTCTGTGCTGCGAGAGGAAGCTAAAATTACCCGACCCCGGCCTTGTTTGAGTGCCTCATAATAGCTTTCTGGCAAACCTGTTTTCAGAGTGGGGGCATTGGCCTCCTTTGGTTGTCCAATGCCGCCAGAGTGGCAGCAGTCAAAGACTACAACCAGTTTTTGGGCTCGGATAGCGCGTAAAGCTTCTGTAAACTGAGGGCCTGAAATTGCTGTTTGAGCCAGGGATGTTCCTGATGTATAGTCTGTATCCACTGGCAGTAGGTACTCACCCGCGTGAGGGCCAAATTCCCAGTAGCCCCCATGACTGGAAATGTAAATAAAGACAGTAGATTCGGAATTGCTGCGCTGGGCTAGATTAGCTAACCCTTGACGCAAAGCCACCAGTGTTGCTTGAGTGTCTAAAAGCAACTGCATATTATCAGGTTGATAGCCACAGTGTAGAGGACTAATCAACAATTCGTAAACGTCCCGTGCATCTTTCAATACGGTTTCTGGAAGTTGGTTAATCTTCTGGTAGTTAGCGATGCCGATCACTAAAGCATGGGCATTGTCCATTACACGCATAGAATTTGCCTCATAATTGCTGAAAGCTAAGTAATTAAAGAAAAAATGACAAAATTCTTGAACATGACTAAAAAAAACACTCTTCCCTTCAGGCAAACAGGGAATTTAGCAACACCTGAATAAACCAGCAGAGCATTAGCATTAGCGTACCAAACCAGCCAGCAGCCCCGACGCTTCCTGCTGCAAACTCTGCCAATCATCACCGTAGCAATTAAGGACGTTCGAGCTGGTATGGCGACTAAACTTCTGGGCCAGTCGCGTATTGTCGTTGTTTGCATCTAACAGTGTCATAGCAGCGCGGCATATTCTGTGCGGGCTGATTCTTTTAGGAATTCCCGCAGGGCCGTGCAAGTTGAGAAAACTAACTTGTAAATAGCATACTCGCTCAACATCAACACCTCAACTTGAGCTCTTGCGAACGCCTCACAGCAGTCGCTCACAGCAGTCGCTCACAGCAGTCTATGGCCGCAAAAACTCTTTTTTAATGTTGATCTGAAGAAAGCAATACAAACACATATTTATTCTTATCAACCGCAACGCTTGTATCCTTAACCAAACATATCAATTAACCCGAGTGCGATCGCCCTCTCCTAACTTGCCGACTTCTGAACCGCCGCATTAAGAAATACCCCAAATCAATACAGTAACGCAGTATTTGCGGCAAACTCTCTGATATCGGGTCGAGTATACACCAAACATGAAGATAGAAGGCCACGGACAGGCGAAAATCCTCACGCAAGAGGAAATCGAACTTTTGTTCAACGAAGGTTTGCAGAGCGATCGCGATCGCGCCCTCTTTGGAATTTGTCTGTACACCGCCTGCCGCATTGCCGAAGCGTGCAGCTTGAAAGTAATCGATGTTTTCACCCCGGCGAATGCCATCCGCTCCGAAATGATTATCCGTAAAGGCAACACCAAAGGCAAGCTCGGCACCCGCACTATCCCGATCATTCAAGAGTTGAGGCTGCTATTAGAAACCTACGAGCATCCCTCACACCCCTACCTATTCCCCAGCCGCCACCTCAACCACCGCTGGAAACACGCCAACCCGGAAGCCGCCTCTCATCTATTCCAAGAAGCCTGTGATCGAGTTGGCATCATCGGCGCTTCCACCCACAGCCTCAGAAGGTCGGCACTCACTCAGATGAGCAACGCGGGTATCCCATTGCGGATTATTCAAGAAATCAGCGGCCACCGCAACTTAGAACAATTGCAGAAATACTTAGAAGTGCGGCCCGACCAAGTAAGGGGAGCCGTCTCAGCACTCTCTACCCTTGGATACGTCAGGAAACAACCATATCCTGATTTAGCTCCCCCAACCCTAGAAAATCCGTTGCCCCCTCACCAACTGTCACAAGACCTATCAGACTCGGAGCCTGAAGAAATTCCCGATTGGTGAGCGAGCAATTTTAGATTTGAGATTTTAGATGCTCTTGATGCAAGGATTAAAGTCACGCATCAAGAGCATCGAATGCCTAGAGCTTTCTCCCCCAAGGCAGAAGCCCTCACCCCTGGATTTGTTAAAATCGTTGGTCATGTGGAGCGGGTGCATCTACAAAACCTGTTTTTAGGAGAACTTTTGACAATGTGGGGCGTTGCTTAATCAGGGTATGAAAAAAATAAGTTGGAAATCCCCAAGCTTTGTGGGTACTGGTTTTTATGACTTGCATATTTAGCCTTTCATACCGTACAGCAAAGCCGGGATTATGCGAGATCCCTCATGAGCGCGAGCGATGGCTATGGGAAAGCAGCTCACGCCTACAAATCACCTCCTTACACTGCTACACATCACCCGCACCGTGCTTTTGGTACGGTTAACACCAGCGATACTTCCCCCGACGCTCGCGCCGTGCAGAGTTCGCTCGGCTGGCTCATCATGGCGTTGCCACAGCATTTTTGGTTTCTAGGAATAGCTTTGTACGGTTTTCTTCAATGCCAATTACCCCTGATTATTTCGCACTTATTCTGGCAAATACGACCAACAGAGTGGGGTTCTCCTGACTGTTCTTCCTACTTATAAAGTGGCATCATAATAACTGTAAGCAATGAGCTTCAACCCAAACTTTCCTTATAAAGCATTACCAATCTTTGAGGTTACAAATTATGTTGATGCGCTCTTGGCAACCCTTCACGGAAATTGAAACCATCCGCGAGCAACTCGATAAAGTTTTTGACCGACTGGCAACAACGAGAGATAGCTCAGAAGCCACTTGGATGCCCGCTCTGGAATTGGCTGATGCTGGGGACAACTTCGTATTAAAAGCGCAACTGCCCGGAATTGACCCCAAAGATATTGACGTTCAAGTCACCCGCGAAGCAATTTCTATCTCTGGCGAACGCCGCTGCGAAAACACAGACGAGAAATCAGGCTACGTCCGCTCTGAATTCCGATATGGCAAATTCCACCGGGTTCTTCCCTTGCCCGCACCCATTCAAAACGACTCTGTGCAAGCTGAATGCAAAGATGGCATTCTAACGCTAACTCTGCCCAAAGTGACTGAAGCTCGCAATAAAGTCGTCAAGATTAACTTAGCCGAAATTGCTGGAGCTTCAACGAATCCCGCTTTGGAACAGGCTAACCAATAACGATCTTCTGTGCTTAATGGAGTGAGGCAAATTTTTCTTTCATTGAGCCTGATTGGATTTACTTAACAACAACGGAACTGGAAAAGCTGATGCCGGGAGCTACACTTGCTCCCGGTATTCTTTATTTGGAAAAGCCGAGCGAAAAACCACTTGAACCCGCAGTGAATTCAGCAACGCTTACAAGGCAGGCTTCCAGCAAATGCAGTCGATGTGCACTTCGCGAGCAGAATACCCAATCGAGCGTCCCGGCATTGAAGTCCCTCAGTCCTCCGTTCCACCCACTTCTGTGGCAAGTAAAGGCGCTGGGATGTCTGTTGCGATGGTTGAGACTGGAGGCAATCCCGGTCGTGTTCGAGCCGGTCACACCTATGAAAAGGCGGGCTTCGAGCTGTTACAAGTTGCCAGATACTTTAAGAAGCTCTAAGTGCAGATGTGTTGATTTGGCTCGCGCATTGTATCCTTCAACTTAATGCGATCGCCCGTTCGTTCTTGTAAATCGCTGTTTAGAATCCGTGTCTAGTACAGTTTTGGCTCAATTAGTGTTTGTTTAGGTAATGATACAACTCAAATACTATAAGAGCAATGATAGAGGAACATACGCGGACAGACTTGCAACAGCGGCAATGGATTTGTGATGTCGAAGATGTAAACCTGATACCGCAAGGAGTTTCATTTGTTAGCTTGTGGAAACAGTATACAAATGGCGTGGCTATTACGCTCTCTATTCATTCTAAGAACGGTCAGTTTGCGTTGTATCTAGATGTCGGTCATGCGGCATCTGGAACAAAAAGAACTAATTGTGGTACATTTTCAACCGCAAATGCTGCGGTACATCAACTGATTCAAGAGTGCTATAGCTGGGATAATACGTGGGGAATGGAATAGCATCAAGGTATTTGAGGTATGAGAATGTGAGCTATCTTAGTTTGTAGCTCGCGCTCGCATTCTATCCTTCAACTTAATGCGATTGCTCGATCCTGTAGGTCGGGTTGAAGGATGAAACCCCACACTCATCATTGCTTCTCCCCCTCAACCCTGTGCGATCGTCCAATCGAGTTCTGTTTAATTCCTTAAAATAAAACTAGGGTGTTATCCAGCATCTGACGTTGAATACAGGGTTAGCTAGCTTCGTTTTTTGGCTATCGCAGTATCATATTAAGTCAAGATGATTAAGTAGGCAGGCGCTGTCAAACACAATTATGTTAAGGATTGTAAAGTATCCACATTCCCTAAGCGTGGCTAAGTTAGCCCTGTTTACATACTGTTACATAGCTCGGGTTAATTCCGCTTACCTGCTTAATGCATAGGTTGGTTATTCCAAACATCTTTCTGACAAATGTCTTTAGCTTGTCTTGATACTTCTATTTCATTCTTATTTAAATTGAGGGTTGTAGGGTTATTCAATATTGGATGGTAGCGTAATCGGTTACAGGCAGTTTCCAGCAATACTTGCGAGTTACTAGGCAAAGTGGTCATCACTGAAGAAGTAATACCACGACTGTAAGCAATCATGCTCTTGCCAGTAGGGCTGAACGCTAACAGTGAATCCTCTCTCCCAAACAAAGCATTAGAGAGGTCAAATTTGGTTATTAGATTGCCATGAATATCCCAAAGTCTCAACGTACTTGAACTTATACCCTCAGCAGGTACTCCTACACTACTAGCAGTAACAATCGTTTGTCCATCAGGGCTAATTGCGATATCACTCACCTCACCCTCATGTCGGAAAGAGTTACCAATACGGTTGCCTTTGAAGTCTCTTACTTGTATACCATTCTCTCTATCCACAAGTACAATTCTTTTACTATTAGAATTTAAAGCTCCTAACTTAACTTTTATGGCAACATCAAAAGGATTTTCAAGAAGTTTTTTTTGCCGATTTCGTACTTCAACAATGCTTCCCTGAGTTATAATGGCAATTATTTCTCCATCAGGGCTGTAAAAGTATAAATCCTTTTCGCTTTGAGGTTTAAAGTTAGTATCATTAACATCTTTCCATTCCACAATATCTCTTTTATTTATCATCTCGACTTGGCTGCCATTAGGTCGGAAAAACCTTAAAGTTTTCGGAAAATTCTCATAAATAGGAGAAATGCTACGATCTTGCAGAAGTCCAACCGTTTTAACATGAACTAGTTTGAGACCGGGAAGCGCTTCTGTACTCCAAAGTCGGACAGTTCCATCAGATCCACCGCTCACAATCGTCTGTCCATCAGGGCTAAATGCTACAGCAGCAACGGAACCATCAAAGCCGGAATTACCCCTACAATCTTGCCCGACGAAATCATTTTTAATCTCATGACCAATCAAAGGTTGTTTTGTCAGTAATTTACCTTCTAAATCGTGCAACTGTATAGTACCGTCATCACCACTACTAACAATCGCTCCATTTTGGCTAACATCCATAGAATAAATTGAAAAATTATGAGCGGAAATCGAATTATCAGTAGGAGTAATTCTTTCATTAATTTCCCATATATGCAATTTTGATTGCAGAGCGAAACTTCCCATTCTTTCACCGTTAACAAGAGTAGTTGAGTATTTATTATCATAAAATTTGATAGTAGTTATACAGCCATAACCACTAGAATCCACTTCACTTTTATCCCCTGCAAGTAACTCTTTTGGAGCAGTGTTTTTTCCATCCAGGTTCCACAGTTGTATATTTTTACCTGCACCTCCAACAGCAATTGTCTTACCATCAGGACTAAAGGCTATAGCATAGACTGCACTCTTGCGAGTTCCTATAATTTTAGAAGTTTTATTCTTTAGATTCCATAATTGAACTTTTCCATCCCCCTCACCAGTTACAAATACATATTTGTCTTGAGGGTTAAAAGCAACAGAAGTAACATTAATTGAACGGTTGCTCAATTTCGGGGGGCTGAATTTAACTTGAGAGTCTCTCAGATCCCAGAGTTTTAGAGTGCCATCCTTATTGAGGCTAGCCAGTATGTTTTTGTCTTTTGGATTAAAAACTACAGCTATCGCAGGAGCTTGATTATCAATAACTTTCTCGATAGTTCCGTCTAGCTTCCACAAGCGGATTTTGCCATCTTCTCCTGTACTAGCAATCCTCTGACCGTCAGGACTGAAAGCCACAGAAGTAACAGCGCCTTGATGTCCTCTGAAAATCTTTTGCTCTCTAGCGGCCTCTAAAGCACTAAATAAAGCTGATTCAGCAGAACCTAGAAACTGCCGATCGAATTCTGTAGAACTCTGTTTAGTGGTTGTGATTGCAAGAGTTAAAGCTTTTGTAGGTTCGGTAGACAGGATATTCTTAACCAAAGCTATATTTCTCTGTAGCGTTGTTTGTCTCCACTGCCATAAAGCAAAGATAGCAAATCCAGCGAACCCCACAGCAGATATAGTTGCAATTCTATTTCGTGTCTGAGCAGCTTTTGTTGCCTTTTTTTCCTGGTATAACTCTCGCTGCCTTTGCTCTTCCTTCTCTCTTTCCTGGTGATCGCGCAACTCCACACAAGCCTCCACATATTCCGCCTCAAGTGGGTTCAGGTGGACAAGTTTAGGTTGTTTCAATAGCTTTTCTGCATCTTCTAATCGCCCCCCCTTATGGGTGAGATAACTGTCTTTATCTAGTTGCTCTTGGTGCTGCTGCCACTTCTCTGCTGCGTCATTGATGTCTTGTCGCAATAGCAAGTCATTGCGGTTCTCATCCAACCACTTCTGCAACTTTGGCCAATAGCTGATTAAAGCTTCATGAGCGACTTCCACCTCATCCTTCTCCGTAGCTTCGTTCCGACTGGTGACTACCAGTCGCGCCTTTTCACCAGCCAACTGCTGCACCAACTTCTTGGTCACTGCTAGGTCGCTACCTGCTGACACCAGATCCTCTAACTCCACTCGCCGTCGCGTGTCCCGTCCCGTCTTTCCCTGGAGGGCATTCGCATCCATACGGGTTAAGCGCAAGAAGATATTCCGGACTTGCTTCTGCTCAGAAGCTGGCAAGCTATTGTAAAAATCATCAGCAGTCTTGGCTATTGCCTGCTCGACTCCACCAATGGCTTCGTACTCCTCATGACATAACCACCGCCCATGTCGCCGTTTCCATAGCTCCTGTAAAGCATATTGCAGCAGTGGCATCGCCCCTGCCTCTTTTTTTACATCATTTAAAATTGAATGGCTCAAACCAGCTTCAAAGCGCAGATCCGCCTCGTCTGCCTGCATCTTTATGGCTGTAATCAGTTCAGCGGGTTGCATCGACAGAACGAATTTTTGTCGGGTTTCCATCCGCTTGATCAACTCTGGGTAAAAGGTACACTCTTCCACAAAGTCTGCCCGCATTGTAATTACGACTTTCCGCTGATCGGCAAAGTTTAATAACTTTTCGATGAATTCGATCCGCTCGGCTTTATCTTCACAGAGAGTGAATACTTCTTCAAATTGGTCTACCACCAATATTGAATGCTGCTCTGATACCTTCGATAATCTTTCTAGCGGCTCCTTTCCCGGCGTCATGTCAGCACACTGAAGGCTTAGCTCCTCCTCTTTGAGCTTAGGAATTAGCCCTGCTAGTACCACCGATGACTTGCCACTACCCGAAGGGCCGATTACGGCTAAGAAATTGTCCTTCGCTAGTTCATGTTGTAAATCTCTAATCAGTTCATCGCGCCCAAAAAAGAACTTGTGGTAGTTTTTCTCAGCGAAGGAAGACAGTCCAGGAAACGGACACTCAGCCTTGTATTCTGGTAGTTCCTTATCCAAAGCTAGCGCATCGAAGCTGAGCTCAATTACTTGCTCGCAGAGGTTGTTGAGTTCTACTATTGCCTGCTGGCGCTGTTGGCGCGCTGTGCGTAACTCTGCTCCCCGTGTATCTTTCAGCGTCTTTACCTGCGTTTCAAACCTCTGCTTGAGTACGGAGGCATTAGGTGCTCGCTCTTGGAGAAGCTGCCGCAGCTTTTCAATACCATCCTCGATTTCCTTGTCGGTTAAATCCCGATCTTCCAGGCCATCGCTAAATAAGGGACGTGCACCCAAGCGGCTGAATAGGGCTGGAACTGTAATATCGTGGCGGTTTCCCAGTCCGGCTGTTGCCTCTTGCAGGGCCGTGTCTACCTCTCCTGAGTCTCTGAGTCGTCGGTAAAAGCTCTGTCCTAGAGCCAAGCCTGTCTCTACGCTCACCTTGCGGGTCATCGCTATGACGGCAGGCATTCCCAATTCTCGTACCAATTGCTGAGCTAATCCGCCTAATGCCCCTTCTGCTCTGGGGTCGGCACTCTGGCAAGTGCAGAGGAAGGCAAAGTGAGGTAAGCTCCTCCGACCGCCTATGTTGCTCAGCTCGTCCAGCAATTTTTTCTCTTTCACTGGCAGGACTTGATTGTCGGCTTCTGCCCAATACAGAACGGTCTCTCCCCTATCGTCCAGCTTACCGTGGCAGACAAAGTGCAACAAGGTGTAGGGCTCCTTGGCGACAGTCAGTTGCTTACATAGTTCTTGTAACGTTGGTGGACCGATAGCACCTGCAACATTATTTGCCAAAATATCATAAGGAATTTTCCCCAGCGCTTCTTTCACCCCCGATACAACAGCTTCCACATCAAAAGATGCTAATTGATACTCCCCTAGATTAGAGGGACTCGCCACTAGCACCAGTGCCCGCAAATCCCGCCGACCCATCGTGGGAAAGCGGCGATCTCTCGGGCTGGGGATGTAGCGAGAAAAGGGTACGCGCTGATCACGGGCTAAAAGCTGCCAACTGTCGTCAGTATCAATAGGGGCGCACAGCCTTTCCCAATGCAATGTTCTAACTTCGTCGTCGTTAGCCGCTTCAATAGAAAGCAAAATTCTTAAGGGGCTGTCCTGACTACTCTTAGCCAGGGCACGGACAAAGGTTTCACGCACATTTCCTCTAAAGAGGGCTTTGCCTAGTAGGATGCCGTATGCCTTCTCGTTTTCTTGCTCTTGTGTCAGCTTGGTAAAGTCATCCTTGCTGAGCTGGAGAATTCCGCTGGAATGGGTGGTTAGCCCATCCAGTTGCTTGCATTTTAAAACAATGGGCCAGCTATCATCGCCTGACTTGCTCTGGATGGTAATCTCGAACTCAAAGGCTTTCATGGGCTATGTCCTCCGATTATTTTTTGCTCTTCAGCAGATGTTGAACGGCAAATATTCTGTTGTTATTCAGAGACTGTTTATATAGTAAAAGCTGATATATCAGGAGTATGGAGAGTGACCACAGATGCCATGAAGATGGGATGCCGAAATTTCTTCTGACCTGAATGTTGAATTAGAAGAGATCGAGTTTGGCACGGCTCCCAATAATCAGATTTTAGCTGTTTCCCCGCCTAAACTTCTAGCGGGATTTTTCCGACGGGCTGCTAAATTCCTGCTGAAATGAAGAAAATCGGTTTCAGAGCGTCGGAAAAATAGCCGCCACCCTCCTTAACTGTTGCCAGAAATCAAGGAACCGTGTGTCACGCGCTTGAAACTGCTTAACATAACTGCTATGGTAAATGAAACGCTTGACACACGGGATTCATTTGTTATGCCAAACCCTAAAGGACACGAAGACTCAATCAAAGATTGCCGCTTTAAAGCAGCTTGGCAGAGTGGCCCAACTCGCACCATTCGAGTTCCGATCGCCCTGGCTGACGCTACTCTAGATTATGCCCGACAACTTGACAGAAAAATCGAACCGCGTGACACAGCAGATAGCCGTGGTGGTTCCGAAGTAGAAAAGAAACAGTCTCAATCGCGTGACACAGCAGATAGCCGTGGTGGTTCCGAAGTAGAAAAGAAACAGTCTCAATCGCGTGACACAGCAGATAGCCGTAGTGGTTCCGGGCGTTGCTGAACTAGGGTATGATGAAGTGGTCGTCGGAGCATCACAAATCACACACATTTAAAAGGAATATTATGCAATGCCCGGAATGTCAGTCAACTCATATCAATAAAAATGGTCATAAAAAAGGCAAGCATAATTATATTTGCGTCTGATGTAAAAGACAATTTATAAAAGATTATCAATTTCACAAAGGATACTCGGAAGAAGTGAAACGCGAATGTCTAAAAATGTATGTTAATGGCATGGGTTTTCGAGCCATTGAAAGAGTCAAAAATGTGCATCATACTACAATTATTAATTGGGTAAAACAAGCTGGAGAACTCTTGCCAGATTGTTACGCTCCAAAAATAAATCCCGAAGTGGGAGAATTAGATGAGTTACAAACATTTGTCGGTTCAAAAAAAAAAAACCTGGCTGTGGACA
>Ga0164298_10000197_pt1 | contig 18602 bp, 18 predicted proteins | sample Whisoiple_216_MG_FD_109713 | JGI IMG/M metagenome (GOLD analysis project Ga0164298, IMG submission 109713) | Unamended control soil microbial communities from upstate New York, USA - Whitman soil sample_216_MG | ecosystem: Environmental > Terrestrial > Soil > Agricultural land ...
CGGGGTCGGTGGCGAGCCGCTGTGCCAGCACGACGGTGTCCTCGATGGCCATGGACGCGCCCTGGCCGGCGCCGACGGGGTGTGCGGCGTCGCCGACGAGCACGATCCGGTCGTTGTGCCAGGTGGGCACGAGCGCGAGGACGTGGTCGCGGGTCGGTCGCTGCGGGATGGCGGCGTTGTCGAGGATCGTCAGCGCCTGCTTGTCCTGGCGGTACCGGTCCCGCAGTACGCCCAGGTCGATGGGTGTGTCGGGGTCGGGTTCGAGTACCTGCGCGGCCCACCAGGTGGTGCCGCCGGCGTCGAGGTGGGCGAACGCTCCCCCGCGTCCCATGATCATGTTGAACGCGCCGGGTGGGGTCGGGGTGGTGCTGGTGCCGAAGACGGTGAGGATGCCGGCGAACTCCGGGCGTGGGGCGTCGGCGTCCAGGATCGTTCGGACGGTCGACCAGAGGCCGTCGGCGCCAACCAGCAGGTCCGAGTCGACCGTATTGCCGCTGGCGAGGGTGACGCGGACGCCGTCGCCAGCCGGCGTGGCGTCGGTGACCCGCTCCCCCGTGACCAGCCGTACGCCGGCGGCCGCGGCGGCCTCGCGGAGGGTGGCGACGAGGTCGGCGCGGCGAATGGTGATGCTGTGTCGTGGGTCGGTCGACCGGCGACCGCGTGGGTTCTCCCCCAGCAGTTTCCCGCCGCCGGCCCACATCCGCTGGACCGCCACGTCGACGCCGTGGGCCCGTACCGCGTCCTCGAGCCCGGCGGCGTCGAGTGCCCGCAGCCCGTTGCTGGCGAGGCTGATGAACCCACCGATGTCACCGGCGGCGTCCGGGTAGGTCTCGTACACGGTGACGTCGGCGCCGATGCGGCGTAACGCGATGGCGCTCACCGTTCCGGCCACCCCTCCCCCGGCTACTGTGACCTGCATGTTCTCCTCCTGAACGTTAATTCGGTGAATACTGATTCGGTGAAATCGAGTTCAGTATGATGTGGCGGGCGAGATCGTGTCAACCAGGGAGGCGAGCGTGGGCGTGCGGAAGGCGAAGGCGGCCGAGACCCAGCAGGCGTTGAAGGACGCCGCGCGCCGGCTGTTCGCCGACCGCGGCTACCTGAACACGAAGATCACCGACATCACGGCGGAGGCCGGCCGGGCGACCGGCTCGTTCTACGACCACTTCCCCAGCAAGGAGGCCCTGCTCCGGGCGTTGATGCAGGACATCGAGGACAGCGCCGACGAGGTGGCGGCGGGCTGGGAGCATCCGGCCGACCACGACCTGACCGACCGTTCCCAGCTGCGGGACCACGTCGCGGTGGGGTGGCGGATGTTCCGCGAGCACCTGCCGGTCGTGGTGGCGCAGACGCAGGCGATGATCGCCGAGGACCCTGGCCGTGGCCGGGCGTGGCAGGCGCTGACCGAGCAGACCGTGGAGTTCCGCGACCACCTGGAGTACCTGCGCGACCGGGGCGACCCGGTGCCGGGTGATCCGACGCTCGTGGCCGCGGCGATCGGCGCGATGATGGGCAACCTCGGGTATGCCCTGCTGACGACCGAGAACGCGCCCTACGGCGACGAGGAGATCGTGGACACGATCACGTCACTGCTGCTGAACGGTCTCGCCGGCCCGGCCGAGCGGGCCTGACGGTCAGGAGATGAGCGCGCGCAGGGCGGACCGCAGCTGGCGGGCGGTCTGCGGATCCAGCGGCGACAGGAACTCGCGCTCGGCCTCGTCGTGCGCCGCGGCCGCCTTCTCCAGCAGGAGCTGACCGGTCGGGGTCAGCTCGACCACGTTGCGCCGCCGGTCCTCGGGTTGCGGGTGGCGGGACACGAGGCCCTTCCCCTCGAGGGTGTCGAGGAGAGCGACCATCGTCGTGCGGTCGACGTCGAGTCGTTTCGCGGCCTGCTGCTGCGACTCCGGCTCGCGGCCGGCGAGCATGACCAGCACGGCGAGCTCGCGCCCGTTGACGTTGTAGGGCTCCAGTGCCCGCGTGCTCAGCTCGTTCATGCGGAGCTGGGCGTGCTTGAGCAGGTAGCCGAGCCGCATGGTCACTTCCGGGCCCGGCCCGTCGTCCCTGGACATGCCACCGATCCTATCGCTACGCTGATTGTCAGTAGTACTGATGATCAGTCATACGACAGGAGTGGGAATGATCCTGGTAACCGGAGGGCTCGGCTTCATCGGCCGGCACACCGTGCGTGCCCTGCTGGACCTTGGCGAGTCATGTGTGTTGGTTCAGCGCCGCGCGCCCGAGGTGCCGGCCGACCTGGCCGGCGAGCAGGTCGTGGTGGAGCAGGCGGACATCATCGATCCGGCGGCCCTGCTGGCCGTCGGCGAGCGACACAAGATCACCGGCATCGTGCATCTGGCGGGTTCGGTGCCCTGGCCACCCGACGCGTACGAGCCCGTCGACGGCGCCAGGAAGGCGATCGGCAGCCTGCTCAACATCGTCCAGGCCGCCACGGAGTGGGGTGTGTCGCGGGTGGGGGTCGCGAGCACGATCGGCGTGTACGGCGGCGTCGCGGAGGAGGGCCCGCTGCACGAGGACATGCCGCTGCCGATGACCTCTGGGCACGTCATCCCGGCGTTCAAGAAGATCGGCGAGCTGCTCACCGACCACCTCGCCGCCACGACGGACGTCGAGCTGGTCAACTACCGCATCGGCGCCATCTGGGGCCCGCACGGGCACCCCGTCGACCGGTTCTTCGCCGCGCCGTCCCTGGTGCGTGCCGCCGCGTACGGCACCGAGCCCGACCTCGCGTCCCTGTACGCCCCCGCGCACGCCGACGACGCGATCGACCTGTGCTACGCGAAGGACTGCGGCCGCGCGATCGCGCTGCTCCAGCTCGCGGACTCGCTCGACCACCGCACGTACAACGTCTCCGCGGGCCGGACGACCACCAACGCGGAGATCATCGCCGCGATCAGGAAGGTCGTGCCGGACGCCCGTGTCGACCTGCCGACCGGCGGATCGGGCCAGCGACTGTGGCTCGACACCACCCGCCTTCGGGAGGACACGGGCTTCCGGCCCGCCTACGACACCGAACGCGCGGTCAGCGACTACCTCGACTGGCTGCGCGCGGCCTGAGCGCCGACCGACGCGAGCCGTCGCCACGCGAGCACGACCATGACGGCGACCAGAGCGAACGCGACCCAGAACGGCACGAGCAGCCCGAACCGCGCGGCGAGGAACCCACCCAGTAACGCGCCGAGCGCGGACCCGGTGACCGAGGCGAGCTGGTAGACACTGCCGACCCGGCCGAGCAGGTCCGTCGGCGTGGCGCGCTGGCGGGCGGTGGTGGCGACCGCACCCCACACGAGGGCGTGCACGCCGAACACGGCCATCGTCGCGCCGGCCACCCACGGGTCGCTGGTGGTCGCCGGCGCGAGGTAGGTCAGTGCCTCGACGACGAGCCCGGCCCGCAGCAGCGTGGTCTGCCCGAGGTGAGTCTCGAGTCGGGCGTATGTCCACGCGCCGACTAGCCCGCCGACCGCGCCGGCGGCGACGAACAAGCCGTACCCGGTGTCGGTGAGGCCGAGGTGCTGCTTGCCGTACAGCACCCAGATCGCGAACGCCCCGCCGCCGGCGAGGTTCATCACGAAGATGCAGGTGGCGAGGACCCGCAGGCCCTGATGCCGCCACAGCCAGCGCACCCCGGCACGGACGTCGGCCGCCAGCGTGCCGCGCGGCCGTGCCGGGTGGGCGCGGGCCGGGACGCGGAGCACGACGAGTGCGGCCACGCCGCAGGCGACCGCGTGCAGCCCGAACGGCAGCGCGGCGCCGGCGGCGAACAGCACCGCGCCCAGCGGTACGCGGTGTCGGCGAGGGTCTCGATCGCGCCCATCAGGAAGGAGACCAGGTAGAGCAGCCAGATCGACGGCACGCCAGCGGCGACCACGACCGTGAGGCAGGTGAGTACCGCGACACGGGCGGCGTTGGCGGCGACGACCAGGGTGCGGCGAGGCAACCGGTCGACCAGTGCGCCGCTGGTCAGGGCGAACAGCAGCCACGGCAGCTGCTGGGCGAACGCGGCCGCGGCGACGGCGACCGGGCTGCTGGTGAGCGTGGCGAGGAGCAGGGGCCCCGCGGCGAGGACCACGCCGTCCCCGAGGTTGCTGCTGGCGGCGGTCAGCCAGAGGCGGATGAAGGCAGGGCTGAGCGCTCGACCGGGTCGAGGCATGACGAAACTCCCGGAGATATGTAGACATGGCGATATGTCGACGGACGGGTCCGTCTCACCGGGAGTGGAGCTGGGAAGTGGTCAGCGATCCCGCGAGGCGGACGGGCCGACCGAGGTCCTGCTGCGCGTCACGTCATCGCCTCTCGTCGCCGGGAAGTTGATCAACCAGGAAACGATAGCGCAGGTAGCGACGGCTGTCATATGGATTTGAAATGGAGCGCGCTCCAGGTCGTAGCGTCGGTGCCATGACCACTCCACAGCACAAGATCGGTTCGGGGTTCGGCGCCACCAGCACGGCCGCCGAGGTCCTGACCGGCATCGACCTGACCGGGAAGCTCGCGCTCGTGACCGGTGGCTACTCCGGGCTCGGCCTGGAGACCACGCGGGCGCTGACCGAGGCGGGCGCACACGTCGTGGTCCCGGCCAGGCGCCGCTCGACCGCGGTCTCGGCGCTCGACGGCATGACCGGTGTCGAGGTGGACGAGCTGGACCTCGCCGACCTCGACAGCGTGCGCGGGTTCGCCGACCGGTTCGTCGCCTCGGGCCGTCGCATCGACCTGTTCATCGGCAGCGCCGGCATCATGGCCGCCCCGGAGACCCGCGTCGGTCCCGGGTGGGAGGCGCAGTTCGCCACCAACCACCTCGGTCACTTCGCGCTGGTCAACCGGCTGTGGCCGGCCATCGCGGACGGCGCGCGGGTGGTGAGCGTGTCCTCCCGCGGCCACCACTTCTCCGGCATCCGCTGGGACGACCTGCAGTTCGAGCACGGCTACGACAAGTGGCTCGCCTACGGGCAGGCCAAGACCGCGAACGTCCTGTTCGCCGTGCACCTCGATGCCCTGGCCCGCGACCGGGTCCGCGCGTTCGCCTTGCACCCGGGGCGGATCCTCACCCCGCTGCTACGGCACATCGACGAGCAGGAGATGCGCGACCGCGGCATGATCGACGCCGACGGCAACATCGTCGGCGACTGGAAGAACGTCGAACAGGGCGCCGCGACCCAGGTATGGGCGGCGACGTCACCACAGCTCGACGGCATGGGCGGCGTCTACCTCGAGGACTGCGACATCGCGGACCCAGCCCCACCCACCCAGACGACCCCGGCCAACATCTCGGTCTCGCTGGGCGTCCGCGACTACGCCATCGACCCGGCCGAGGCCACCCGCCTCTGGCACCTCTCCGCCACCCTGACCGGCGAAAACGCCTTCGCCTAACCCCGCCGCGAGTCCCGCGTTCAAACCTAGCGAGTCTCGCGTTCGGACATAGTGAGTCCCGCGTTCGCGCACACCGAACCGCGGTTTCGTGCAGGTCTGGCGTGCAGGGCTGGTCGTCGTCGGCACCACGGTGCTGATGCGGGTCCTCGACGGCCGGCCCAGCGCGGGCATGGCGCTGGCGACCTCCGGTTCGTCGGCCGGATTGTCGGCCGGCGACTGGATCTCGGTGTGCACCAAACCGCGGTTCGGTATGTCTGAACGCGGGACTCGCGGTGTTTGAACGCGGGACTCGCTGTGTTCTGGTGCGGGACTCGCGACGGGTTAGCCGTGCCAGTGGTGCCAGAGGGCGGCGTACTCGCCGTTCTGGGCTACCAGGGTGTCGTGGGTGCCGAGTTCGGTGATGCGGCCGTCGGCCATGACGGCTACGCGGTCGGCGTAGTGGGCGGTGTGCAGGCGGTGGGCGATCGCGATGACCGTGCGGCCTGCGAGGACCGCGGCCAGCGCGCGTTCCGCGTGGCGGGCCGTGGCCGGGTCGAGCAGCGCGGTCGCCTCGTCGAGGATGACCGTGTGTGGGTCGGCCAGTACCACCCGGGCCAGGGCGAGCTGCTGGGCCTGCGGCGCGTCGAGCGTGCGGGCGTTGGCGCCGAGCGACGTGTCCAGGCCGTCCGGCAGCTCCCGCACCCACGTCGCGTCCACGGCCGCGAGCGCCGCGAGCATCCGCTCGTCGTCCGCGTCCGGGGCCGCGATCGCCAGGTTGTCCCGCACGGTGCCGATGAAGACGTGGTGCTCCTGGGTCACCAGCACGATCCGCCGCCGCAACTCCTCCGGCGGCAGCAACGCCACGGGGGCGCCGCCGACCGTGATGTCACCCGCCCTCGGCACGTCCACGCCCGCGAGCAGCCGGCCGAGCGTGGACTTACCCGCGCCGGACGGGCCGACGATCGCCAGCCGCTCCCCCGGCCTCACCGACAGGTCCACACCGTGCAGCACGTCCCGCTCGCCGGTGTAGGCGTACCGGACGCCGGTGGCCTCGAGCCGGTCGTCGTCGGGGGCGGCGTCGCCGACCGGCGCCGGCTCGACGTCGCCGACGCCCGTGACCCTGGCCAGCGACGCCCCGCTGCGCTGCACCTGCTCCATCCACATGAGCACCTGGTTGACGGGGTTGATCAGCTGCATCGCGTACAGGGCGGCCGAGATCACCGCGCCGAGGCTGACCAGGTCGTTGACGTACAGCACACCGCCGGCCAGCAGCACGGAGACCATGCCGCTGATGCTGGTGATGTCGATCCACGGGAACAGCACACACCGCAGGTAGAGGGTCCGCAGCTTGGTCAGGAAACCCGCGCCGACCCGGGCGTCCGCGTCGGCGACCCGGCGGTCCCGCAGGTCGAACGCCTCGATCGTGCGGGCGCCGTCCACGGTCGCGGCAATCGACTCGGACAGGTCGGACCCCGCCGCGCCCTCGGCGAGGTACGCGGTCCTGGCCCGCTTCAGGTACCAGCGGCCGGCCCACCACAGCCCCGACATGCCGACCAGCACACACAGGGCGAGCGGCGGGCTGACCAGCAGCACCGCGCCGACGATCAGCACCGACTGCAACGTGCCCATGAACACCTCGGGCACCGCGTCCCGCAACGCACTGCCGACCGTGGCGACGTCGGCGGTCGTGCGCGACATCAGGTCACCCGTACCGGCACGCTCGACCACCGAGGTCGGCAGCGCGAGCGTGCGGTCGACGAACTCCTCCCGCAGCCGGGCCAGGGACCGCTCGGCGAACCGGTGGGCGAAGTAGCGGGCGTACCGGGTCGTCACCATGTGCGCCACGGCGAACGCCACGATCGCCACCGCCAGCAGGTCCACCGTCGACAGGTCAGGTGTACCGGACTCGACGTGGTTGACGATGCCGCCGATGAGCCACGGCGCACCCAGCCCGGCCAGCGACGCCAGACACGTGCTCACCATGACCAGCACCGCCGCACCCGGATCGGCCCGGACGATCTCCCACGCGGCACGCCGCACCCCGGTCGCGTCGGCGACCGGCAGCCGCCACCCCTCCACCCGCTCGGTCGTCCGCTCAGTCATGATGTCCGCTCCGCGAGCTCCGAGTCGTGGACACGCTCTTCCTCACTCCCCCGGAACACCAGCGCCCGGTATCCGGGCCGGGTCGCGAGCAGGTCGGCGTGGCTGCCGGTGGCCACCACCCGGCCGTCGACCAGATGCGCGACCCGGTCCGCGCGGTCCAGCAACAGCGGCGACGTGCCGACCACCACCGTCGTACGGCCACGCCGGGCCTCGGCAAGCCGGGCGGCGATGACCGACTCGGTGTGCGCGTCGACCGCGGAGGTCGGCTCGACGAGCAGCAGGACCTCCGGGTCCGCCAGCAACGCGCGGACCAACCGCAGCCGCTGGCGCTGCCCGCCGGACACCGACCGGCCCTGCGCCTCCAGGAACGAGTCGACCCCGGCCGGCAGCGCGGCCACGACGTCCTCGGCCATCGCCACGTTGATCGCCGCCCGTACGTCCGCGTCGTCGTGGTCGCGGGTCGACACGGCCTCCCGCAGCGTCCCGGCGAACAGGTAGGCGTCGTTGTCCGCGACCAGGATCCGCGCCCGCACCTCCGCCAGCGGCATCTCCGACACCGGCGCCCCGCCCCAGGTCACCGTCGAGTCGGTGTACCGGCCGAGCCGGTCGACCAGGTCGGTGGCCTCCGCCGGCACGGCCGCCGCCACCGCAAGCAGCTCACCGCGCCGCACGGACAACCCGGTGTCCGGGTCGTGCAGCTCCGCCGGCCCCGGCGGGGCCGGCACGGTCGGCCTGTCCGTGACCGCGGGCGTCAGGTTGAGCACGGTCGTGACCCGCCGGGCCGCGACGATCCCGCGGCTGATGTCCTGCGCGGCCTCGATCAGGAAGTGCACCGGGGTGGTCAGGACCGCGACGTACCCGTACACGGCGACCATCTCGCCGACGGTGATCTCGCCCGCCGCGGTCATCCGCGCGGCGAGCCAGGTGACGGCGGCGAGGAACAGGCTGGGCATCCCGACCCCGACGCCCTCGATCCAGCTGGCCACCGCGCCCACCCGGTAGCCCTCGGCCCGCAGGCGCTGGGAGCCGCGCCGGTAGCGCTCGGCGAACATGTCCTTGCCGCCGATCCCGCACAGCACCCGCAGCCCGGCCACGATGTCCCCGGCGCGCGAGGTCAGCGTGCCCTGGTGTTCGCGGTAGGTGGTCTCGGTGCGGCGCAGCCGGTTGAGCAGCGGCCCCACCGAGACCACGAGCAGCGGCACCCCGACCAGCACCACGGTGGCCAGCAACGGGGAGATCGCCACCAGCAGCACGGCGACGACCACGTAGGTGACGACCGCGCCGACCCCGGGCCCGGTCGAGGTCATCGTGCGGGAGATCCGGTCCAGGTCGGCGGCGCCGATGCTGACCACCTCACCGGAGGTGACCCGCCGCGGCAGCTCGGCGCCGACGCCGACCGCGTGGCGGACCACGACCTGGACCGTCCGGTAACCGGCGTCGTTGCGGATGAACGTCATGGTGCGGTGCCGGAAGATGCCGATCGCGGTGTTGGCGGCGCCGGTCCCCGCGAGCACGACCAGCCACAGGGCGAGCGTGCCGAGGTCCCGTGCCCGCAACCCGTCGTCGATGGCGCGGGCCAGCAGGTACGGCGGCAGCATGAGCAGGACCATCCACGTGGTGGCGAGGGTCGCACCGAGCAGCACCCGCCACCGCTGGCGTTTCACGAGCCACCACAGGTATCGGAGGGGACCGCGCGCGTCCGGCACGCCTGGATCGGGATAGGGGACCTTCGGGCGCATGATCCCACCCTAGGAAGCGGCGTTACCTATTTTCCTGTCAGTTGTGTCGCCGGTGTCCGCGCGACCGGGGTTTCACTCCCGTGTCCACGGGCACAACACCCTTGGCGGTACCCCTCGTGAGACGCTGGAGTCGATGAACGCCACCCACCCCATCCGCTGCGCCGCGCTGGCGGACGAGCTCGCCGAACCGCTCGCCGGCACGTCGGCCGTGGCCCGGACCTGGCTGGCGCTGGAGCAACCCGGTCCGTGGGGCCGCGACGCGTTGTCGGCGAGCCACCTCGACCACGGCGTGGCGAAGGAGCTGGCGTCCCTGTCCGCGGACACCGGGGTGAGGATCGTGTTGATCCGCCGGCCCGGCAGCCACCCGGACCGGCACCGCCCCGTCCCCCGCACGGTCTACCTCGCCCACACCGCGCCCGGCAGCACCTGGCTGGAACGCACCACGGTGGCCGACCCGAAGCAGCTGCTCGACCTGGACTTCGCGCGAGCCGGCGCCGGTGCCCGCGGCCTGCTCGGCACACCGGTGCCGGACCGGCTGCTGCTGGTGTGCACGAACGGCCGCCGCGACGTGTGCTGCGCCCTGCGTGGCCGCCCGATCGCCGCGGCCCTGGCCGCCATGCACACCGGCCGGGTGTGGGAGTGCACCCACATCGGCGGGCACCGCTTCGCACCGACCGCCGTGCTGCTGCCGACCGGGTACTCATACGGTCGACTGACAACCGAGTCCGGCGCCCGGCTCCTGGCCGGCGAACCGGTACTGGACAACTGCCGCGGCCGGTCCACGTGGCCGGCGGCCGGTCAGGTCGCCGAGCTGGCGGTACGGTCGGCGACCGGCGACGCCGACCTCGACACGCTCACCGTGACCTCGGTCGACGCGCTGCCCGAGGGCGGCTGGCTGGCCACGGTCACCCACCAGGACGGCCGGACCTGGCGGGTCGCCGTCGCCGAACGGACCGGTGCCGCCCGGCCGGCAAGCTGTGGCGCGGCGCCCAAGCCCGCGGTCGCGCTGGAGGCGGTCAGCCTCCGAACGTGGTCGTGACCCAGCGGCGCTGCCACGGCGTCTCGACCGCCCGCGGATGGTAGTTGGCGCGGACCCAGCCGACCGCCTCGGCGGCAGGCACACCGGCGAGCACGGCCAGCGCGGAGATCACCGTGCCGGTCCGCCCGACACCGCCGCCGCAGGCCACCTCGACCCGCTGCCCGTCCAGTGCCCGCCGGTGCAGGTCACGGATGCGGTCCACCGCCAGCGCGGAGTCGCGGGGCAGCCGGAAGTCCGGCCACTCCAGCCACTCGTGCGCCCACGCGAAGCTGTGCTGTCCTCGGAGACGTGGCGAACCCAGGTAAAGCCCGAACTCCGGGCTGGGACCGTCCGGTGTGGGGTTCCGCAGGCCGCGGCCCCGCACCCACGCTCCGTCGGGAAGCTGAACCGCACCATCGAGCCGTAACTCGGTCACCGGCCCACTATGGCGTAGAAAGCCTTTGTTCATCAGGTTTTCCGCTTTCCGCGAACGGAAAAGCAAGCGCCGGAATTCTCCACACCGGACGCACCCCGTTCCATTGTGGAAATACCACGAGGGCCCCGACTCGAATGAGTCGGGGCCCTCGTGGACGGTTCACTGAAAACGTGGATCGTCGGACAGTTCCGTCGACTCGTTGGGACGCGGCGGGCGTTGCGGGCCCAGCCGCGGACCCGGCCGGGGCGAGGGTGCCGGCGGCTGCTCGTAGGCGGGCGCCGGCTGGTAGGGACTCGGCTGGTCATACGCCTGCGCGGTCGGCGGCACGAGCCCGGCGGCCGGTCCCAGGTCCGGCGGGCCCGCGATGGCCGGAGTCGTCGGACGCGTCGCCAGCGGACCCGGAACCTCCTGCCGGGCAACGGCTTCCGCCGCCCGGACGGCCTCGGCGACCTTCGGGTCGGTCGAGGTGTCGAACCAGGTCGCGATCTCCTCGTCGTCGTCCTCGCGGTGCTTCGGCGGCTCGTAGGCGGGCGGCTCGTAGCGAAACACGCCGTCGTCGCCCGGCGCCCCCAACGCGCGGGCGAACCCCTCGAGGGCCTTGCCGAAGTCGTTGGGCAGCATCCACACCTTGTTGGCGTCGCCCTGCGCGAGCTGCGGCAACGTCTGCAGGTACTGGTAGGCCAGCACCTCCGGCGTCGGCTGCCCCGCCTTGATCGCGTCGAACACCTTCTCGATGGCCTTGGCCTGGCCCTGCGCCTGCAGGTACCGGGCGGCGCGCTCACCCTGCGCACGCAGGATCCGCGACTGCCGCTCACCCTCCGAAGCCAGGATCGCCGCCTGCTTGGCACCCTCCGCGGCCAGGATCTGGCTCTGCTTCTGACCTTCCGCCGTCTTGATCGCCGCCTCGCGGGTACCTTCGGCGGTCAGGATCATCGCGCGCTTCTCCCGGTCAGCGCGCATCTGCTTCTCCATCGAGTCCTGGATGGACGGTGGCGGGTCGATGGCCTTCAGTTCCACGCGAGCCACCCGGATGCCCCACCGGCCGGTCGCCTCGTCCAGCACGCCCCGTAGCTGGCCGTTGATGGAGTCACGTGACGTGAGGGTCTCCTCCAGGCTCATGCCACCGACCACGTTACGAAGCGTGGTGGTGGTGAGCTGCTCGACACCCACGATGTAGTCCGAGATCTCGTACACCGCGTCCCGCGGGTTGGTGACCTGGAAGTACACGACGGTGTCGATCGACACCGTCAGGTTGTCCTGGGTGATCACCGGCTGCGGGGGGAACGACACGACCTGCTCACGGCGGTCGATGCGGGCACGCACCCGGTCGAGGAACGGCACCAGGAAGTTGAGGCCCGGCTCGGCCACCGACCGGAACCTCCCGAGCCGCTCGATCACCGCGGACTGGGCCTGCGGGATCACGAGGATCGACTTCACCACGACCGTGATTACGAACAGAACCACGACCACGACGATGATGAGTATGGTCAACTTCCCTCCACTCCGGACGGCGCTTCCTGGCCGGCGTTCAGGAAGTAGATCACAACATGCCCCCGAACTGGGACACGTCGACCTCGCGTCCAACCAGAAGTTGGAACGGGCCGCGCCACGCCGCCGATCATCAGCCGGTCAGTCCGAGTCCGCCGCCACCACGGCGGTCGCACCCGAGATCTGCACGACCGTCACCTTCTGACCAGGCTCGATCGCGTGCCTGTCGTCGAACGACCGGGCCGACCACACGTCGCCGTCGAGCTTGACCTGCCCGCCCTGGGCGTCGACGGCCGAGACCGCGACCGCCGTACGGCCGATCAGGGCGTCGGCGTTGGTGTGGATGAGCTCGGGGTGCAGGCGGCGCTTGAGGTACGGGCGGGCGAACGTGACCAAGCCGATGGCCACGACCGCGAACACCGCACAGCTGACGAGGGTGTTGTCGGAAATCGCTTCCGCACCGGCGGCGGCGAGCGCACCGACGCCGACCATCAGCAGGAAGAAATCCCCGGAGAGTATCTCGGCAGCGATCAGCACGATTCCGCCGATGAGCCAGAACAATGCCGCCATGCGGCAATGATCGCACCAAGCGACGGTTCCGGTCACTACTCCTGACCGATGGTGACGAAATCGATGAGCCGCTCGACCGCGCCGATCAGCGGCGTCTCGAGGTCGCGATAGCTGCGTACCCCCGACAACACGTGCCGCCAGCCGTCCGCCGGCTCGCCCCAGCCCAGCGCCGCGCAGATGCCTTCCTTCCACGGCGTGCCGCGCGGCACCGCCGGCCAGGCCTCGACACCGACCGCGCCCGGCTTCACCGCCTGCCACACGTCCACGTAAGGATGGCCTGTGACCAGCACGTTCGGGTCACGCACGCCGGCGACGACGCGTGACTCCTTGCTGCCCGCCACAAGATGGTCGACCAGCACACCGAGCCGCCGGTGCCCGGCCGTGCCGAACTCGGCGACCCGCGCGGGCAGGTCGTCGATGCCGTGCAGCGGCTCCACCACCACGCCCTCGACCCGCAGGTCGTGCCCCCACACGCGCTCGACCAGCTCCGCGTCGTGGATGCCCTCGACCCACAGCCGGCTGTCCCTCGCGGTACGGGCCCGAAGCCCCTCGACCAGTACCGAGCCGGACGCGGACACCACCCGTCCGGGCGCATCCGTCCGGGTCGGCCGGACCAGGGTCACGGGCTTGCCGTCGACGAGGAACCCGGCCGGGGTCAGCGGGAACAGGCGATGCCGGCCGTGCCGGTCCTCCAGCACGACATTGCCCTGCTCGAAGCGCACGACCGCGCCGCAGAAGCCGCTCGCCGGATCCTCGGCCACCAGGCCGGGCTCGGCCAGCACCTCCGGCACCTTCCTGGTCGCCCTGCCCCGCGCCAGGATGTCGCCGCCGTAGCTCTCCGATCGCACGACGAGTCACCCTATCGAGAACCCGGTCGAAAACCCGGGCGTCGGAGCAGGCGTGTCCCGGACGACTATGTGGACATGGAAGGCGTGGCGCCCGACCCGGCGCTCGGACTGCTGGAGCTGTACGACGAGGCGTTACCGCACGTCTACGGCTACCTGCTGGCCAGATGCCGGGACCGGAACCTGGCCGAGGACCTGGCCGCGGAGACGTTCCTCGCCGCCGTGACCGCGGCCCGCCGACCGGACACGCCGGAGCCGTCCGTCCGCTGGCTCATCGGCGTCGCCCGGCACAAGCTCGCCGACCACTGGCGGCGGCTCGAACGCGAGGACCGCGGACTCCGGCTGCTGGACGGTGCCGAACGCGTCGAGGACCCGTGGGACGAGGCCATCGACGCGATCCGGGCCAGGGCCACGCTCGACGCGCTCGGCCCACATCACCGGGCCGCACTGACCCTGCGGTACCTCGACGGCCTGCCGGTCCCCGAGGTGGCCGACTGCCTGGGCCGCACCGTGCACGCCACCGAAGCGCTGCTCGTGCGGGCCCGCACCGCGTTCCGCCGCTGCTACCGGGAGGAGGGCTCGCCGTGACCGATCCTTTCGAGGCACTCCGTGCGCCGGTGGTCCCGGTGACGCCCGACCCGACGTTCGCCGCGCGGCTGCGGGAACGACTGACCCGCGCCGTGCTCAACCAGGGAGAAGACACCATGGCAGTACACCTGACCCAACGAGCGCCGGCCTGGCCGCCAGCACTCACGCCATACATCGTCGTGTCCGACGCCCGCGCGGCACTGGCGTGGTACACGGAGGTGTTCGGCGCCCGGCTCCGTGGCGAACCGTACGTCGACTCCGACGGCACGATCGGGCACATGGAGGTCGACCTCGGCGACGCCGTGCTGATGTTCGCCGAGACCTCCGACCTGTACACCGAGGTGCCGGTCCGGGCACCGGACTCCCCCACCACGTTCAGCCACTCACTGCACCTGGACGTGCCCGACGTCGACGAGACAGTCGTATTGGCCCGCGGCCGCGGCGCGACCGTGGAGCGTGAGCCCGCCGACCAGCCATACGGCCGGGGCGCGGTCATCGTCGACCCGTTCGGCCACCGCTGGCTCCTGTTGCGGCCACCGGCCGACGCCACCAGGTTCCGGCACGGCGACGTCTCACGCGTGACGATGATGCCCACCGACGCGGACCGGGCGAAGACCTTCTACGAGGCGGTGCTGGACCTGCCGTTCACGCCCGGCCGGACGCCGGGCACGTGGGTCAGCGAGGCCGTCACACCACCGCTGAGCATGTGGTCACCGGAAGGCGCCGCGAACGAGGTGCGGCTGACCTTCCGGGTGGACGACGCCGAGGCCGCCGCCGAGCGGGTCCGTGCCGCCGGCGGCACCGCGGCGGCGACCGAGCACCAGCCGTACGGCCTGGTCGCCGAGTGCGTCGACGACCAGGGCACGCACTTCTGGCTGTGGCAGCCCGCCCCGCCTCCCCGGAACCACTAGGCGGCGGCCCGGGGCCTGCGAAGCTCAGCCCTCGCCGAAGGCCGCGGCGAACCGGTCCCGCAGGTCCCCGAGGCGTTCGACGGGCTCGTTGGAGAAGACCAGGCGCAGGTAGCGGCCACCGCTCGGGCCCCAACCGTCCATCGGGGTGGCCGCGACCCGGCCGCGCTCGAACAGGCGGGCCGCGGCCTCGCCCGGCGCCAGGCCCATCGCGGCGGTGTCCACCAACAGCGACCAGCCGCCGCCGGGTCTCACCAGCGGGTAGCCGCTGAGCTGGTCGACGATCAGCTCAGCGCGCTCCCGCCAGGTCGCCGTGGCGGCCGCGACCTCCGCGTCGGCGTCCGGCGCGGCAAGCGCCTCCGCCACCGCCTGCTGAGCGATGCCGACCTGCCCCACCACGTTCGCGATGGTCACGTGGTGGACGTCGGCCATGATCGACGCCGGACCGACGGTCCAGCCGACCCGCCAGCCGATCATCCGCAGCTCCTTCGACGCCGACCCGACGGTGATGGTCCGGTCCGCGAGCCCAGGATGCCGGGCCGGGTGCGCGGGCGCCGCGCCGTCGAACCGGATCCGCTCCATGGCCGCGTCGTAGATCAACCACGGCAGACCGGTCCCGGCCAGCGCGTCCCAGTGCTCCGGACCCAACACCGCACCGGACGGCATCGCGGGCGACATCAGCAAAGCCGCCGCGGTGTTCGGCCCGACCGCGGCGGCCAGCTCACCCGGGTCGACCGTCCAGCCGTCCGGCCCCGGCCGGTTCGGCACATACCGGGGCACCCCGCCCGCGAGCCGGATCCGGTTGACGAGCCCGGCGTAGAACGGGTCGCCCACCACCACCTCCTGCCCCGGCTCCACGGTCGCGAACAGCACGTTCAGGATCCCGTTGCACCCACCCGCCGCACTCACGCACTCGGTCGCCGGATCGTAGGAACGGTGGGCAATACGACCGACATGCGACGCCGCGGCCACCCGGAGCGACAACCGGCCCTGGAACGGGAGATAACTGTTCGCCGAGTCGTCGTCCACGGCCGCCCGCGTCGCCGCGAGCGCCACGGCCGGCGGCCGCAGGTCCGTGTCCAGGTTCTCCAACCGCAACAGCTCCGGATCATGAGTCGCGTCCGCCGCGTCCCCCACCCGATCCACACCGATACCCCTGATGTGCGCCAGTCGCGAGACACTCATCCGCCCACTCCCATCCCCGTCACGGCCACCAGAACATCCCCGGCTCGGGATGGTCGACGAAACCGAGCGACCGGTAGAGCGGCTCACCGTCCCGGGACGCATGCAGGTCCACCCGCGCCACCTCCCGCTCCCGGAACCAGGCCAGCAGACCCTCCATGATCGCGCGGCTGTGCCCGCGCCGCCGGTACGCCGGATCCGTCACCACGCCATACACCTGACCGACCCGCCCGTTGTGCGCCCGCGGACTCGGCAACCGCTGCTCGATCGACCCGACACCGCACGCCGCGAGACCCTCGTCGCCGTCCACCACCAGGATCCGCATGCCCTCGGCGGTCAACTGCTCCACCAGCACCCCGGCGAGACTCTCCCGCCATCCGTTCTCCCCCGCCGCGCCAATCGCGTCGAACAGCATGGCCCGCAACCGCACCAGCTCCGCGACGTCGTCCGCCGCCGCTTCCCGTACACCTGACATGTCATGACCCTATCGTCGAACAGCCCCTTACAACGACCCGTTTTCCGGCGTTGTCGCAGGCAGCGAGTACCGTCTTGGTCGCCATGCCCAGGAAGGTCGACCACCACTCCCGCCGCACCGCCATCGCCGAATCCGCATGGCGGCTCGCGGCACGCGGCGGCATCGAGGCGGTCACCATGCGCCACGTCGCCGCCGACGCGGACATGTCACTCGGCCAGCTGCAGCACTACTTCCGAGCCAAGGACGAACTCCTCTCCTTCGCCTACGACCTGCTCACCGAGCGGGTCGCCGCCCGCGTCAGCCAGCGCGAGGACCCCGTCACCGACGAGGAACCCGAACCCCAGGACGTCGTCCACGACGCGCTGGTCGAGATGCTGCCACTGGACGAGCAGCGCACCCACGAGGCACACGTCGCCATCGCCTACCTCGCGTACGCCGCCGTCGCGCCCGACATGGCCGCACGCCTACGCAAGACACACGCCGACCTGCTGGACCTCATCGTCGACCAGCTCCGCCGCGGCCAGCACCGCGGCACCGTCGACCTGGACCTCGACCCCGTCCGCGAGGCGCGGACACTCCTTGCCGTCCTCGACGGTCTGACCGCCCACGTCATCGTCGGACACCACTCGGCCGCCGACGCCGAACACGCCTTCGACACACACCTGGACGAACTCTTCAGCGCCTGACGGTGCCTGACGGTCGCTGCTCCCCGCAGTTCCAGGCACCAGACCGACCCGGCCACCTGCGAGAGTCCCACCCACGGACCGCACCGAGGAAGGTGGCATGACGACACTGAGCCCGCGGACCATCAACCGCGCCACCCTCGCCCGCCAGCACCTGCTCGCCAGGACCGAACAGACCGCCGTCGACATGGCCGAGCACCTGGTCGGACTGCAAGCCCAGGCACCGTTCCCGCCATACACCGGACTCTGGACCCGACTGGCCGGCTTCCAACCCGAGGAGCTGGCAGCCGCACTGGTGGACAGGCAAGTCGTTCGTATCGCGCTGATGCGCGGCACCGTCCACCTCGTGAGTGCCGCCGACGCGTGCTTCCTGCGACCACTCGTCCAGCCGCTCTACGACCGCGACCTCCGCACCAACATCCAGCACGCCCGGCACCTCACCGGCCTCGACCTCGCGAAAGTCGCCGACGCCACCCGGCTCGTACTCGCCGAACGACCCCACAACACTCGCGAACTCGGCGCCACACTGGCCGAACACTGGCCCGACCGCGACGCCGCGGCACTCACGCACGCGGCCCGCGGACTGCTGCCACTCGTGCAGGTGCCGCCACGCGCGGTGTGGGGCCGCAGCGGCCAGACCGCCTACCAAACCGCGGAGCACTGGCTGGGCCGCGAACTCGACCGGTCACCCGACCCGAAACGCATGATCACCCGCTACCTCAACGCGTTCGGCCCCGCATCCGTCGCCGACATCCAGACCTGGGCCGGCCTTACCCGCCTCCGCGAGATCGTCGAGACACTCGACCTACGAACGTTCCACACCGCCGACGGCCGCGAACTGTACGACCTCCCCGACGCCGTTCTCCCCGACGAGGACACACCCGCGCCGGCCCGCTTCATCCCGGAGTTCGACAACGTCCTGCTCTCGTACGCCGACCGCACCCGGATCATCGCGGAGGACCACCGGAAGCGGCTGTTCGGCGTCAAGAACGGCGTCTTCCCAGGCACGTTCCTCGTGGACGGCTTCGTCCGCGGGTCCTGGCGCGTGGCCAAGGAACGCAAGTCGGCCGTACTGACGATCACCCCATGGGCCAGGACCACCAGGAAGGACCTGACCGCACTCACCAGGGAAGGCTTGCGGCTCCTGGACTTCCTCGCCCCCGCCGCCGAAACCAAGGACGTCCGCATCGACGCCTGACCGCCGAC
>Ga0164298_10000199_pt1 | contig 18374 bp, 18 predicted proteins | sample Whisoiple_216_MG_FD_109713 | JGI IMG/M metagenome (GOLD analysis project Ga0164298, IMG submission 109713) | Unamended control soil microbial communities from upstate New York, USA - Whitman soil sample_216_MG | ecosystem: Environmental > Terrestrial > Soil > Agricultural land ...
CCGACGCTCCCGGTCTACCGCGGCGAGCTGCAGGCGCGCGCGCTCGGAGCGAGCGTCGAGGCCTGGAGCGAGGACGGACGGCCGCTGGTCGGCGAGGTCGGCGAGCTCGTCCTCACCGAGCCGCTGCCGTCGATGCCTCTATATCTCTGGGGCGACGAGGACGGGTCGCGCTACCGCGAGAGCTACTTCTCGACCTTCCCCGGCGTCTGGCGGCACGGAGACTGGATCGAGATCACCGCGCGAAGGACGGCGATCATCACCGGCCGGTCTGACGCGACGATCAATCGCGGTGGCGTGCGGATGGGGACGAGCGAGCTGTACCGCAGCGTGCTCGCGCTCGACGAGATCGTCGACGCGCTCGTCGTGGACGTCCCCGCCGGCGACGGCAGCCGAATGACGCTGTTCGTCGTGCTGCGCGACGGCTCTACCCTCGACGAGAGGCTCGAGTTGGAGATCCGGCGCCGCATCCGCGAGGACTGCTCGCCGCGCCACGTCCCCGACGAGGTGGTCGCCGCCCCGGAGATTCCCCGCACGCTGTCGGGGAAGATCCTCGAAGTGCCGGTGAAGCGGCTGCTGATGGGCGCGGCGGCGGACGAGGTCGCAAGCCGGGACTCGCTCGCGAACCCCGCAGCGCTCGACTGGTTTGCCCAGCTTGCGAGTAGCCAACAACTCCCTAACTAATGCCCGCGCCAAGCGTCCAAATGCTACGAACGGGTGGCAGCAACGCCACCTTTGAGATACCTTCCCCCCCGCGGCTGTGACTGTACGCGTCGACACCCCGACCACCATCGATGTTCCGCTCGACGTGCCGGAGGAGCCGGAGGCAGTAAAGGCACGCGGCTACTGGGAGCTCGTCTGGATCCGCTTCCGCCGCGACAAGCTGGCGCTCGGCAGCGTCGGCTTCATCATCTTCCTCTTCATCGCCGCCTTCATAGGCGCGCCGGTTGCAGCTCACCTGCTCGGCCACGGGCCGGACGCCCAGTTCGGCTACGGCGTGACGTACCCGGGCCCGGTGCCCGTCGGGCCCTGGAAGCACATCCCCGCATTGCCGTACTTCGCGGGAGAGCATCCGCCCGCCTCCCTCGTGAACCAGTACGGGCACACCTTCCTCGTCATGGGCGGCGCCGACAATCTCGGCCGCGACATGTTCCTGCGCATCCTCTACGGCGCGCAGGTGTCGCTCGAGGTCGGCGTCTTCGCCACCCTCGGCTCGGTTTTCATCGGCGTCGTGATGGGCCTCATCGCCGGCTATTTCCGCGGCTGGATCGACACGGTCATCTCGCAGATGATCAACATCGTGATGGTGTTCCCGTACCTCCTCTTCATCATCGCGCTGCAGATCGTCGCCGGGAACAAGCTCAACTCCATCACGCTCGGCTTCCTGCCGAACGGCGTCTTCGAGCTGTCCCTGATCCTCACGGCGTTCGGCTGGTTCTACCCGGCCAGGATCATGCGCGGGGTCACGTTCTCGCTGCGTGAGAAGGAGTTCATCGAGGCTGCGCGGATGACGGGGGCGAGCGATTGGCGAATCATGCGCTCGCACCTCCTGCCGCACCTCGTTGCGCCGATCATCGTGTACTCGACCATCCTCGTCGCGACGAACATCCTCGCGGAGGCCGGCCTCTCCTTCCTCGGACTGGGCATCAAGCCGCCGACGCCAAGCTGGGGCAACCTGCTTGCGCAGGCGCCGGCGTTCTACCAGACCGACGTCTGGATCCTGATCTTCCCGGGCCTCGCCATCCTCTTCACGACGATCGCGTTCAACCTCTTCGGCGACGGCCTGCGTGACGCGTTCGACCCGCGCGGCACGATCTAACTCTTTCGACACGAAATCGTCTCAGTAGTCGCTGGTGTCTCTCACTCACCTCAACCGGGCCGTTCGTGAGGGCGAGCGGACCCGCGATGGAAGGAGTCAAATGCGCAGGAAGCATGTGCTCTCCCTGCTGATGTTGTGCACGGGAGTTGCGTTGCTCATCGCGGCGACGACCGTCGGGGTTGCCTCTTCTGCCACGCAGAAGTCCGGCTCCGCGAAGTCGCTCCGCGGCGGCACGCTCAACGTGGCCCAGTCGGCTGGTGCGTTCGACACGCTCGACCCGGGCCTCGCGTACGTCACGAACGACTGGGAAGTGCTCTACTCGACGCAGCTGCTGCTCGTCAACTTCCCGAACAAGGCCGGCAAGGCCGGGACCCAGCTCTTCCCGGAGGCCGCGACGTCGTTCCCGACGATCTCGAAGAACGGCAAGACGGTCACGTTCCACATTCGCAAGGGCCTCAAGTTCAATGACGGCGGCCCCGTCACCGCGAAGTCCTATTCGCGGGCGTGGGAGCGGATCCTGAGCCCGAAGATGTACGCGCAGTACGGCACCTTCGACCAGCTGAACAAGATGGTCGTCGGCGCGCAGGCGTTCACCGACGGCAAGGCGGCCCATATCTCGGGCATCAGCGCGAAGGGGCTCACGCTCACCTTCCACCTGGTCAAGCCGAACCCGACGTTCACCTCGATTCTCGGTATGCAGTGGTTCGGCGCAGTCAAGCCGAACATGGCGTACACCAAGAGCTCGGGTGGAATCACCAAGTACCCGTCGGCGGGTCCGTACTACATCGCGAGCAACCAGCTCGGACGGACCACCGTGCTGAAGCGGAACAAGTTCTACCACGGTCAGCGCCTGGCCAACCCGAACCAGATCGTGATCCAGAGCTTCCCGAACTCGGATGGCGAGGCTGCGCTTCTCCAGATCGAAAAGAACCAGCTGGACTTCGACATGGCCGGCGTGCCGGCGTCTGACGTCTCGACGGTTTCGAAGAAGTACGGCGGCCCGAACAAGAGCCAGTTCCACGTCGGGAACAACTCCTGCATCATCTGGGAGGCGTTCAACAACGCCAAGGCACCGACGAACAACGCGGACGTCCGCAAGGCGCTGAACTACGCGATCGGGCGCACGCCGATCATCCAGCAGCTCGGCCCGTATGCCGGTAAGTCGTCCGATCAGATCCTGATCCCGGGCCTCGCCGGCTACAAGAAGCTCAAGGCGTATGGGAACTTCCCGAACTTCGCCAAGGCGAAGGCCGTTGGTGGAGCCGCGCTGAACAACCAGCCGGCCATCAACATCTACTACAACGCTGCGAGCCACTTCCGCACGAACGAGGCTGAGTTCATGCAGTCGCAGATCCAGCACATCGGCATGAAGGCGAATCTGCAGCCGTCGGACCCGAACGACTACTACGGTCCGATCGAGACGAAGGGCACGAGCTACAACATCGCCCACTCGGGCTGGTGTGCCGATTACTTCGATCCGTTCGACTTCATCAACGTGAACTTCGATGGTCGCTCGATCGCGGCAACCGGCAACGTCAACTACTTCTACTTCAACAACTCGGCGTTCAACAAGCAGATGGACGCTGCGTCGAACAAGTCCGGTGCGGCTCGGGCCCAGGCCTACGCCAAGCTCGACGCGACGTTGATGACGAAGTACGCTCCGGCGTTCCCGCTCTACATCCCGACCTTCCGGTACCTGACCGCGAAGCGGGTCAAGAACGTGATCTACAACAACTACTTCGGCTATCCGATCCTCAACGCAATGTCGGTGGGCTAGGAAAGCACCAAGCCGAATCGCATCAACTCTGGAGGGGCGCTTCACGCGCCCCTCCAGAGTTCTCCCAAACTAGACTTCAGAACCAGTGGTCTATTTCCTCATCCGTCGCTTCCTCTGGGCCATCTTCCTGTTCTTCTGCGCGACGGTCATCACCTACATCATCTTCTTCGTCATACCGAGCGACCCGGCGTCGATCGCCTGCGGGACGCACTGCACGCCCCAGCAGATCGTCCACATCCGGCACAGCCTCCACCTCGACCTGCCGATCTACCAGCAGTACTGGCTGTTCATGTGGAACCTGGTCCGCCACGGCTCGCTCGGCTTCTCGTACGTCAACGGCGTTTCCGTGCGCTGGATCATCGGTCAGGACGCGCCGGTCACGGCCTCGCTCGTATTCGGCGGCGCCGTCTTCTGGCTTGCGATCTCGATCCCGATCGGGATCATTTCGGCCCTGCGGCCGCGGTCACTCATGGACCGGTTCGGGATGATCTTCGTCCTGATTGGCATCTCCGCGCCGGCCGTCTGGATCGGCCTGATCCTCGCCTACATCGTCGGCTTCAAGCTCGGCTGGACCCCGATCGCCGGCTACTGCAACCTGATCCCGGGCAGCGGGACGATCGGCTCATGCTCAGGTCCCGCCCAGTGGGCGTACCACCTGATCTTGCCGTGGCTGACGTTCATGTTCCTCTTCGCCGCCCTCTACGTGCGCCTGATCCGGGCGACCGTGATGGAGACGATGTCGGAGGACTACGTCCGGACGGCGCGCGCGAAGGGGGCCCCCGGCTCGCGCGTGCTGATGCAGCACGTGCTGCGCAACAGCATGCTCCCGGTCGTGACGATTCTCGGCATGGACATCGGGCTCGCGCTCGGCGGCGCCGTCTTCACCGAGACCGTGTTCCAGCTGCGAGGCCTCGGTTCGGAGCTGATCCAGTCGGCGAACAAGGACGACCTGCCCGTTGTCGTCGGAGTAGTCGTCTTCGCGTGCATCGCGGTGATCATCTTCAACTTCATCGTCGATGTCGCGTACGCGTGGCTCGACCCGAGAATTCGGCTCGAGTGACGATGGGGCTGCTCGAAGTCAACGATCTCCACACACGCTTCCAGACGGACGACGGAATCGTCAAGGCCGTCTCGGGCGTGAGCTTCTCGCTCGAGAAGGGAAAGACGCTCGGCGTCGTCGGCGAATCGGGATCCGGCAAGAGCGTGACCTTCCTGACCGTGATGGGCCTGAACGACCCGCGGCATACGGAGACGACCGGCTCGGTCGTCTTCGACGGCAGCGAGATTCTCGGCCTGGGCACGTCGCAGATGCGGGGCATCCGCGGCCGGCGGATCGGGATGATCTTCCAGGACCCGATGACGTCGCTCAACCCGGTCAAGACGATCGGCTGGCAGCTCGAAGAGGCCGTCATGCTGCACAACGACGTGACGCGCGCAGAGGCGCGCCGCCGGTCGGTCGACATCCTCAAGGAGGTCGAGATCCCGCGCGCCGACACCCGGGTCGACGACTACCCCCACCAGTTCTCCGGCGGCATGCGCCAGCGCGTCATGATCGCGATGGCGCTGATCAACAACCCGGAGGTGCTGATCGCCGACGAGCCGACGACGGCGCTCGACGTGACGACGCAGGCTCAGATCCTGCGGCTGATGATCAAGCTGCAGCAGGAGCACGAGATGGCGATCATCATGATCACGCACGATCTCGGCGTCGTCGCGGAGCTCGCCGACGACGTGCTCGTGATGTACGGCGGGCGGGTCGTCGAGAAGGCGGAGGTACACGACCTCTTCGCCAAGCCCGAGATGCCGTACACCTGGGGGCTGCTCGGCTCGTTGCCGCGGCTCAACGCCACAGCAGAGCGCCTCGAGCAGATCCCGGGCCAGCCGCCCTCCCTGCTGCGGCCGCCGAAGGGTTGCGCCTTCAACCCGCGCTGCCCGTACGTGTTCGACCGCTGCCGCGAGGAGTTGCCGGACCTGCGGGCCGGAGTCGTAGGCGAGGGCCACAGCTTCCGCTGCCATCTCGCCGATGAGGATCGGGCCCGGATCTGGGACGCGAAGAAGGCCGCGCTCGATGCGGCGGAAGGGAGCGCTGCATGAGCGAGCTGCTCGCCGTCGAGGACCTCCAGAAGTACTTCCCCGTCACGCGCGGCCTGATCTTCCAGAAAGAGGTCGCCCAGGTCAAGGCCGTCGACGGCGTGAACTTCACGCTCGAGCAGGGCGAGACGCTCGGCGTGGTCGGCGAGTCGGGCTGCGGCAAGTCGACGATGGCGCGTTGCATCGCACGCCTTCTCGAGCCGACTGGCGGAAAGATCATCTTCGAAGGCCGTGACATCACTCACCTCAACCGCAGCGACATGCGGGCGGTCCGGCGGGACATGATGATGGTCTTCCAGGATCCGTATGCGTCGCTCAACGCCCGCAAGCGCGTCGGCTCGATCGTGGGCGAGCCGCTCGAGGTGCACGGCATCGGCTCGGACCAGGACCGGAAGCGGCGCGTGCAGGAGTTGCTCGAGATCGTCGGGCTGAACCCGGAGCACTACAACCGCTTCCCGCACGAGTTCTCCGGCGGGCAGCGGCAGCGGATCGGGATTGCCCGGGCGCTCGTGATCAACCCGAAGCTCGTCATCTGCGACGAGCCGGTCTCGGCGCTCGACGTCTCCGTGCAGGCGCAGATCCTCAACCTGCTCAAGGACCTTCAGCAGGACTTCGACCTGACGTACATCTTCATCGCCCACGACCTGAACGTCGTGCGCCACGTCTCCGACCGGGTGATGGTGATGTATCTCGGCAAGCCGGTCGAGACCGGCTCGAAGGAGGAGCTGTACGCGGCCCCGAAGCACCCGTACAGCGGCGCCCTGCTGTCTGCCGTGCCGATCGCCGACCCGACGGTCGGGCGCGCTCGCAGGCCGGTCGTGCTCCAGGGCGACGTCCCGAGCCCGCTGAACCCGCCGGCGGCGTGCACCTTCCACCCGCGCTGTCCACGCTTCGTCGACGGCAAGTGCAACGTGGACGAGCCGCTGCTCAGGCCCGCTCCGGGTTCGACCGATCACGAGTTTGCCTGCCACTTCCCGCTCGAGCGCTGGCCGTTGGACGAGGACGAGTTCCGTCGTGCGCCGTCGTCCGAGTCAGTGGCGACTACCGCCGAGTAGTTGCTCCGCGGAGCGCTCCGGCGGATAGCAGTCCTCGTCGCAGTCGTCGTCAGCCTGACAGCGGTGGTGTCGCTCGTCATCGGAGCGCTTGACGGCGCCAACCTGCTGCGCGCGCTCGCCGTCGGTTTCTACGTCGCCGGCGTGGCCGTCCTGATCGGCAGCTTCGTCATCGGCGTGCGGGGACCGTTGCGACCCGAGTGGGGAGAGGATCGGGACGGTCCGTCGCCCGGCGTCCGCGGCGGCCTCCTCCCGCGCTCGGTCCGGCGCGCGACGTCAGATGAGCGAAGCGAGTCCAAGCGGAACTCCTTCGGGCTCTTTCTGTTCGGCCTCGCACTCGTGTTCATCGGCGCCGGCTTCGACCCGACGCGGCACTTTTTTTGACGAATCCGGCCGGACCTTCCGGCGGTATAAGTCGGATGTGAACCGGAGAGGGCGGCTCCGCTGATTCGTTACCTGATCGGGCGCATCTTCTGGGCCGTCTGGCTCTTCTTCATGGCGACCCTGATCGTGTACGTGATCTTCTTTCTCGTCCCGGCCGACCCGGCCCGGATAACCGGGGTCGGCCTCGCCGCTTCGCCGACGCTGCTCGCGGAGATCCGTAGCCAGCTGCACCTGGACGTGCCTTTCTACCAGCAGTACTGGATCTTCGTCTGGAACATCATCCGTCACCAGTCGCTCGGCTACTCGTTCCAGAACGGCACGTCCGTGCGCTGGATCATCGGCCAGGACGCGCGCGTCACCGCGTCACTCGTCTTGGGCGGTGTGTTCTTCTGGCTCCTGATCTCGATCCCGGTCGGGATCCTCTCGGCGCTGAGGCCTCGTTCGCTGTTCGACCGCCTCGCGATGCTGTTCGTGCTCGTCGGCATCTCGATGCCGCCGTTCTTCCTGGGCCTGATCCTGGCCTACGTCTTCGGCTTCAAGCTCGGCTGGACGCCGATCTCCGACTACTGCAACTTCTTCCCGCACTCGGGAGGCGAGTGCAACGGCCCGGCCCACTGGGCGTACCACCTGATCCTGCCGTGGGTGAGCTTCATGGTCCTCTTCGCGGCGCTCTACGTTCGGCTGATCCGGGCCGGCATCCTCGAAATCGCCGGCGAGGACTACGTCCGCACCGCTCGGGCCAAAGGCGCCTCCGGCCGTCGGGTCGTGGTGCACCACATCTTGCGCAACAGCATGCTGCCGGTCGTCACGGTGCTCGGTATGGACATCGCGCTCGCGTTCGGCGCCGCGCTCTTCATCGAGAAGGTGTTCAACCTGCACGGCCTCGGCTCCGAGCTCATCGGAGCGGCCCAGCGGGACGACGTGCCGGTCGTCGTGGGGTGCATCGTCGTCATTACGTTCGCGGTGATCCTCATGAACTTCATCGTGGACGTTGCGTACGCTTGGCTCGACCCGCGGATTCGAACAGGTGCACGTATTCGAAGAAATGCCTAACTCTGACCACCTATCGGCGTCAAAGCTGATGTGAGGACCAATTGCGACCAGGCGCGGGAGCGTCTCTCGCTTCAGCTCGACGACGAGCTGTCGGCGCACGAGACGCTGATGCTCGAACGGCACCTCGTGCGTTGCGCTGCGTGCGCGGCCTTTGCTGCGCGTGCGCGCGTCTCGACAGAGGTGCTCCGTTCGGCGCCGCTCGAACCCGCACCCTACTTCTGGCTCACGCGCCGGCCTGCGTCCGCCACGCGCTTCGCGGCCCGGGTTGCAGCCGTCACAGCGGCTGCGGCAGCGGCTGTGCTCGTCGCCGTGTCGGCCGTGTCGCTCGAGGGCGAAGTCGGCGCAACCTCAGCGGCGTCCGGGCTCTGGCCAACCGGCGCTGCGGTTCATCCGAACATCGACCAGAACCTCGGCGTCCGGCACGTCGCCTTCGAGCGTCCCACGCCCGACGGCCCCCGCCGCGGGCTTGTTCGCCCGGTCTGATCTCACGGCCTGAAACCTGCGCGCCAAAGACGCGCGGCTTCAACTTCGCGAGACCCTCCTAGCTACTTACTGGTTCGTCGGGACGGGCGGGGCCCAGTCGGCTTCCCAGTAATTCACGAGCCAGCGACCGTTCGGCTTGTTGCCGGCGCGCTTGAGACCGAGGAAGAAGGGGAGGTGAGGCCGGACGTCCGTACCCCTCCGCGCCACGAGGTCGACGACCAGCATCATCTGCGTCTTGTACGACCACAGCACCTGAAACCCTGTTGTCTTCGCGTTGCCCGCCGGGTAGGGCAGGACCGCGATGTTGCCCTTGTCCCACTGCTTCCGAGTCTGCGTCCCCTTGATCTCTGCGTTGACCAGTGGGTACGCGACATCGAGGTTCTTCCGCAGAGGCGCTGTCTCGATGAACTTCCGCGCCACCTTGAAGGCGGCCGGGTCCGGTGCCGCCTTGACCTGCTTCGGCGCGCTCTGCGCGGGCTTGTTCGAGATCGGCGAGTTGTACCCGCTCGACCCGTGGAAGTAGGTCACGAAAAAGACGATGAGCCCCACGGCAAGGATTCCGCCGCTGAGGAACAGCAAGCGGCGCTGGGCGCGGGGCGAAGAAAGGATGCCGCCTGAGGGCGAGCTCGAGGAAGAGTCCATGAGAACTTAGACCAACGTACCAAAGGAAAGTTAGTGCTGTTGGCCACCCATCGGGGCGCCGCCGGGAGGCTGTGACGTCCCATAGCTACGCGGCAGCGGCGGCAGCTCCCGTGTCACCGATTGCGCGTAGCGCTTGCGGCTCCGGCGCTCCCTCACGACCGAAGCGACGCCGAGGCCGAGCGGGAAGAGAAGCGCGAGCAGGACGACGCCTCCCGCGGCGAGCAGCCAGGTCTGTCCCAGCACGTTGCCTCCGCTCGTCTGCGGCGGCGGCGCCTCGTTGCTGCTAGCTGCGGGCCCGGCGCCGAAATCCGCGGGCCCGACCTCATGCTGGCCGGTCTTGGTCGGTTTGGCGAAGATCGCAGTCGTGTACAGCCCGTTCACGAGCCAGCGGCCCCCGCGCTTCACCATCGAGCCCGCGAACACGTAGGACGCCGACGTCTTGGCCCCCTTGCGCGGGTGGACGAGGAGGTTGAAGTCGACGTAAGTGGGGCCCGCGTCGATGGTCGTCCAGTTGTGGAAGGTCTTGCCACGTGGCTGGTAGAACGGAATCGGGCTGGTGCCGTGGCGCCACTGGCTCTCCGTCGTCCCTCCCTTGAGATCCGGGCCTGCGAGGCGCCAGGCGGTCGCAGGCGAGCTGTCGTCGAGCGCCGCCGGAATGAACCGGTCGAGAGTCCGGTCGATCGCGCGCCGGTCGGCAGGAGAGACGTGCTTGCTCTGCTTGACCACCTGGGCGGGCGGCGCGTTCTTCGCCGGCGCCCGGGGCGGCTGCTTCGGGCTCCGGATGAACACCGCGGCCCCCGCGATCGCAGCCACGACGAGGACGACGACCCCGAGCCGAAAGAAGCGACGCCGGGCGCGGGGCGAGGACGGAAGGACGCGCATGACCCCGCCGAGAGTACCAGCGCGAAATGCCGTCTCTGCGGCGAGCTAGAGCGCGGCCGGAGCCTGCGCTTCGTGCCGCGTCGCCGCCGTCAAGGGAGCGTCCTCAGGCCGGTCATCGGCCAGACCGTGCGTCCGCTCGGACTCTTTGACGGCGCGCACGAGGAGCTCGTGCTCGACGCAGTAGGTGCTCAACGTAAAGGTCGAGCAACCGGGGAACCCACAGCCATGCAACATCGGCATTAACAAGACTTTAACGGTTCGGGACGCTGAAAGGAAGGATCGGGCAAGGCGATGACGGGTACAAGGGGAAGGTATTGAGGCTCATCGCGGTCACGTTCGTGGTGCTCGCAGCCGTCGGCTGTGGCGGCTCCGCGCGTCCGGAGACGACCGCCGCACGGGGGCTGCCGCCCGCGCTCGCGGAGCAGTGGGCTGCGCAGGCGTCGTCGATCGCGAGTGCCGCCGCCCACGGGCAGGGCTGCCGCGCGCAGCGCCTCGCATCCACTCTTCGGGACGAGATCCTTGGGAAGAAGGCCAGGGTTCCAGCACGACTGCAAGGGCCGCTCGTCACCGGCGTCAACTCGCTCGCAGATCGGATCACGTGCACGCCGCAGCCGGTAGCGGTGCAGGCCAAGCCGCCGCAGGCGCCGCCCAAGCCGCACGACGACCATGCGCACGGGCACGACCACGACCACCATGGGAAGGACAAGTGAGCGCCGCTCAGCGCTTTGCGGAGCGGTACGAGCTCGTCCGGCCGCTCGGCCACGGAGCGATGGCGACGGTCGAGCTCACGCACGACGTCGAGCTCGACCGGCCGGTGGCGCTCAAGCGGCTCGCCGAGAACTTCGCGCGGGACGAGGAGCTGCGGCGCCGCTTTCTCCGGGAGGCGCGACTGGCCGCGAGGCTCTCGCACCCCAACGTCGTGCGCGTCTTCGACGTGGGCGAGGACGGCGGCCGTCCCTTCATCGCGATGGAGTACGTCGAGGGCGGAACGCTCGCGGACCTCGTAGCGCGTCGCGGCGCGCGGCCAGCGCCAGAGGTGGCCAAGCTCGGGCTGCAGATGTGCGCAGGGCTCGCGGCAGCGCACGCCGCGGGTCTCGTGCATCGGGACGTCAAGCCGCAGAACCTCCTCCTCGGGTCGGACGGAGTCCTCAAGCTCGGGGACTTCGGCATCGCGGTCGGCCACGAGGGGACTCGCGTCACGCTCGTCGGCACCGTCCTTGGCACGGCCGGCTATCTGGCGCCGGAGCAGGCGCGCGGCGAGCAGGTCACCGCTGCCGCGGACATCTACGCCGTCGGCGCGGTGCTCTACGAGCTGCTGACGGGCGAGCCGGCCCGAACGGCCACGTCTCTGGCCGATCTGGGCGCCGGCGGTGCCTTCGACCTGCCCGACTTCGCCGGACGTGTCCGCTCGGCCCCGCCCGAGCTCGTCGATGCGGTGACGGCGTGCCTCGCCGTTCGGCCGGAGGACCGGCCGCCGTCGGCCGCTGCGCTGGCGCAGCGCCTCGCGCCGGTGGCGACGGAGGCCGAGACGCTGAGTCTGCCGGCCGATCCGTCGCGGCGCGCGACCGAGATCCTGGCGCCGTCCTCCAGGACGGCGACTAGGCGCTGGACGCCGCGGCGCCTTGCAGCCGCGGGAGCACTTGCTGCCGCTGTGCTCGCGGGTCTGGTGGCCGCCCTTGCGCTGTCCGGCGGAGGGAATGCGCCGCGACCGAACTCGGGGCCGCACGCCGTCGCCCCACCGGCCGTCGGTGCGAACGCGGCTCAGCAGGCGCGCAACCTCGCGAGCTGGTTACGCGCCCACTGAGGCCTCGCCTACTTCAGGACGGTGGCGCAGTACTGCGGAGACCCGTCCGCCGGGCTTGCGCAGTTTTCGTCCTGCTGGAACTGCAGCGCCTGGCCGAAGTCCTTCGTGGTGCCGGGATAGTTCCCGCCATACGTGAAGGCATTCAGCGTCCCGTTGAAGGCGAACCACGGATAGGTGCAGAACGGCCCGCCGTAGCCGGGGCAGGTCGTCGGGCCGACGAACGAGTTGCCGAAGATCTCGGCCTCGCCGCCGGTATCCGAGACGGCCGCCCACGACTTCGCCGCGCTGCCGTCGCCGAACGTGACGCCCTTGATCTGGAGCGGCTTGAACGTCAGCCACTTCGGGACGTCGAACGAGTAGCAGGGCGGCTTGGTCGCGCTGCCGGGGATGCAGTACTTGCCGGCCGGGGAGGTGTAGTTGCCGGTGTGGCCGATCTCCCAGACGAGCGAGTTCGGGGCGTCGTGCACGAGGCCCCAGCCGAGCGAGTTGCCGAGCTTCTGGACGCTGTAGCCCGGCATCAGCGGCCCGGCCTGCTTGCTGTTGAGGACGATCGTCCCCGCGTGGCCGGTCGTGACGTCGGTGACGGTGATGTGCATCCCGTCCCTTGCCGCGGTCACGTACTGGCGGTCGGTGATCGTGTCACCGGCGTGCATGACGAGCGGGCCGCCGGTCGCGCTGTCGGTGAGCATGGCGTTGAACGCCGTCGACTCCGAGTTGCCGTTCTGGGAGACCATCCAGACCGGAGAGCAGGCGGTATACGTATTTGCCGAGTAGACCACGTTGTAGGCGCCGCCCGAGGCGCAGTTCGTGACGAGGCTGTTCGGATAGAACTGGAGCTCGAGGAAGGCCTGGCCGAAGAGGCTGAGCGGGTCGGTGACGGTGCCGCCGATCCAGAAGGTCGGCCCCACCGAGTCGACCTGGCCGACCTGAGCCTTGGTCGTTCCGGCCTCGTTCGTCGGTAGGACGAGCGTCCAGGTCAGGTCCTGGGCCGAGCCGGGAGCGTTCGAGAGCGGATCTATCTCGGGCTCGTCGTGGCCGGTGCAACTTCCCGTGTACCAGATGTATTCCTCCGGGTGGTGGCCGATGCAGAGCGACTGGCCGCCGGCCGCGGCATGGGCGCGCGGCGCAGCGGCCGCGCCCGCGAGTGTGGCTGCCACAGCGAGAACGAGAGCACACAGGAGCCCGAGACGCATTACTTCCCCCTTCCCTCGAAAGACCTTGAGGGCGCAATCCTTCCACAGCCGGCTTGTTCAGCGCCAGCCGTGGTCGAGGAGTGCGCGTGTCTCCTCGACGCCGGCGGCCCAGACCCGCAGGACGTCCTCGTCCGGCAGCTCGTAGAAGCCTCCGTACTGGCCGTCGCCCGCCACCTCGCGCATCGTGGCCGGCACTGCGGGTAGCGGCTGCGCGAGCGGCTCCTTTCTCTCTTTCGGGAGCTCGACTCCGGGCAGGCGCGTCCAGGGGAAGTTCTCCATCCACGAGGCATGGCTCGCGCCCGGGTCGAGCTCCTGCACGAGCGACCAGACGGCGGGGCCGAGCCACCAGTTGTGGAACAGCACCTCCGCCTCGGGATGCGCAGCGCCCCATTCGCGCCGGGCGGCGTCCGCGGGCACGTTGCCGCCGTGCCCGTTCACTATCAGGATCCGTCGGAAGCCCTGCGACTGAAGCGCGTCGAGCAGGTCCTGCACGACAGCGACGAGGGTCCGTACGCGGAGTGTCGGCGAGCCGGGATAGGCGCCGAAGCTCGGCGTGAGGCCATAGGCGAGCACCGGTAGGACCGGGATGCCGAGCGGCTCCGCGGCCTCCACGGCGACGCGCTCGGCGAGGATGTTGTCGGTCTCGAGCGAAAGGTAGGCGTGCTGCTCGGTCGAGCCGATCGGGAGCACGATTCGGTCGTCGCTGCGCAGATACTCCTCGAGCTGGAGCCAGTTCAGGTCGCGGACACGCACTGCGGCACAATTACAGGCAGATGGCTCACGGGCTGATCCCATACCTAGCCGCCGCGCTCGCGGCTGCCTCGCATATCGGAGCGCCGCCCAACGGGGCGACGGCGGCTCTCGCCGCGAGGCCGCTGCACCAGACCCTGGTGCTCCGCACCCGGCCGGGCGGGAAGCCGCTCATGCGCGTCGGGCCCCGCGGCCCGCTCGGCGGCCCGCTCGTCCTCGGGGTCGTCGGCGTCCGCGGCCGCTGGGTCCAGGTCACCGCGGAGGCCCTGCCGAACGGACACTTCGCCTGGGCGAAGTTCGGGCGCGACGTCGGCGTCCACCCGGTCCGCTGGACGCTCCGCGCCTCCCTCTTCCGGCGTCAGCTGGACGTCCTGCGAGGCGGGAGGATCGTGCGGACGATCCCCGTGGCGATCGGCGCTCCTGGCTCCCCGACTCCGACCGGTCGCTTCGCGATCGCGGAGAAGCTCACGGGGCCCTTCGGCCCGGCGCTCGGTCCGCGCATCCTCGTCCTGACGGCCCGCCAGCCGCGGCTGCCCGCAGGGTGGAACACGCACATCACCTATTACGTCGCGATCCACGCCGGCGTGGGGCAGGGCTCGGCCGTCTCCGCCGGCTGCCTGCACATGGACGAGTCCGACGTCCGCTACCTGATGCGGACGGTGCCGCTAGGAACGCCGGTGCTGATTTCAGGCTGAGCTGTGCGATGATCGGCCCGCGATGAACGCGGTCGAACTGCACGAGTACGAGGAAGAGGAGGAGCTTCCGGCCTGGAGCCTGCCCGCGGAGGCCGTCGACCGGATTCGCGTGCCCGTGACGCTACCCGAGCAGGTGACTCGGGAGTGGGCGTGGGACGGCTCGACCGGCGCAGGCGTGCGCGTCTGCATCCTCGACAGCGGCGTCGAGTTCGACCATCCGCTCGTCGGCAAGGTCGAACGCTCGGTCGCCGTCGTGCGCGACGACGATGGGGAGCTCCAGGTCGTCGACGACGACGAGGGTGACCTCTGCGGGCACGGGACGGCCTGCGCGGGAGTCATCCGCTCGGTCGCGCCGGATGCCGAGCTGACGAGCGTCCGCGTCCTCGGCGCCGGCTACACGGGCGGCGGCGAGATCAGTCTGCACAGGCTCGGCTGGGCGATCGAGCAGCGTTTCCGGCTTGTGCACATGAGCCTGTCGACGACGCGGACGAAGTACGTCGAACGGCTGCACGAGCTCGCCGATCACGCCTACTTCCGGCGCGTGCTCCTCGTCGCCTCGGCCCACAACATGCCCGTCGAGAGCTTCCCGTGGCGTTTCGCGAGCGTCATCTCCGTCGGCAGCCACGAGGAGGCCGACCCGCTGACCTTCTACTACAACCCCTCGCCGCCGGTGGAGTTCTTCGGGCGCGGCCTCGACCTCGACGTTGCGTGGCTAGACGGCGGGACGCTGCGCTGCACGGGCAACAGCTTCGCGACGCCGCACATCGCGGCGATCTGCGCGCTCGTCCTCGGCAAGCACCCCGACCTGACGCCGTTCCAGCTCAAAAGCGTCCTCTACCAGACGGCGTCGAACGCGCGGGGCATCGCATGAGCGACCTCGAAGCGGCCGTCGCGGCCGGAGTGATCGGGGCGGACGAGGCGCATCGCTCGCTGCTGCAGGCCACGGTCGAGGTCGCACGGGCGATCTTCGGCGCGAAGGCCGCGTCCGTCTTCCTGCTCGACGAGGAGGCCGAGGAGCTCGTCTTCGAGGCCGTCGCGGGCGAGGGGGAGGGAGAGCTGATCGGCATGCGCTTCCCGGCCGGGAACGGGATCGCGGGCTGGGTGCTCACCACGCGGCAGCCGCTCGTCGTCGACGACCTGACCGCCGACACGCGCTGGTCTCGCTCGCAGGCGGAATCCACCGGGTACGTGCCGAAGAGCATGATGTCGGTGCCGCTGCTCGTCGAGGAGCGCGCGCTGGGAGTGCTGCAGGTGCTCGACCGGCCGCCGGAGTCGAGGGTGAGGTTGAGGGAGATCGACTTGCTCGGCCTGTTCGCGAACCAGGCTGCGATCGCGCTCGACCTCCTGCAGCGGGCACGCAGGGCGCGCGAGGCGCTCGAGGGGGAGGGCCGGCTCGCCCCGCTGGCGCGAGTGGCGGCGCGGCTCGAGGAGGAGGACCGCGATGCGGCGTTCGACCTGCTCCGCGCGCTCGAGCGCGTTCTCGCGGAGACGTCGGGCTAGCCGAGAAGCGCGCCTGCGGGAAGACGCGACAGGACGAAGTTCTCCGCCGCCGCGAGGGTCGGCGCATGTCCGGTGACCGCGGCGAGGAAGTCGTCACGCTTGATCGCGTAGAGCTGGAGCGGTTCGACCGCCCGCACCGTTGCCGTTCGCGGCACGTCGCGCAGTAGGGCGATCTCGCCGAACCCCTCGCCGGGCCCGAGTTCCCGCTTCGCGCCCTCCTCGGGCTCGACGACGGCCCGTCCCGCTGCGATGACGTAGTAGTGGTTGCCGACCTCTCCCAGGGCGATCACGACCTGACCCGCGGCCGTGGAAACTCCGGTCGCGCCGCCCGCCAGCCGCTCGAGCACAGGCTCCGGCAGTTCCGCGAAGATCTCGATCCTCCGGAGCAGCTCGAGCGGCTCTTCCGCGATCACAGCCTCGGCATCGATGCGCCGCAGGCTCGGCCAGAGCGGCAGGAGAAGCGGGGGTAAGAAGACGCCTGTCGCGATAAGCGCGCCCTTCGAGCCGAGCCAGCTCACGAGGGCCGGCGCCACGAGCGAGCCGATGGCCAGCGCGCCGAGGATCGTGGTCTCCATGACGGCGAAGACGCGCCCTAGCACCTCGTTCTCGGTCGAGCGCTGGAGCAGCGTGATCCCTCCCACCTCCACGAGGACGGAGCCGGCACCGATGATGCCGAAGAGGACGAGTGCAGGTGCCAGCGTGGAGACCCCCGCGGCGAGCGCGATCGGGACCACCGAGACGACGATCCCGAGCGCGAAGCCTGTTGCAAGCCGACGCCGTGCGGCGACGACGGCTACGACGAAGGCGCCCACGATGCTGCCGATGCCGATCGCGGCGTTGAGCCAGCCGACCCCGGCATTGCCAGCGTGGAGAAGGTTGATGGCCAGTACCACGAGCAGCACCTCGAGCAGACCTGACGTAAGGGTCTGGGCACCGGTGAGGCCGACGATGACTCTGAGCGCCGGCCGTCGCAGCACCGCTGAGAATCCCGCTGTCAGCTCCGGCCAGAGGCGCGGGCGCTCCGTTCTCTCGGGTGGTTTGTCGCGCGGCACCTGGACTACGAAAGCCGCCGACCAGACGAGGACGGCGCCGTTGAAGGCGAAGACAGCGGCGGGTCCGCTCAGCGCCAGCAATATCCCGCCGAGCGCCGGTCCGGCGAACATGCCCACGCTCGAGATGGTGTTGCTGACGACGTTCGCTGCGGTGAGCTCTTCGGGAGTCTCTACGAGCAACGGCAGCAGTGCTCCCTGTGCCGGGCTGTACGCCACGGATGCCACCGACGAGAGCACCGCCAGCACGTAGACGGCGTAGGCGTTGCCGCTGGTGACGGCCACGGCCGTCATGCCGCCGCAGAGTGCGGCTCGGAAGATGTCCGTGATCAACATCAGCTGGCGCCGCGACCAACGGTCGGCGGCGACGCCGAGCCACGGAGCAGCGAGGGCTGCGAAGACGAAGCGGGCGAAGAACAGGAGCCCGACGGCGCGGGCGCCGCCGGCGTGGTAGGCGTAGACGGGTAGCGCGACGGCGTAGGCCCAGCCGCCAAGGGTCGCGCCGACGTCGGCGATCTGGAGCTTGCGAACCTGCCGGTTCGCGAAGACCCCCCGAAAGGCGTGGAGCGAAGCGGCGAAGGGGCTCACAACCGAGGAGGATCTCAGGCTGTGTTGCGAATTTGAAGGGTCGGTGGGAAGATTCGTCCTCCCAGGACCGTCTAGAGAGATGACAGCGCCACATACGAGGCGCAAAGACTTCTAAAGGAGGAGCAATGTCGGACGAGGTGCGCAAGGACGAGGACGAGGTCGAGGGCCACGTCCGTCATGGCGGCGGTCACGGTATGACCGACGAGAGCGACGTCGAGGGCCACGTCCGCCACGGTGGCGGCCACGGAATCAACGACGAGCCCGAGAGCGACGACGAGGTCGAGGCGCACGTTCGCAAGTCCCAGCCGCGGCACATCTAGGCCTACCTTTCACGCGAAAGGCCCGGCCCGAGTGCCGGGCCTTTTTGCGGTCCCGGGAAGATTTGTCCGGCGTCCGTCGTCTAGTGGTCGACAGTGCCGGATGGCGCAGAGATTCCAAGGAGGAGCAATGTCGGACGAGCAGCGCAAGGACGAGGACGAGGTCGAGGGCCACGTCCGTCATGGCGGCGGTCACGGTATGACCGACGAGCCGGTCGCCGAGGGCGACGACGAGGACGAGGTCGAGGCGCACGTGCGGAAGGCGAACGTCCGGATGGACTCGCCCCGCCACATCTAG
>Ga0164298_10000200_pt1 | contig 18202 bp, 13 predicted proteins | sample Whisoiple_216_MG_FD_109713 | JGI IMG/M metagenome (GOLD analysis project Ga0164298, IMG submission 109713) | Unamended control soil microbial communities from upstate New York, USA - Whitman soil sample_216_MG | ecosystem: Environmental > Terrestrial > Soil > Agricultural land ...
GGTTTCTGCTGGCAAGACGCCGGTTCGCCCTCGTACTGGGTCGTACCTGGGCGAACCGGCAACGCCGCCAGCAGGAAGCTGGGCCGCCGAATTAGTTGCCTGATTTCCGGCGCGGGACACTAGCGATCCGGCCAGTGCCACGACGGCTGGTCGAGCAGGCCCTGGCCGTCGAGCACCGTCGTGCTCGACTCCTTCACGAGCGTCAGCACGGTCGCCTTTGTTAGCGCCTCGACCAGGGTCTTCGAGTGGGTGACCACGACGACCTGGCTGCGGGCGGCCGCGTCGGTGACCAGGTGCCCGAGCGGCGCGAGCAGGTCCGGATGCAGGCTGGTCTCCGGCTCGTTCAGCACCAGCAGCTCAGGCGGCCGTGGCGTCAGCAGCGCCGCCACCCAGAGCAGGTACCGCAGCGTCCCGTCGGACAGCTCCGCCGCGTCCAGCGCACGCAACAGGCCGTGCTGGTGGAACCGCAGCCCGAACCGGCCGTCGTGGTTGACGACGTCGATCCGGGAGCCGGGGAAGGCGTCGGCGATCGCGTCGTCCAGTTCGCCGGCGGCGCCGACCTCGCGGATCGTCTGCAGTGCGGCGGGCAGGTCGGCGCCGTCGTGGTCGAGCACGGGTGTGCGGGTGCCGATGCGGGACCGCCGCGCGGGCGCGTCCCGGTCGGTGCGGAACTGGTCGTAGAACCGCCACGACCGGATCCGGTCGCGCAGCAGCAGGATCTCGGGCTCGGCCAGCTCGCTCAGCATCGAGTCGGTGAGCCGGATGTCGGCCGACTCCCACCCGCCGTCGGCGTTACGCGCGCGGACGACGTGCCCGGCACGGTCGGCCACCAGCATCGCCGGCCGCAGCACCGGCCCGTTCCACAGCGCCTCGCGCTTGAACTCCGGATCCAGGTTGAACATCGTCGTGCCGGGCCGCGGCAGGCCGAGATCGAGCGCGTAGCCGTACTCGTCGCCGCCGAAACCCAGCCGCAGCCCGACCGGCCCGGTGCGCACGGTGCCCTGCACCGGCCGGCCCTTCCGCGCGCCATGCTCCGGACCGGCCCACAGCGTCGAGCCGACCCCGCCTTCCCTGGCCAGCGCGGCGATGGCGCCGTTGCGGGACGCGTCCGCCAGCAGCCGCAACGCGCGGTACAGGCTGGACTTGCCCGTGCCGTTCGCCCCTGTCACCACGGTCAGCGGCGACAGGGGCAGCACGAGTTTCCGCAGCGAGCGGTAGTTCTCGACCGCGAGGGTCTGGATCACGCCTCGACTTCGCGCCTGTCGTCGCCCCACATGGTGTGGAAGGTGCCGTCGCGGTCGACCCGCCGGTAGGTGTGCGCGCCGAAGAAGTCCCGCAGGCCCTGGATGAGGGAGGCCGGCAGGCGCTCGGCGCGCAGGCCGTCGTAGTACGCGAGCGACGAGGAGAAGGCGGGCGTCGGGATGCCGGCCTGGGCCGCGTGCGACACGATCCGCCGCCACGACTCCTGACCGTCCGCGACGGCGTCCCGGAAGTACGGCGCGACCAACAGCGACGCGGGCCGCTCGGTGGCGTAGGACTCCTTGATCCGGTCGAGGAACCGGGCGCGGATGATGCAGCCACCGCGCCAGATGGTGGCCATGGCGCCGAGGTCGATGTCCCAGCCGTACTCCGCGCTCGCGGCCGCCATCTGGTCGTAGCCCTGGGCGTAGGCGACGACCTTGGACGCGTACAGCGCCTTGCGCACGTCGTCGACGAACGTGTCACGGTCGACCGGTGCCACCGTGCCCGGCCCCGGCAGTGCCCGCTGGGCCGCGACGCGCTGCTCGGGGTGTGCCGACAGGGCCCGCGCGAAGGTGGCCTCGGCGATGCCCGTCACCGGGACGCCCAGGTCGAGGGCGGTCTGCACGGTCCAGCGGCCGGTGCCCTTCTGCTCGGCCTGGTCGACCACGACGTCCACGAAGGCGTTGCCGGTGGCGGCGTCGACGTGCCCGAGCACCTCGGCGGTGATCTCGATGAGGAACGACTCGAGGTCACCGGAGTTCCACTCGGCGAAGATCTCCGCCAGCTCCTTGGGCGACGCGCCGAGCCCGTCGCGCAGCAGGTCGTACGCCTCGGCGATGAGCTGCATGTCGGCGTACTCGATGCCGTTGTGGACCATCTTGACGAAGTGGCCCGCGCCGTCGGGGCCGACGTGCGTGCAGCACGGGGTGCCGTCGACCTGGGCGGCGATCTTCTCGAACATGGGGCCCAGCGTCGCGTAGGACTCCTTGGAGCCGCCGGGCATGATGCTCGGCCCGAGCAGCGCGCCCTCCTCGCCGCCGGAGACGCCGGCGCCGACGAAGTGCAGGCCGCGCTCACGCAGCTCGGCCTCGCGCCGCCGGGTGTCGGCGAAGTGCGCGTTGCCGCAGTCGATGACGATGTCACCCTCGTCCAGGTGCGGGACGAGCTCCTCGATCACCGCGTCGGTGGGGGCGCCGGCCTTCACCATGATCACGACCCGCCGCGGCCGCTCGAGGGCGACGACGAAGTCCTCAATCGACTCGGTCGGCACGAACACGCCCTCGTCACCGTGCTCCTCGACGAGGGAACGGGTGCGGGCCGAGGTGCGGTTGTGCAGTGCGACGGAGAAGCCGTTGCGCGCGAGGTTACGGGCAAGGTTGCGGCCCATGACCGCCAGCCCGGTGACACCGATCTGTGCCTGATTTGCCATGTGCCCACTCTGCCCGAGGAACGCGCCCGGCGCACTCAGCAGATCCCGCGCCGGTCGGTGAGCTCCTACACTGGTATGACCACCCGGCTTGCCAATGTCGTTGCGCGGACCGACGATTCAGTCCTCGTCGTCCGGCCTGTCCAGCTCGTCGCGGAGGATGTCGTCGATCCGGTGGGAAGCCCGCCGGAGCGATCGCGCGGCGGCGATGACGAGGACGACGAGTACCGCACCGCCGATGGTGATCGTCAGGGCGACCATTGTTCGAGGCCCGTTCCGTTGTGCTGGTTCGGCGACTGGCCCACCCCCAGGCATGGGCATCCTAACTGGGATCGCCGTCGCGACGCACTGATTGGCGTGACGGTCCACACGAGTGAAATGCCCGTGACGTCCCGATCGTTGTAAAGGAGCGTGCAGGAGACGGACGTGGTGGTGATCGGCGCCGGGCAGGCGGGACTGTCGAGCGCGTACTTCCTGAGCCGCGCGAACCTCGACTTCACCGTGCTGGACGCGAACCCGGGTCCCGGCGGCGCGTGGCAGCACCGCTGGCCGACCCTGCGGATGGCGACCGTGCACGGCATCTTCGACCTGCCAGGCATGAGGTTCACCCCACCGTCTCCCGACGAGCCCGCCGCGACGGCCGTGCCGGCGTACTTCGCCGCGTACGAGCGGGAGTTCGGCCTGGACGTACGGCGGCCGACCGAGGTCTCGGCGGTCCGCCCCGGGCCGCGGCTGCTGGTGGACACCTCGGCCGGCACCCTGGCCGCCCGAGCGGTGATCAACGCGACCGGCACGTGGACCCGTCCGTTCTGGCCGCACTACCCGGGCGGCTTCGCCGGACGGCAGCTGCACACGGCCGACTACCAGGGTCCCGCCGAGTTCGCCGGCAAGCGGGTGCTGGTGGTCGGCGGCGGCACGTCCGCGGTCCAGCTGCACCTGGAGATCGCCGAGGTGGCGGAGACGTTCTGGGTGACCCGTCGCCCGCCGGTGTTCCGGACGGAACCGTTCGACCACGAGTACGGCCGCGAGATCATCGCGCGGGTGGACGAGCGTGTCCGCGCCGGACTGCCACCCGAAAGTGTGGTTCGCGCAACGGAGTTGATGCTGACACCCGAGATCGTCGAGGCCCGGCGGAAGGGACTGCTGGCCCGCCGTCCCATGTTCGACCGTCTCGTCGAGACGGGTGTCGCCTGGGCGGACGGCACCACACTGGACGTGGACGTGATCCTGTGGTGCACGGGCTGGCGCGCGGCCCTGGATCACCTGGCGCCACTGGGTTTGCGAGGTCCGGGCGGCGGGATCGTGATGGACGGCACCCGGGTCGTGGCGCAGCCGCGGGTGCACCTGGTGGGGTACGGGCCATCCGCGAGCACGGTGGGCGCGAACCGGGCCGGCCGGACGGCGGTGCGCGAGATCCGGCGGCTGCTCGATGCGGAGCCGGCGGTCGCGTGACAATGGGACCGTGCGAACCTGTCCGTGCGGAACACCGCTCACCTACGACGAATGCTGTGGTCGCGTGCACTCGGGTGCCACATCGGCCCCGACGGCCGAGGCACTGATGCGTTCCCGCTACAGCGCCTTCGCGACCGGCGACGCCGAGTACCTGCTGCGCAGCTGGCATCCCGACACCCGGCCGAGCAGGCTCACGCTCGACCCGGCACAGCGCTGGGAGCGCCTGGAGATCCTGACCACCACCGGCGGCGGGCTGCTGCACCGCGAGGGCACGGTCGAGTTCCGTGCGCACTACCGGCACAGCAGCCACAACGGCGTCCTGTACGAGAACAGCCGCTTCACCCGCGTGGACGGCCACTGGGTGTACCTGGACGGCGACACGACGCGGGGGAGTTAGCGGGCCCGAACGGGGTACCCCGCAGGCATGGCGGCCTCCCTGACGGACGAACGTGTGACGTCGGTACTGCGTACCTTCGTCCGAGCCTGCAACACGGTGCTCCCCAGCCGGCCAGGCGCCGCGGAGGAGCGCGTGCGGTGGTGGCTGGACCGCCCCGGCCGGCTGACGGCACTCGCGGCGTCGGTGACGGGCCTGGCGGGGGCCGTCGGCGACCTGTTGCCGCTACAGGACGCGCTGGGCGCCGCGGGCGAGGGCCTGTTGCTGTGCGCCGTGGCCCAGGCCCACGGCGTGACGGATGTGGACACCAAGGTCCGCCTGCTGGCCGCGGTCCTGTTCGACCGCGAGGTGGCCCCGCCGGCGGAACCCAGCGACCCGGCCGAGCCACCCGCCCGCCGCGTCGGCGTGAAACCGACCGCGAGGTGGCTGTGGCGCCAGGGCAGGCTGTTGATGGCGATGTCGGACGAGCTGGAGAAGCGGCCGAAGGGCCGTTTCTACCACCGAGTGCTGGGGATGCTGCCGATCGTGGGAATGGCAGGCGACTATCTGGGCGAACGCGCGGCACTGCGGCGCACGGCAAGGGCGGGAACCCGCTGGCTGACCGAACATCCGGCGAGCCAACCGGGGTAAACCCCGCACTCCCGGCAATTGCCACGCCTGGGTCCACCCGGGAAATGGAAACCAGCCCTATCGATAAAGCAGCACACTTCGTCTATTTGGTCGAGACGAGCGTCAATCGCGCCACCTCGCTGGCAATTGCCAGTCCCCGGTGCCGCTGACCTGCTGGAAGCCGCTACTACATTTTGATCCCCGGCACAACCGTCGGCGAGAGCGATATCGGCTCGATAACGCCTCTCGTAGGTTACGAACACGCGGAACGCATGTACATCGAACGGCATTAACGTCACCATGATGGCCATGCACAGCAAGCAATTCATCGCCGGCGAGTGGCGTAACGGTTCGATGGACAAGGTACTGGTCGACCAGAACCCGTACGACGGTTCGACCGTCGCGGAGTTCAATATCGCCAGCGTCTCGGACATCGACGACGCGTACCGGGCGGCGGAGCGCGCGAAGCTCGAATGGGATCGGGTGAACCCCTATGCCAAGCGAGCCGTGTTCGAGCGGGCGGTTCGCTATGTGGAAGACCACATGGCGGACATCGCCGAGATCATTATCGATGAGCTCGGCGGCACCCGCTTGAAGGCCGGTTTCGAGATCGGCCTGGTGCTGGACATGCTGAAGGAAGCGGCGACCTTCCCGCTGCGCATGGAGGGCCGCATCCTGCCCTCACCCATCGACGACAAGGAGAACCGGCTGTACCGGGAGCCGGTCGGGGTGGTCGGGGTGATCAGCCCCTTCAACTTCCCGTTCTTCCTCGGCATGAAGTGCGTCGCCCCCGCGATCGCCGCGGGCAACGGCGTGGTGCTGAAGCCGCACGAGGACACCCCCATCACCGGCGGCACCCTGTTCGGCGAGATCTTCGAGGCGGCCGGGCTGCCACCCGGCCTGCTGAACGTCGTGGTCACCGAGATCTCCGCGATCGGGGACGCGTTCGTGGAACACCCGGTGCCGAGAGTGATCGCGTTCACCGGCTCGGCCGCCGTGGGCCGGCACGTCGCGTCGGTGGCCGCCCGCAACTTCAAGAAGCCACTCCTGGAACTGGGCGGCAACTCGGCGCTGATCGTGCTCGAGGACGCCGACCTGGACCTCGCGGTGGACGCGGCCGTGTTCTCGCGGTTCACCCACCAGGGCCAAATCTGCATGTCAGCCAACCGGGTGCTCATCCACCGCGGTGTGTACGACGAGTTCGCGGAGCGGTACGTGGCCAAGGCCGCGTCCCTGCCGGTCGGCGACCCACGCGACCCGGAGACGATCGTGGGCCCGCTGATCAACCAGCGGCAGGCCGACACGCTGGCCGCCCAGGTGGAGGAGGGGATCACCGAGGGCGCCCGCGTGATGCTGCGCGGCGAGGTCGACGGCACCCTGTTCCACCCGACCGTGCTGGCCGACGTGACCACGGCGATGTCGGTGTCGCAGCAGGAACTGTTCGGCCCGGTGGTGTGCCTGATGCCGTTCGACACCGAGGACGAGGCGGTCGAGATCGCGAACGACACCCCCTTCGGCCTGAGCGGCGCCGTCCACACGAGGAACCTCGACCACGGCGTCGAACTGGCGAAACGCATCAACACCGGCATGATCCACATCAACGACACGACAATCCACGACGAGCCGATCGTCGCGTTCGGCGGTGACAAGCACTCCGGCTTCGGCCGCCTCAACGGCGAGTGGAGCCTGAACGAGTTCACGACGCTGAAGTGGATCTCGGTCCACCGCGGCCGCCGACAGTTCCCATACTGATTGCCCATGGACGCCCGTGTGCGGTGGATCACCCACCACACACGGGCGTTCATCGACGGTTGGCAAGCCCGTCAACCCACCCGAGCAACGCCCGGGTAGCCCCCGGCGCCAGCCGATTCGCGATGGCCCCAGCCTTGGCCTCAGGGGTAACGGGCACGAACACACGCCCGTCCCGAACAGCCGCGACGATCTCGGCGGCGACCCTGTCCGGCCCGAACCCACGCCGCCGGTACAGCTTGGTCGCCCGCACACGCCGAGGCCGTTCCTCATCCGGCGCCGTCCCGGCAAACCGAGTGGTGGCCGTGATGTTGGTGTGCACAAAACCCGGGCAGACGGCACTGACCCCAATTCCGTCACGAGCAAGCTCACCGGCGAGGCATTGAGCCAACATGAGCACGGCGGCCTTGGTTGTGCTGTAGGCAGGCAGGGATGGGAGTGGAAGAAACCCAGCAGCGGAGGCGGTCACGACAATGTGCCCACCCTCCCCACGCGCGACAAGCGAAGGAACAAACGCGCGAAGGGTGTTGACAACCCCCCAGAGATTGACGTCGATAACACGCCGCCAGTCGCGTTCGGTGGTGTCGAGAAAGGACCCGGCAACACCAACCCCGGCGTTGGCCATGACAAGATCCGGCACCCCGTGTACGGCAAGGATATGATCCGCAAGCCGCTGCATGTCGGTGCCGTCGGCAACGTCAAGCTGAAATGCACTACCGCCGATTTCGACGGCCGTCCGCTCAGCGGAGCCGAAGTCGACATCAACACAAAGCACCTCAACACCCTGCCGAGCGAGGGCGAAGGCGGTGGCCCGCCCAATCCCGCTGCCAGCACCGGTGACGAGGGCGAGCCGCCCACCCATGGGAAGAGAAGAGTCGCCGACCCGAGCCCGCGACAACTCCCGAGAAGCGGGTTCCCCGTCAAGATGATCGATGAACTCAAGGACAAACCGAGCAACATTCGCAGGTTGATGCCGAACAGCCCAGTGCTCACCAACAAGCGGCCGCCGCCAAAGCCGCGCACACCACGGGTCGGCGGAGGAAAGAAGTGCAGAAGTAACAAACGGATCCCGAGTAAGAGCGATCTGCTGAACAGGAACGGAAACCCGCCGAGCCTCAGGCCGCTGCCCCACCATATTGGCCCGATAAAGCTCAACCCCATTCCGAGCATCTCGGTACAGGGCTTGGAATTTGCGCAAAAGCAAGGGAACCCGCCAAACAAGCTCAGGCAGAACCGGCACCTGAAACGCCCCAATATACCAGGAACGAAACAGTTGTCGAACAACGTCCCGCCGCCGCGCATGCGTCATCCAGTCCCCGATCTGCCCAAGATCAGGCCCAGAGATCGAGGTAAAAGAAACAAAAAGCTCAGGATAAGCAGCCACGGCGGCCCAAGCCTGAATAGACCCCCAGTCATGACCAACAAGATGCACCGCCCGCCCCCCAAGACTCCTCACGACGGCCACAAGGTCTTCCACCAGCGCAGGGACCCGATACCCCTCCCGACCATCGGGGGCGGAGGACTCCCCACACCCTCGCACGTCGTACCGCACAACCCGGAACCGTCGCCGAAGCACCCGAACAACCCCATCCCAAACGGACGCGTTGTCCGGATACCCGTGAACAAGCAGCACAGGAGCCCCGTCACCAGGCCCATCGTCGTAAACCGCCAGCCGCACCCCACCCACGTCCACCCACCGTCGACCCATAACCCCACGGTAGCCGTCAGCCCCCAAACCGCATGCGCTAAGCTCACAGCCACACGAGCCCACGTAGCTCAGGGGATAGAGCACTGCCCTCCGGAGGCAGGTGTCGCAGGTTCAAATCCTGCCGTGGGCGCACTTCCCAGACATGCAGAAACCGCTGCTGACCAGCACGAACACCGGTCAGCGGCGGTTCTCGTCCTACCCGGTTGCACCCGGCTGAATCCGCATCTCCACGGACGTCTGCGGACAATGCGCGGACAAAGGTACGGACGCGGTCACCAGGCCGAGTCAGTGTCCGAGGGCTTCTGGACGCGTCGCCGGTTCACCACGTCCTGCCCGCACAGGCAGGACGCATAGACCTCCATCAGGACCGACAGGGAGTGCCCTGCCCACTCCGCCACCGTCGCCGGGTCCACCCCTCCGGTCAGCCAGGTACTGACCGCCGCGTGCGGCAGGTCGTAGGGCCGACCTCGGTGAGCGCGAGCTTGCGCGCCGCGCGCCATGCTCACGTGTAGGTGATCATCGGCACGTCGCCACGCTTCTCCCCGTGGAACATCCTGCCGTCCGGCCGGAGCCGTACCGCTCCATGTGCTCCCAGAGCGGCCGAGTCAGCTTCGGCGGACACGGCACCGTCCATCCCTCATCCGCAGCACGGGGCTTCAGATGCCGCTGGTCGCCCGGGTGGGCGCTATCCGTCAACGCTGAGCCCGCGTGCGGCGTCGCCTCGTCCAGGTGTAGCTCTCCCCAGTCGTAGGCGACCGTCCCCCGTTCCTCATCCCGGACCGGGCACGGCGAAAGGCTCGTTAACTACTGAACCGGAGCATCAAGGTTCCACGCGGTGCAGGACGGCTGGGCAGAAGCCGCGGCGAACGGTGCTCTTGTAACGGGGTCCGAGCCATTTCTCCAGAATGTCTGCGGTGGTCTGGTCGGCGCGGGACACGCTGTCCATGGCCCAGCGGTCGTTCTTCCTGACGAGTTGCCACTGCCGGCTCGCGCAGTGGATCGTGAGTTGCTGGGCCGTCTCGGCCTCGTAGAGGGCGAAGTCGGTGTTGGCGGCCAGTGCTGCCCAGTCGACGGGGCGTGCGGTTACCTCCAGCGGTGTTCGATACGGCCAAGTCGTGAACGACTCGGCATACATTCGTGTGGCCAGTTCGGCCACGGTCGAGTCGCGCTCGAAGTCCATGTCGGCTTCGGCTATTGCGTGCGCGAAGTACCGGGAAGCCTCGGCAAGGGCCGGGGTGTCGTCCAGTCGCATTCCGACCTCGACCCCGTCGAGCAAGCCCATGTGCGGGACGAAGTTCGCTGAGAACAGCGCGCCCCTCACGTCGTCGGCGATGACGCCTTTGGCGTGATTGAGGCGATCCGGCACGATCCGCACGCCGGCGTCGGCAAAGGTGGTCGCCTCTCGACGGGTCGCGTCGCCGATGTTGCGACCGCGCAACAGCAGACGCACGTCGACGCCACGGTCTACGGCTGCTCGTATGGGGTCAAGCAGCAGTTCCGGTCTAGCGGGCTTGTCGGCGGACAGCTGGTGGGCGATGCCGAGCAGGCTGTAGGTGGCCAGAACCAGATCGTGCCGCGCGCTGTCGATCACTTCACGCATGGCTGTCAGCACGGTCGTCTCCGGCTCACAGGTCCATAGCGGACCGTTGCCGATGACCTTCGGTAGCCGAGGCGCTCGGCCTGTGTCACGGTGCTTCACCGGACTTTCCGTCCGGTTCGGTGGCAGATCGAAGGTACTGTGTGCCCACAGTCGGGCGAACAGTGTGGCGAGCTTGCGGACATCTGGTTGCGACGTGACCACCACACCGTTCTCGCCGGTCTGGTGGAACGCACGGGTTGCCAGGTTGGCGCTGGACACAAGGGCGACCGCGTCGTCGACCACGACGTACTTCGCGTGCAGGCCGGGATAGCCGCGGACGTAGATGCCGCGGTTGGTGATCTCCTTGAAGTTGCGGTACTCGATCTGCTTGTCCACATCGGCGATGTCGTCGGTCTCGTTGATTGCCTTGTCCAGGCCCTTGTTGTCCAGTGCGGCGACCACGTAGACCCCGCCGCGCAGTCGGTCCGCAGCACGTACCAATGCCTCCCGCACACCGGCGTCGCCGAGGTAGAGCGTGGCGACGAAGACCTTCTCGCGGGCGCCGTCGATCATCGAGATGAGCTCGTCCTGGATCGTCGACCCACCGCCCGCGTACGTGAAGCAGTGCCGATACCCGTCGTCAGTGCCGGCCGATGCGGGCGTGAATGGGGTGCGGGTCGGCGCATCCGGTCGGGTCACGAAGAACCCGCCGGGTACCGTCCGCGTTCCCAGGTCGATCGTGTCGGACGAGTCGTGCGGGGTGGTAGGGCTTGTCGCGACTTGCTCACTCATATCCGACGAAGTCTTTCCGTAGCGCGTAGACGTGGAGGTAGTGCCTGTCGAGCCAGAGTTGGTCGTGCACAGCCGCGTCGGTCAGGTCTGCCTCGGCCAATCCGTATGTGGCGCGTGCGGCAGATGTCGCGTCGGACACGGTCTCCTCATCGAGGTCGTCCATGACCTTCTCGGTGATCCGCAGTAGCGCGTCCTGCATGGCGAACACCCGACATGCCGCATGGTCCGCTGGGCTGAAAGAGACGTCGAGGTAGGTGACGCAGTCGTCAGACTGCAGGTACAAACCGCCGGCTCTGCTGAGATTCACCCCGACTCCGGCCTCGACCGCCTCGGCGGCGGCTGTTCCGTCCACGGTGAGCGACCATCTGGTCGGTCCCAGTTGGGTCGTCTTGACCGTGCCGCCGGTTGCGGTCCAGTCGGCCACGACAGCGTCTGTCCACTGGGCTCGAGACGACCAGTACGCGGCCTGTCCTACGGCACCGGCGATCTTGTATGTGATCTGTTTACGGGTCGTTCCCGTCGTGCGCAGTCGCAGTTCGACGTTGGTGTCCGTGGTGATGACCGTGCCGGCACACCGGTAAGCCTGGCAACCTAACGGCACCGTCTGCTTGTCGTCGACCTGTTCCTCATCCACGTCCACGATTCCCTCAGGCAGCCCGATCACCTGTCCACCGAGGATCCGCTCACGAAGGAACCCGGCGAGGCTTCGCTCAGTGGCACCCGAAGGCAGGGGTGCCACTGTCTCTGGGGCCATGCGATGCAGCATCGGCGGCTCAACACGGCGTGGCCCTTCCTGGTATGCGATCAGGTCATCGCCCTGCGGCAGGTACAAGAACGTCAGTCGAGTTGCCTGCCGTTCCGGCACCGAGGAGCGAACCAGCGCCACTTCCGCCGCCTCCGTTGCGAAGAAGCCGACTCCGTCCGGCACGAGTAGGCCGAAGCCGACCAGGCGACCGGCGATCCGGCTGACGGCGTCCTGCGGAACCCCGGTCACCTCGGCGATGTCAGCCGCGGCGACCGGTGCCATCATCAACGCCGCCTCCACGACGAATCGGTCAATGACGGTTAGCCGCTGTTCGACCTCGCGCACCACCGGCACCGAGGGCCACAACATCATGGGCAACAGTGCCTCGCGAATGACGACGGTGGCATTCGTCGGTGATTCGATCGACGCCGACCAGCTGAACGTCGCGCTCACCCGGCACTCCCCGAACCGAGCTTGTGCAGCATCAGGAACTCCGGCGACGAACCGTCGAAGAGGCCGAACAGATTCCGGTAGAAGTTCACTGCCGGCAAGGCGTTCGCGTCACGTGGTGTGCCGTCCGGGTTGGTGCCGAGGCGGCGCAACGTGTCGGCATGGCCGACCAGCAGAAGTGCTCGGCGCGCTCTGGTGCAAGCCACGTTAAGCCGCCGTACGTCCTGTAACCAGGTGCCGAACCGGGAGCTGATCGCTCCTCGGTCCCTGGCTCGGACGAAGCTGATCACCACCAGGTCAGCCTGCTGGCCCTGGATGCGGTCGACGACGTCGACTACCTGAATGTCGAACAACGGCAAGGACTTGCGGTCCAGTGCGTCGTCAATAGCCTGAGCCTGTGCGCGGTAGAAGGACAGCACGCTGACGGTGATCGGTTGTGATCGGGTTCGGTCGAGCTCGTCGTGGTAGATCTTGCAGGCACGAAGAACCATCTTCTGTTCGAGCGTGTTCTCGAACCCGTTGCCACGTTTGGCTGGGCTGTCCTGGGCGTCCTTTCGGTATCGACTTGTGTCGATGAACACCACGGGCCGGTCGAACATGTTCGGCACGACGAGCCGACGCGCGCCGGCCTTGGCCAGTTCCTCCTCCGGTGGTGACAAGTACGCTCCGCCGTACACCGGTTCATTGACGATCCTGGCCAGTGGCTCGGGCATGCGACGCTGCCATTTCAGTGGCTGTTTGAGTTGCTCCGCACAGTTTTCGACGACGCGTTCGAACAGGCTGCGCACCAGGTATTGGTTCATGGTCCGCAGCAACGTACGGTCCGCGTCGATCTGGTCAGCCGTGTCCTGCTGGAAGCCCTTGGCGTTGGCGCGGTCGGCCTTGACCCGCTTGGCAAACCACTTGTACGTCTCGTCCATTCGAGCTCGGAAGGCCGCCTCCCACAGGCCGTTCTCGGTCAGCTTGGCAACCTGCTCGCGCACCGCGCCGCCGCGGAACTCGCGAAGTTCGGCGTCCTCGTGCCAGTACACGGCCAGCTGTTCAATTGCCTCGTCGACGCTGGTTGCTGCGCCCCGGTGGTGCCGGTACAGCGCGAACAGGGCATGTAGGAAGTGCTCGTCCTCTTGGTCGACGTGCGGCGGCAGCTGGCGTTCGTCACCGACGAGTACCCATCGACGAGCCCGCACCGCGCCGATCAGGAACTCGCTGTCGGTCACCCGGCTCGCTTCGTCGACGATCAACGTGTCGTAGTCGGTGTCGCGTACCACGTCGCTGCCGCGACCGACGATGCCTTTGGTGGTGGCGCACACCAGGTTGGTAGCGCGCAGCGCTGAGGCCTGGATGTCGTCGGTCAGTTGGTCATCGGTCCGGTTCTCGGCCAGCTCGCGCCACCTTCGTTCCATGGCCGGCAGGTAGGTCAGGACCCGTTGACGTCGTTCTAGCCTTGTCAGCTCTTCTGGGGTGCCCATAATTCCGAGTTCACGAATATCGCCGGTGACCGTGGCGACGGTCTCGCCGAGTTGGATCGCCTCAGCCTGACGCCGGCTGAGCAGTGTCCGCGCGTCACTGCCCGCGCGCTCCAACTGCTGCAACTGTGCCTTCACAGCACCGTCCACCAATCGCCAATCGGCCAGCCGGGTCGACAACCGCGTCTCAGCGTCGAGCAGCGCGCGCTGTGCGTCAGGCCGGCCCGACTCGGCGGACCAGAGCTCCCCGGTCGTCCGGACGAAGTCGGCGAGGACTCCGCCGAAGGCGGTTGGTTCAACTCGCAGGTCGAGTCCTGCCGCACGAACAGGGAGTGTCACCGCGTTCAGTACCCGCAGCACGGCGGCAGCCAACTGGCCACAGGAGTCTGCGGCGGTGTCACCGCCCAGGTCCGCCGGCACCCCAGCCTGCCGAGTCGGGTCCGCCGAGTTGTCATACCTGGCCAAGAGGTCGAGCAAGCGGTGAAGCGCAAGCGTTCTTTGCGTGCTGGCATTCTCCGCGTGTTGACGGTTTCGTTCGGCCGTATCGCGTAGCTCAGCCAGCCAGCTGGTGCCTCGGCCATGCACCTCGTTCCGTCGCCTGACCGCCTCCGCCAGTTGCGCCTCCGAGTTCCGCAGCTCGGCCCGTCGCTGCTCGGCGACCTCCCTTGCGTTCATCAAGACCCGGCGCACCTCGGCAACCGGCCCGAGGCCGACACGGCCGGCAAGCCGTCCCAGCCTGCCTCGCGCCGACTCCACCTGTTGCAGCGCGTGCACTGCCAACGCCTCCGCTTCGGTCGCACCGGCCACCAGACGACGGTCGCTGGTGACCTTCGCGTTCCACTGGTTGATCTCCATGTCGTGGTGACCGATCACCTCCACATGCGCGTTTCGTCGATCTTGGTACGCCCGCGCGGCGTCGCCAGCCCGGCCTCTCCAGTCCACCTCGGCGCGTGCGGCCGCCGACAGCTCCTGCGCGGCTGTTCCGGTCTCCAACAGCAACGATTCCCGTTCGGCGCGTATCGTCGTCGCCACCTCAGCGAGATCGATATCGGTCGCCTTGGCTTCGGCGTGCCGTTGTCGTGCCGCCGCCAACTCGGCGCCAGCACGTTCGAGGTCTCGTTCGGCCTTAGCGCGATAGGTCGCCAGCTGCCTTTCGGTGTCGGCAACCCGCCGCCCCGAAGACTGAACCAGCTCCCGAACGGTGTTCAACCGCTCCTCTGCCTTCCGCGCGGAGATCAGCGCTGAAAGCTGTCTTTCGACGACGACGAGCTCCGCCGCCCAGCGCTCCGACTGTCCAGGCGCGGTCGGGCGCAACACCCGGTTGCTCAGTTCAACCCCCACCTGGTGCGGCAGGTAGGCGCGCACGTTCTCATCGACCTTGTCGTCATCGAACGTGATCCGCAGTGGTCGCATGCCCGGCTTGGGGCCGACCCGCTTGAGCACCTCGTCAACCGCGACATGTGCGGGCGCTAGCAGCAGAATCCGCTCGCCCCGACCGACCAACTGTTGGATCGTCTCACTGATCACTTCGGTCTTACCGGTGCCAGGTGGTCCCTGGACGAGAAAGGCATGAGGACTCGCGACGGCACCGGTGACGGCGAGGCGCTGCTCGTCGTTGAGCGGGTGCGCTTCCGGGTCAACGTCGCAGTAGAACGTCCGCGGTGGCGTCAACGGTGGCGACGCCAGCTCGGCCGGCCGACAGACCAACCGGGCCAGGTCGTGCCACGCACCCTCCACCCGACTGGCGAGGAAGTCCTCGAGTGCCTGCCCGTTGCGCCGCAACCCGAACGGCGGGATGCCCGCGACTTCGACCAGGCTGTCCTTCGTTCCCGGCCAGTCCTGCGGCTCCACGATGTGCAGCTGCTGCGCCTGGACCCGAGTGACCCTGGTGTTGAACGCCCTCCCGTCGGGCAAGCGCAGGCTCACCCGCTTACCCCGGAACTCGGACAGGTCAGCGGCCCCAGTCTCGACGACGACCAGCTGCTGACGTCCCCGCCTGCCGCTACCGGCCACCACACCGGCGATGGTCCGTTCCGGCTCGACCGGCCGTTGCTCCAGCAGGTCGATCAGCGTGCCAAGGTCACCATAATCACGACGGACGAGGCGATGGAGCTCCTGGTGGAGCTCAAGCTCGCGCTGAGCGGCGGGCCGTCCGCGCACGTCGTCGGTGAGCGCGAGCCGCCGGACCAGCTCCGCCTCCAAGGCATCGAGGTCGCACAACGCCTCGTCCCACAGGTCGTAGAACTCCACCCGCTGGGGCGCGAGCCAGCCGACCCGACGCGGGACCGAACGTGCCTCGTCTACGTTGAGCACCTGAGCGATTGGGTGCCGGCCCTCCTCAGCGAGCCGGGACTTGACCCGTAGCTCGAACTCGCTGCCGCCAAGGCTGAACTCGTTTTCCCTGCCACGGCGTCGCGCGAGCCAGGCGCCCCGCGCCAGGTCGTCCTCGACGTCGGTGAGCGTCCATCCTCCGGGCAACCGTTCCCGGAGCCGGGCATGACAACTGAGCGACAGGCTGTCGATGGTCAGGGTGCGTAGGTCTGCGGTCCACTGCTCTGGTGGCCGCAGTAAGGGCTCGTCCATCTCTCAGACCTCGGTAACGAACCGCAGCGTGTCGATCCGGTTGTTCACGTGCTCGTCATCGTGGTGAAGCTGCCAGAACGCACGTAGGTTCCGCAAAGCCCGAGCACGCAGGTCGTCACATTGCTTCTGCGTCACCAACTCCACACCATGCGCGAGAACCGACCCGTTTCGGGTACTGACCAAATTCTGAACATGGTTCACGCCACGGAGATTCTTGATGTCCGCCGCTGGCAGCAACTCGTCCCCGACGACATACAGCAGCAGCATGGCGTCCAACAGACCAACATCCCACGGCAATCCCTCCCTGTTGCTGTCAGGAAATATCTCCCTAACCGCCGCGAGGTACCGTTGGCGAAGCTCCTCCAGATCCAGACCGAGCAACGAGTAATCCGGTTTCCCCAGGTCGAAACCACCGTAGTGACGTGCCAGCCGCTCGGAGAGGCTCTGCTCGATCGTGCGGTAGAAGAGCAGGGCGGCGAAATCGAGGCGGCCAATCGCCTGATAATGCTCGCCGAGGAGGAAGAAGTTGAGCAGCAATGCTGACCCGTCCCGGGCAACGAGACGGTCGACGAATCCGAGTTGGTCGGCCAGTCGCCCACGGGTCTCCACCAGCAGCTTCAGCCTCGGGTCAAGCAGCTTCTCCTTGACCGAGATGGCGAGCCTGCTCAGGCTCGCCGAGTCCAGGTCGCACCAGGCCTGATACAGCTCGGCCAGGTCACAGAAGAATCGAGCCTGTACCGGTTCCGACATCGACTCACTGAGCTCGGCGAAGCGTGCTCTCGCACCGGCGTAGACACCCGACCGGAACATCTCCTTGGCCGCACGCATGTCTTGATCACCGAACAGACTGGTGGGGTTGACCAGCACTTTGAGCCGTTCCGTACCGGGCACCGCGACCCGCATCTCCGCGTCGAAGTCACCGTTCACGTAACACATCTGCAGGTCCAACTGCGAGGCGGCGAGCGCGGCCGACGCGCTCATCACCTTCTTGCCGCCAGTGATGTCGATCATCGCGGAAACCGCTCCATCGCCGGATGACGGACGTACGGCCTTCTTGACGATGTCGTATATGCCGAGGGGATCCGCCGGGTCGCAGAACTGATGGTGGATCTGGCTCGGCTTCAGTCGCCCGTGAAGCTTCTCGATGATGACATCGAGCTTGTCCGAAACGTTCTCAGAGCTGACGATCGTCAGCCTCCGGGGTCGCACGAGTTCGAACGCGAGCAACGTGGTCTCCGGCGAGAACCCGGACAAGCTCACCAGGGTGTCGACCTCGGGCACCGGATCCGACGGATTCGCCAAGGCGGCCTCGATGATGTCGTCATACATCACCTCGATGCGGTACCTGGACGCCTGCTCGGTCGAAGTCCCCTCGCCGTAGGTCACCTCACCACGAAAGATCCGTCGCATGTACTCAAGCTTCTGTTCCAACCCTGACATGCCGGACGACCTTACCCACGCCAGTCCATCGACAACCAGCAAACAGCGAATATCTCACTCCACGAGGAACACTCCGCGCACGTATTCCAAGCTCGGCCGACGTATAGACGGGAGAGCAGCCGCCGCAAGACTTGACAAATCAAGGACATTTGCCGACGTCGCCACGTCTTATTCGAGTTAGATTTCACATGTCAAGTCGTCCACCTGAGGTTCGCGCTGTTCCCCGGGCCACGCCACCGCTGCTGCATCGCACGCACTTACCAGTAATACTTGGTGCACGCGTGGACGCCGTGCTTCTCGGCGGTTGTGGTGACGATGTCGATCACGAGAGGGTGACGCATCCGCTTCGCGGGGGTCTGGTTGCCGCTCACGCCACCCATCCTCACGACGTGAGACCATCAATGCCGTGGAACCGTTCGTCAACGTCAGTCGACGCGACTCCGGTGAGGTTCACCCCGAACGGTGGACAGGGCCTACGAGCGGTTCAGGCAGCCGCTCGGAGTGACTGCTCGAAGTTGTCGGGACTGAGCATCCCGATCGCGGAGTGCCGCCGCACACTGTTGTAGA
>Ga0164298_10000201_pt1 | contig 18194 bp, 15 predicted proteins | sample Whisoiple_216_MG_FD_109713 | JGI IMG/M metagenome (GOLD analysis project Ga0164298, IMG submission 109713) | Unamended control soil microbial communities from upstate New York, USA - Whitman soil sample_216_MG | ecosystem: Environmental > Terrestrial > Soil > Agricultural land ...
AATGTCCCCATCCCGGTACCGATGGCCTACTACAGCTTCGGCGGCTGGAAAGCCTCGCTGTTCGGCGACAGCCACGCCCACGGAATGGACGGCGTGGCATTCTTCACCCGCGGCAAAGCCATCACCCAACGCTGGCTCGACCCCAGCCACGGCGGCCTCGAACTCGGCTTCCCCCAAAACAAGTAGCCGAGGCCAGTAACTCAGTACCGCGAGCGTGCGTGTCTGTACACGACACACCGTCATTTTGTGTGCAAACGCGCACGCTCGCGCGGATCGAGAAGCCCGAAGATGTCCGACGATCTTGCCGTCGTCCGCCATCTGTCGCGAGCGTGCTGAGAATGCCGAAGATCTGCGGCATGTCGTGTGCAAACACGCACCCTCGCGGAAAAGTGACTTAGCCGTCGAGTGTGGGGGCTGGGGTTAACAGTGCCTGCGACGCAGGCGTACCCCCACACTCGACGACGTCGTCAGTGAGTCCGTCAGAGGATGTAGAGCATCTCCTGATATGTCGGCAGCGGCCAAAGATCGTCGGCCACAATACCTTCCAGCGTGTCGGCGGCAGCGCGGACCGCGTCCATCTTCGGCAGCAGGCTCTGCGCGTGAGCGGCCTCGTCGGCGGCGGAGTCGCCACCGTGTTCGGCCAGCCCGGCCTTCAATTCGGCCAGTGCAGCGGTCAGCTCCGAGATCGGCGTGCTGACGGCCTCAAGCAGCGTAGTGTCCGGCTCAATTCCCGCCTTCTTGAGCGCCGCGACGTTCTGCGCCAACTCGGTCTGGTAGCGGATCGCCGCGGGCAGGATCACCGTCGACCCCAGTTCCAGCGCCAGTTTGGCCTCGACCCCGATGGTCAGCGCGTACATCTCGAGACGCACCTCGTAGCGGCTGTGCAGTTCACGCTCGCTGAACACGCTGTACTTCTCGAACAGCTCGATCGACTCGGGCTTGATCAGCTCGGGCAGCGCGTCCAACGTGGTCTTCAGATTCGGCAGGCCGCGGTCGGCCGCTTCGATCTGCCAGTTGTCCGAGTAGCCGTCGCCGTTGAAGACCACCGCGCCGTGCTCGGTAATGATGTCGGTCAACAGTTTCTGGACGGCCTCATCGAAGTCCTGGCCGTCTTCCACAGCCTTCTCCAGGACGGTCGCCATGTAGTCGAGGGAGTCGGCCATGATCGTGTTCAACATCATCATCGGCACGGCCACCGTCTGACCCGAGCCCGGTGCACGGAACTCGAACCGGTTGCCGGTGAAGGCGAACGGGCTGGTGCGGTTGCGATCACCCGGGTCGGTCGGCAGCACCGGAAGGGTGTCGACGCCGATGATCATGGTGCCCTTGCCCTTTGACGACGTAGCCGCGCCCTTCGCGATCTGCTCGAAGACATCGGCCAACTGATCGCCGAGGAAGATCGAGATGATGGCGGGGGGCGCCTCGTTGGCGCCGAGGCGGTGGTCGTTGGTGGCCGAGGCGACCGAAACGCGCAGCAGGCCCGCGTATTTGTGGACAGCGCGGATCACCGCGGCGCAGAACACCAGGAACTGCGCGTTCTCGTGCGGCGTGTCGCCGGGTACCAACAGAGATCCCAGATCGGCGTTGCCCAGCGAGAAGTTGACGTGCTTGCCCGACCCGTTGACACCGGCGAACGGCTTCTCGTGAAACAGGCACTCCATGCCGTGCTTCTTGGCGATCGTCTTGAAGACAGTCATCAGCAGCTGCTGATGATCAGAAGCGATGTTGCCGCGCTCGAACATCGGGGCGATCTCGAACTGCCCCGGCGCGACCTCGTTGTGCCGGGTCTTGGCGGGGATGCCGAGCTTGAACAGCTCGCGCTCGGTGTCCATCATGAAACCCAGCACTCGCTCGGGCACCGCTCCGAAGTAGTGGTCGTCGAACTCCTGTCCCTTCGGCGGCTTTGCGCCGAACAGCGTGCGACCCGCATTCACCAGATCCGGACGCGCCAGGAAGAAATGGCGGTCGACGAGAAAGTACTCCTGCTCTGGTCCGCAGAAGGCGACGATCTTCGCGACGTTGTCGTGGCCGAACAGCTTCAGGATCCGCTCGGCGTGCGTGCCCATCGCCTGCTGGCTGCGCAGCAGCGGGGTCTTGTAGTCCAGCGCCTCGCCCGTCATCGACACGAACACCGTCGGGATGCACAGCGTGTTGCCGTTCGGGTTCTCCAAGATGTAGGCCGGGCTGGTGACGTCCCATCCGGTGTAACCGCGGGCCTCGAAGGTGCTGCGCAGTCCGCCGGACGGAAAGCTGGATGCGTCCGGCTCGCCCTGGATCAGCGTCTTGCCCGCGAACTCTGCGAGTGTCTCGCCGTCGGAAACCGGCTCCAGGAAGCTGTCGTGCTTCTCCGCGGTCAGCCCGGTCATCGGGTAGAAGACGTGCGCGTAGTGGGTGGCACCCTTTGACAGCGCCCAGTCCTTCATCGCCGAGGCGACGGAGTCGGCAACCGCCGGGTCGAGCTTGGCGCCCTTCTCGATGGTCGCGACGACGGACTTGTACACCGACTTCGGCAGCCTCAACCGCATCTCGGCCAGGGTGAAGACATTCGCGCCGAAGATTTCGCCCGGCGCCTCGGCCGGATCGAAGCTGATTGCCGGTGGCACGTACGCCTCGACGTTGTTGATGGCCGCAAGGCGCACCGCGTTTCCACTCACAGGTTGGTTCCTTATCGCTCGTCGCCCGCTTCGGCGTTCACGGACGGTTGACCGGCCAACCCTAGGGACGCTCGATGGCGAACTTGTTACGGCGCCGTCAACGGCGTAATTCGCCGAGGACTGTGAGGTGTCGTGCTAGCTGGCGGCTGCGCCCAGCACCGCGACGCCTGCGGCCGCGGTCAGGCCGTGAGCCAGTTCGAGCACGCGGGCGGCCTCTTGTGCGGTCGTGCCCTCCTGTGGCGCTCCGCGGGCGTGCCGAGCGAATGCCTCCGCCTGAAGCTTCAGCGCATGCAGCTGCGGTCCCTCGCCGGTTTCCGGCGACACCACGTCGAAGCGGGTGTGGTCCTTCGAACCGAACAGCGCCACGGAGACGATGTCGCCGCCCCGGTAGAACCGGCCCAGCGATACCACCGCGGAGGTGCCACCGGACAGCATCACCAGGGCCTCGGTGCTGTCCGGGTCGTTTTGCACGCCGGGATCTTCGATCGTCGGGAACGACTGCGTCGTGTACGTCGTGACGTCCTGGCCGAGCAGCCACATGGTCTGGTCGATTTCATGCACGCCCATGTCGATGTAGATGCCGCCGCTGTCGTTGCGGAAGGACAGCGGCGGCGGCGCCTCGTCCCATTGCGAGCACACCAGGAAATGCACGTTGCCGTACTTGCCATCGGCCAGATCGCTACGCAGTGCCGACAGCTGCGGCACGAAGCGACGCCAATAGGCGACCTGCAGGGCCAGGCCCTTTTCGGCTGCCAGCTCTCCCGCCGCCCTGGCGTCGTCGGGCACGAGCCCGAACGGCTTCTCGCACAACACCGGAAGGCCGGCTTCGAGCGCTTTGCGGGTGGTGTCGATGTGCTGCGGCGTCGGCACGGCGATCAGGACGCCGTCGAGTTCCGATTCGGCGAACATCTGCTCGGCGGTCGCAAACACCGACAACCCTTGCTCGCCGAGCGAGGCCGCCACGCTGTCGACGGGCTCGGTGACGGCGACGATCTCGACCTCGGTCGAGTCTTCCAGCCCTCGCAGGTGTGTACGGCCCATCCGGCCGCCGCCGATCAGGCCGAACCGGAAGGGTGCGCTCACAGGCCGCGCTCCCGAAGGAATTCGCGGTTGGCGCGCTGGTCGGCGGCAGCTTGGGCGAAACGTTGCGCGGTCGTCGGGAAGATGTCCTGCTCGACGACAAGCCAACCGGCGTAGTCGATTTCGCGCAAGGCGGCCAAGAAGGCGTCGACATCGAGCGCACCCTCGCCCAGCTTCGGGAACACCTCACGCTCCCAGATGGTGTTGGTGGGCAACCCCTCATCGACGACCTGCTGGAAGCGGGGCAGATCCGCGGTTTTGATGTGGACGTGATCGATCCGGTTGGCCCACTTCTTCACGTACTCGACGGGATCGCCGCCACCGAGCAGAAAATGGCCGGCATCCATGCACAGCCCGATCTCCGAAACCTCCAGCATCCTGCCAACCTCTTCGGGCGCCTCGACGAATGTGCCGGTCTCGTTGTGGAACACCGGTTGGTAGCCACGTGAGCGGCACCGCTCCACTACGAGGGCCATCCCCCGCGCGAACTCAGCCCACTGCTCGTCGGAGTATCCGCTGGCGGGGCGGCGCACACCTGAGCCTGGGTTGTTGCGACGGAAATCGGCGCCGTCACCCACACCGAGGTCCGCCAGCGTAGGACGAGGGTCTGGACCGAGCCCGAGGGGTCTGATCGCATCGAAGATGTCCAGCATCGCATCGAGTTCGGGAATCGTCTTCTCCAACATTTCCGGATCCGCGTAAGGCAATTCGAGATACGCGCCCGCGAGACCCAGCCCGCGCTTGGCGAGTTTTGCGCCCAGATTGTCGGTGCTGCCGAGGTAGCCGACCGGTCCGAGGTCGATGCCCGCATAGCCTGCGGCACTTACCTGGTCGAGAATGTCGTCGCCGTCGGGAACGTTCGGGTCGATTCCGATCGTCACCTCGAAGGCGCCGTAGCTCACTGGTGCGTTCGCGACGATGATTCCGCTGTTGCTCATGGGATGTGTTCCTTCTAGTTGGCAGACGCCAGCGCGCTGATCGCGCTCGGATCTGTGATGGGGCGCGGGTCTTGGACAAAGCGGATGATCGCCTCGCACAGCGCGAGGTCGTGAATGGCGTCTTCGGCGTTGGTGGCGGGTGCGTCCCCGGTCACCACGCAGTGGTGGAAGGCCTCCAGCTCGAGCTTGAAAGCGCTTTCATACGAGGTGATTTCGCAGGTGCTGCGGGACTTGATGGTGCCCGTCTCCCCTTCGACGATATCGACGGTCGCCGGCGCGCTGCGCAGGAAGGGCGACGGGAAGCTCAGGGTCACCCGCTGCTCGGGGCCGTAGAGTGCGAATTCCATCCCGTATCGAGTGATTCCGGGCAGGTCCATCCAGTTGATCGGCACCGACAACTCACCGAACTTCAGGATTACGGTCAGCTGGCCAGGCTGCATGTCGACGTACTCCAAGCTCGTCGGCTCGCCGAGTACGCCGCGCACCGTGTTGAGCTCGTGAACCAGTGTGTCCAGCAGCACAAGGTGGTACTCCTCGCGCAGGAACGGATTCGCGTCACCGATCGCACGCGTGATGCTCGCTTGGGTTTCCGCAGTGAAGGTCGCGATCGCATCCTTCGGTATCGGCGCGACAGGCGCCAGCGCGTAGTGGCTGATATATGGGAGGAACGGCGACTCGAACGTGGTGACCCGCATCAGCCGTGGCTCAGCGACGGTCACGGCGACATCGCGGAAACGCTCGAAAGCCGGGTCGTAGCGCTTCGGGTACGCGACCATCAGCGTCACCCCTGCCGCGTCGGCTGCCGACTTCATCTCCAAACCCTCTGCGACGGAGAAGCACATCGGCTTCTCGACCAGGACATGCTTGCCTGCATTCGCCGCGGCGATGGCGATGGGTGCGTGACTACCCGAGGTCAGGATGAAGACCGCGTCGATATCGGCGTCCGTCAGCATCTCCCGCCAATCGGTGTACCTCTTCGGAATGTCGTACCTGTCGGCGTTGTTGGTCACGTTCTCGTCCGAGATATCGCACAGCGCGACGGTTTCGAAGCGGTCGGACAGTTCGCGCAAGTAGTTCAGATGCATGACTTGCGCGATCACTCCGGCGCCGACGACGCCTACCTTGAGACGGTCTGCCATGGGGGTATTCCTCCTGTATCGATTGCCCGGCGAGTTCAGCGAGATCCGGCCAGCGCGGACTTGATCAGGACCGCGCTTTCCTTGACGCCGGTTTTCGAGTCGACGAACGGGTCCTCGTGTTCGATGGAAATCGCCTTCACCGCAGAGCCCTCGAAGCGGGCGATGAACTGATGCCACCATGCTTGGTCCTTGCCGTGGCCGGGGACCGAGAAGTTCCACGGCATTTCCTCCGGCGCCGCAGGCCATCGGTGGTCCAGCAATCCGTTGAGTCCCATGGCGTCTTCGTTGAAGGTCACATCCTTGGCGTGCACATGGCCGATTCGCGGCATGATGCGCTCGACGACCCGGTCGGCATCCATCTGCATCCAGAAGAAGTGGCTGGGATCCAGGTTGGCGTAGAGGTTTTCACCGAGACCGATGAACTTCTCGAAGGTCTCCACGTTGTAGACCGTCGTGCCGGGATGTAGCTCGATGCAGATCTTGACGTCAGGGTTCTCCGTGGCGGCGAAATCCGACAGCTCCGTCCAGTACGGAATAACGGAATCTTCCCACTGGCGCTCGTGCACACCTTCTAGATACGGCAGCCACCCGCCTGCACCGAACACTGCCGCATGGTCGCCCGCGACGCCCGCGGCCGCACCCGACATGGCCACGATCGTGTCGGTGCCGAGTTCACCGGCCAACCGCACGGCGCGGCGCAACGCGGCGTCGTGGTCATCGGCGATCGACTTGTCGGGGTGCAGTGGATTGCCCCACACGTTCAACGCATCGAGTTTGATGCCGTGCTGCGCCAGCGTGTCCAGCCACGTCCGCCGCGCCGACCCGTCGGCGAGCACCGCATCGGGATCCAGGTGCGGGTGCGGGGCGTAACCTCCTGCGCCGACCTCGACAGCGGTGACCTCGGGAACTTCGGTGCTCAGCCAGGTCAGTACCTCGTCGAGCGAGACATCCAGGAACGCCTCGAGCACTACCGACACATCGCGCTCATGCACTAGCGGGTTCTCCCAATCGTGTGGTGTTCTTGTTGGCCGAGGCGAGCACCTTCACCAGGCGAAGCGCCCCGAAAGTCAGCCCTGCGACGGCCAGCGTGCCGAGCAGCATCAACGTCGCCAGCGCGTTGACCTCCGGTGTGATGCCGAATTTGAGCTGGTTGTAGATGTAGATGGGCAGTGTCTGGTCTGCGCCGATGATGAAGTTGGTGACAATGAACTCGTCCAACGAAAGCGTGAGTGCGATAAGGGCTCCGGCGATGATGCCCGGATAGATGAGCGGCAGCACGACGAACACGATTCGCTGCGGTCCGCTGGCACCCAGATCGGCGGCGGCGCGCTCGAGGTTGCGGTCCAACGCCTCCAACCTCGACGACACCACCAGGATGACGAATGGCGTTGCCAGCACCGTCTGCCCGATGATGGCGGTATAGAGCGACGGCTGGATGTGCAGCACGTTGGTCGCCAGCACGAGGATGGCCACGCCGATGAGCAGACCGGGCATCATGATTGGCAGGGTGATGAAAACCCGTACCCCGCCGCGGTTCTTGATATTGGCGCGCACCAGCGGAAACGCCGCCATAGTGCCGATCACCGTGGAGAGCACCGTGACCCAGAACGCGACGAACAAGGACTTCTCGAGTGCGTTGAGAATCACGGTGTCGTGCGAAAGCCTGCTGTACCAGTCGGTGGTGAAGCCCGCCATCGGAAAGCCGACGACCCGAGAAGAGTTGAAGGACAACAGGATCATCACCGCTATCGGCGCGAAGAGAAAAATGTAGATCCCGACGCCGTAGAACGACAGGATGACCCGGAACAGCCGGGCCCGCGGGTTCACCGCCTGCAGATCGTCAGACATAGATTTCCTTGGTGTCCAGGCTGCGCCGGAACACGATGAGCACGATCATGATCACTAACGCGATCAACACGCTGGCCGCCGCTCCCAGCGGAAGCAGATACCCGGAGAAGAAGTTGGCGACCAGATTTCCCATCATCACGCCGCTGGTGCCGCCGATCGCCGAAGGCGCCAGGTATTCGCCGAGAATCGGGATGAACACGAAGATGCCGGCCGTCACCAACGCGAGCCGCATCTGCGGAAGCAGCGTGTTGGCAATCGCGCGCATCGGGGTGGCGCCGAGGTCGACCGCCGCGTGCAAAAGGCGCCAGTCGAATCTCTCCAACGACGCATACAGGGTGAGCGCCGCGAACGGGAAGTACAGGTACACCAAGACGATGAACACGCCGGGGTTGTCGTACAGGAACAGCCGGATCGGAGCGTCGGTCAGGCCAAGCGCCCTGAGCGTCGAGTTGATCGCACCGTTGTCGCCGAGGATCGCCACCCACGCATAGACTCGCAGCAGATAGCTGGTCCAGAACGGCAGAACCACCAGAAGCAACCCAACCCGCTGCAGCCTCTTCGGGACGTAGCGAACCAGCCAGTAGCAGAACGGAAACGCCAGGGCCAATGCGGTGAGCGTGGCCAGGAACGCCATCAGCACGGTCTTGCCGAACGTCCTGACGTAGGTGCCCGTCGTCAGGATCGACTTGTAGTTGGCCGTGGTGAAGTCCGGGACCAACTCGTAGTTCTTGCTGATCCAGAACGAGTAGACGACGATCAGGCACAACGGGGCGATGAAGAACACTCCGAAAAGAATTGCGGCCGGGGCGAACCCGACGAACTGACGCCAGTCTCGGCGTTCCTTCCTGACGTCAGCGCGTTGTGGTTCCGACTCGCCCGGCCCCCCGCCCGCTTCACGGGCGGGGGTGGCGACGGTCATCTCACGCCCCGAAGACCTTGTTGAACGCCTCGGTGTAGGCCTGCTGCTCCTGCGCCGGGCCCTTGAGGGTCATCTGCAACGCCTTCTCCGGATTGGTCATGAAAAGCCGCTTGGCGTTGTCGGCCGTCTTCGGATCGGCCGTCAGCGCCTCGGCGGCCTTCTGGTTGAACAGTGGACGCCAGTTGGTGGTGAAATTCGCGACGATCCACTCGGACTGCTGCATCGCCTCGAGGAACGGCTTGACCTGAGCCTTGTTCGCACCCTTGGCGACGATCATCTCCGAATCGATGAAGCCGATCGTGCCCTCGGGCGGGTACGCGGACTTGAGCTCCGGGCCGCCTGCATCCTTGACACGCACCACGGTGCCGAGATTCGAGATACCGATTGCCGCTTCACCGCTGGCCATCATCGTCACGATCTCGTTGTTCTGAGAGGCGAGCTTCACCACGTTCGGCTTCAGCGCGGACAGGAAGTTGGAGGACGACGAGATCTGGTCGGGCGTCTGCGCATAGGGCGACCCCTTGGAACCGGTTGCGATGCCGGCGATCGCCATCAGGTCGGTCGGGATGTTCTCGGCAACGATCAGACCCTTGTACATCGGGTCGGTGAGCGACTCCCAGGATGTCGGCGGCGTCTTGACCTTGTCGGGGTTGTAGTAGATCTGCACCGTCGACCACGAGAAGGGGTATCCCAGTGCACCCTTCGGATCGTTGAGGAACTCGAACTTGGTGGCCATCGGGTACAGCTGGGAACTCGACGAGATCGACGACAGGTCAAACGGCTCGATGAGACCCTCTTCCATGTACTTCTTCACCCACAGCGCGTCGCCAGAGACCATGTCGAACTGCGATCCGGTCTGCTTGACTTGAAGCAAGGCATCGGCATTGTCGGAGAAGAGCTTTGGCTGACCGGTGATCTTGGTCGTTTCGGCGACCTTGGCCAGCTGGTCCTGGGAGTAGTGGTCCGACCATGTCAGCCAGTTGACGTTGCCGCCACCACCGGACCCGCCGCCGCCTCCGGAGTCCTCTGCCTTCGAACACGCGGACAACAACATCGGGCTGGCCGCACCCAACATCAGCGCTCCCCCGACGAAGGAGCGACGGCTCAGTTTTACTTCAGTGATTCGGGACATGCGACTCCTGACTCTCAGGGGGCTTCCAGCGGATGGGCTGCTTCCGTCGACCAGGACAACTTCACGAAGTCACCTGCTTCGAGGCCGATTTCAGCGAGATGTTCAATGTCGCCGTCGTTCAACGACGACACGACCTGCATTTCGGAATTCTCCAGCTGAAGCACAATGCGAGTAATCGACCCCAGATATCCACGCGACAACACTTGTGCACCGATGAACCCGTCCTTGCCGATCCGCAGGGCTTCCGGCCGGACCACCAGCGAGGTGCAGGTTTCCGGCGCGTGTCCTGAGATCGGCACCCTCGCACCGTTTTCCAGTACGAAAGCGCTCCCCTCCTTCTTGCCGTGCAAGATATTCGATTCCCCGATGAAGTCGGCGGCGAACAGGCTGGCAGGCCGTCGGTAGATCTCCTCCGGCGTTCCGATCTGCTCGATGCGTCCTTCGTTCAGAATGACGATGCGGTCCGCGAGCGCCATCGCCTCTTCCTGGTCATGAGTGACGAAAACGAACGTTGTGCCCACATGGCGCTGTATCAGCGAAAGCTCCGTCTGCAGGCGCTTGCGTAGCTTGAGATCCAGCGCTCCGAGGGGTTCGTCGAGCAGCAGAACGCTGGGCTTGTTGACGAGCGCACGAGCAATGGCCACGCGTTGCGCCTGGCCCCCGGAGAGCTGGCTGACCGGACGTTGCGCGAACGTCCCGAGGCCGACCAGGTCAAGGGCCTCTCTTGCCCGCGTGCGCTGTTCGCTTTTCGGCACCCGAGCCATCCTCATGCCGAACGAGACATTCTCGACGACGTTGAGGTGTGGGAACAACGCGTACGACTGAAAGACCGTGTTGACCGGACGCCTGTTGGGCGGGCGTTTGGTGATGTCTTCGCCGGCAATACGCACCACACCAGATGATGGCGCGGTGAAGCCTCCGATGATGTTCAACGTCGTCGTCTTGCCGCATCCCGAAGGTCCGAGCAGGCAGAAGAACTCGCCGTCCCGAATATCGAGATCAAGCGGGTGCAAGGCCACCATGTCGGCGAAGCTCTTGGTCACGCCGCGCAGTTCGATTGCGTTGCCCCGCTTGCTCGTCTCGGCCGCGGCCGCGGGCGTGGAGAGGAGTTCCTCCACCGGGAAACTAGTCAATGCTCACCGCCCTTCGAGCGCGAGCGCTTGCCTGGATCGCCTAGACAAGCGAAACCATGCGATAGCCGTCGGCAAGAGTTGGAAAAGTCACGTCGGCACCGCCGATCGCAGAGTAGACATCGCGGAACAGATTGCGGAACGCATCGCCGAAGCCCTCGGCGTGGCCGGCGGGCGCGAACGACAAGCGTGCGGCGGCCGGAGCCAGTGCGTCGGGATTCCGGGTGATGGTGGCCACTGATCCGTCGGCGAGCCGATGCACTATTTCGTTCGGCCGATCGACCTTCCAGCTGAAGGCGCCCTCGGTGCCGTCGACGTTTATGGCGCAGCCGTTCGGCTCGCCTGCCGTGACGCCGGAGAACGTCGCGGACCCGACCACACCGCCGGTGAGTTCGATGAAGACACGCACGTAGTCCTCGGCATCGACGTGGACCGGTTGACCATCGCGGTACCGGGTGGGCCGAAGAGTGGAGAACCGCGCATCGACCTCGGTGATCCGCCTGCCGGTGACATATTCGGCCAAATCAAGCCAATGCACACCCAAATCTGCTGTGGCATAAGAGGCTCCTGCGATCGCCGGATCGAATCCCCATCCCCAGTCGTCGTGATTGGAGTCCCAGGACCAGAACCCGCCACCGACGGCGTTGACGTCACCTAGGTCACCCGCCCGGATCCTCGCCTGCATTTCGGCGACCATGGGGTACGACCGCTTGGTCAGACACACCGACGCCACTACGTTCGCGGCCTCGGCAGCCGCGATCAGCGTTTGCGCATCGGCCGAGGCGGTCGCCATCGGCTTTTCGATGATCACGTTGATTCCGCGGTTGACGGCCTCGAGCGCGTGTGCCGCGTGCAGTCCATGCGGACTGCAGACATGCAGGACGTCAGGCTCGGTCGCGTCGAGCATCGCAACGAGGTCGTCGAAAGCCGCCGCCGGTGAGCCCACTTCTCCGGGAAGGCGAAATTCGTCGGCAATCGCGCGGGCCTTGGCGATGTCCCGCCCGGAAACACCGACGACAGTGGAACCGAGATCCTGCAGCCGCCAGCCGTGGATACGGGAAATCCCGCCGGTCCCGACAATCGCCGCGCGCAGCCGAGGAGCGTAGTAACTGCGTCCGCAAGCCATCTCCGCGCCGGACTCGACCGGAGGGTTGTTAGCTGTGGCGACTGCCAAGTGTCTTCTCCGTCGAGTGCAACCACACCGTTCGATGTGCCAGACGTTCGGCGTTCAGCGGCCCCGGCGTGTCGTGTGACTGAAGTCTGGACATGCGTTGACCGATTGTCAATACATCACTACACATTCGTGAAGCCCGGATTCACCGCCGCGAACCCTGGCCCCGCAGATACCCCGTGCCCCCGAATCTCGTTGCGCCGCAAGAACCGCATGCCTTCAGGACCGCACGCTCACAGCCAACACTCAGCTTCTACGCAGGCAGTCCGTGAACCGGGACTGCGTCGGAGACGTAATTTGAGGTATGCGGTTGCTTGCTGCATCAATGGCATTGATGCTCATCGTTGGAGGTTGTTCGCAACAACCTCCGGACACCGATGCGTCATCTCCCCCTGCGGCGGCGAGCCTGCCACCGGCCGTCATGCCCAGCCTGGTTCCGACCGAGGGGAACCGGCCACCCGTCGACGACCTACCGCCTGCGGCCGAGCCGCAGTCGGCGGCACCTCAGACCGCGCCCATCCCCGGTCGCATCGTGCCGGTCGGCAAGGCGCCAGAAGGCGTCGTCGTCGACGCCGCCACCCGCATGGTCGCCGTCGCCAAGCGCGATCCCAACGAGCTCGTCCTGCTGAACGCCGACACCGGCGACATCGCGAAGAGGGTGCCACTGCCCGGATTCGTCCGGCATCTCCAGCTGGCCAGCCCCGGCGGTCCCGTCCTCGTCCCGGTAGAAAGCGCCAGCGCACTGGTCCGCGTCGAGCTGCCGAGCGGGCGGGCGCTGTCGCAGGTCGTCACCGGCGTTGTCCCCCATGACGCCTCGGAGGCCGCGAACGGAACCGTGTTCGTCGCGAACGAGCACGGCGGCACCGTCAGCGTGCTGCGCGGCGAGGAAGTGGTGAAGGTCTTCGCCGACAGTGTGCAGCCCGCCGGTCTGGCGACGGTCGGTCGATCCATGGGCCTCATCGACGTCCGCAAGAACGATCTGACCATCTATGACACCGAAGATCTCAACATCGTCGGATCGGTACCGGCGGGCGATGGGCCGACGCATCTGGTGGCGGACAAGCACGGCCGCCTGATCGCCGCCGACACCAGGGGCGACGCGATCCGTGTCTTCGAGCCGCTGCCGACGCCGCATCAGGTCGGCGAGGTCGCCCAGCCGGGTGGGCCGTACGGGATCGCCTACGACCCCACCCGTGACCTGCTGTGGGTCGCCTCATCAGGCACCAACGAGGTCGTCGGCTACGACGTGAGCCAACCGACGCCGCGCGAGGTGCGACGCCTGCCGACCGTGCAAAACCCCTACACGCTGGGCGTCGATGCGAATACCGGCAAGTTGTTCATCGCAGGCGTGACGGACGGGGCGGTTCAGGTGGTGGACACGCAGTCGTAGATTGGAGTCATGGCAGTTCGACGCGAGATCACCAGCGACTGGCATGCCGACTACGACGAGCATGCAGTGATTTCGACCGGCGCCGAGCGGCATGCCGCGGGCGTCAAGGCCGTGATGGTGTCGCTGAAACGCGGCCTGGAGTCGATGGGCGTCTTCCGCACCGCGGCGTCGCTGATCCGGCTGAACCAGCGGAAGGGTTTCGACTGCCCGGGCTGCGCTTGGCCCGAGGAACACGGCGGCCGAAAGTTCGCGGAGTTCTGCGAGAACGGCGCCAAGGCTGTCGCCGAGGAAGCCACCAAACGCGTCGTCACCCCGGAGTTCTTCGCCAGGCACTCGGTGGCCGAACTCGAAGCCAAACCCGAATACTGGCTGTCGCAGCAGGGTCGGCTCACCCACCCGATGGTTCTGCGGCCCGGCGCCGACCACTACCAGCCCATCGATTGGGCGGACGCCTACCGATTGATCGCCGACGAGCTGCGCGCACTGGACAGCCCGAACGAGGCGGTGTTCTACACGTCGGGGCGCACCAGCAACGAGGCCGCGTTCGTGTACCAATTGTTGGTTCGCAGCTTCGGCACCAACAACCTGCCGGACTGCTCGAACATGTGCCACGAGTCGTCGGGCGCGGCGCTGACCGACTCGATCGGCGTCGCCAAGGGTTCGGTGACCGTCGAGGACATCGCCGCGGCCGACGTGATCGTCATCGCCGGCCAGAACCCGGGCACCAACCATCCCCGCATGCTCTCGGTGCTGGAGAAGGCAAAGGCCAACGGCGCCAAGATCATCGCGGTCAACCCGTTGCCCGAAGCGGGCCTGATCCGGTTCAAGGACCCTCAGAAGGTTCACGGCGTGGTCGGACACGGCATACCGATCGCCGACGAGTTCGTCCAGATCCGGCTCGGCGGCGACATGGCACTGTTCGCCGGCCTTGGTCGCCTGCTTCTCGAGGCCGACGACCGTGCGCCGGGCAGCGTCATCGACCGCGACTTCGTCGACGCGCACTGCTCGAACTTCGCGGAGTACGAGCAGCGCACCCGCCAGATCGATCTGGACACCGTTGTCGAGGCGACCGGCATTTCGCGGACGCAACTCGAGCGGGTGGCGAAGGTGCTGGCCGAATCCGAACGCACGGTGGCGTGTTGGGCGATGGGCCTGACGCAGCACCGGCACGCGGTGTCGATGATCGCCGAGATCTCCAACGTTCTGCTGATGCGCGGAATGATCGGCAAGCCCGGGGCGGGCCTGTGTCCGGTCCGCGGGCACTCCAATGTTCAGGGCGACCGCACCATGGGCATCTGGGAGAAAATGCCGGAGACGTTCCTCGCCGCGCTCGACGATCGGTTCGGCATCGTCAGCCCGCGTGAAGTCGGCGTCGACACCGTGGACGCGATTCGGGCGATGCGTGACCACCGCGCGAAGGTGTTCATGGCGATGGGCGGCAATTTCGCTTCGGCCACCCCGGACACCGCCGTCACCGAGGCCGCCTTGCGCAGTTGCTCGCTGACGGTGCAGGTTTCGACGAAGCTGAACCGCAGCCACTTGGCGCACGGCACGACCGCCCTGATCCTGCCGTCGCTCGGCCGCACCGACAGGGACGTCCAGGCCGGCACCAAGCAGATGGTGTCAGTCGAGGATTCGATGTCGATGGTTCATCTGTCGCGCGGCAGCCTCAAGCCGCCCAGTGACGAGGTGCGCAGCGAGGTGTCGATCGTGTGCCAGCTCGCCAGGACGTTGCTCGGGGCTGACCATCCGGTGCCGTGGGAGAAGTTCAACGACGACTACGACGCGATCCGGGATGCGATCGCCGCCGTGGTGCCGGGCTGCGCCGACTACAACACCAAGGTCAGGCAGCCCGACGGCTTCCAGCTGCCACACCCGCCGCGGGACTCACGTGAATTCCCTACCAGCACAGGGAAGGCCAACTTCGCGTTGAACCCGCTCGAGTGGGTGCCGGTGCCGCAGGGGCGACTGGTTCTGCAGACGTTGCGCAGCCACGACCAGTACAACACCACCATCTACGGGCTTGACGACCGCTACCGGGGCGTCAAGGGCGGCAGGCGTGTCGTCTTCGTCAACCCTGCCGACATCGAGGCGTTCGGCCTGTCCGAGGGAGACCGGGTGGACCTGGTGTCGGAGTTCAGCGACGGCGACGGTCAGCTTCAGGAACGAACGGCCAAGGACTTCATGGTGGTCCCCTATTCGACACCGGTCGGCAATGCCGCGGCATACTATCCTGAGACTAATTCGCTTGTGCCGCTTGACCACACGGCGGCACGGTCCAATACACCGGTGTCCAAGGCGATCGTCGTCCGATTGGAAAAAGCATGGGCCGGGTGACCTCGCGCCGACGTGCCAGCCATGTCACGGCCGACGATGCGGTGACGCGGCCCGAGACCTTGGTCGTCGAAGAGCCGCTGGAGATCCGCGTCAACGGCAATGCGGTCACCGTGACCATGCGCACACCGGGCTCGGATGTCGAACTTGCGCAAGGTTTTTTGCTGACCGAGGGGGTCATCGGGCACCGCGACGACCTCCTCACCGTGCGCTACTGCAAGGGCACCGGGCCCGACAACATGAACACCTACAACGTGCTCGACGCGACGCTCGCGCCCGGCGTGCAGATGCCTGCGGTGGATATCACCCGCAACTTCTACACGACGTCGTCATGCGGGGTGTGCGGCAAGGCATCCCTCGATGCGGTCCGCACCGTCAGCCGCTACTCCCCCGGCGACGACGCCTCGCGCGTCAAGGCCGAGACGCTGTCTGCGATGCCCGAACAACTGCGCGCCCAACAGAAGGTGTTCGCCAGCACCGGCGGTCTGCACGGCGCGGCACTCTTCGACGCTAACGGCGCCGTGCTCACTGTGCGAGAGGACATCGGCAGGCACAACGCCGTGGACAAGGTGATCGGCTGGGCTGTGGAGCAGGACAGGATCCCGCTGACGGGCTCCGTGCTGCTGGTCAGCGGCCGCGCGTCCTTCGAGCTCACGCAGAAGGCGGTGATGGCGGGCATCCCCGTCCTTGCCGCGGTGTCGGCCCCGTCGTCGCTCGCGGTCGACCTCGCCAGCCAGTCCGGCCTGACGCTTGTCGCCTTCCTGCGCGGTGATTCGATGAACGTCTACACCCGGCCGGACCGCATCAAACGGTAGGCCGGCAACCCTTCTGCCTGCGATCTCCCTCAAATCTCCACAAAACCTCCAAGCTCGCGCAGCGGGATTGACCGAGCATCGGTCGCATGTCAGAAATTCTCATCGCAGCACTGTCACCTGTCGGGCACATCGGCCCGCTGCTCACCGTCGCGCGAGGACTCGTGGACCGCGGGGATCGCGTCACCGTGCTGTCCGGCGCCGGTCGCGCCGACGACATCCGGGCGACGGGCGCCACGCCTGCGACGTTGACGGCCAAGGGCGACCTCGACCTGGCCCTGCTGGAAACCGACAGCGGACGCGAGGAAGCCAGCGGCATCAAGCGGCTCAACTTCGACATCATCCGGCTGTTCGTCGCCCCGATGCCCCACCAGACCAAGGCACTTTCCGACCTCATGTCGCAGACCCGGTTCGACGCGATCCTCGCCGACTACGGCTTCTTCGGTGTGCTCCCGTTCGTCCTGGGCGACCAGTCCGCCCGTCCGCCGCTACTGCTCTATGGCACCACCCCGCTGATGTTCAGCAGCCGTGACACCGCTCCCAGCGGATTGGGGCTGCCGCCGTCGACGAGCTCACTGGGCCGGTTGCGCAACCGCACCCTGAACCTGTTGTCGCACAGAGTGTTGCTGCGCCAGTCGCAGAAGGCCGCGAATTATCAACTGCACCGGCTGAACTCCCGCGAGCTGCCGATGTTCCTGCTGGATTCCGGCGCACTCGCCGACCGCTTCATCGCGCCGACCGTTCCAGAATTCGACTATCCACGAACCGATCTCCCTGCCAATGTCCGCTACGTCGGCATGGTGCACCCGGCACCGGCGACGAACTTCCACTCCCCGGTGTGGTGGCCGAAGCTCGACGGCGACCGTCCGGTCGTACACGTCACCCAGGGCACCATCGACAACGCCGACTTCAGCCGGCTGTTGCGCCCGACGATCGAGGCATTGGCGGACGAGAACGTCATGGTGGTCGCCACCACCGGCGGACCGAAAGTGTCGACGCTGAACTTCCCGATTCCACCTAATACGTATGTCGCCGAACATATTCCGCACGACGTGCTGTTGCCGAAGGTCGACGTGATGGTGACCAACGGCGGCTACGGCGCCGTGCAGCGCGCGCTGGCGACCGGTGTGCCATTGGTGGTCGCAGGCAATACCGAGGACAAGCCCGAAGTCGCGGCGCGCGTCGCGTGGTCCGGGGCGGGTATCGACCTGAGGACCGGCACGCCCACCGCCAAGGCCGTTCGGAACGCAGTGCGCGACGTGCTCGGCGACGGCCGGTACCTGAGCCGGGCCCGCGAGTTGGAGGTGGCATACGCCCAGCGCTGTGGCGTCGCAGAGATCGCGGCGTTGATCGACGAGGTGGTCGGCGAACGCCGTGCGGCGGTGACGTCGTGAACTGTGCCGACCCGTTCTGCCTGCCACCAGACTCGAGTAGCCCACTACGCGTGCCAACCCCGCAACGTCCGGAGAAAGTGGAGCCATGGTTAGCAACTTGCAGTTTGCCGCCGTGGCGGCCTACCTGCTGTGGTGCTTGTTCAGCGCCCTGACCGGCACCGTCGGGTCCGACGAGCAGGGCGCCACATCATCTATTGACGAAAACGAGAAAACTGCGACTTTCGGGTCAGCGGTCTGACTACGCGCTCTTCTC
>Ga0164298_10000204_pt1 | contig 17845 bp, 17 predicted proteins | sample Whisoiple_216_MG_FD_109713 | JGI IMG/M metagenome (GOLD analysis project Ga0164298, IMG submission 109713) | Unamended control soil microbial communities from upstate New York, USA - Whitman soil sample_216_MG | ecosystem: Environmental > Terrestrial > Soil > Agricultural land ...
CGTCGCCCTGTGGCTGGCGACGGTCCGCCGAGGCGAGCCGACCCTCGACGCGATGCTGGACATCGCGATGGTCACGACCGTCCTGGCCGTGCTCCAGCTGGTGGCCGCCGCCCTGCAGATCGCCATGATCCGGCAGATCACCGAGTGGCAGTCCGTCCCGCGAGGCTCCCGACCGTCCACAGTGGAGTGACTGGCCGCACGTGTTCTCGCGGTTCGCCTCGACGCGCGGAGGTCAGCGAGCCGGCTTGACGGCCCTGTGCAACGCGACGACGCCCAGCGTCAGGTTCATCCACTCGACCTCGTCCCAGCCGGCCTCGGCAATGCGCATCGCCAGGCCCCGCTGGTCGTGCCAGTCACGCATCGACTCGGCCAGGTACGCGTACGCGTCCTTGTTCGAGGAGAACGGCCGGGTGATCTTCGGCAGCAGGCGCAGCACGAGGTTGTGGTGCAGCCACCGGATCGGCCGCCAGGGCGGCTGGGACACCTCGCAGATCACGACGCGCCCGCCCGGCCGCACGACCCGGCACATCTCACGCAGCGCGGCGACCGTGTCGTCCATGTTGCGCAGGCCGAAGGAAACCGTTACCGCGTCGAAGGAGTCCGTCGCGAACGGCAGGTGGAACGCGTCCGCCGCGACCTTCGGCACCTCGCGATGCCGGCCGCCGCGGAGCATGCCCAGCGAGAAGTCGGCGGCGACACACCACGCGCCGGACTTCGAGTACTCGGCCGTCGAGACGGCCGTGCCCGCGGCCAGGTCCAGCACCCGCTCGCCCGGCGCGGCGTCCAGCACCCGTCTGGTCAGCCAGCGCCACCGACGGTCGAACCCGAGCGTCATCACCGAGTTCGTCCGGTCGTAGCCCTTCGCGACGCCGTCGAACATCTCGGCCACGTCGCGTCGGTTCTTGTCCAGCCCGGCACGTGACATGCCCGAACCCTACGACACCCGTCACGCGGCGAGCACACTGGCGCTCACCTGCGCGTAGTGCCCCAACAGCTCGTCACACACCGCGGACCAGGTGCGCCCCAGCACCGACTCCCGGGCCGCCGCGCCCAGCTGCCAGCGGACCTCGCACGGCCGCAGCAGGTCCACATACCCGCACAGCTGCTCGGCGAACCGGTCGTCGTCGTACGGGTCCAGCAGGTAGCCGGTCCGGCCGTGTGCCACGAGGTCACGCGGGCCGCCCGCGTCCGGTGCCAGCACGGGCAGCCCGGAGGCGAGGGCCTCCTGCGCGGACTGGCAGAACGTCTCGAACGGCCCCGGGTGGACGAACACGTCGAGCGACGCGTAGGCGGTCGCCAGCTCGAGGCCGGTGCGGAAACCGAGGAACGCCGCGCCGGGCAGCCGCCTGCGCAACGCCTCCTCCTCGGGTCCCTCGCCGACTACGACCACCCGCACGCCGGGCAGGGCGCTGAGGGCGGCGAGCCGGTGCACGTGCTTCTCCGGTGCCAGCCGGCCGACGTAGCCGACGAGCAGTTCGCCGCGTGGGGCGAGCATCGCCTTCAGCACGGGGTCGACGCGATGCGGCGCGAACAGCGACGTGTCGACGCCGCGTGCCCAGCGGTACACCCGCGGCACGCCGTGGTCGGTCAGCGCGGTGACCGAGGCCCGTGACGGCGCGAGCGTGCGGTCGGCGTTGCCGTGCAGCTTGCGGATCCACCGCCAGGCGGCACGCGCGCCGTGCTTGAGGCCGTACGCGGCGGCGAACCCGGCCACGTCGGTCTGGTAGACGGCGACGGTCGGCACGCCGAGCCTGCGCGCGGACCGCAGCCCGGCGGCGCCGAGCACGAACGGCGAGGCGAGGTGCACGACGTCCGGGGCGAACTCCGACAACGCGGCATGCACCTTCGGCGACGGCACGCCGATCGGCATCGAGCTGATGACCGGCAGGTCGACCGCGCGCACGCGGCGGACCTCGGCGTGCCGATACCGGTCGGGTCCCGGTCCTGGCGCCACGACCATGGCGTCGTGACCACGCCGCTCCAGGTGCTCGACGACGCGGAGAACCGAGTTCGTCACGCCGTTGACCTGCGGCAGAAAGCTCTCGGTGACAATGGCGACTCGCACGTACCGACCGTCGCAACCCGCGCTTCTGTCCGTAGAACGCGGAGTTGACGTCCGGGCGAACGTTGCGCCAAGAGTTCAGGCGTCGTAGTCGACCGTGACCTCCGCCGACAGCGGCAGGGCCTGGCAGGTCAGCACGAAACCGGCGGCGACCTCGTGCTCCTCGAGCGCGTAGTTGCGCCGCATCTCGACCTCCCCGGAGGTGACCCTGGCCCGGCAGGTGCCGCAGACGCCGCCCTTGCAGGCGAACGGCAGGTCCGCGCGGACGCGTTGCGCGGCATCGAGGACGGGCGTGTCCGCGGGCAGGTTCAGCGTGGTCTCGCGGCCGTCGAGCAGCACGGTGACGCGTGCGACCGGACCTTCCACAATGGACTCGTCCGGGCGTTTGGGCTCGGGCGGCGGTTCGTCGACGTAGAACAGCTCGCGGTGGACGCGGGCGCGTGGCACGTCGTGTGCGGCGAGCGCCCGGTCGGCGTCCTGCAGCAGGCCGAACGGGCCGCACAGCCACCAGTGGTCCACATCGGACGTCGGGACGATGCCGTCGAGCAGCTTGGTGATCCGGTCGGCGTCCAGGCGCCCGGAGAACAGCTCGACGTCCCTCGGCTCGCGGGACAGCACGTGGACGAGCTGGAACCGTTGCGGGTAGCGGTCCTTCAGGTCGGCCAGGTCGTCGGCGAACATCACGGTGTCGGTGCGCCGGTTGCCGTACAGGAGGACCACCCGAGTGTCCTCTTCGGACAGCAACGAGCTGATGATGGACAGCGCCGGCGTGATCCCCGAACCCGCGACGATGAACGCGTGGTGGTGACCGGTGCCGTCCGGGGTGAACCTGCCCTGCGGGCCGAGCACCTCCAGCGTGTCGCCGGGCTTCAGCCGGTCGACGATGCGGGCGGAGAACAGGCCGTTGTCGACCCGGCGGACGCCGATGCGTGGTGGCGCGCCGGCGGGGGCGCAGATCGAGTACGAGCGGCGTTCCTCGGTGCCCTCGACCTCCTGGCGGAGGGTGAGGTACTGGCCGGGCCGGAACGCGAAGTCGTCCGCGAGGTGCGGCGGGACGTCGAAGGTCACGGCGACCGCGTCCGCGCAGAGCCGGTCGACCCTCGCGACCGGGAGCTCGTGGAAGGCGGGGCGGGCCATCAGATCTCCTTGACGTGCTCGAACGGTTCGAGGCAGTCCGCGCAGCGGCGCAGCGCCTTGCACGCGGTCGACGAGAAGCGGGACAGCTCGGTAGTGCGCCGGGAGCCGCAGCGCGGGCAGGCGACCACCGACGCGGGTGGGACGAGGTTGAGGGTGACCGGTCCGCCGGCCCCGCGCCGCGGCGGGGCGATGCCGTGCTCGGCGAGCTTGCGGCGACCGTCCTCGCTGATCCAGTCGGTCGTCCAGGCCGGCGCGAGGACGGTGCGGATCTCGACGCGCTCGTACCCGGCGTCGAGCAGGCCGCGACGCAGGTCCGTACGCATCTCGTCGAGGGCGGGGCAGCCGGAGTACGTCGGCGTGATCGTCACGACGACGGTGCCGTCGACCTCGCGGACGTCCCGAAGCACCCCCAGGTCGGCGAGCGTGAGCACGGGCAGCTCGGGGTCGAGGACCTGCTCGGCGACGGCCCGGGCGTCGAGTTGTCCACAACCGTGGCGGTTGTCCACAGGCAAGATCGACAACGCGGGACCGTCGGCGCCGGCCGGTAGAATGGGACCGGGGCCGGCCCCCGGGTTCGGGTGGGGGCTGCCTAGGTGAGTACTGGGGGCCGCAGGCGCGTTTTGTTCGCTGGTCACCACTTCGCCCCCGGCAGTGAGCGGGCCAGGTGCTGCATCTCGGCGAGCAGAAAGCCCATCGCCTCGGTGTGCACGCCGTCCCGGCCGGCGCGGCCGCCGACCCGGGACATCGGCTCCGTCACCGGGGTCTCCAGGGACGCTGCCGTCAGCACCTGGCCGAGCACGTCGTCCACCTCCGGCCGGACGCCGGCCGGGTCGACCGCGACACCCGGCAGGCGGCGCTCGACCTCGTGCGTGGCGAACAGCTCCGCCACCAGGGGCCACACGCGGTCCAACCCGGCGACCATCCGCGTGCGGGAGTACTCCGTGCCGCCCGCGAGCCGCAGCGTCCACTGGGCCGCGTGGTCGCGGTGGTAGGCCAGCTCCTTCACGCCCTTCTCCGCGATCGCGGCCAGCACCGGGTCGGCCGACGACGTCAGCCGTTCGAACACCGCCAGGCGCCAGGTGGAGAAGACCAGCAGCCGGGCGATCGTCGTCGCGAAGTCGCCACCCGGGCCGGGACCGCAGTCGACCTCCGCCAGGTGCACGTTGCGGAACTCGTGCTCGTCACGCAGGTACGCGAGCGCGTCCTCGTCGCGGCCGGCGCCCTCCACCTCGCCCGCCCTGGTCAGCAGCAGCCGTGCCTGGCCGAGCAGGTCCAGCGCGATGTTGGCCAGCGCGACGTCCTCCTCCAGCTCCGGCGCGCGTGAGCACCACTCCGCCAGCCGCTGCGACAGGATCAACGCGTCGTCGCCCAGCATCAGGCAATATGTCGACAAGTCGTCTTTCGGCACGTCCGGTGCGGTGCGGTCCAACCCCGCCAGGGGGTCGTCGAAGCCTGTGCCGAACGCCCAGTGGTGCTCGTCGTTGTCGGCCGTGATGGCGTCGTACGCGTTGTCGAAGCTCATGCCGCCCTCTCGCCCGCTGCGCTCACAGGTGTGGCACGTCGTCGGGGATCGCGTAGAACGTCGGGTGCCGGTACACCTTGTCACCGCTCGGCGCGAAGAACGGGTCCTTCTCGTCCGGGGACGACGCCGTGATCGCGGCCGCCGGCACGACCCAGATGGACACGCCCTCGTTGCGCCGGGTGTACAGGTCGCGGGCGTTGCGCAGCGCCATCTCCGCGTCCGGCGCGTGCAGGGAACCGACATGCACGTGGTTCAGGCCGCGCTTGCCCCGCACGAACACCTCCCACAGCGGCCACGACGACCTGGTCACGCGACCACCTCCGCGGCCGAGGCGGCCGAACGTTCGGCATACGCGGCCGCGGCCGCGCGCACCCACTCGCCGTCCTCGTGCGCCTTCCGCCGGTGCGCCACCCGCTGCCTGCTGCACGGGCCGTTGCCGCCGACCACGCGCCAGAACTCCGCCCAGTCGATCTCCCCGAAGTCGTGATGACCGCGGTCGGGGTTCCAGCGGAGCAGCGGGTCCGGCAGCGTGACGCCCAGCGCCTCGGCCTGCGGCACGGTCATATCCACGAACTTCTGCCGCAGCTCGTCGTTGGTGTGCCGCTTGATCCGCCACCTCATCGACTGCTCGGTGTTGGCCGACTCGGTGTCCGGCGGCCCGAACATCATCAGCGACGGCCACCACCAGCGGTCGACCGAGCCCTGGACCATGCGCCGCTGCTCGGGAGTCCCCCGCATCATCGTCATCAGCAGCTCGTACCCCTGCCGCTGGTGGAACGACTCCTCCTTGCAGACGCGGATCATCGCCCGCGCGTACGGCCCGTACGACGTGCGGCACAGCGGCACCTGGTTGCAGATCGCGGCGCCGTCGACCAGCCAGCCGATGACACCCACGTCCGCGAACGTCAGCGTCGGGTAGTTGAAGATCGACGAGTACTTCTGCCGGCCCTCGACCAGCTTCTCCGTGAGGTCCGCGCGGTCGGCGCCCAGCGTCTCGGTCGCCGCGTACAGGTACAGGCCGTGGCCCGCCTCGTCCTGCACCTTGGCCAGCAGGATCGCCTTGCGGCGCAGCGACGGCGCGCGGCTGATCCAGTTGGCCTCCGGCTGCATCCCGATGATCTCCGAGTGCGCGTGCTGGGCGATCTGGCGGACGAGCGTCCTGCGGTAGCCGTCGGGCATCCAGTCCCTCGGCTCGACCCGCTGCTCGGCTTCGACCAGCCGGGTGAATTCGTCGTCGCTCACGCCTTGATGTTACATCCGCACGCGCCAGTTGAGGAGAAGTGTCACATCCGGCGGCGGACCCACCACACCCCGGGTATGACGACCGCCCACACGATGACCAGCGTCAACCCGACGGGCAACAGCGTGATGACGGCCCCGCGCCCGGCCACCCGGACCAGCTCCGGGTTGTCCTTGCTGTACTCGACCCGGACGACGTCGCCCTCCCTGAGCCCCGACGGGTACAGCACGCCGGTCTGCGGGATGTGCTCCGCGCCGTCCTTCGCGTAGAAGAGCACGAGCGTGCGGGTGAAGGTGTCGGAGACGACCTCGGCGTCCGCGTAGCCGGTGTTGTCGTCGATCGAGATGTCCTCGGTCCAGGCGGCGACCACCAGCACGACGCAGAGGAACGTGACGATCGCGGCGAACACCAGCAGGCCGCGTGACAACCACCGCCGCACCCGCGGCCTGCGCGTCACCTGCTGTGTCACACCGGTGAGGGTAGCCACGGCGCCTGAGCCGCCTCGCACACGCCTCTCACCCGACCGGGTTACGTCGGCGGCAGCCGGTTGAGTCTGCTTCGCCCAGCTGGAGCAATTCATTAAGATTGCTCCTTTTGGATTACGCCGTTCGTTGGGTCCGAAAAATATTCGCGGTCCGTAATATTCCGCACCGTGCCTGGTCAGGCCAACAGGTGACTCGGCACTACGCGATTCGTGGAGGACGTGTGCAACGAAGAGTTCTCGTCGGCCTCACCACTGCTGCCCTGATGGCGGCCGGGCTGACGACAATGGGTACGGCCGCACAGGCGGCGCCACCTCAGGGCGACACGGCGAAATCCGTCGCGGCACCCGTCGACGATCTGCCCAGCCCCGCCGAGGAGAAGCAGCGCGCCATGCGTCAGGAGGCGATCTCCGACGTACTCAGCGGCGACCGGAAGACCGAGCGGCGCGGGGGCAGCACGGTCGTGAAGATGGGCACGAAGCCCGGGCCGAAGACCAAGTCGAAGCACAAGCGCGGCAAGGTCGACCAGTACGTCGAGCTGTCCCGCGAGAAGACCGACAAGATCTTCGTCGTGCTCGCCGAGTTCGGCAACGAGCGGCACCCGAGCTACCCCGACCAGGACACCGACCCGACCACGGCCGGCCCGACCAAGTTCGACGGCCCGCTGCACAACGAGATCCCGGCACCGGACCGCAGCAAGGACAACTCCACCATCTGGCAGTCGGACTACAGCCGCCAGCACTTCCAGGAGCTGTACTTCTCGACCGACCCCGGGGTGGACTCGGTCGCGAACTACTACTCGAAGCAGTCCTCCGGCCGCTACTCGGTGAACGGCTATGTCACCGACTGGGTGAAGGTCCGCTACAACGAGGCGCGGTACGGCCGTTCCAACGGCTTCCCGTGCGGCGGCAACGTCTGCAACAACTCGTTCTCGCTCGTCGCCGACGGCGTGAACCAGTGGTACAGCGACCAGATCGCCGCCGGTCGCCCGACGGCCGAGGTCGACGCCCAGCTCAGGGAGTACGACGTCTGGGACCGCGGCGACCACGACGGTGACGGCAACTTCGACGAGCCGGACGGCTACATCGACCACTTCCAGATCGTGCACGCGGGCGGCGACCAGGCCGACGGCGACCCGATCCAGGGCGAGGACGCGGTGTGGAGCCACCGCAGCTTCGCGTTCTCCAACAGCACCTCGGGCCCGAGCGGCAACCTCCAGGGTGGCGTCCAGGTCGGCGGGTCGGGCATCTGGGTCGGCGACTACACCATGCAGCCGGAGAACGGCGGCATCGGCGTGTTCTGCCACGAGTACGGCCACGACCTCGGCCTGCCGGACCTCTACGACTTCTCCGGCAGCGGCGGCAACAACCATGTCAACTGGTGGTCGCTGATGGCGCAGCAGCGCGTGTCCGGCGCCGGCGAGGTGCTGGGCTCGCGGGTCAACGACATGGACCCGTGGTCGAAGCTGCAGCTCGGCTGGCTGGACTACGAGATCGTCGTCGCGGGCCAGACCAAGACGCTGGACCTCGGCCCGCACGAGTACAACTCCAGGAAGCCGCAGGGTGTCGTGGTGGTGCTGCCCGACAAGGCGGTGGAGACGAGCTTCGGCGCGCCCGCCGCGGGTGAGAACCAGTGGTGGAGCACCAAGGGCGACGACATCGACACCTCGATGACCCGGACGGTCGACCTGACCGGCAAGACGAGCGCCTCGCTGGATCTCAAGTCCCGCTACGACATCGAGATGGACTTCGACTACCTGTACGTCCAGTCCTCGGTCGACGGCGGCACGACCTGGCAGACGCTCGACGGCACAGTGGGCGGTCAGCCGTTCCCGCGGGACGCCGACGAGGCGCCGGCACTCACCGGCTCGTCCAACGGCCAGTGGCTGGACACCCACGTGTCGCTCGACTCGCTGGCCGGCAAGTCCGCGCAGCTGCGGTTCCGGTACAAGACCGACGGTGGCGTGGCCGAGAACGGGTTCTTCGCCGACCAGATCTCGATCACCGCGGACGGCCAGCAGGTGTTCACCGACGGCGCCGAGTCCGGCGCCAACGGCTGGACGCTGGACGGCTTCCGCACCGTGAAGACCGCCGAGACGACGATGTACGACAACTTCTACCTCGCGTCGCACCGCACGTACGAGTCCTACGACAAGTACATGCGGACCGGCCCGTACAACGCGGGCGACCCGTCGAGGCCCGACTGGTTCGAGCACTTCCCGTACGAGATCGGCCTCGGCGTCTGGTACTGGGACACGTCCTTCGGGGACAACAACACCACCCAGCACCAGGGCGGCGGCATGATCCTCCCGATCGACGCGCACCCCGCGCCGATCTACAACGTGGAGGGTCAGCCGTGGCGGGAGCGGATCTCGGGCTATGACGCGCCGTTCTCGCTGGAGAAGGCGGACTCGTTCACACTGCACGTGAACGGCAAGCCCAGCTACGTCCGCGGCCAGCCGGCCGTGCCGCTGTTCGACGACACCAAGAAGTTCTGGTACGCCGAGCAGCCGAACGCCGGCGTGATCCTCCCGGCCACCGGGACGACCATCCGCGTCGTGTCGGAGAACGGCACGTCCATGAAGATCAAGGTCGGCAAGAAGTAACTGTCCTGACCGGAACGGGCCCCGCACCGACTCGGTGCGGGGCCCGTTTCCTCGGTACTCGAAGTCACGGCGCCGTGTGCCAGGAGTTTCGGCGCACCTAGAGGCGCTGCGACCTCTTGTGCAGCGCGTCAAGGCCGGCCATTTCCCCGGCCGTGAGCCGGAGATCGGCCGAGGCCATGTTCTCCGCCAGGTGCTTCGGGTCGCCGGTGCCGGGGATGACGAAGACGTTCGGGCCGCGGGCGAGTGTCCACGCCAGCAGCACCTGGGTCGGTGTGGCGCCGTGGGCCTTCGCGATGGCCTGGACCTCTTCGGGATCGGCGGTGCCGCCGGTCTCGCGGTTGGTGGTGGCGACCGAGAAGTAGGGCACGTAGGCGACGTCCTGCTCGCCGCACAGCCGGATCAGGTCGTCCTGCTCCGGCCGGAAGCCGAGACCGTAGGCGTTCTGCACGGCGGTGACCGGGGCGATCGCCAGTGCCTCCGCGAGCCGTTCCTCGCTGACGGCGGAGATCCCCAGGTGGCGGATCAGCCCGGCCTCCTGGAGCTCGACGAGGGCGGCGAACCGGTCGGACAGGTCCGTGGGTTCCTGCGCGCGCAGGTAGACGAGGTCGAGGTGGTCTCGGCCCAGTTGGCGAAGGTTCTCCTCGACCTGGCCGCGGAGCTGGCCGGGGGTGGCGGGCGGCCGCCGCCAGTCGCCGGACGGGTCACGGCTGGGGCCGACCTTGGTGGCGATGACCAGGTCGTCCGGGTAGGGGGCCAACGCGGAGTTGATCAGCTCGTTGGCCGACCGCAGTGCGGAGAAGTAGAACGCTGCGGTGTCGATGTGGTTGACGCCGAGGTCGACGGCCTTCCGGAGGACATCGACGGCCTGGGAGCGGTCGCGTGGTGGGCTGCCCGGCTCGAAGGCGGGGCCGACCTGCGGCAGCCGCATCGCCCCGAACCCGATGCGGTTAACGCCCAGCATGCAGAAGGACACCCCACGAAGAGAAAAGGCGGGAAAGAACCGGGGTTTTCATCGGCACTCCTAACGGGCAGGCCTCTCGCCGAGTCCTCCGGTGACAGGCCCTGGAACAAAGTTCGCCAATCAGCCTAGCGCGACCCGTATGTCGCCCTCCGCCAGAAAACCGGCTCGCGCGTACTAACGAAGCGCGGCTTCCGTCACCGCGGCGCGGAGGCGTGCGTGCAGGTCGCGCAGCAGCGCGCGGTTGGACCTGACCTCCACCACCTTGAGACCCCGGCCCGGCGCGAGTGCCGTGCGCAGGTCGGCGCTGGACTCGGCATGCACGTGGTCGACCCGGTAGCCGCGGCACAACGCCTCGATGTCCGCGCCGTGCGGAGTGCCGAACACCCGCTCGAAACTGTGCTTGTACTCGGCCGCGCCTTGTTCCAGCAGCGTGAAGATCCCGCCGCCGTCGTCGTTGTGCACGATCAGTGTCAGGTTCGGGCGTTGTTCTGGTGGACCGATCAGCAGACCGTTCAGGTCGTGCAGCAATGTCAGATCGCCGATCAACGCGTATGCGGGGCCGTCACCCGCCAGCGCCATACCGGTCGCCGTCGACACGTTTCCGTCGATGCCGGCCACGCCGCGGTTGGCGTGGATCGTCACGTCCGAGCGGGGGTCCGCCACCAGGTCGATGTCGCGGACCGGGTTGGACGAGCCAAGGAACAACGACGCCCCCGCCGGCAGCGACTCCATGACGTCCATCGCCAGCCGCAGGCCCGTCGGCCATTCCTGCTCGCCCAACAGCTTCTCGATCGCGTTGACGGCCGCCGCGTCCGCGTGGCGCCACGCGGACGACCACTCCGGGTCGACGCCGTCGACCCGCGCCATGTCGTCCAGGTCCAGCCAGCCGCGGACGTGGGTCGCCACGTACTGCGGGTCGGTCCACTGTGGATGGTCACCGATGCCGTAGACGGGTGCCCGGCCCATGAGGCCGCGCACGCCTCTGGACAACGTCGGCCTGCCCACCACGACGACCGCCGCCGGGCGCATCGGTTCCGGAAGTTCGCCTGCCGCGAGCAGCAACGCACCGCAGCGCAGCACGTTCGCACCGCCGGAAAGCGCGGCGGCCCGGCTGGTCGGTTCGGCGACGGCGGGCCAGCCCGCGCTCGCGGCCACCGTCGCGGCGGCCCGCGCGCGGTCCTCGCGGCCGCTGCCGAACACCATCAGAGTCCTCGCGGGCAAGGGGAAGTCGACCCGGCTGCCGGCCATCGTGACCGGCGCGGCGGAGGTGGTCCAGCGCAGGCCGTCCTGGCGGCCGGCCAGCGGCTCCGGCCAGCGGGGCTCGAACGTCGGGACCAGCGGTTCCCGGAACGGCACGTTGACCTGCACCGGGCGGCCCGTCTCCGCCTGCGCCACGGCACGGCACACCAGGCCGCGCCACACCTGGTTCTGGCCCGCGCGCCGCTCGGCGACCGGGAACTCCACGGCGACCGCGGCGGAGCCGAACAGTCCACGCTGGTCGATGGTCTGGTTGGCACCCGTGCCGTGCAGCTCGGGCGGTCGGTCGGCGGTGATCATCAGCAGGCCGATGCCGGAGTGGTGGGCCTCGAGGACCGCGGGGTGCAGGTTCGCGGCGGCGGTGCCGGACGTGCACGCGACCGCCGCCGGGCGGCCGCTCGCCTTCGACAGGCCGAGCGCGAGGAAGCCCGCCGACCGCTCGTCGATGCGGACGTGCAGGGTGAGGCGGCCCTCGTCCGCCGCCTGGTGGACGGCCATGGCGAGCGCGGCGTTGCGGGAGCCGGGGCAGACGACCACGTGCCGGACGTCGTTGCGCACCAGCTCGTCGACGATGACCGTGGCCTGCGCCGTGGACGGGTTCACGACGCCGCCCCGCCCGCTCCCCGGCGCCCTCCACGTCGGCATGAGTGTCGACGGTTCGCGCCGCTCACGAGCTCTCCCTCCGCTCAGTCGTCCGCGCTTCGCATCGCACGCGTGCGCAGGCCGGTCAGTGCCACGCGCCGGCCGAAGTCGGTGAGGCGGTCGCCGGCCGTCAGGCCCGCGGTCCGCATGTCCGCCAGCAGCCCGGCCACCGCCCTCCGCACGGTATCGCTCGGCGTGGGGACGTCGCTCTCCCGTGTCTCGAAGAACACGATGCCGATGCGGTCGAGGAGCATCTCCTCGTCGATGGTGTCGGACAGGATGAGCATGGCCAGCAGCGGGAGCGCCGCGTGCCGGGCCGTCGGGTCGTCAGGGACGGCGAAGCCGTCGACGACGGCCTCGAACAGCAGGACCGGTTGGGCGAGGGCGCGTTCGCCGTCGTCGGTGCGGTCGAGGTTCTCGTCGAGCAGGCCGAACTTCCTGGCCAGGGCGGCCAGGGGGCCGGTGCCGTCGCGGTCGTGGACGATCTGGCCGAGCGGGCGGGTGCCGGCGAGCAGCAGCTCCGGGGTGAGGTCGAGGGGCTTGGCGACGTCGGGCCCGACACGTACCAGCAGCTCACGGAGGGTCTGGCTGCCGCTCGTCGTGCGCAGGCGGTGCATGCGCTCGGCGAGCATGAGGTCCTGCATGGTCTCGAGGTGGCCGTCGGGCAGCTGCTCCAGGACGCCGGCGGCGAGCGCGAGGCGTTTGGCGTCTTCGGCGGGGTCCAGCTCGCCGGCGGCGATGGCGCGTTCGAGGGCGCGGGTGATGGCGTCGTAGAGGGCCTGCTCACGGGGCCCGGGGCTGTCGAGCCAGGTGATGCGCAGGCCGACGGGCGGCATGATGCCGGAGTCGTGGGTGGCGCGGGCGTACAGCTCGAAGCTGTGCATGGCGTCGTGGGCGGCCTCGAGGATCTCGGCGGTGCGTTGGCCGCGGCAGATGGCGGCGTAGCGCGGCTGGTCGAGGCGCTCGAAGAACCAGGCGGCCTCGGCGACGACCTCGCGCCAGCCGGGCATGGGGTCGATGTCGGCTGGCGGGTCGCGGAGCAGCTGGGGCAGGGTGAGCCAGAGGAAGTTCTGCACGTCGAACTGGGACATCCGGTAGTTCGGCCGGTCGTCCGACACGTCGTACCAGCACGCGGCGACGACCAGGCCGGCGTCGTCGTGGTCCGCGAGCTCCTCGACGACGGTCTCGACATCCTGCATGGTCGTCAGCTTCGCACGGCGGTCCGCGGGGTCGCGATTTGTGCGTCTCATATGCTCGGCCGCGTGACTTTTGTGTCCGAGTTGTTCGATGCCGCCGCCTGGAAGTCTGTCGAGGGTTTCGACTTCACCGACATCACCTACCACCGGGCGGTGTCGACCGGGGCCGTGCGGATCGCGTTCAACCGGCCCGAGGTACGCAACGCGTTCCGGCCGCACACCGTGGATGAGCTGTACCGGGCACTGGACCACGCCCGGATGACACCCGATGTTGGGTGCGTCCTGCTGACCGGCAACGGACCGTCACCACGCGACGGCGGCTGGGCGTTCTGTTCGGGCGGTGACCAGCGGATCCGGGGGCGGACGGGGTACCAGTACGCGTCGGGTGAGGATGCCTCGACCGTGGACCCGGCGCGGGCCGGGCGGCTGCACATCCTGGAGTGCCAGCGGCTGATCCGGTTCATGCCGAAGGTGGTCATCGCGGTCGTGCCGGGGTGGGCGGCCGGCGGGGGGCACAGCCTGCACGTGACGTGTGACCTGACGCTGGCGAGCGAGGAGCACGCCCGGTTCAAGCAGACGGACGCGGACGTGGGGAGCTTCGACGGCGGGTTCGGGTCGGCGTACCTGGCGCGGCAGGTCGGGCAGAAGTTCGCCCGGGAGATCTTCTTCCTGGGGCGGACGTACACGGCGGAGGACATGCGGCGGATGGGGGCGGTCAACGAGGTCGTGCCGCACGCGTCGCTGGAGGCCACGGCCCTGGAGTGGGCGACGGAGATCAACGGCAAGTCGCCCACGGCGCAGCGCATGCTGAAGTACGCCTTCAACCTGATCGACGACGGGCTCGTCGGGCAGCAGCTGTTCGCGGGCGAGACGACGCGGCTCGCGTACATGACCGACGAGGCCGTCGAGGGCCGCGACGCGTTCCTGGAGAAGCGCGACCCGGACTGGTCCGGCTTTCCTTACTACTACTGAACTTCCGCGGCATCACCCCGCCGCGGCGTCCGCGGTCGTCGCCAGCCACTTCTCGTGGGCGGTGCTCACCTTCCGCCACAGGGCCGCCTTCCTCTGATCATCCACATCGGACAGTGGCAGGCCGAACACGTCCGCCAGGCAGGCGTACCAGTCGGCACTGCTGTTCAGGTCCGTCCTGGTCCCGTGGTTGTCGAGTACGCGGCCGCGCAGGAAGTCCACGCCGGTCGCGTCCCGGCGGAAGGCCGCCAGGGTTCTGGCGAAGCTGGAGTCCGGGTGGGACTGCAGGCGTTCGTGTTGCTCGCGCAGGTCGGCCGGGGTTGCCTCCGCGGGTCTGAAGTCCATGCCGTGCAAGGACATGCTCGGGTCGGCGTCGTAGCGCCAGCCGCCGGGGACCGTCTCGGACGGACGGAGGCCGTAGGTGTGCGGGCCCTGTGTGTAGGTGCCAGTTCGCAACGGCATCGGCTCGTGTGGGCCGTCGCCCAGGCCCGCGTCTATGAACCACTCGCCCCGCGGGTTGGTGTCGGACGGCAGGCCCGACACCGTCAGCGCCAGGTGGTTGCCGTCCGCGTTCGGCTGTGCGTCCGGGTGGCCCTGTACGCCGGCCGCGTGCCAGTGCACCTCGAAACCCAGCCAGCCCAGCAGCGTCGCCATCGCGCCGTTCTGGTGGTAGCAGTAGCCGCCCCGGCCGCTCACCAGGTACCGCATCGAGTCGAGCGGTTCGATCGTCCTGCGCTCACCGAGCCACACCCACACCGCCTCGTACGGGATGCGTTCCACCTGCGCCCGGTGGACCGCGTACAACGTCTCCACGGTGGCCGGCGGCAGGGTCGGAAAACCCAGCCTGCGCAGGTAGGCGTCCCGAAGCGACTCGTCGAGCGGGGGTCTGGTGGTGGTCATGGGGCGACGCTAGACGTGGTGCACGACAATCTCGACCGTGTTGTTGACACCTGTGGATAACTCGGAGATCGTCGACGCGCTCGATGGCGCGCTCGATGGCGGACCGGCCGTGCTGCCACTCTCCTCCAGCGATCCGCGGGGCGATGACCTGCGGAAAGCCATGGCGCCCGCGGAGCCGACCCTCCCTGGCACCGCTGTCGTGGTGGCCACCTCGGGGTCCACCGGGACACCGAAGGGCGTCGAGTTGTCCACAGGCGCGCTGACCGCGTCCGCCGCCGCCACCCACGCGCGGCTCGGTGGGGCCGGGCAATGGTTGCTCACCCTCCCGGCGCACCACATCGCGGGCGTGCAGGTGATCGTTCGGTCGCTGCTGGCCGGCACGCGGCCGGCGCTTCGTGGCGCGCAAACGTTTGCGGATGCCGTGGCCTCGATGACCGGGCGGCGCAGGTACACCTCCCTGGTGCCCACGCAGCTGTCGCGGATCCTGGACGACCCCGTGGCACTGGACGCCCTGCGGTCCTTCGACGCCGTGCTGCTCGGCGGGGCCGCCACGCCTGCGCCGCTGCTCGACCGGGCCCGGGCCGCCGGGGTGGCGGTGCGGACGACCTACGGCATGTCGGAGACCGCGGGCGGGTGCGTGTACGACGGCATGCCGCTGGACGGTGTGCGGGTGCGGGTCGTCGACGGCGTGATCGAGCTGGCCGGGCCCGTGCTGGCCAGTGGCTACCGGCTCGACCCTGCCGGCACGGCCGCGGCCTTCGCCGGCGGCTGGTTCCGGACGACCGACCTGGGGATGCTGGACGACGGGACGCTCTCGGTCCTGGGCCGCGCCGACTTCATGATCAACACTGGTGGGGTGAAGGTGGCGCCCGCGGCGGTCGAGGCGGTGCTGGCGGCGCAGCCCGGTGTCGCCGAGGTGTGTGTCGTCGACCTGCCCGACGAGGAGTGGGGGCAGCTGGTGGCGGCGGCGGTCGTGCCCACCGACCCCGCGCGGCCGCCCGCCGCCGAGGCCCTGCGGGCGGCCGTCCGCGCGCGGCTCGGCGGGCCGGCGACGCCGAAGGTCCTGCGTTTCGCCGGCGCGCTCCCGTCACACGGGCCGGGCAAGGTCAACCGCATCGAGGTAAGGGACATGCTCCGCGGAACTTGACATCGCCCCGATCGTTGGTGCATGGGCTTCTTGTTGGCTATGTCACTACCGGGGTTGGTGGTCCTGCTCGTGGCGCTCGCCGCACTGGAGAGGTTCGGGTTGTGGGCGAGCGACCGCAGCTGGCTCCCGTGGCGGCGCAAACGGGAGGGCACGCCGATCTCCGCGGCCGGTTTCGAGGAGCTCGACGCGTTCTTCGCCGCCGGCAGGCGGCACGACATCGACCAGCGGAACCACTCGCTCATGCAGCGGAACGACGAGGAGGAGGGCGCGCCGCCGCTGATGAGGGTCGACATGGAGGGCGAGCGGATAGTGCTGCGCAGGCGACCACCCGATCGGTGACGGCTCCGGTTGCGCGACCACCGGCTGCGGTCTTGGCTGCCTGCTATGAGAGTGAACCTGCTGGTCAGCGTGGTACTCCTGTGCACACTGCCCGCGGTGCGCCCCGCCTCGGCGGCGGCCGGGTGGGCGGTCGACCTCGGCACGCCCGCGGCGGGCAGCACCAACGTGGTGACGGACGGCGGCGTCCGGCTCGGGCCGGGCGACAACCGGGCGGCCAGCGCCGGTTCCGACCTGCGGACCGGGTTCGCGGAGTACCCGCACCGGCTGGCGACGCCGGCGAACGCGTTCCGGGCCGTGGTGCGCGGTGACGTGCCGGCGGGCACCGAGCTGGCCGTCGACGTCCGCGGTCGCGCCGGTGGGCAGTGGACGGAGTGGGCCGAGATCCGGCCCGACCGGCCGGGCGTGCTGCCGGAGACGGTCACCGACATCGAGGCGCGGGCGACACTGTCGGCCCCGGCGGGCGCGCGTTCACCGACGTTGACGGCGTTGTCGGTGGTGCCGGCCACCATGCCGGCCGCGGTGCCGGACCGGCCCGCCCGTACGGCGACCGCCGGCCTGTCCTATCCGGTGTTCGCGACGCGGGAGGGGCTGGTCGGTCGCACGACCGCCAACGGGCACCGCATCGTGGCGCGGGACCACTTCGTGGCGCTGCCGTCGCGGCGTGGGCTGTCGGCGCGCGACAGCGGGGTCTACAGCGTGCGGGTGTGCGCCGGCAACGGACGCTGTGCCTGGGCGCCGGTGTGGGATGTCGGGCCGTGGAACACGCGGGACGACTACTGGGCCCCTCCTGGCGTGCGGCAGGAGTGGCGCGACCTGCCGCGGGGCAAGCCCGAGTCGCAGGCCGCCTACCAGGGTGGGTACAACGGCGGAAGGGACCAGTTCGGCCGGCGGGTGACCAACCCGGCGGGCATCGACCTCGCGGACGGGACCTTCTGGGACGGCCTGAGGCTGAATGGCAACGCGTGGGTGACGGTGACCTACCAGTGGACGGGCACGAGCCCCGCGGGGTACGTGGACACGCCGGGGGACACGCTGAACGTCCGGTCCGCGCCCAACAGCCGGTCGGCGATCGTCGGGCTGGCCGGGCACCGTGCGCAGGTGCGGATCGAGTGCGCCGCGGCGGGTGAGCCGGTGTCCGGCACACAGGGGACCACCGACGGCTGGTACCGGCTCGCGGCGAGGATGTACGTGTCCGCCGCGTACGTCGCCGGCGGCCGGACCGCGCCGGCCTGCCGTCGGTAGGCGTCCCCACCCGGATGGGGCCTAGACGAGTAATTCCTTATTGATCTTGTGATGGGTTCGTGGCTGGAGACGGACACAGGGTGCCCATGATCAGCGTTGCTTACCCGACCTGATCATGGAGACCTGGTGGACGCTGACCTGGAC